>Ga0208373_1000085_pt1 | contig 170519 bp, 134 predicted proteins | sample RifOxyC2_FD_184036 | JGI IMG/M metagenome (GOLD analysis project Ga0208373, IMG submission 184036) | Soil microbial communities from Rifle, Colorado - Rifle Oxygen_injection C2 (SPAdes) | ecosystem: Environmental > Terrestrial > Deep subsurface > Rock core/Sediment | place: Rifle, Colorado...
CCTGCCACAGTAGGTCTCTCGGATGATCTCGAGCTGAGCACGAGTCCCGCGAACGCGGGCGAAGCGCGAAGCCGAGAGCACGCGATCCCCTGAGCGGCGAAGCCGCGAGTGGGGACAAAACCTGGGGTCGCAGGTTCGATCCCTGCCGCGCCTGCCACACTCAACCCCACTGCCGTCCTCGTGATTGTGAGCTTTCGGTCCCATTGATAGGATCACTGCAACTCTCTGCCGGTGCTCGCGCTCCTCTCCACATACGGCATCCTGCTCGCCATCGCGACGGCAATTGTTCGGCGGCGAGAGAACTGGACCGGCTGGACGATGGTGCTGCTCTCCGGCTACGCGCTGTATGCATGGATCGATCCGGCGGGTTTCGTGTGGCTCATCGGCGTGACGCTCGTGTGCTATGCGGCGGCGCGCCTGCAACATCACTCCTCTCCATCGGTCTCCCGATGGGCATTTGTCATCGGCATCCTCGCCGTCGTCGTGCCGCTCCTCGGCATGAAGATGTGGTCTCTCGCACGGGGATCATCGCTGGGCTCCGTCATCCCAGGCCTCGCCGGAACCCTCCTGCCGCTCGGCACGTCATTCTATTCCCTGCAGGCCTTGAGTTACCTGATCGACGTGCGCCGCGGCACCGCTCCTGTGGAAATGAACTTCGGTCGGTTCGCGCTGTACCTCGGATTCTTCCTGCAGCTCTTCGCGGGACCGGTGGAACGCGCGCGCGCGACCATCGTGCAATTCGCCAAGCGTCCGGTCATCGTCCCCGGAGCGGTGCTTCTGGCCATCGAGCTCATCCTCTGGGGGCTCTTCAAGAAATTGGTGCTCGCAGACCGCATCGCATATCTCTTGAATGATTTCTGGCAACACGCCCCCGCGAGCGGCGGCGCTCTCATCACACTATATGCGCTGCTGTCATACATCCGCATCTACGCGGATTATTCCGCATACATGAACATCGTCTCGGGCGGTGCGCTTCTCCTCGGAATCCGGCTCTCCCCGAGTTTCCTGCAACCGTACCTGGCTCGCACGGTGCGCGAGTTCTGGCACAGATGGAACATCACGGTCTCCACGTGGTTCCGCGATTACGTCTACATTCCGCTCGGAGGAAGCAGGAAAGGCACGATGCGCTGGATCCTCGCGATCCTCGTGACCTTCCTCTTGAGCGGCGTCTGGCACGGCAGCGGCTGGCAGTTCCTCCTCTGGGGAGCGCTGCACGGGGTATGGCTCGTCTTGGAAGCCGGAGTGACCGCCTCGTTCCGACGCGCATGCCATGTCCCGCTTCCCAAGCTCCTCCGGGGTCTGTTCTCTGCAATCGGATGGGTATGCACGACCGCTTTCGTGAGCGTGACCTTCCTGCTCTTCCAGGCCCCGAACCTCGGCAAAGCATTCACTCTCCTCGAGCGCGCGCGATTCCTCCAGTGGCATCAACTGCTCGCCATCTTCCCCCTTCGTACATTCGATCTGGGCATCATCGCAGCCGCCGCCGTCCTCGTGCTTATCGTTGATACGAGGAACGATCCCCGCAGCGATACATTGCCCGCGGGACAACCGCTGTTCCTCCGCATGTTCTGGATAGGATGCTGCCTGCTTCTGATCCTGCATCTCGGCTTGTTCGCGGAGAGCCCGTTCATCTACTTCCGCTTCTAGACGCATGCGCCGTCTTCTCTTCGCCCTCCTCGGCACGGCAATCGCCACCATCTTGCTTGGTGCGATATTTCGAAGCGCCCTGCTGCCTTATGAGTGGGGCTGCGATGATTGCACCGCGAAGATCAACCACCTGCGCGACCATCGCACGACCTACGATACGTTCATCTTCGGGGACAGCAGGGTGCTGGGGCACATCGATCCGGAGGCGCTCGATCAAGAGGTGGGGCGCGTGCGTTCCATTTCCTCCTTCAACTTCGGCATAGCGTCACTGAATCCGCTGGAAACGCTTTATCTTTATGAGCATTTGCTGCGTGACGACAATCTACGGCCCCGCTTCGTCCTGTTCCAAGTCAACCTGACTCCGCTCCCGGAAAAGATTCCCTACAACACCAGCCGACGATACTGGATGACGTTGCCACTTACCTCACAAGCGATGCGGGCTTCGAGGGAAACGAGCCGCAACGCCATCGATCTGCTGATAAACCTGAAAAACTACGCAGCGGGTTGCCTGATCCGTTTCCTCGGGATTAATGCCGTCGATGGCTGGAGAAAGATCTCTCTGTATGCACCCTCCCCCGCACTCCTCGGCCGGGGGGGGAGGGGATTCCGCATCCTGGACGACCAGATGCATCAGGAGTGGTTGCAGGAGAGAGTCTCCGATTTCCATAAGAATACGAAGCAATACAGCAATATGACAGCCACCGATACGGCGATCGTGCATCCCCGCTGTATCAAAACGTTCGACGCACACCTGCGGATCTACGAACGGTTGATGCGGCTCTCGGAAGAGTACGGCATCTACCCGATTTTCTTCCCGCCCTTCCCTGCCTGGAATGAAGATCCGCTCTGTATTTTGAAGCGTCTCCCCCCGGAGCATCAGCTTTCGCTCATCCGGATGGCGGATGCCCCCCAAGTCTTCACGCAGGACCAATTCGTCTACAGCAACCATCTCAACGAGCGGGCTGCTCGTATGTACACGCGCCTCTTCGCGAAAACGTTCTCCGATCTCCTGAAGAGAATTGGAACCGGAGCAGTCATCGCCCCCGCCCCTGCGCCGTAAGCTCCGTTCTCACTCGTCCTTCACCTTCCCAAATCCCTTCTTTATCCAGGGGCGCCTCCCCGGTCCCCGCTCGCGCTTCCTGCGCAGAAGCTCGGCGGCCTGCTCGAAGGTGATGTCCTGCGGCGTGAATTTCTTCGGGAGCGAGGCGTTGGTCTTGCCATCCGTCACGTAGGGGCCGTAGCGGCCCTCCTTCACCATGATTTCATTCTTGGAGGACGGATCCTTGCCGAGGGTGCGGAGCGGCTCCGCGGCCTTCTTGCGTTGTTCCTTGGCCTGCGCGATGAGCGTGCGCGCTTCGTCCATCGTGATCATGAGCGGCTCTACGTCCTTCGGGAGCGCCACCGTGACCTTACCCCACCGCAGGTACGGCCCGAAGCGGCCGGTGTTCACCGTCACCATCTCCCCCTCCATCTTCGCAAGCTCCCGCGGGAAGCTTAAGAGCGCGAGCGCTTCCTTCAGGGTGACGGCTTCCTTGTCGATCTTCTTGGGAAGTGACGCAGAGCGCGGCTTCTCCTTGTCCTTCATTTCCTCCGCGCGCCCGAGCTGCAGATACGGCCCGAAGCGGCCCGTGCGCACGAGGACGGGGAGTCCCGTCTTGGGATCAGCGCCGAGAACGCGCTCCTTTAAGACATCCTCCTTCTTGATCTCCTTCTCCTTGCTCTTCACGAGCGACTTGAAGGGCCCATAGAAATCCTTGAGGAACTTCACCCACTGGACGTCCCCCTCCGCGATGTCGTCGAGGGACTGCTCCATCTTGGCGGTGAAGGAAAGATTCACGATATCCGGGAAGTGCTCCGTGAGGAGGTCGGTGACCGTGAAAGCGATTTCTTCGGGGACGAGCTGCTTGCCCTCTTTCTTGATATAGCCGCGCTGCTGAACGGTGGAAATCGTCGGCGCGTACGTGCTCGGTCGTCCGACGCCCTCCTCCTCGAGCTTCTTCACCAGACTCGCTTCCGTGTAGCGCGGAGGCGGTTTGGTGAAGTGCTGTTCCGGCAGGAGATCCTGGCACTTCAGATCTTCCCCGGACGCAAGCGGCGGGAGAATCTTCTCGCCTTCATCTTCCTCCTCTCCGTTCTTCTGATTTTCCGGCTCGTCATGCCCCTCGGAGTACACGCGCAGGAATCCGTCGAAGATCACGGTCTGGCCGGTCGCCCGGAACGTGTACGCATCCGCGCGGATGTCCGCACCCACGCGTTTGAGCTGCGCATCGGCCATCTGGGTCGCCATCGTACGGTTCCAGATGAGGGTATAGAGCTTGAGCTGCTGGTGATCGAGTACGTCCTCGAGCGACTCGGGCGTGTGCATGGCGATCTCCGTCGGCCGGATGGCTTCGTGCGCTTCCTGTGCGCCCTTGCTCTTGGTCTTGTAGATGCGCGGGTTCGAGAGGATGTACTCGCGTCCGTATTTCTTCCCGATCGCATCCTTCGCATCGTCGAGTGCCTTCGTGCTCAAGTTCACGGAGTCGGTGCGCATGTAGGTGATGAGACCGGTGAGCCCTTCGCCCTTGCCAAGACTCACGCCCTCGTAGAGCTGCTGCGCAACGACCATCGTCTGCTTCACGGAGAAACCGAGCTTGCGGCCGGCTTCCTGCTGGAGCGTGGACGTGGTGAAGGGCGGCGGCGGCGTGCGCTTGAGCTCCTTCTCCTCCACCTTCGAGACGGTGAAAGGCTTGCCTTTGACGGCGGCGAGCGCCTGCTTGGCGTCCGATTCGTTTGCCGGGACCCACTTCTCCCCGTCCTTCTCCTTCAAGTCCGCGGAGAATTCCTCGCCCCCGCTCTTGCGGAGCCTGGCCGTAATCGTCCAGTACTCGCGCGCAACGAACGCTTTGATCTCGCGCTCGCGGTCCACGATGATCCGCACGGCGACGGACTGCACGCGCCCCGCGGAGAGCCCGCGGTAGACCTTGCTCCAGAGGAACGGCGAGAGCGTGTAGCCGACGAGACGATCGAGCACGCGCCGCGCCTGCTGCGCGTCCACGAGCTTCAAGTCGATGTCCCGCGGATGCGCGGCCGCCTCCTTGATGGCGCTCTCGGTGATCTCATGGAAAACGATGCGCTTGATCGTCTGCTTCCCTTTGCGCTTGAGCACCTCCACGAGATGCCAGCCGATGGCTTCCCCTTCGCGATCTTCGTCTGTCGCGATCCACAGATCGGTGGCGTCATCGAGCTCTTCCTGGAGCTTCTTCACCACCGCCCGCTTCTCCTTGGGGATCACATAGTGCGGCTCAAAATCGGCCTCCGGATCCACACCGAGCGTGGAGCTCGGCAGATCGCGCACATGCCCCATGCTCGCCGAAACGGTGAAATCCTTTCCGAGGAACCTTTTAATGGTCTTGGCCTTCGTGGGGCTTTCAACGATGACGAGATGCGATGGCATGGAAGCGACGATGGGAAAAACGGACTCGAGAGAAAGAGAAGATCGGAGGTGGATAGACAGTGCGAGAGCCTAGTGATGGAGAGAGGAGATTGTCAAAGGATATGAAAATTGCACATTGCGAGCTTCGGGGTCCTTCCCGCGTGTTTCGCAGTCGCCTTCTTGCGAAAGGAAGCTGAATATGTCCTTCTTTCCTGCAATTCTCGCAATTCCTGACTACCTTTCGTGATCGCGTTTTTTGGCTTACTGAAGGCAATTTGGCTAGCAGAAGAGAAAAACTTGTCCTCCGGACGCCCGATGTGGCTTGCACAAGCGGTTTGAGTGCGTAGACTTGAATCGACGTATTTCTTTCCCCCCTAAAAAATGTCCAAGCAAGACATCATCAATGCCATTGCAGACGCGGCAGGCATCACGAAGCGGGCAGCAGCTTCCGCCCTCGATGCTCTCGTCACGCTCATCACGAAGGAACTGAAGAAGGGCAACAACGTCACGATCACAGGCTTCGGGACGTACCGTGTGTCCAAGCGCGCCGCCCGCACAGGCGTGAACCCGCGCAACCCGACGCAGCGGATCTCCATCCCTGCGATGAAGGTTCCGTCCTTCAAGGCCGGCAAGACCCTCAAGGATGCCGTGCGATGAGGACGTCGTTTCACGAGTCTTTCAAAGAAGCCTCCGTAAGGGGGCTTCTTTTTAGGGTTAGGATTAGGGTGGAAGGCTATACTGCCACTCATTTGATAGCTGTTTTCCATCGTCCCTAACCCTAACCCTAATACCTAACCCTTACCTGTAGTTCCTTGACTGGCCTCCCCGTGCACCCTCCGCTATCCTCCCCATCCGATGGATCACTCTCTTATCGAAACAGCGCTCGGCGAACTGATGAAACACCTCGATCTCTCCTTCGAGAAGATCCAGGTTACAGAAGAAGGGGAGTTCACGCGCGTGGATATCACGGCATCCGACGCAAGCCGCATCATCGGCTGGCACGGTGAAACCTTGAACTCACTGCAGCACCTGCTCAAAGCCATCGTGCGCGCGAAGGAAAATCTCGACCGCAGTCCGTTCCTCGTCCTCGATATCGACGGCTACCGGCGCATGCAGGAAGACAAGGTCCGCCGCATCGCGGAACAGAAGGCGGATTTTGTCCGCCGCACGGGGAGCCGCGTCGCACTCGCCCCCATGAGTCCGTACTTCCGGCGCATCGTGCACCTGCACGTCGCGAATACTCCCAGCCTCCAGGACCTCACGACTGAATCGACGGGGGAAGGGGACTACCGACAGGTGGTTTTGAGGCTGAAAGCGAAGAGCGTGGTAAAGGACGCCGAGGAACTCTCTCCGGTGATGGAAACGGGGGAGAGCGGGTTGGAGAACCTTGATATTTAGGGTTAGGAGCTAGGGTTAGGGTTAGGGGTGTCGTTGAACTTGCACCGATGTATTGGCTGCATCTTTTTGTCCCTAACCCTAATCCTAATCCTAACCCTACTGCAGCTTCCTCCACTCCTCCACGAGTCGCTTCTCCTCCCGACTCAGCTTTTTCGGAATTTCCACCGTCACTGTCACATAGTGATCTCCCGTGCGACTCGAGCTCAAGACAGGCATGCCACGACCCTTCAGGCGGAAGACCTGCCCAGGCTGCGTCCCTGCGGGAATCTTCAATGTCACGTTCCCATGAACCGTTTCCACATCGATCTCATCACCGAGGATCGCCGATGTAACGGCGAGCGCCACCAATGAGTGAATATCATCCCCCTCACGCCTGAACCGCGGATCCTCTGTCACGGATAGATGCACGAACAGGTCGCCGGCCTTCGTGCCGCGTCGCCCCGCATCTCCGTAGCCGGCGATCCGCAGCGTCTGGCCGTCCGCAATGCCCGCCGGAACTTCCACCGCCACCGTATCCTTCATCCCCTTGCGACCTTCACCGCGACAGGCGGCACACGGCTTCTCCGGCACTTTCCCGGACCCTCCGCAACGTGCGCAGGCCTGACTGTGCTGAATCACTCCGAAGAAGGACTGCGAGGAGGACACCGTCTGGCCCGTTCCTCCACACTCGGGACATTTGATGAGGTCCGACCCCTTCGCGGCACCCTTACCATCGCATTCCGGACACGCCGCCGATCGCTCGAGGACGATCTCCCGACGCACACCGGTCACCGCTTCAAGAAGATCGATCTTGATGCGGATCTCACGATTCGCGCCGCGCTCGGACGCCTCGCGGCGCCCGCGCGCACTCCCACCGAAGAAGCTCCCGAAGAGATCCGAGAGATCGAATCCGTCTTGGAATCCCTGAAAACCAGAGAAATCGAATCCGCCGAATCCCCCCGGTCCTCCTCCCTGCCCCGCTCCCGCCACTCCGAATTGATCGTACCGACCCCGCTTGGACGCATCGGAGAGCACTTCATAGGCCTCATTCACCTCCTTGAACTTCTGTTCCGCCTGTTTATCCCCCTGATGCTTATCCGGATGCAGCTCTTTGCTCAAGCGGCGGTACGCCTTCTTGATGTCTTCGGAAGAAGCATCGCGAGCGACGCCGAGCACCTCGTAATAATCGCGTGGCATGTGGCGGAATGATAGCGAATTTGAACCTCGAAACGAAGGTGAAAACGTGGTATAATACTTCGATGTCTCCGCTGCGACTCCCTCTACAAAAATCTCTCCAGTGGCTCACGGTGAGCCTGAGTGCCGTGTGCCTCTTCGTCGCGGGGTACGGATTCTTCGCTTACCAATTTCCATTTGGCCTGGAAGCGCGTCTCATCCCCGCCACGCAACGCGGCGAGACCAAGTGGAAAACGATGACCGAACAGATGATTCTGAGCGGTGCGACCGTGCCGGCGGACATGAACGTTATCATCAAGATCCCGCCGTCCATCGAAACGATCAATCGCGAGACGCTCCTCGGAAACCGCGGCGAGGACGTCCGCTACTGGGGCTACTGCTTCCCTGCTGAATACCAAACATTTAAAACCATGCCCGGACGGGGACTGCCCGGACGCGTGTTCCTGTCTGAGAAAGAGCGCGCGGTCCGCAGAGCGGAGGAGCTCGAGCGCATACGCAAGGGATTCCGCCTGCCCACGAGCCTGCAGGAGAACGTCCTCAACGAAACGACGGACAATCGCGGGAGAATCCGCCACCAGATCGAAATGTTCTCCGGCGGCATGAGCTGCTACCTCATGACGGCTGTGCCGCTTCCCATTGGCATCGACCCCGATGAAGACGATGCGAATAACATGGTTGAAAACATCCATGGCATCGACCCGAATAATCCCGACACGGACGGCGACGGCTTGAGTGACGGCATTGAGCTCTTCGTGTCCGGAACGAATCCTTCCCAGCGTGATACGGACAGCGACGGCCTCATCGACGGCATTGAGGACGCGGACCATGACGGCATCCTCGACCCGGGCGAAACAGATCCGCTCATCCAGGATTCCGATCACGACGGCCTGTGTGACGGCATGTGCCGCGTGGGGAAGACCGGATCGGAAGTGCGCGGCGAGGACATGAACTTGAACGGCATCACCGATGATGGTGAAACAAGCCCTCTCAAGAGCGATTCCGACGGAGACAGCATCCTCGACGAGCAGGAGTTCTACAACTGCCTCCTGCAAACGGGCACTTGTAAATACTCGTCTTTCCAGCTATAATACTTCGATGCTTCGACTTCGAAAAACATGGGCCGCTCTCGCCCTCTTCTCCGTCGCAGGACTCGTCGTCCCGCTGACGGCGAATGCTTACTTGCTGCCGGAAGATGTCCTCCTCTCGACGGAGAGCCTCGTGCCGCCCCGCTCACGCGAGACACGTGACCGCGTGACCGCGCAAGCGAAGGAGAGCTCGATTCGTCGCGAAGTGATTCAAGCGGAGGAATTTGCCAAGCAACACCCTGCGCCCGTGGAGGAGGAAGAGGATACGACCGCCGATACATCCTCGCAGCTCAGTACGACGGATATGGAACTGCTCCGCACGATCCGCCTGCTCGGCAGAATCGAAGGCCGGCAGGATATCCTCATGCTCCCGGGTGCCCACACCGGCGCGCCGCTCTCGCCGAATCCATTGGCTCCGACAGGGGCTGGTGCGATCCTCACCATGATCGTCATGGCGGGCGCCGTGGGGTGGACGCTCTACCGCGCGCACAAAAGCGGCCGGTACACGCGCATCGCGGTGAAGTGAACATCACCACACGGAATGGATGATGGAAATGGAATCGTTTCCATTTTCGAATTCCCCGTTTCCGTTTCTGCTACGGTACGCATGTGCCGGACAACCTTTCACTCACCGGAAAGCGCTGGGTTCTGCCAAGCGGGTGGCGCGCGGAGGACAGCGGGCATCCTGATCGGCTCACGGAGTATCTTGCCGGCATACGCGGCATCGATTTCGCCGATGACAGAGACGGACTCGGCGACCCGTTTGCAATGCACGGCATGACGGAAGCTGTGGAACGCATCCGACGCGCCATTGATCATGGCGAGCGTGTCGGCATCTTCGGGGACTACGACTGCGACGGAATCACCGCGACCGCCCTCGTCTCCCGCGCACTCGCTGCCGAAGGCCTCACGCCCATCGTGCGCCTGCCGCACCGCGTGCAAGACGGCTACGGTTTGCGCGCAGCCATCGTCGACGAATTTCTCGCACAAGATGCCAAGCTTCTCATCACCGTCGACAGCGGCATCACGGCACGCGATGCCGTAGAGCATGCTCGGAGCCGTGGGCTCGATGTCATCATCACCGATCATCATCATGTTCCCGCTGCTATCCCGAACGCTTATGCCATCGTCCATCCGATGCTCAAGCCTTCGATCCCCCTCCCACACCCGTCCGGAGCGGGAATCGCCTACCAACTGATTCGCGCGCTGAAAGACGGCGAAGTGGCCCCGCTCGACGAGGCCCTCGCCATGATCGGCACGGTGGCTGACGTCATGGAGCTCAAAGGAGTGAATCGTGCCGTCGTGCGGAAAGGATTGAAAGCCCTTACACAGCTTCACGACGAACCGCTCGCGCAGTTGGTCATCCAAGCGGGCATTCATCTCGAGAAGGTCACCAGTCAGGACATCGCCTATCGCATCGCCCCCCGCATCAATGCCGCCGGACGCATGCAGGATCCCGCCCTCGCGCTCAAAGCGATCCTCGAAGGCGGCGAGGCACTGGCTGTCCTTGAACACCTCAATGACGAGCGGCAGAACATCACCTCTGCGCTCTTCAAGGAATTACTTGCCCGGTGGAAGGCTGCAACAATCTCCGCTCCCGCTGCACCGGTACTGTACGCCGCGATCGATGCACGCTTCCCGGAAGGAGTCATGGGGCTCCTCGCGGGCAAGCTCGCCGAGGCAACCGGCAGGCCGAGTATGGTCGGTACCGTGCGTGGTGAGCTCTGCACGGCCTCTCTGCGCTCCGTCCCCGCCTACCATGTCACAGAGGGGCTGGGGCGCTGTCAGGACCTGCTCTTAAGCTTCGGCGGCCATGCAAAGGCGGCCGGGTGTAGCTTCCTCCAGAAAAACGGCGCCGCCCTCATCACACGCATGTCCCGGGACATCGCCGCCCGAGTGAATGAAGACGAACTGATCCCCACTCTCGCCATCGACGCCGAACTGCCGCCGACCACCCCGTTCCTTCCGATTGCCTCCGCGCTCGCACGGCTGCAGCCGTTCGGAGAGGGGAATGCCGAACCGCTCTTCCTGCTCCGGGGTATCCGCATCGAATCCCCCCGGCGCGTCGGCACGGACGGCGCACACCTGCAAGCACGGATCGCCGGCGCGAAGGCGATCGGGTTCCGGCTCGGACGATTCATGGAGCAGACCGCGAGCCCCGTCGACGCAGTCTGCAAGATCGGCATCGACACGTGGAACGGTCGAAGAGAAGCGCAGGTGGTCGTGGAAGATTTGCGGGTGGCGAAGGAAGCAACGATGACAGTGAAGCCGTAACCGATGAATCTTCTTCCGTAACCGAGGTTCATGAACCCTGGCTACGGTGAAAAATCAGACTCAGGGGAGTCGTATTCCCGTATCCTATTCTCGTACTCTCTACACGGGAACGAGGTTCCCCTCCATCCAGAACACCTGAATCACCGGCGTCTCCAAGGCTGAGGAAATCTTGAGGGCCAAGAGGACCGACGGATTCGTCTGCCCGCGCTCAATAGACATGATGGTCTGGCGGCTCACTCCCGTTCGCAGCGCGAGCTCCTCCTGCGTCATATTGTGTTCAAATCGGAGGCGGCGAATCGCGTTCTTGAGCACGGCTGCTGGCATAGGAAAATGAGGGAGTGGTAGTGGGCGCATTGTACTGATGATCGCGCGATGTTCAAGAAAAAAAATCCGAATCCGAAATTTCGCATTCGAAGCACGCCTCAGTACCACCAAACGAGGACGACGGTGGCGACGGGAATGAGGTACAGGGCAAACCAGGCAAGACTGTGCGTCCGCACGAATTCCCGCAAACCGACGACGGCACACACGCTCGCGATGAGCGATGCGGCAAATCCCGAGAGGACGATGGCGGGATCCGGCAATACCACGCGACCGACTGCTACATCGAAGAGCGTGAGCACGAACGCACCTGCGATGATCGGGGCAGCCATGAGGAAAGAGAAGTCGAGCGCTTCGCTGCGCTGAAGTCCCGATGCGCGTCCTGCGGATATCGTGAGCCCGGAGCGCGACAGCCCGGGAATGAGTGCACAGACTTGCGCCAGTCCTATCCAGAGGGCCCTGCGGTAGGAGAGTGAATGTTCGACCCCGCGTCGTCCGAGGAGTTCGGCAACGATAAGGATGCACGCCGTCGCAAGGAAGGAGAGCGCGATGATACGGGGGTCGCGCATGTGCTCGGCGAGGAATTCTTGGAAGAGCAGCCCTGCGATCACCGCGGGTACTGTGGCGATGATGAGGGATGTGAGGAGTCTGCGCGCAGGCACATCGGCAACGAAGAGGGACCGAACCAGTTTCACCCACTGCGAGAAGTAGCATCCCAAAAGCGCAGCGAGCGTGCCGGCATGAAGGATGATGTCGAATCCCTGTTGGCTTAAACCACTGGCCTGAAACCGGAACCATCCTTCCGCCAAAGCGAGATGACCGGAGCTTGAAATGGGCAAGAGCTCGCTGAAGCCCTGGAGAAAGCCGAGGAAGAGTGCTTGAGTGATCGTCATAACAGGTTGCGGCAATCGTGATCGCCGTGGCAGGAATGTTAGCGTAGCGACTCCTCGCAAACCACTGACCGATAACCAATAACCAACAACTCGTCCAAAGCGCTACCGATCATCTTTGCGATGCAGGACATGATTTCGCTATGATGTCATGAAATGGGACCCTCTCCGTTTCACGGCATCTTCTCTGCGTTCGATCAGGACGATGTCTCGACCGTCCGCGATGAGACGCCCGCCGTCGGTCTTCCTCCGATGCAGATGGAGTCCCCTGTTCCCATTTCTTCGCAGACATCGGCGCAGAAAGGGCATATCGCCGTGGACATCTTCGAGCAGGACAACTACTACATCATCCGTGCGCCCATCGCGGGGGTGAAACTGAGCGATCTCGATATCGAAGTGGATGACAAGGTGCTGACCATCCGCGGCGTGCGCCGCATGACGGACGAGGTTCCCAAAGACCAGTACTACCTGCAGGAATGCTTCTGGGGAGAGTTCAGCCGCAGCATCCGTCTCCCCATCGTCATCGATCCGAAGAAGGTGAAAGCGACCTTCTCGAAAGACAGCGTCCTCAAAGTCCTCATCCCGAAAGAGGAGAAGGTGAAGATCGTCCGCATTAATGAAGGGTGATCCCCATCGCTCAACACTTCTTTCCCTTCTTCCCTTTTGATTGTGCGCTTCGCATCACGGTTCGCTTCACGACCGTGGGCTTCTTCGCGAGAGCGCGTACCGGCGCGTGACTTAATTTTTGTCCGGCCTCCTCGCACATCTGCTGAAGCGTCATGTAGACGTCCTCGCCACCCATGTGTTCCCAGCTCACCTGCTTCAAGAGCGCGGCGAATGTTTTCAGTTGCTCGCGCGCCTGCCGGAGTGCGGCGGCGGAGCTCATGTCCTCATCGAGGACCTTCCACAGCTCGATCTGCATGAGATAGAGCTCCTGCACCTTCTGAAGTTCGTCGGCTCTGGTCATAATGTTTGTTGGGAAAATTTCTCCCCATTCTAGGCGTTTTCGCCTTTTAAGTCAAATCCGGGAAGCAAACCGAGCGTGGATTCCTCCATCACTTCACTCTCACGGAATGGCTTTCATTCGCCATTCTGTGCGCTCTTTTCCTGGTGTTCTCTCAGATACGCCTGGATTGCCGGATCATCCTCGCCATAGATGGCTTGGCCGAGGAGGACGTATTCGATGAGGGAATTGCGCGGGTTCCTCTTGAGTCGCAAGCCAAGAGCTTTTGCAAGCATAGCAAGACCGAGGCCCCCAATCTTGAATGCCATCTTTTCCTTAAGGGATATGCCTATCCATGCCTGTGCTGTCGGATAACGCTTCCGAATCTCCACTTTCAGCCGCTCCGGGTTCTCCGCGAATTCTGACCAATGATGTTTCCTGGTACATCGATTCTGATGATGCGCTTCAGCGAGTGTGAGTGCTTCGATGATGACTGGATCATCCTGCCCATAGATTTCTCGACCAAGGAGAGCGTATTCAAGAGAATTTCTGCAAGGGCTTCTCTTGATCTGCAATCCAAGAATTGCAGCGAGTGCCTCAAGCTTTCGCCCAGCAACTTCGAAAACACGTTTTTCTCCATGCGACATATCCATCCACGCTTGTGCTGTCGGATAACGCTTCCGAATCTCTGCCTTCAACCTTTCGGGATCATTCATAAGCTCATGCCAGCGATGTTCCCTATCACGTTCCTGCCGATACCGTTCTTCGGCGAGTGCTTCGCGGATTGCCGGATCGTCTTCTCCATAAATCGCTTGACCGAGGAGAACATATCCAAAAGAAGAGTAGGTAGTTCCCTTGGATCCTCCGAATCGCATGCCAAAAGCTGTGGCGAGTGCTGCGAGCTTCCGTCCTGCGATATTGAAGGTGCATCTTTCTGTATATGTCATCTTCATCCATGCCTCCCCCGTTTGACAGCTTTTCTGAATCTCTGCTCTCAGTTGATCAGGATTTTTGATGAGTTCCTGCCACCAACCCTCTCTCTCAAGCCTACACTGCTGCTGGCGTTCTTGTTCGGCAAGCGCTTCTTGAATTGCAAGATCGCCTCGCCCATAGATCGCTTGACCGAGGAGGGCATACTCAAGAGGATGACCAGCAGGACTTCTCTCGAACTTCAGATCAAGAGCTACAGCAACCGCCTGAAGTCCATGTCCTGCAATTCTAAAAGCGTGTTTGTCATCGCAAGTCATCTTCATCCACTCCTCCCCCGTCGGACAGCGCTCGCGGATCTCCGCTTTTAACCGCTCGGGATCGTTCTCAAGCTCTTGCCAACGTCGTTCCTCAGCAAGCACTTCGCGGATCGCAGGGGCATCCTCGCCATAAATCGCTTTGCCAAGGAGAGCATGTCTAACGACTGTATAAAAACCTCTGCTCTCTCCTCTGTGGCCTCTAGTTTGAACACCGAGAACGGTGGCAAGTGCTGAGAGCTTCCGTCCTGCGATATTGAAGGTGCATCTTTCTGTATATGCCATCTTCATCCACTCCTCCCCCGTCGGAACGCGCTCGATGATCGCCTGCCGCACCGCCTGCATATCCTTCACATCGATTTTACGAGTCTCTTCCGCGGAGACATCCTGCAAGAGGACAGTGAGGACATCAGCCGCGAAGTCGGCGAGCCCGAGGCTCACGATCCTCACGATGCCGGGCAGCTCGTCGAGCTCTTCCTTCGTCTTCTGGAGGTACGTCCTCGCGCCTAAAGGACGCAAACTCACAAACGTTGCTTCACCGACCTGATTGCACGCGAGCACCTCCCGGCGGATGCGGGGGATCTCGATGAGCACGTAGCTCTCCTGACGCATCATGGAGGGGAGCGTAACTCCCCGCGTAACGATGAGGTCATCCGTGTAGATGCCGCGCTCCTGCAGAGCGGCAATGAGCCTCTGAACGCGCGGCTCGGTCCTCGCTTTCTCCCACTCGCCCGTTCCATCCCCTCGGGGAACCTCCTGACTGCCGGGGGGCAGGAGCACCCCCTCCACCTGTGTATGGACGATACGGAGCTCTTCGAAGAGAGCCGAGAGATCTTGCGGCCGGCTGAGAGCTTGTTCCCATCGTTTCCTGGCGATGTCGAGGATGCTGCTGATGGTGTGCGGCATGGCGGCTCCAGCCGCATGCGCGATGTTCTCCTCGCCGCCGGGAGCAAGAGCGCGCCCCTCCCCGAATGTCTCGCGCATCCACTTGTCGAGCGCCCATGCCACGCTCATTAGATGGCGATAGCTCTGCTCCGTTCCGTCACAGTTCCGCGCCGCACGAAGGGACGCCGCAAGTAACTCGCGATAGGTGCGTTGCTGCTCCGGCGTAGGATCGGGCAGTTCGGGTGGCTGGGATGACATATATTATGATTTTAACATGTATTATATATAATGCAATACCAGACTTTCACCTGATCCTCCGGCCTATTACCCTCCAATTCGCGTTTTCTTCCGTCTTTGAAAGCCCTACACTCCTCCCCACATGCGCATCACCCAAGCCATCCTCCCCGTCGCGGGGCTCGGCACGCGCTTCCTCCCCTGGACGAAAGTGGTGCCCAAGGAGCTGCTGCCGATCGGCAACGAGCCGATCATCGCGCACCTCGTGAATGAGTGCCTCGCAGTCGGCATCACAGAGATCTGCTTCGTCATCAACAGAGGGAAAGAATCCATCCCGCAGTACTTTTACTCAAATCCCCAACTTGAAGCTGAGCTCAAAAAGCGCGGCAAGCTCCATCATCTGGAAGAACTCAAACGGTACGATGAAGTCGACTTCCACACCGTGTACCAGGAGGAACAGCTCGGCGACGGACACGCCATCCTGCAGGCGGCCGACTGGGTGAAGAGTGAACCGGTGGCCATCCTCTTCGGCGACGACCTCTTCTCCGGTGCGGACCCTGGTCTTGCCCAGCTCATCAAGGCAGCTTCCCTCGTCGAGAATCACGGTGCCATCATGGCGCTGGAGAATATCCCGCGTGAGGCGACGGAGCGCTACGGCATCGTGGAGGTGGAATCCGTTCACCCGAAGGATGCGCGCCTCAAGAAACTCAAAGGCATGGTGGAGAAGCCGCTTCCGTCCGAGGCACCGTCCACCCTCGGCATCGTGGGGCGCTATCTGATCCCGCGTTCCACGTTCGCTGTGCTCCCCACGATCGCTGCAAGCCACGGCGGCGAGATCCGCCTCATCGATGCACTGACCGCCCAGCTCGGCACGATCCCGATCCACGGATACGAGTGCGAAGGCAAGCGTCTCGATACGGGCACGCCGAAGGGGTACGCGGAAGCGGTGCGTGTGCTGTCGCACACGTAAGGGTTAGGAATAGGGTTAGGGTTAGGGGTGATGTAAAAACATCACCGAGCTTTTTCATAGGCCCTCACCCTAACCCTCACCCTAACCCTGACAATCATACTCGTACGGCGGCACGCGATAGTTGGGCTTCGCGTAGGAGTAGTTTCCGCAGGACGCCATCGTCGCCTGTCTTGGAACGTAGGCGTTCTCGGGCGAGAGACGGATATTGTTGCAACGCTTGCGTGCCTGAACGACCGTGAGCGGCGAATCGTAGTATGCCTCACGGAAGTACGGATGGAGCGCGTGAGTGACGGAACGATCCGGATGTGTATCAATGTACCAGTCACTGTAGTGCATGAAGTAGTAGCCGCTCCTCGTGAGGCGCGGCTCGCGCGTCTCATACGGATGATTGCCGTAGAACTGGCTATCGGTATCCCATGCATAGGCGGCGGCAACCGGAACGCCCGAAGAGAGCGCAAGGACAGCGGCAGTGATGGCGGAGAGGAGGCGAGTCATAAAGTTGCCTATTATTTCACATTGTGTGACTTAGTCAAGGTTCTTCCGGGGCATTTTCTCCCCTTACCGAAGAGAGGAAAACAGGGCAGAATCTGCGCGTCCCCTCCTTGAAATCCCCATGCCCACCGTCCTCATCACCGGAACCTCCAGCGGCATCGGACTGGCCGCCTGCACACTCTTCGCCGAGAAGGGCTGGCATGTGCTTGCCGGCAGCCGCAACCCCGATGCGAGCCTCTATAAGGGTAAATCGATTGAGCCGGTCCGGCTCGACGTCAATGACCCGGGCAACGTCGAAGCTTTCTTCAGTGAGTATGAGAAACACAAGACGCCGCTCGACTGCGTGGTAAACAACGCCGGGTGGGGGATATCCCTCCCCTTCGAAGACACGAAGCGAAAGGAGGTTGCCGAGATGTTTCAGACCAACGTCTTCGGGCTCATGGAAGTGACGCGGCACGCCTGCCGGATCATGCGGCACCAAAAACGCGGCGTCATCATCTCCGTCGCTTCAATCGCCGGATTGGTGGGCTCCGCGCTCTACCCGATCTACGTCTCCACGAAGTTTGCAGTGGAAGGATTCTCCGAATCGCTCGCCCACGAGATGCGCGAGATGGGGGTGATGGTGAAGCTCGTCGAGCCGGGGCGGGTGCAGACGAAATTCTTTGACCGCGCGTACGCGCCCATCGAGCTCAATCGCGTGAGCGAACCGTATAAGCACCTCGCCGAGCGCAAGCTCGCGCAACATCTGAAGGGCGTCGCGCACTACTCCACCGCGGAGCAGGTGGCGAAGGTCATCTTCGAAGCGGCGACGGACGGGAAGAAGCTCCTTCGCTACCCTGTGGGCGCCAATGCCCTGGAAGATATCGCGCAAAAGAAACTCCTCACCGATCAGGAGTTCTTCGAGAAGGTGCACGAGAAGTTTGTGGGCTGAGCGTGGAAGGGCCACCTACGGTGCCCCTCCCACGAGCCCACCCTCCCCTTGATTGTTGCGCTCCAGCGCGAGACCCGCACTTCGCGCAATTGTCCCAAGCATTTTGCAGGGCTAACGCTCTGCAAAATGCCGGCAGAAAACCTTCATCCATCCTGTCACTTCTTCCGTTTCAAAAGCTCGATCTCATCCCTCAGATCGGCAGCCCTTCGTCAGGCTCAGGACTGCCTCCCCCTGCTTCCCTCATTTCTTGCGTTTGAGTAGTTCAATCTCGTCCCGGAGATCGGCAGCTTTTTCGAACTCCAAATTCTGCGCGGCGAGCTCCATCTGCGCCTCGAGCTCTTCCAAGAGTCGCTTGCGCTCATCCAAAGGAATCTTCTGCGGATCGTAGCGCGGATGTCTTAGCTCGAGCTTGCGATGCTCCTCTCCGATATCGTGCACGGCCTTCTCGATGGTTTTCGGCGTGATGCCGTGCTTCGTATTGTAAGCCTCCTGGATGGCGCGACGGCGGAAGGTCTCCGCGATGGCTTGCCTCATCGCATCCGTCTCACGATCCGCGTAGAGCGTCACATGACCGCGGACGTTCCGGGCCGCGCGTCCGATGGTCTGGATGAGGGCGTCGCGCGAACGCAGAAATCCCTCCTTGTCCGCATCGAGGATGCCGATGAAGCTCACTTCGGGAAGGTCGAGGCCTTCGCGCAAAAGATTGATCCCGACGAGGATGTCGATCTCCCCTGTCCGCAGCTGCCGGAGGATCTCGATGCGCTCGAGGGTTTCCACGTCGCTGTGAAGATAGCGCACGGTGTAGTTCGCATCCTGCAGGAATTGCGTGAGATCCTCGGCCATCTTCTTCGTGAGTGTGGTGAGCAGCACACGCTCCTTGCGTTTGAGGGTAGAGGTGATCTCCTTCGTGATGTCGTCGATCTGATGCTTCGTGGGTTTGACGGTCACAAGCGGGTCGATGAGGCCCGTCGGACGAATGATCTGCTCCACAAATCTGTTTTTCGGCGTGTGAGCGAATTCGTACTTGCCCGGCGTGGCAGAGACGTAGACGGCCTGCTTCACGTGCGCTTCGAACTCAGCGAACTTCAGGGGTCGGTTGTCGTGGGCACTCGGAAGCCGGAAACCGTAGTCTACAAGTGTCTGCTTGCGGCTGAAGTTCCCCTCATGCATCCCCGACACCTGCGGGATAGACATGTGCGATTCGTCGACGAAGAGGATGAAATCCTCCGGGAAGTAATCCAGAAGCGTGGAGGGCGGAGAACCGGGAGTCGCCCCCTCGAGGTAGCGCGTGTAATTCTCGATTCCCGTGCAGTAGCCCGTCTCCTTGAGCATCTCGATGTCGTAGTCCGTACGCTGGCGGATGCGCTCGGCCTTGGCGAATTCCTTCGCATCGAGGAACTTCTTCTCCTGCACCTTGAGCTCCTCGCGAATACCCTCCACCGCGCGGTCGATCTTCTCCTGCGTGGTCACCGTGTGGACTGCCGGGAAGATCCTCACCGTCTGAAGATCCTGAATGAGTTCGCCCGTGAAACTGTCGACCTCCTGAATGGTCTCCACTTCATCGAACGGCATCTCGATGCGCACGACCGTATCGCCCGCAGGCGGGAAAATCTCGAGGGTGTCGCCAAGGACATGGACCATCCCCTGCTTGAAATCCATACCGCTCCGGCGGTACTGGATGTCCGTCAGGCGCCGGAGCAATTTGTCGCGCTGCAGCTGATCCCCGCGCGTGAGCGTGATCGCGAGCGCCTCGTAATCCTGCACATTGCCGAGACCGTAAATGCAGGAGACGGAGGCGACGATGAGCACGTCGCGGCGCGTGAGGAGATTGTACGTCGCGGCGTGGCGGAACTTCTCGATCTCCTCGTTGATGGAGGCGTCTTTCTCGATGTACGTATCTGTCGAAGGAAGGTACGCCTCCGGCTGGTAGTAGTCGTAGTAGGAAACGAAGTAGCTGACGGCATTCTCCGGGAAGAAGGACTGAAACTCGCTGCAGAGCTGCGCGGCCAACGTTTTGTTGTGCGCGAGGACGAGCGTGGGGCGATTGAGCTCGGCGACGATGTTGGCCATGGTGAAAGTCTTGCCCGTGCCTGTCGCCCCGAGCAGCGTCTGATGCCGCTCGTCCTTCTTGAGGCCGTCTAAGAGTTTCGCAATCGCCGCCGGCTGGTCGCCGGTGGGAGAGAAGGGGGCCACAAGCTTGAAGGGCTTGGCAGTAGGCATGTCCGAGCAGTGTACATGCAGGATGTCCTCACTCCAATGGAGGCGGGAGGAAAGAGGTGTACGGAGTTGTTGACACCCACTGAAAAGCAATTATGGTCTACGTGAATGGAACGAGGCACTCGCACCATCGAGGCGCTGACGCCTCCCGCTTTGGAAAGCAGGGACGGACGCGTGATGCAGCGTATCGTCACGGCATCGGGGAAACTGAGAACGAGACTATTCGAAGCCACGGCGGACGAGAAGAAGAAGCAAGGAAGCGGGAACGGATGGGGTACGCCGAACTTCGATATCGAGCCCGGGCCGGGCCGCGGCAGGCCGCGCAGGAAATTCGAGCATCTCATCCTCCGAACCAATCAATTGAAGAACCGGGCAGCGCAGGTGCGGTTCGCCTGCCTCTCCTACGATCTCCCGCGCGCGATCGAGGAAATCGAAGAGCTTCGTAGTGAGCAGCTCTCGGAAGAGGAAACGAGAGATGGGATTTCGCAGATCTTACGATACGTTCTGAGTGACAAGCAGAAGGTGAAATGGAAGCAGCACCTCGCCCACGGCGGGATCGACGAAGGCATGGCCTACCTTGGACGCGTCCTCATCGACTCCCGCAGGGTTCGCTCTGACGTCCGCGCGCGCTTCAGCGAAGACATCCAACGGGCTGGAAATGCCGACGCATCGGCACACGTGGACAAATACACGGTGCGGAAGTATCAATTCCAACGAAAGATGCTCGATCTCTGCCGGCGCCTCATGCCGCACATCGATACGGAGGAGGGCTTCGAGATGTACCGAACGTTCCGCGTCGGTGACGCGGATTTCGAAGACGAGGTCTACTACACCATGCTTCCCGTGCTGCGCGCAGGACCGGATGAGCGTAAAGAGGAGCTTGCTGTCCTCATCGCGCGGCTGGAGGAACTTGCTCAGAAGAGCCCGTGCCGCTTCCCCGAAAACCCGCAGCAGAAGTTTCACACGCTCGTGCGAGTTATTGAGGGGGAAATCGATCGAAAGAAGAAGCGCCTTATCAGCCTGCGCGGTAAGCGTGCAAAGCTGCGTGAGAAGCGCAAGCTCATCAGGAAACTGCGTGCGGGCGACGGCTCTACACGCAAAATCGCACAACATGAAACGCAGCACTATCATAGGATGGAAGAGGTTAGTAGGGAGACCCGAAGCTGCAATCGCCGAGAGGTGCGCCGAAGGCAGGAAAAGTTGCGGTATTTTGGAAAGTGGCGCGAAGAGGAGGGGGCGTCTTCGGGTGATCTTCCGCTTCAGAAACCACCCGCAGGGAAACGAGACTCGCTACCATCGGGGACCATCGAAATCCCGACCGGACACGAGTACCTCCTGCACGAAGACGAATCGTATGTCATCACCGAAGAATCACCTTTCACGGTGAGCGCGGTGACGACGCACCCGCAGCCACACGAAGACAATACGCAGCTCGCCCTCCGGGAGGGCCTATCGATCAGCGAACACTTCCTCGAGGTCGGCGGCCGGCGATTCGTTCTTCCTACAATTCTCTGGGGCAAGAAGTCCACCCGCACCGCAGTCTGCAGGGGGGCGGATGGCAAAATCATCGATCTCGCGCTTGACCATTCCAAATGTGATTTCGGCCGCCTGGTTCCTCTCCTTAAGCGGCTGGGCGAAAGCGCCGACGGCGAGGCCTGCACCATCGTGGAGGAGGAGCTGGATGCGCTCGCACAGAGGTGCTACGGAGAACCTTCGCTGTGATATGTCATCCCCATCGCGGTCGTCTTTTGCTACTCTGGCATCATGATTGACCTCGACGATCTCCGTGCCAGACCCGAAGCCTACGAGGCTGCCGCCAAGAATAAGCGCCTCAAAGTATCTGTTTCGGGATTCCTGAAACTGGACACTCTGCGCAAGGAACTGATCGCGCATGTGGAAGAGATGCGCGCGAAGAAAAATTCCGTGAGCAAACGCGTCCCGGACATGAAGGGGAAAGAGAAAGAAGATGCTCTCTCCGAAATGAAGGAGCTCGGAAAGACTCTGAAGGAGCGCGAAGAGGAACTCGCTCGCGCGGAGGATCAGTGGAAGACGATGCAGCTGGAGCTGCCCACCATCCCGCACGAGCGCGTACCCATAGGCAAAGATGAAACGGGGAACAAGGAAGTGAAGCGTTGGGGAGACATCCCGAAATTCGCCTTCGAGCCGAAGGACCACGTCGCTCTCGGCGAATCCCTCGATATCATCGACATCCCGCGCGGCGTGAAACTCGCCGGAGCGAGGAGCTACTTCCTCAAGGGGGACGGCGCACGGCTGCACCGCGCGGTGCTGCAGCTCGCGCTCGATCACCTGGGGGCGAAAGGCTGGATCCACTTCACGCCTCCATACATGGCAAGCTGGGAGTGTCTCATGGGCACGGGGTTCTTCCCCGGCGCCGAGGAGCAGACGTACGCGGTTGGCACGCAAGAGCACCGCGGGGAGAGGATCGCGCCCGACGATCTCTACCTGATCGGCACCTCGGAAGTGTCCGTCTGCAGCTACCACAAAGATGAAGTGCTGAAAGAGGTAGACCTGCCGCTCCGCTACGCGGGATATTCGCCGTGTTTCCGGCGTGAGGCGGGGACGTACGGCAAGGACACGAGGGGGCTCTACCGCATCCACCAGTTCGACAAGGTGGAACAGGTGGTGCTCTGCCGGGCGGATGAGGATGAAGCTCTCAAAATGTTCGAGGAGATCCGGACCAATGCCGAGGAGGTGCTGCAAGCACTTGAGCTCCCCTACCGCGTGCTGGACATCTGCACGGGAGACATGGGCAAGGGCAAGGTCTTCATGCAGGACATCGAGACTTATATGCCCAGCCGAAAGGCTTACGGCGAGACGCACTCCTGCAGCTACCTGGGCGATTTCCAATCAAGACGGCTCAACATCAAGTATGAAGATGCCAGCGGAAAGAGGAAGTTCGTCCACACCCTGAACAACACCTGCATCGCGAGTCCGCGCATCCTGATCCCCCTCCTTGAGATCTACCAGAACAAAGACGGATCGGTGCGGGTCCCGAAGGCGCTGCAGAAGTACATGGATGGGAAGAAGATGATCGAAAAATGATGACCAAAGGCACCGGATCGGTCTTGTTTTTCCTCTATTTTCGTTGTCCGCTGCACAGAAACCTCCTAGATTGACACTCTCAAATTTTATGCGTCTCGTCGACGTCCTCCTTCGGGATACAGATTGGTCGTGGGAGAGGAAGAAGCCCCACGATCCTCATGCGGAATTCGACAAGGCGTTGCTGGAAACGTGTGAGCCGTCTGACCACCCGACGCACGAGCTGCACCTCATGCTTGTCGAAGAGCTCGGCCGCTTCACCCGTGAAGAAATCTTCGCACTCATCCCCATCGGCATGGGGCGATGGGCAGAAGACGACCTCATGCCAGATCCCGATCACCGAATCGCCCCGCATGAAATACGAGGAGGGTCTTTCGAGGTTACGCTCGAGCGCTACCGAAATCGCCTGCGCCAGGCGGTCTCCTCACCGGAGGGATGGATTAACTGTCCCAAGGGCACCGAGGCCATCATCCAGCCGGGCAATCGCCGTCATCCGCGCCCAAGCGAGCAGGAGATCGGCGTGGGGCTCTTTCTCCTGCAGGAGAAATCCCCCTCCCCGTGGCACTGGCACGAGGCGGATGCCGGCTTCTATCCCGCGTGCGTCGCCCCGCACTTCCAAGATGACCGGGAAGACGACCCGTTCCGGTGGGCATGTGAGCGCATGAAGATCGTCCACGGCTACGGCGTGGAGTGCTGCGGGCACGACTACGCGCCGGATTTCATGGAGTATCCCTACCAGCAGATGGCCGCGCAGGTTTGCAACGCACTCCCCGACTGTCTGCGTAACCCCCGTACCTACCACCTCGATGAGGGCAGGCATCGATGCATGGAGGCGGCTCTTGCGCTCTGTCCCCTGCCTGAAGCGGCGATGATCGCCCTTGAGCTCCCGGAGATCGTCACGGAAGACTCTCTCCAGGCTCCTCCGGCTCCCGAGTTCTTCTCGAAGCTTAAAACGATGCTGGAGAGCGGCTTCATCGTCGACCGCTTCGTCGCGTGCGTGCGGGCGCACGCCGTTCACCTCCCGACACCTGAAGCCCTCGCCTACGCAATGCGTCTCACGATGGCGATCTATGCCGGAGACGGCCACGATCTGGTGGGCCGGGGAGACCCGCCCATCGATGGGACGCAGAGACCCTGGTGGTTCAAGGAGGACTTCGACCTGCTCGAGCCGTTCGACCTCGATCGTACCCCTATAGCGGGCGGGGATGCTGCGGCACCACAGCGCCTGCAGATTCCCTGCGATGATGAAGGGAGAGCGTTGCTGCTCGCAATCGCCGAGACATCCTCCTTCGCGTACCGGGATACATTGGAAGCGTACCGCAGGGCCGGGCACCACCTCGCCGCTCTCGAAGGAGTGGGACAGGAGTGCGCGATCCACTGCACGTATGAGGTTACGAAGGGATTCGGAATCGGCAACGTCCCCCGCGCTGAGCGCATCCTCTCCCTTGCTCTCACGCTCGCGGAGGAAGTCCCGCCGCCGCAGCGCGCGGCAATAGTGCGGGAAAAATTCCTCCCTTTCATCGCACAGCAGAGCCCCACCACCACGATCATCGGCGCACTTGAGGGAGACAATGTTTCGGTCCACCTCCCCGGTCTCTCGCCGCTCCTCTTCATGCTCTTGGGCGAGCAGCGCATGCGCGCGGAGTGTATCTCCCACGTCACCATACAGCCCCGGCAGATCCAGGACGCGATGCGCACCTTCTACTCCACCCCACTCCTCGAACGTGCCCGGCTGGCAATCCCCGTGGCCGGCGAGACGCACCGTGGAATCGACGCGCACGTGCGCTTGCTCCCGAATGCGGCCAGCGGTCGCGAGCACCTTGCGCTCCCCGCGCCCGACGGATCGGCCCCCGTCCCCGATGCGGCAACGAAGCCCGTCTGGACCATGATGGATTTCTATGCGCAGCTGAACCGCGAGTGCGGGCACGTCAGCCGATCGGTCGCGGAGCTTTACTTCGCCTTCTGCGCGCCGAAGATGCCAGATCCCCTGCGGCCGCCGGAGGGATTTCTGGCATTGATTGCCGCCTACAAAGAAATTCCCGACGAGCGGGTGAAACCCACAATCTTCTACCGACCGGAAGAGCAGATGCGTGTCAAAAATGAGAACATCCGCTTCCACGTCGACCGCATGATGGCCTTCTCGCACCTGCTCGACGCCTTCGCCATGGGCATCATTTCGGAAGAGGAAATGCTCGGAACGCTCCGGTGGCTCACGACGAGTGCGGATAAGGAGACGGAAGTGGAATGCGCGTGGGAAGCGTACGAGAACTTCCGGAGAAAACCTGACGGGGAATACACCGGCAACTACGAGAACGCCGACGAGGAGCTCGACAGTGAGACCCGAATGAGAATTAACGAGGTGGCGGGCGGAGACCACAGTGCGCGGCTCATCGCCTTCAAGGAGCGCACCGCGAAGGTACTCCTGCTGCAGGCTCTCGTCTCCGCTGGTGCCTTCCAAGCCCACGAACTTCGGCAATCCATGCGCGACAGCCTGCTCTTCTGGCAGCAGCCGGATGTGCGATGGTACCCGCCCATCGCGGAGATCGGTCTCGAGCTCAACGAAGACGTCGCCGCCCTCACGGAATGTCTCGAGGCGGATATCGTGGATCGCTCTGCGCTGCTCGCCGCCATTCAGGAACGCTCGGAGACGGGCGACCGGATCTCGGATCTCATCGGTATCTTCCCGGCCATGCGCGAAGACCTGAGAGCGTCGCGCGCGCGGATCGAGACGATGATCGGACAGGCGATCTCCAGAGACGGCCCCGTCCGCATGGATACGCCACCAAACCTGCTGATTTCCTCTCTTCAGGTAAGCATTATCAATCTCCACGGTGAACTCACCAGGCGCTGGCAGAATCGCCGGTTCACTGTCCCCGACATCGTCGAACGGCTCCTTGCGAGCACGGACATGGAGAGAATCGTGCATGTCGTCGCCATGCGGCGCTACGGAAGCACTCTTGCCCCGGATAGGGTTGCGAAGCGCACGCCCGCGAACATGCGCGATGTCACGGCCGCCAATGAGCACGTGCTGAAGGTACTCCCCATCCTCGCCCACCAGCTTGCGTCGCGTCATCAACTCCTCGAAACCGCGGCCATTCAGCGCGCGCTGCCTGCCCCTGCATACGAGGGAGAGAGCACTCCATCCGAAGGTGGTGCGCTCGTCCCCGCCGAGCAGCTGTGGAGAGCGGTGGAGGAGCACTACGCCGCCCTCCTGCGGCAGCTCCCCATGGCACGGCGTCAGGTCCGCGAGTGGCGCAGGAACGCACGAGGACTCCTGCCCATCGGCGGCAAGCTGCACGTCGAGAAGGCATTCGACGCCGCCCACATCAATCTGCTGCGCAGCATGCTGGGCTACTCGTCCACGAGCTTCCACCTCATCCACGCCGGTGATTCGCTCCTGCTCACCCCCTCCCCATCCGTCGAAGAACTTCAATGCGACATCGCCATTCTCGTGCAGGAGGGGGTCATCTGCGACGACCGACCTGAGCTGCAGATCGGCATTCCCGGTCGTCTCACGCCCGACCGCTGCGGCATCCTCGGCGCCACGTGTTTGCTCGCCACCCAGTGGGCGACCCGCTTCACGGCGGATTCGTTCTGCACCACCCACGACCACGCGACGGGGGCGCGTATGATCGCCTACGATGCCGGCGCTCGGAATGCCGCCTATCCCTTCATGTCCCGTACCGGAGACGGCGAGGAGAATCTCGAAGGGCGCACGGACGTGCTCGGCCGTCGTCATCCGGGGGATGCCCAGATCATTCAGCTCGTCGGGACCATTCTCATCGATGATCAGGTTGGCGGGCCTTTCGCACCTATCGGAAAGGAATTCATGGAGCGGCTGCACGCCATCCTCAAACGATATGGCATCGAGAGCGTCCTTGAGGCCCCGTGGGTATTCAAGGATGAGGAGGAGAAGTACTCCGAAAACAACGCTCCGAATATCGAGCACTTCGAGCAGGCCGTGAAACCCTGTCAGGACGCGTACTTCTCCTGCGCCGAGAACTACCACCGACTCGCAGAGGCGCTGGGGCCGCAAGCCCCGCGGGAAGGCATCATCTTCGAAGTGCGGGAGCTCCTTGACTGGGCCAGAAAGCAGGTGGACGATACTCGTCCTACGGTGATCGATGGAGACCCCAAATGGCACGATCACCTCGAGGCATTGCTCACCGTGTAATCTTTCCCTCTCTCTCATGTGTGATTCCCATCGCAGATTCGGCGGACAGCAGGAAGGCGGCGTTGCCGTCGCGGAACCACCGAGCAGAAAGCAGCCGAAGGAGGAATGGCAGAGTGATGAGGGAGGTGACGACTCTGTGGAAGTCGAAGTGCCTCCCGAGCGCCGGCCACCGCCTGCTCCCGCTCCACACATCGAGCAAGGGCAAGACGCTGTCCGCGCGCGTACGCAGGAAACCCTCGGAGACGCGGCATCGCTCGGTGAGCAGGACCCGTCGCAACGCAAGCTCGCTACCGCGGGAGGAACGGCACAGGAGACCGGGCTGCATAGGGAATCGCCGAAGACCCCGCCGTCCGCCGAGTCCGGACGTCCCGTCCCCGCACTGCCCGATGCGACGACGAAGCCCGCAGCGGAAACCCGCGGAAAAGTGATCGATGTCGTTTCGAAGCCGACAGCCCCTCCGCCCCCGGCCACCAAGAAGACGCCGCAGCCTCCGGCAAAACCGCCCGCCGCGAAGCAACCGGAAAGGCCGACCGCGTCTCCCAGCCATCCCCCGGAAACGAAGAAGCCGGCGGCGGCACCCATCACGCCCCTCTCCAAGAAACCCTCTCAAGCCGTGCGTCCTCAGCAACCCTTCGTCCCGCGCACGACCCCCACGGCTCAACCGCAGCTTTCTGAGCAAGAGCGCAGGCGCCAGAGCATCGAGAAGCGCTTGGTAAGTATTTGCGACCAGGAGGGGAAACAACGCGGGGGCACCCCCTACTACAGCTGGCGCGCGACGGCCGCGAACACCCTCGCGATGGTCCTCGGTACCACCCAACTGCCTTCGGGGGTGGAGGCGCGCCGCAGAATGGAGTTCGCCGTCTTCAACCAACTGCGCCAAGCCCTCGAGAAGCTCGGCGTCGATGAATCGAAGTGGCCGAGGTTCTTGAAGCAAGGCGCATGAGCAGTAATCAGCGCGATCTCCTGAGAGATGAGGCTCACTCCGGAAGCGGCGCCCCTCCTTCACCGCCCTCCATTTGCATGTCCCCTCCGTATGCTGCACGAAAGATATTCTGTTGAATCTCGATCCTCCGTGCCTGTGTATAGAGGGGCAGAATTTTTTCGAGAGCCGTGAAGAGCTTCGGGGCATCCCCGTTATGCTGCCGCATCGCCGACTTCACCGCCGGCGGTAACCGTCTGAAGGCTTCGGGATCCACCGGATGGAACGGATGGGGGCCGGCGAAACGGTCACGGTACGCCATGGAGTGGAGAGTATACTGTGCAGCAGAATAATGAATATTCTTTTCACCCTTCGACTCGCCGCGCTCGCTCAGGGTAAACCCGCCGATCCTCTTCTCTTAGGCTCATTCAAGGTAAGACCACCCTTCCCTCTCTTTCCCAGACAATGAACATCCTCTTCACCCGCTTCCCTCTCGAGAGCCGCTTCGGCGGCGCGGAAGTGCAGACCATCGCGCTCATGCGGGGGCTACGGTCGCGCGGGCATCGTGTCGCATTCCTCGGAAGCTGCCCCACGCTCCTCCAAGAGTGCCGCAAGCTCGCTGTGCCCGCAGCAGAGCTTGAGATCGGGCCTCCGCCCGTCACGCCGTGGACAGCGGTAAGCTTCCTGTGGCGGCAGTTTTCCATGCGAGCGAAACTGAAGCGCGCCCTCAAGGAAATCGGCCCACTCGATGCCATCTGCATGTTGAGCCTGAGCGAGAAACTGCTTCTCACACCGATTGCCAAAGATGAAAAGATTCGCGTCTTCTGGATCGAACATGACCGCGTGGGGAGATGGCTCACGATGAATCCGTGGCTTTCGAAGTTGCGACGCTTGAGCCATCTCGTCACAACGATTGTCGTCTCGGAATTGAGTAGCATGATTTATCTTCGACTTGGGTGGGATGATAAGCGGCTGATCGCGATTCCCAACGGAGTCGCTCGGCCGACTTCCTGCTCAAAGAAGACGACGAACGGCACTTTCCGCATCGGTTGCATCGCGCGCCTGAGCAGAGACAAAGGCGTCGATCTGCTCATCGAAGCCGTGAGAAACATCCCCTCGGTCTCTCTCACGATTGTCGGCACGGGCAGGGAAGAGCAGCGCCTCCGTTCGCTCATTGAATCACCTAACAGCCCAACAGCCCAACAGCCCAACAGCCCCGCTATTTCTCTTCTCGCTCATCTTCCGGATCTCTCGGCCTTCTTCTCATCGATCGATCTCCTCGTCCTCCCCTCCCGCGTGCATGATCCCTTCGGCCTCGTAGCCGCAGAGGCGATAATGGCTGGTATTCCTGTGATCGTAACGGATGCTTGTGGCATCGCCTCATATCTGAAAGACAAATCTGATGCCTACATCGTGCAGGCGGGATCCCTCTCCGCGCTGCGCACCGCGATCGAAGAATTAAGGCATGATCCGGAAAAGCGCAGAGCCCTTGCCGAAGCGGGGAAACGCACTGCGGAGGAACTCTTTTCCGTCGATCGCATGGTCGACCACTACACACGTCTTCTGTCATCTCGCGAATGAGAGGAGCATCTGTATACTGCCCCCCAATGCGTCATTTTGCGTGGCTCATCATCGCCCTCTCCGTAAGCGCTCTCGCGGCACTTCCGCTCCGCGTGCAAGCCGCGGCACTGCCTGCCCGCATCATCACACGAGCGCAGTGGGGAGCCGACGAATCACTTCTGATCAAAACCGATCGCAAGGAAGCTTTTGAGGATGACCTCAGTGTGGGCGACAATGGCAACATTTCGACGCGCATTCAGGAATGCATCACCGCCCGCAAGAAGTACCCCGCCGAGTTTTCCGTCGCGAGAACAATCAACGAGAACTCCGACGGCAAGCCGTATCGCTGGCCTATGACCTTTTCCTCCAAGGTTCGCCTCATTGCCGTCCACCATACCGCTCTCGAGGTGCAAGGCGACGAGCGTACCCCTCTCGAGCGCGTGCGTGCGCTCTACACATACCATGCGAGCAAAATGGGCTGGGGGGACATCGGCTACAACTTCATCATCGATGAAGAGGGGAAAATCTACGAGGGGCGGGCGGGCGGCGATTTCGTTGTCGGCGGACACGCCTACTGCGGCAACATTTCCACAATGGGCATCGCCCTCATGGGTAACTTCGATTTGGAGAAGCCCCCGCAGGCGCAGCTGCTCAGTCTCAAGTGGCTCATCGACTATCTCGCGAAGAAGTACCGCATCAACCTCAAGGAGAAAGTATCGTTCCACGGGGAGTCACTGCCAGCGGTCGTGGGCCACGGGGACATCAGCCATACACTCTGTCCCGGCTACTATTTAAGCTCGATGCTCACGCAAATCCGCGCACAGATCATCGCGGGAAAAATGGGCGCCCCGATCCTCTATCCCCCGAACCGGACCTATACGGACCGTACCTCGGAACGCAAGCAAACCCGCGTGGAGAAGGTCACGACGGTGACACAATCCATGTTTATTCCATCCGGGCAAACGGAGCTTGTCGTCCGGCCGGGCGGTCAGGCCTCCTTCACCATCCTCTTCCGTGCCGGCAGCGCAAAAGTCCCGCGGCGCGCGCGCATCGCGCAGGTGGATCGATCACATGACCGCATCGCCTTGTGGCAGACCATCGACGGCAAAGATGTCGTCGTCCAGCGGGAGCTCTTCTCGCCAAAAGATCTGAAGCCCGACGAGACGGCTACCTTACACTTGCGCGTCCAAGTTCCGAGCCAGACGCGCAGCTATGAGATCCAGATCGACGGCCTCGTCTACACGCTGCGCGTGGAAGGGCGGCGCATCCGCGTGCCCTCCGGTACCCCGTCCGCTTCTTCGGGAGCCCTGCTCCCCGGAGCGGGCGTCTTCCGTTTGGCGGAGTACGACGTTCCTCCGCCGCCTCCGGACCTAAGTGCAAAACCTATCATTCGCATCCGGCTCTCGTATGCGGAATCTTTTGCTTCCATCTACTCTGACGGAGGACTGACACTGAACGGGAAACTCATCGGAGACCGCAGCTTCTCGCTCTATCGCGACGGGAGTGCCTGCGCAGCGGAAGTCGGAGGCTTGCGCTCTGCCGCGAACATCCTGCGCATCGATCCGAATGGCGGTGTGATGACGATCACAAACTGGACCCGTTCGGCCAATCGGTTCCGCGGCATCATCGAGTGCCGCGTCATCGACGACTCACTCGTCCTCATCAATGAAATAGGCCTCGAGGACTACCTCAAAGGGCTCATCGAGGAACCCGACTCCGAACCCTATGAGAAGCAAAGGGCTTTCGCTGTCGCCGCCCGCAGCTACGCCGCGTACTACATCAGCCCCCTGCACCGGAAATTCGTGGGAAAGCCTTACGATGGCGACGACTCGCCCGCGCATTTCCAGGCCTACGCCGGCGTCCATGCCGAAGAAAGTAATCCGCGATGGGTGCAGGCTGTGGATTCCACGAAGAATAAGGTGCTCCTCGTGGATGGCGAAGTGATCAAAGCCCCGTACTTCTCCTCCGATGACGGCCGGACCCGCTCGCCGTCGGAGATCGGCTGGGCCCACTTCCCCTTCGAGGACGTCTTCGTGAGCAAACCCGACCCATGGTGCGAGGGGATGTCCATGAACGGACACGGCGTGGGGATGTCCGGCTGCGGCTCGAAAGCGCAGGCGAAGAAGGGCAAGAAGGCCGAAGAGATCCTCAAGTATTATTACTCGGGAGTGACGATCGGGGAGTTCGGGAAGTAGGGTTAGGGTTAGGATGAGGGTTAGGGAAACTTGCTTTGATCGTCCTATGGCAATTCCCCTAACCCTAACCCTACTTCCTAACCCTATTCCAATCCGTTCCTATACTGCCACCATCCTCGGCGCTCCTGAAACGTTCTTCTGCGTGATCTCACTCACGGCCTTCAGAAGATCCTTGATGCGCGGCGTCTCTTCCCACTTCACCGGGAGATCCTCGCGTCCCATGTGGCCGTAGGCCGCCAACGCTCTGTACTGGGGCTTGAGGAGCTCGAGATCGGCGATGATCGCCGCAGGACGCAAATCGAAGACGGTGTCCAATGCCTGCTCGAGAACGCGATCGCTCACCGAACCGGTCCCGAATGTGTCCACGTGCACGGAAACGGGCCGCGCGACGCCGATGGCGTACGCGATCTGCACCTCGCACTTGCCGGCCAATCCCGCCTTCACGACGTGCTTGGCGATCCAGCGTGCGGCGTAGGCCGCGGAGCGATCCACCTTGCTCGGATCCTTCCCGGAGAAGGCTCCGCCGCCGTGCCGGCTGTAGCCGCCGTAGGTGTCCACGATGATCTTGCGCCCGGTGAGGCCGCAGTCGCCCGGAGGGCCGCCGATGACGAAGCGTCCGGTCGGATTGATGTGGTACTGCGTTCGCGCGTCGAGATACTTCCCGCAGACGGGCTTGATGACATGCTCGATGATGTCCCGCTCGATCTGATCGTGCTCGACGGTCTCCGCATGCTGCGTGGAAACGACCACGCACGCGACGCGCTCCGGCACGCCGCTGTCGCTGTACTGCACGGTCACCTGGCTCTTGCCATCCGGCCGCAGGTACGTGAGGCCATTGGCCTTACGCACTTGCGCGAGGCGCTTGGTCAGCCGGTGCGCGAGTGAGATGGGCAGCGGCATGAGCTCCGGCGTCTCAGAGCACGCGAAACCGAACATGAGCCCCTGATCGCCGGCACCCTGCTCTTTCTTCTCATTCTTTTCCTCGTCAACCCCCAACTGGATGTCCGCGCTCTGCTCGCCGACGCTCACGACCACGGAGCATGCCTTGTGATCGAACCCATAGGTTGCATCATCGTAGCCGATCTCCTGGATCGTCCGACGCGCCACCTCCGCGATGGGAATATAGCCTTTCGTGCGCATCTCGCCGGCGACGACCACGAGTCCGGTCGTGGCGAGGCACTCGCAGGCAACGTGGGCGTGCGGGTCCTGCTTGAGGGCCTCGTCGAGGATCGCATCGGAGATCTGATCGCAGAGCTTGTCGGGGTGACCCTCGGTCACCGATTCGGAAGTGAAGAAGTACGACATGGGAAGAAAGGGAAGTGGGCTAAGAAACGGGATCATCGAACGCCTCCTCCCGATGTGGGAGAAGAGTGGAACTCGTTGGCTATCTTCCCCCTGACGGGGCTGGAGGTCCCACCGTTTCCCTTTCGGGATGGTTGGGGGGCGCTTCTAGCGGGCCAGTTCCCTTAGCGCCTCTCTGGATAGGCGGTGATGTTGGATAGAGCGTACCGGATTTTCGTCACTATGCAACTGCCAACTCCCCTTTTTCTTCCTCTACCGCTTCTACATATTCCGGACTTTCATCCGCTGGCAGCGGGCGCGCGGGGCATTTCTCCGTGCATTGATCCCCCGGAGGATCCTTCGTACAGACTGCGCGGTACTTGTTTCGCACATCCACCTGCAAGTGCGCACAAGCAAACTCGCGCCCGTTTTCCCGACGGTAGGTTTCATGGAGAATCCTCAAGTGCCTCTGCTCTTCCGAGATCGGCTCCAGTGGACGAAGCAATCCAAGGAGAGTGTCACGTTCAGGTCCGCTAATTTCGTAGAGTTCGAAAGCACCGTTGACCGCCCGACGAAGACTTTCGCACTCCTCTCGTCTACGATCCCTGATCGTCTTCTCGATTGCACTACGAAGCGTGGCGTACGTACTTCCTCCTTCGACATGAGCCGCCGAACAGCTGGTGGTCAATCGCTCCATAGCAAGCATGCTTGACACTACCTCTAGGCCATGTCGAGTTCAATATTCCTCGTTTTTACTTACCGTAAGCGCAAAAAGTGTATCCGCCATGACATCGTGAGGCCTGTTTGCTTTACGAGATGTCATGATCGGCTACCCTGCGTTTCTCTATCGCCCCAAACATACAGAAAATGACACACCACCACCCGGAAGGGCTCGTTGCAATGAAACCGTAGCCGGGACCCGCGGGTCCCGGCTACGGTGATTATTTAATTTTCACAGCTTGTTGTAGAACCATGCGAACAGCCACCCGAAGATGAAGCCTTCGGCAATGGCCCAACCGGCACCGAGGAAAGCTCCCGGGAATGTGGCGTCGTACCCGAGGTAGAAGGACCCGAGGATCGCGACGATCGCGCTGCCCCAGTCGAAGTAGCTGGCCATGATGCCGAGGAAGAGTGCGCCGATGGCGCAGGTGAGGCCGCATGCCAAACCGAAGCGTACGGGGTTGAGTTTCTCGAACTTAGCCGCCATAAGATGAAGAGGGGAAGGTTGGTGAAAAGTATACGGCAAGCGAAGGGGGGATTTAAATGGGAAATTGGAAATGCAAAATGGGAAACGAACGGCCATTGCTAACCGTCAACATTTTCAATTTTTCATTTTGCATTTTGCATTTTGCATTTCCCATTTCTCCGATGGCGGTTACTCCCAACTCAGCTCCCGTACATGATCAACCACTTGGCCCGCCACGACGCAGAGGAGATCGATCCGATAGCCGTCTGAAAAGTCATGCTGCGCCACATACCTTCGCGCGGCCCTCTGGATACGCGCCTTCTTCTCATGTGTCATGCCGAGCTCGGGGCGGTACTCCTCGCTTGCGTGCGACCGCGTCTTCACTTCGAAGAAGACGAGAACCCGATCAGCCGGATCCCACGCGAGGAGATCGATCTCATCGTGACCGATGCGGATATTGCGCCCAAGGATACGATAGTGAAGGGACCGGACGTACTGCGCCGCACGATCTTCGCCGGACTTCCCGGTCTTGAGGTGCCGCGCCAAAGGGCGGGATGATTCCCGTGCCCGGAACTTCCCGATGATGGCCTCAAAAATGGCGAGCACATGGGCTATCGTACTGTGAAGGTGTACGTTCGTCCAGCTTATTTTCTTGGAAGGAGAGGTGTACTTAAGTACACTCTCCGTTGTCTATTTCCTTTTACTTCCATGCTTACCAAATTGTCATCCTTTGCGACCATCGGACTCCGCAGTGAGCTCATTACCGTTGAAGTCGGCGCGACTGCCGGCGAAGGCTCCATGATCATCGTGGGTTTGGGCGATACCGCCGTGCAGGAGAGCAAGCAGCGCGTGCGCATCGCACTCAAGTCGAGCGGGTACCGCTTCCCCACGGGGCGCACCATCACGGTGAACCTCGCACCGGCGGACTTGAAGAAAGTCGGCCCGCGCTACGACCTCCCCATCGCACTGGGGCTCCTCCTCGTGAGCGACGCGCTGACGATCGAAGAGAGTCGCCTCAAGGACATGGCGTTCGTCGGCGAGCTTGCACTTGATGGAAGTCTTCGGCATGTCTCCGGCGTGCTCTCCGCCGCCATCGCCTGCCGCAGACTGAAGATCCCCACACTGGTTGTCCCTGCGGTGAACGCCCCCGAAGCCGCGCTCATCCCCGGCGTCCAGATCATCGGCGTCTCCTCTCTCAAGGAGCTCACCGAGATCCTCACGGGGGAGCGTATGGCGGAGAAGGTGGAGCCTCCTGCCAGCTCTCCCACTCCTCTCCTCGAACACGATCTCATCGATTTTGCGGACATCCGGGGTCAGGCCCACGCCAAACGTGCGCTCGAGATCGCCGCTGCCGGCGGCCACAACGTACTCCTCTCCGGTGCGCCGGGGGCGGGCAAGACACTCCTCGCCCGCGCATTTCGGGGCATCCTCCCACCGCTCACGCACGAGGAAGCGATCGAAGTGACGCAGATCTACTCTGTGGCAAATCTCCTCCCCGCGGATTCTCCGCTCCTCCATGTGCGACCGTTCCGGGTCGTGCACCACACGGCGAGCGGCGTTTCCATCGTCGGCGGCGGACAGGTGCCCGGACCGGGCGAGATCAGCCTCGCACACAAGGGTGTGCTCTTCTTAGACGAGCTCGCGGAGTTCCCGCCACAGGTGCTCGAAGTGCTGCGCCAGCCGCTCGAGGACCGCCACATCACCATCACGCGCGCGCAGGGCGCCGTCACGTTCCCCGCCGACTTCACGATGATCGCCGCCATGAACCCGCCGGAGTTTTCGAGCTCCTCGGCACGCAAGATCGGACGGCGGATCTCCGCGCCACTGCTCGACCGCATCGATCTCACCATCGCCGTCGAACCGGTGCCCATCGAGGATCTGCAGCGGCGCGACGGCCATCGTCCTCCGGAGAGCGCGGCGATCCTTCAGCGCGTCATGGCGGCCCGAGAGAGACAGCTCAAGCGATTCTCCGGGATGACCATCCAGACGAACACGCAGATGACCGTGAAGCACATCGATGCTCTCTGTCCGCTGAGTGACGATTCCCTGCGACTCCTCAAGCAAGCGGTGGAGCGCCTCGGTCTCTCCGCGCGCGGCTACCACCGCATCATCAAGGTCGCGCGGACGATCGCGGACCTGGAGGGAGAGGATGCAATCGGCCTGCCGCACGTCGCCGAAGCGCTGCAGTACCGGCAGAGCATCATGCATGAGGATTAGGAGTTAGGGTTAGGATTAGGATTTTATCTTACTTATGCCGTCCTTAGAGACCTTCACAATCTGGCAGAAAGAAATGGCTCTTACAAAAGAAATCTACGCCGTAACAAAAAGCTTCCCACCCGACGAGCGATTTGGATTGACGTCTCAACTTCGCCGAGCTGCCACCAGCGTTCTCGCTAATACAGCGGAAGGATTGGGGAGAAGAATGCCAGCCGACAAAGCGAACAAATACACCATTGCACGAGGTGAATGCTCCGAAGTCCGCGCGCTTCTATTGTTGAGCATTGAACTGGAATATCTTTCTTCTATTCAAGCGAATGAAGCCGTCAATCTTCTCGATGAAATTGGAAAAATGCTGAATGGCCTCATTCGTGCGCATTCCCTTTCTCCGATATCCACACAATCCCCCTAACCCTAATCCTAACCCTAACCTTCGGTTTTAATGCTATTCCCTTCTCCTGCGTCGTCTTCTATCGTATTTGACGATGCACTTCGCCGATCTCCTCACGGAACGCTCCAGATCTCTCTCTCCGATCTGCGTCGGGCTCGATCCTGCCCTGAGCAAGCTTCCGGAAGCCATCACGAAGGACGCTGCCGGGATTCTGGCCTTCGGGAAAGGCATCATCAACGCCGTGAGTGATATCGCCGCCGCGGTGAAGCCGCAGCTTGCCTACTACGAAGCGCTCGGCTGGGAGGGGATGAAAGCCTTCTGGGAAACCTGCACCTACGCGAAAGGCCACGGCCTCGTCGTGATCGCCGACGGGAAAAGAAATGACATCGGTTCCACGTGCGAAGCCTACGCGGATGCCTACTTGAGTGCGCACAGCCCCGTCGACGCGCTCACCGTCTCTCCCTACCTAGGCTCCGATACCGTACAACCATTCATCGAGCGCTGCGAGAAAAACAGCAAGGGGATCTTCGTCCTGGTGAAGACGAGCAACCCAAGTTCCGGAGAGCTACAGGACCTGCCCATCGGAGACGAAGTGGTCCACGAGCGTATGGCGCAACTGACGGAGAGCTGGGGATCAAACCACCTCGGGAAGGCCTCCGGCTACTCCTGCGTGGGGGCGGTGGTCGGTGCGACGTACCCGGAGGAGCTCAAATACCTGCGCACGCTCATGCCGCACGCAATCATCCTCATCCCCGGCTACGGAGCACAGGGGGGCACGGCCGCAGACGTGGCGCACGGATTCGTGAAGGGGCAGGGCGCCATCGTGGTCTCCGCGCGGGCGATTATCTTCGCCTCGAAGGGGCGCGACTGGCAGGATGCAGCGCGCGCGGCCGCGGAGAAGATGAAGGGGGAGCTGTCGAAAGCCCTCAAGAACTGATACGGCTACACCGCTACCAGAAAGGATGAGGATGAGGGTTAGGATCAGGGATTTCTCTATGAGACAAAGGGGGCAATTCCCCTAACCCTCATCCTAACCCTGACCCTTGTGGTACGCTCCCACCCTGTGCATCCTCCTATCCTTTCCGATGTACGCCGGCCCGAACGACTTCCGGGGACCATCTGGGGGGTTTCGACGCTCTTCAATCCCGCCGGCTACGCGACGAAATTCGAAAACTACCATCTGTTTCGGGAAGCCAGCGTGAGGCAGGGGTTGAAACTCCTGACCGTAGAAGCGGCCTACGGGGATCAGCCTTTCGCTTTGAAAAAGGAGGATGCGGATATCCTCGTGCAGGTGCGCACGCACGCGATGGTGTGGCAGAAGGAACGCCTCGTCAATCTCGGCGCGTCACGCCTTCCGTCCGATTGCGACAAGGTTATCTGGATCGATGCCGACGCTCTCGTGGAGGACGACGATTGGGTCGCGACGACCGCTTCGCTGCTGGAGGAGTACGTCATCGTACAGCCATACTCCGCCGTCGTGCGATTGGAGCGCGGAGAGCGTGGCCCCATCCCTTCCGCAGATCTCCCGCCCGGCTGGCTGAACCACCAGCGGCAACCGTCCTTCATCTTTACCTCCCGTTTCGGATGGGATTTCCAGGAGTGGAATTGGGGGGCTCCGGGATTTCTCTGGGCCGCCCGCCGGTGGTTCTTCGAACGTCACGGTCTCTATGACCGCTTCATCCTGGGCGAGAACGATTCGATCTTCGCGCATGCCCTCATCGGAAGCGAGTTTAAGCCGAAGTACCACTCCACATTACCGCAGAGCTACCAAACATGGGCCCAAGCTCTCCGCGCGGACGTCCGTGAAAGCATCGGCCTCCGGGAGGGGGTCGGCTTCCACCTCTGGCATGGCGCCATTTCCCAGCGCTATTACGCCGAACGCAGCATGGTCCTCGATTCTTTTGATCCGGATCTCGATCTTACGGTGAGCGCTCAGGGGTGCCTGGAGTGGACTGCGCGCAACCCTCAGCTCGTCAAGCGTGTCTCTGATTACTTCCAGATGCGCAATGAAGATGGCGTGACACCCGCATCGATCACGGAGGAGAAGATCCTCTCCTTAGAGAAGGAGATCTGCGAGCGACACCTGGAAATCCATAGCCTCAAAAGGCTGCTCAACGGGCCGCTCTCCGATCGCCCATCCACACGAAGACGAAAGACCTCTGTGCATCCGCTGATCCCCGATGTCCGGATTCCTGAGCAGCTTCCGGGATCCATCTGGGGGGTCGTCGCCTACTTCAACCCCGCGCAGTATGCGACGAAGCTTGGGAACTTCCGCCGATTCCGGGAAGGCGTGGCACGACAGGGGCTCAGGCTCCTGACAGTGGAACTCGCCTTCGGCAGCGCTCCTTTCACTCTGAATAATGACGATGCCGATCTCCTCCTCCGGCTGCGATCGGACTCCGTCCTCTGGCAGAAAGAGCGCCTCATCAATGAAGGCATCCGGCACCTCCCGCCGGAGTGCGACAAAGTCGTCTGGATCGACGGAGATGTCCTCTTCGAAAATGAACAGTGGGTTCCCGAAACAGCCGCGCTTCTTTCGGAGTACGTCATTGTCCAGCCATTCGAAGCGTCCTGCCGGCTGCATCGCGGAGAATCCTCTCCCGTCCCCACCGACCGCTTCCCTCTGGGAGATCGAGAGTACCAGCGACATCTTTCTTTCGCGTACACCTCTCGCTACGGATGGGAGCCGGAGGAGTGGAACTGGGGCAAGCCGGGGCTCGCGTGGGCGGCGCGCCGCTCCCTGCTCGATCGTCATGGACTCTATGACCGCTTTGTCGTCGGAGGAGGGGATTCCCATATCGCGAACGCATTCATCGGACGGGAATCCATCCCGGAGAGTCTCCCGCTGCTCCGAAGTCACTTCCGACGGTGGGCACAGGATGTTGCCGATGATGTGAAAGGCAGCATAGGCATGTGCCGCGGCACTGCCTTCCACCTCTGGCACGGGCATGTGCCACAGCGCTACTACCAGGAACGGAACTCTCTCCTCCGGTCATTCGATCCCGATGAAGATGTCTCCGTCGATCGACAGGGAACGCTCACATGGTCAGGACGCAATCCCCTCCTTGAGAAAGGAGTGCACGATTACTTCTGGCTACGAAACGAGGACGACGCGGCCCCGCACTCCATCGCGGAGGAGAAGATGCTGAGTCTCGATCGCGAGGTGCAGAAGTGCCATCGGGAGATTCTTGAGCTTCGTAAGCATCTGCCCATCGCTCAAACTGCACCGCTGTCGGCTGTCTCCCCGCAATAACAAAATAGAATTTCCAATTTGGCAACATGTTATCATCGTGCACTCCCGCCACGCCCTGTCACCAATCTGTCTGCACATTTCTCCGGGGTGAGACCATCGCAGTTGTACAGATTTCAAACAGTATGAATGCAATGCTACGCAGGTGATTGACCTCGAGATGGCTCCTCCCTAGAACTGTGCATTTGATCTTTCCCCACCCATCTAATGATTGCCGCTCAAGAACAGCTGAATGTCGGTCATACAGCAGTGAAGCACCCCATCGATCCCCCCCGAACATACGCAGATCTCCTCCAGGTAATCACTATTTTGGGAAACGGTGCGTACAGTGCGCGGCGCATGCAGCTCATATCAGAAAAATCGGAAACATTCGAAGAGATGAAGGGTTTCGAACGGCAACTGCTCAATGCGATTGGATTGAAAGCTCCCGCTGCCAAGCTTACGACCGAGGACAGCCAAGTCGTGACGAAGCTCTTTGAAATTATGGAAGTGCCATCCTCGCCTTCCGGAAGAACGTCCGCCCTCGGAGCTGCCGTTACCGCCGCCAGAAGATTGATGGGCGGCCTCTTCCATCGGGCAGCTCTCTGAGAAAACGAGAGCCTTCTTGCAGACTCAGCTTCCTTTCCCCTCTCCGCCCAAGGTCTCTTGGTTGACAGAATGAAATAATATAGTACTATTTCTAGGTGGATAGGCATTCCCCCATTGAAAAGAAAGGAGGGTCACATGCCAATCACCACACGGCTCTTTGACAACCAGAGGCCATGCGACGAACTACTCGCGTTGCTGGAGCAGCTCAAAGTCTCCCATGTCGACACGCTCAGAGGGATCCGAGAGGTCACTCAAACTTGGGTGGTACCAGGAAAGCTCCGGGCACAGATCTCCGACGATGAGGATCGCGCCCGTCTGCCGGAGTTTCTTGACCTCTTTCGCTCGTTGCGGATGGTCGATGAGATCAGCATCCCCGAATCTGACGATCCGGACGCACCCCACCCATCTTGGACATTCGCCACCATTGGTGGAGCCAAGCGGCGAGCAGTGGAGGGGCGATGGGACTTACTTAATCGGCTCTTGCCCCGGATCAATGTGCAGCAGATCGTCAGCCTAGGAAGCGGCCGTACGTTGTTCACAGACGAGCAGCTCCCCGATCTCACACTCGGAGTGGAGTCCCAGTTGATGACTCAGGTGGCTTTGAGCAAGCACAGCATGCGTGGCATCAGGCTCAACTGCGTGCATTGCCCAAAACCGTCCGACCGCAACGCCTCTTTGGAGGATACCATGAAGGCGTGGATCGATGGTGCCGATCCTCGGGGAGATGTCCTCGGTATCTTCTCTCAACCCTACACGTTGCAGCAGGGCGCAGCCGCTCAGATCGTCTACGGCAATCGAGGGCGGATCACTGCCATCGGTTACTCCGCACCATCCAGCGTCGGCGTCCGTGGGTATCTCGACAACGTGGCCAAGTGGATAGATGCCGAGTTTCGCCTTGTGGCGCTCGGCCTGTAACTCGGCCTCTGGCAGTTTAAAGAGCATCGCCTGCTCCTCCTCGAAGGAGGAGCAGGCGGCTTGTACTATGAAAATCGACATTGGTGGTGAACAGGAATCGAATGGTGCTCCCGGCAGGAATTGAACCTGCATTTATCCCTTAGGAGAGGATTGTTCTATCCATTGAACTACAGGAGCAGGGACCCATTGCCTGCCCACCGTAGCTCAAGCGAAGTGCAGAGCGAAGGTGGGAACTATAGGACCGGCGAAAGCCATTGTATGACTTCGCGGCAAAAATACGAACGCCAAACACCCTCTGTCGCTTGCGTCACCTCTTCGGCTTCAGAACGACTACTTCCCGCCCTTCCGCGGGCAACGCGCTCTTACTCTTGAGCTTGTACTCATCCACGGATTCCTTGCCGGTGGCGCCGCAGATACCAAGAAGCTCCTTGAAGTCCCCACCCTCTTTCGTCGGGAGCGGGATCAGAACGCGTGGATCCACCTCATCGATAATCTTCTGAGCGATCTTCACATCTTCCGCAGGAAGCACGAGCACATCTATCTCGCCGAGCAGCTCAAGCTCGTAGTCCGTCCAGTCATGCAGAGGCGAAGCGATGAACGCGGTGCGCACCCCGTCGATTTCCACGACGAACGATACTTTGGATCCCTCGCCATGACCGATGCCATGGATAGCCACACCATCCAGGTCATACTCCCCCGGCCAGGAAATCGTTCCGGCAACGGGCTGCTCTTCGGGTGCCGAGCGCAACGCCAATACATCCTTCGGAACTGTCTTTCCGGGGAATACGAGGAGGGTCTTCTTGCCGTTGGCGAGCTGTACAGTCGCTGCGCCGAGAGAGGTATAAGTCAACATCGGGAAGATGATAGAGGGTTGGAGAGAGTCAGACAATGGGGGCCCTCACTCTGTTTCGATCTTCTCAATCCGCGCTCCGAGCGTGCGCAGCTTATCGTCGAAATGATCGTAGCCGCGCTCGATGTAGCGAACGTCCGTCACCGTCGTCTCCCCCTCCGCACAGAGCGCCGCGAGGACCATGGCCGCCCCCGCACGGATGTCGTTGCTCGCCACGTTGCGCCCCCGCAAGCGCGTGGGACCGATGATGAGCGCCTGGTGCGAGTTCAGGACCTCGATGTGCGCTCCCATCTTCTCCAGCTCATAGAGGTACGCCATGCGCCCCTCGAAGAGGCACTCGAAGATACGACTCACCCCTTTCGCCTGCGAGAGAGCCACCCCCATGGAAGGCAGGAGATCGGTGGGGAAACCCGGGAAGATGTTCGTCTGGACCCGAATGCCGTTGAGCGACGAAATCTCCCCATCCACGAAGAGGATCTTCTCCGCCGGATCGTACCGGCAGACGCCGCCCATGCGTCCGGCCGCGCCGAGGAAGGAGATGAGGTGCGACTCCTCCACACCGTGCAGGCGCACTTTCCCGCCCGTCACGATGGCCGCAATGACGAAGGCGCCGGCCTCGAGGTAGTCGGTGGTGACCGTATGCGTGGCGCACGTGAGGTTTCTCTTCCCGCGGATGGTCACCGAGTGCGTGCCGATTCCCTCCACTTCCGCGCCCATGGCCGCTACGAGACGCTCCACCTCCTGCACATGAGGCTCGGCTGCCGCCAGCTCGATACGTGTCTCACCGGGAAGGAGCGCTGCCGCGAGAATGGCATTCTCCGTCGCCGTCACCGAGAACTCGGGGAGGATGATGCGCCCCGCTTTCAGATCGCCCTGCAGGTGCAGAACCCCCTCGCTCACGCTCATGTCCCTCGCCCCGAGCTGCTCGAGCGCCGCCAAATGCGCATCCACAGGACGCTTGCCGAGCACACACCCGCCCGGATAGGCCATCTCCACGACACCGAATCGCGCGAGGAGCGGCCCTAAGAGCACGATGGAGCCGCGCAATTTGGAGACGAGCTCGCAGGGGATGGGCTTGCTCGTTACATTGTGCGTCCGGACGCGGACAGTCCCCTCCTGATACGACGTCTCCGCCCCGAGAAACTCGAGGATCTTGAGCATCGCTTTCACGTCCCGAAGCCACGGAACATTGTGAAGAACTGTCTCGCCGCTGCAGAGTACGCTGCCCGCGAGAAGTGGGAGCGCAGCGTTCTTCGATCCGCTCACAGTGACGTCCCCTTTGAGGGGGGTCCCGCCGGTGATGCGATAGCTGATATCCGCCATGAGGCTCCGTATTCTAGTGAAGAAAGAGGAGAAAAAGAAAGCTATCGGAAGGGAGAAAAAGGGAGATTCCCGCTCTTTTTCTCTACTTCCGCTTCCGCAGGTACTCCAGAAGCAGTACTACGGCTCCCACCGTGATGCAGCTGTCGGCCAGATTGAAGACGGGAAAGGACCCGACTTGGATGAAATCGGTGACGAGACCGTCCCTCAGGCGATCGATGATATTCGCGACCCCACCGCCGATGATGAGACCGAAACCGACCTGCATCGTCGTCGTCTTCGCCGTTTTTACAGCCAACCAAGCTATCAAGATGAGTGCCACGGCAATGAGCAGAGGTTGGATGGCTCCGAGATGCCATCCGAAAGCAACCCCCTCGTTGACCGAGCGCTCGAGACCGGCAAAAGTCCCCAGCACGACTATGCGCTGCGAAAGGAATACATCAACGAAGACGGCGGCAAGGACGCCGAGAAGGCCGCTTAAGATAGCGCTTGTGAGCAACAGCCCCATGAACCCATGATAGCAAATTACTCGCCGTAATTCTTGAGAGAATTACCCCTTTTCCCTATTCTTCCGTGCCTTTCCCATGTCTACCACTCCCGACGAAAGCGGCGGCGAACAACCCGATTGCGGAGCCAAAGCCCCCATCCTTGAGGAACTGAGGCCCCTTCTGGCAGAAATTGAGAAGCTCCCTCCGGATCTGCAGGCGGGTCTTCGACGCGCCCTTGAGGATTGCAATGCCAATTGCACAAGACGCACACGTGTCCTCAGCCAGGTCCACGAAGCATTGGAGCAACTGCGCTTGGATATGAAATATCTGATGTTTGATCTCGAGGCGACGCGCCGCGAGCGGGATGACGCTCTTCGGTCCAGACCACGGAGGAGGGAGGAGAACGACTGAATCTTCGTCCTTTGTCTTGCCGTGGCTTGCCTAGAAGGCACATCCGTCCTATACTGTAAGCGAGCGAATAGATGACACTATCCAGATTGGATGGTGTTTTTTCTCTACCCCTCTCCCGTCATGCGCGCTTCCTTCATCGCCGCCATCAACCAGATCTGCTCGGAGAAAAACGTGAACCCCGCGCAGGTGCTCGAAGCTGTCAAACAGGCGATCGCCACAGCGTACCGTAAGGACTTCGGCAACAAGGAACAGGAAATCCGCGTGGATCTTGAGGAAGGCCGCGACATGCCGACGATCCTCCTCGTGAAGGAGATCGTGGATAAAGTGGAAAATGAGAACTTCGAGATCAGTCTGAAGGACGCCAGGAAGATCAAGCCCGACAGCGAGGTGGGCGACGAGATCACCATCGACGTGACGCCGGTGGAGTACGGCCGCATCGCCGCGCAGGCCGCCAAGCAGGTGATCCTCCAGAAACTGCAGGAGGCGGAGAAGAAGAGCCTCTACGAGATGTTCAAAGGGCGCGAGGCGGAACTGCTCACGGCCACGGTCACCAAGGTCGAACCGAACTGGGTGACCCTCGAGATCGAAGGGATGACGGTGAGCCTGCCATGGCGCGAGCAGATTCCCGGCGAGCACTACTACACGGGCAAGCGCATCCGCGTGTACTTGGACAAGGTCGAGCTCACGGGCAAGGGGCCGCAGCTCAAGATCTCCCGCACGCACTCGAATCTCGTTCGCAAGCTCTTGGAGCTTGAGATCCCCGAGGTGCGCAACGGCGACGTCACCATCAAAGCCATCGCCCGCGATGCCGGCTTCCGCAGCAAGGTGGCCGTCCACTCCTCCGATGCCCGCATCGACCCAATCGGCGCCTGCGTAGGCCAAAAAGGCGTGCGCATCCAGGCGGTCATGGAAGAGCTCAACGGCGAGCGCGTAGACATGATTGAGTGGTCCGACGATCCCATCAAACTGATCTCCACCGCCCTGCAGCCCGCCGCCATTTCCGCGGTGATCATCGTGAACGCCGAGGAACATCTGGATGACCAGGGCCGGCGCATCAAGAAGCGTGCTGCGGTCTTTGTGGAAGAGGCCCAACGGCCGATGGCCATCGGCAAGAAGGGGCAGAACATCCGCCTCGCCACCGAGCTCACCGGTTACGAGCTTGATATGTACAACTACGAGGAACTGCCTGCCTTCAAGGCGAAGCTTGCCGAGCTGCGCAGTGAGGGGGATCCTCCGCCCGCAGCGGAAGAGTCTCCTTCCGCGGAAGTCCCCGCCACTGATTCCGTGCCTGAGACCCCATCTCCGGAAGCCCCCGCCGAAGAGCCGAAGAAGAAGCGGACCCGGAAGGCGAAGGAGGAACCCTCCGCGGAGCCCGAGCCGAAAGCCGAGTGAGGCTGGTAGGCTTCCTTTACACGCTCTACTATTCCGAGCGTGCAGCTCCCTTCCCTCTCCTTCACCGTCCTCGATACGGAGACAACCGGGTTTACCCCGCGCGTGAACCGCGTCATCGAATTCGCTTCCGTGCGCGTGGAGGGGGGAACGATCACGGATACCTACGAGCAGCTCTTCGAAATTCCCGTGGAGATTCCGCTCCCCGTGCAGGTGCTCACCCGCATCAAGCAGGATGCACTGAAAGATCAACCTTTGCTGGAGAGCCGCCGCGAGGAGATCCTCAAACACATCGGCTCAGACACGATCATTGTGGGGCAGAACGTGAGCTTCGATCTGAAGATGCTCAAGGGGGAGGGGATCGATCTCACCGGTCGTCCATGGATCGACACTTCCATGCTCGCATCCCTCGTCTTCCCCGAGCTTGCCAGCTACTCGCTGGGATACGTAAGCCGCATCCTCGCCCTGCACCATGAACCGGTTCACAGGGCTCTCGGCGATGTCCATGCGACTCTGGAGCTCCTCAGCCGCTGTTGGGAACGGCTCATCTCCCTCCCGCCCGATCTTCATGCCGTCGCCGTCGCCATCATGGAGCACTCTGCCCCCGGCTATCGTCTGCTTTTCGATGTTCTGCCACCCCCGACGGCGAAGGATGTTCCATCGTGGCTGAAACCGCCTCCACCTCTGAAGCGGGAGCGTGTGCGGGCACCGAAATTCGCCCAAGCAGCATTCGAGAAGCCGAAAACAGGTACCGTCGCGCTCGTGGAGGAGCCGCTCGATCCCGCGACCCTTGAGGAACTCCTGCATTGGGCGGTCACCGATCCCTCCACGGTGCAGTGGATCGCTGTGAAGAACCTCGATGCCACACTCAAGCGAACAACCGTCCCCGAGGGTGTGCGCGTGCTCCATCATCCTTCCTTTCTCCTCGATTTCGAAGCTGCCAAGGTCTTCGCCAGGCAGGAAGTTTACACTGCGGATGAATCCACCCTTGCGCTCAAACTTGCGTGGTACGAACCGCAGACGTTCCACGATCTGCCTATCCACGGCGAGGAGCGGGCCATCTGGCGCGGCAAGCTTGCGTGCACGGACACTTCGAACGCGTACGTGCGCCAGTTCGCGGAGCTGCCGTCCGTTGTCCTTCTCGACCACCGCCAACTGCTGCATTTCCTCATCGATCCGGCACACGCGGCGCACGGCTCACTCAGCACGAATGCTCACATCATCATCTCCGATGCCTCCATGCTCGAGGACACGGCCTCGCTGGCCTACGGCTGGTCATGCACGTTAGATGACCTGCGTGCGGCATCGGAAGGAGACTTCTCCCTCACGCGCTTCACGGATCTCCTGCAGCTGTGGATCGAGAAGGTGCGTCTCGCCCAAGATTCGCATCCCATCGGCAAGCAGGATCTCACCATGCCGGAGGTAACCGCATTGAAAGAAGTGATCGATGATTTGCTGAGCGAGCGACGGCGGACGGACACCGTCGAGACGCAACTGAAGTCTCTGCGGCAAATCCTCGATCCCACGCTCCTGCCCGGCCGGATCGCCTGGATCGAGCAACGACAGAACGGCAGCCAGTTCATCAAATCCATTCCGGAGCGGATCTCCACGATTCTCGGCGAGTCGCTCTTCTCCCCCTATCCCACGACCCTTCTCATCCCGCCCGCGAGCGCCGATCACCTCCCGGAAATCCTCCCGCAGGACTTTGCCGCCCTCTCGCTCCCCACCCCTGTGGAGGATGCGCCGCCATCCATTTCCGTAGAGCCGAGCGAGCGCGTGGAATCGTTCCTGGAAACGATCCCGCAAGGCAAAACCGTCATTCTTGTGCCGAGCCGCCGGGTCATCGAGGGGTTTTTCATCAGCCATACCGAGAAGCTTGAAGCAAAAGGCGTCACTCTCATCTGCCAGAACTTAAGCGGCGGCCAGGAGCGGATGCAGGCGGAGTTCCTCGCTGCACCGAGCCCCTGCTTATGGTTGCTCACGCCATGGACCTACGAGGGAGTGGAGCTGCCCCTTGGGTCCGTGGATCATCTCATCGTCCAGAGCCTGCCTTTCGATCATCCCTCTTACCCCGTGACAGCCAAGCGCTGCGAGCACTACCGAAATGCTTTCGATCAGTACACGATGCCTCGCTTGAGGCACCGGCTCTTCCGGCTGCTTCGAACCTTCTGCCGACATCGCACGAAAGCGGGCGATGTTCGTGTCCTCGATGAGCGACTCGAGACGAAAGAGTATGGAAGAGGCGTGGCTGCCTACCTCCGAGCCCTCGGAGGAGCGCCCTCGACGAAGAAGCCGCTTGTACCGCAGAAGAAAGAGGAGAAAGAGCTGAAGCCGATTTCGGCGAAGAAACCACCAACGAAGAAGAAGCCGCCGAACGAAGAGAAGAAAGACCAGTTATCGCTTTTCTGAGGTCGGCTCCCTGGACAGCTCACTCCATCCCGTTCTTCCCCAAGACTGCACCTACCGTCCTCCACAGGATCCACAGGTCGAGGAACGGAGACCATTCTTCCACGTACTGAAGATCGAGGCGCACCTCCTCGGAAAACCGCAGATCGCTGCGTCCCGAGACCTGCGAGAGCCCCGTCATCCCGGGCTTCACGGCGAACACGCGCCGCTGGAACAGCGTGTAGCGATCCACCTCCTCAGGGAGATGCGGGCGCGGGCCGATCAGAGACATTTGCCCGCAGAACACATTGAGAAGCTGCGGAAGCTCGTCGAGATCGAATCGCCGCAAAATCCTGCCGACGCGCGTGACGCGCGGATCGTCCTTCACCTTGAAGAGCGGCCCGTCACTGCGCGCATTGTGCACAAGCAGTTCCTCGCGCTTCCGTTCGGCACCGCAGATCATCGACCGGAATTTCAAGACGGAGATCATGCCGCGCCCATACTCTCCCACCCGCCGCGAGACGAACCACACCGGCCACCCGGACTCGAGCAAGATCGCAAGCGCAATGAGAAGAAACAACGGCGAAAGAATGAGAAGCAACGTGCCGCTTACAAGAAAATCAAACAGGCGCTTGAGGACGCGTCCCCATCCATCGATGGGTGTGGGTTGGAAGCGTAGCATCGGCAGGATCCCCAGACGATCCACGACCAGCTGGTGCGGAACCTCCGCGAAAACCGGCGGGAGGAAGGCGTAACCGATGTGGTGGCTGCGACAGTGATCGATGAGTGCAAGCGTGTCTGCGCTCAGGGGGTTCGGATCGGTCTGCAAGACGAGATCCGGCAGGCATCGAATCTGCATCTTCTGGAGGGACATCAAATCCGTCACATGGCCGAGATACTCGTAATGCATATCGCGCGCGAGCGTCTCGCGCGCACCGGAAGCGATCGGCTGCTTGCCGACGGAGATGACGAGGCGGACCCCGATGCCGTTTCTGAGGCACGCACGCTGGAGGAGTACCACGGCGCTACGCGCGAGGATGACAAAGATCGCGAGGAGCATCGTCGCCTGCACGAGAAGGGCACGGGAGTAGAAGAGCTGACGTTCCACGAGGAAATACCACGCCATCACGAGCACCGCCCACAGCACGCTCGCCACGATGATGCGACCCATCTCCCGCCACCCACTGCCGGTCGTCCGCATGCTGTACAGGCCCAAGATAGCCGCCACGAAGAGAAACGTCGCGATCCCCGGGTAGACGAACGACTGAAGGTAGTAGGAGAGGGACGGCAGCGACTGTGCGGGTTCCAGGAGCTGTACGGATGGGATGAGATCGATATTCGCTTCGCGCAGGCGGTAGCTTAGGAGCAGCGCCGCACACACGGCGAGCGCATCCATGGGGATCCGCAGCAACCCGAAGAAGATCTCAGAACGCTTCACTTCGATCAGTGTACTACGAAATACCTGAAAACCGACCTCCGCAAACATGCTTTTTGCCTCTATACTTCTTCCATGTGCCGCCTTAGCTCAGTGGTAGAGCAACTCACTTGTAATGAGTAGGTCCGGGGTTCAAATCCCCGAGGCGGCTCCAATCTATGTTTGGTGGTAGAGCAACTCACTTGTAAGAGTTAAGTCCGGGGTTCAAATCCCTTAAGGCGGCTCCAATCTATGTTTGGTGGTAGAGCAACTCACTTGTAAGAGTTAAGTCCGGGGTTCAAATCCCTTAAGGCGGCTCCAAAAGATAATCGCACATACGATTGCTGCATCCTCAAAAAAGGGTCGCTATTTGACCAATAGAGTGAGACTTTTGATTGTAAAGAAGCCATGACAGTGACTATTGACAAACAGAATTAGTAGCGGATAATTAATGCAATTCTTTCGCCTTTCCCCTCATGGCTACCGTCCTTGAGGAACCACAGGAGAGGACCTCACCCACCGAGAGGCAGGAAGGAGATGTACACACTCGACTGGAGGAATTGAGAAGCACTCTTCCGCCCGGAAGGACGCAGGAGTTGTTCGATGAGGCCTGTAACAGCCTCCTCGCATCGTTAGCGCATTCTCAGAACGGTCGCCAGCCTCTCTCCCCGGCGATAATAAATGAAGTGCTCGGCATATTCGCAACACGCGTCGCAGAGACCTATCGGAGTCTCGATACTCCTCACGTCCAGAGACATGAAGAGCAAGAGCTTTTTCACCATGCCTATCTGATGGCCGCCGATACGATCCCACAACTCCTGAGGCTCCAAACGCCCTCCGGAGGGGGGGATTCTTTCGCTGTCGAGCGTTGCGCAAGGGCATTGGGGCTCTATGAAAGACGGCTGAGAGACAGCTTCTTGGAGCCTATGTCCTTCGACACACATGAACGGAGAACTGTACCGAGAATCCGTACCTCGCATGCGAACCTCGAAAGACTGGCAGCGGAATGCTCCACGAGCGACGCGCAGATTTATTACTATCTGGATTGTGCGCGCATGCATGTCGATCACACGATTTCCAATCGTTTGACTCCCGATGAATTCGCATACGAACAGTGGGGAGCATGGGAGAATCTGTGGAGAGCGGAGCAGCTCCTCGGCCAGTGCGAACATGCTCACCAGGAGAGCGCGCAGTCTCTGCAACGCTGCTTCCATGAGGCAATGGAGTATGTTTGCGAGCATTTGAGGGGAGGCCCGCTGACGGAGGCATCATGAAGGCTAGAGCTGGGAGTATAAATACCCAGAAGGCGGTGGGAATCCCTAACCCAAGCCCTTCTCTTAACCCTCGTTTCCCCTTGCCCACACAGAGGAGCGGCAGGAAAATGGGGCTTCCTGCTCCTTCGGTGACCGCCCTCCTTCGCTCTTTGCTCGCTTACGCTCGCAGAGCTACGGAGGGCAAGCCCCGCGCCATGCTATCTGGCGCATGCTGGGCCTGCCCCCCGTAGCTCCGTAGCGAACGAAGTGAGTGAGGAGCGGAGGGGGGAGGAACGTCCGGGCATCACTGGAACGCCGAGTGGGTAACGCCCATCCGCCCGCCATATATCCGGTAAAGGCGGGTGCGGAATAGTGCCACAGAGACGAGCCCCTGCGCCCCCACGTGGTACAGAGGAGTGAAACGCCTCGGGAACCGAGGACGCGTACCCTCGCGGTACGCGGCGGCAAACTCTCGGTGATGCAAGGAGGATTTGGGTCGTCGGATCTCGCAGTGGTTCCGCTGCACCGACCACCCCTCCGCTCGAGACCGCGGGCAACCGCGGCCCTAGAGAGATGGTCACCTTCGGCCCCGCAAGGGCAACCGAAACAGAACCCGGCGTACGGGGGACAGGCGTGGAAGGAAACCTTAAACGGTTTTCTTCCGCGTATTCTTCGGCAATCGCACGGTAAACGTGCTGCCCTTGTTCTCCGTGCTCTTGAAGCTGATCTTTCCTCCGAGGATGTCCACGATCATGTGTGAAATGAAGAGCCCGAGACCGTTGCCATCCGTATCGACGGTCGTCGCATTCCGCGCGCGGAACAATCGCTCGAAAATGCGATGTTGTTCGGCTGCCGGGATACCGATGCCGCGATCAGCCACCTCAATCTCCACATCACCGCTGTGCACACGCACTTTTACATTCACCTGTGCACCCGGACGTGAGTACTTCACTGCATTACTGAAGAGATTCTGAAGCACAATGTGCACGAGAATCGCATCGGTCATGATCATGACCGGCTTTGATGGTATATCGATGGCGCAGGAGATCTTCGCATCCTTCGCAAGAGCACGCAATTCTTCCGCAATATCGGTGAGGAGTGCGGTGATGTTCACGCTGCCGAACTTCGGCGTAATGGATCCGCCTTCGAGGCGTGCCGCATGAAGGAGCGCCTCCACGAGATCGGCCATCCGGGCGGCGGCGGTTTGCATTTCGACGATCGATTCGCGCTGCACCGGCGTGAGATTCTTGTTCTTTTCATCTGAGAGCAGTTCGATGTACCACCGCAGTGTTGAGATGGGTGTGCGCAATTGATGGCTGGCAAGTGAAATGAATTCCGATTTGATGTAATCGATGCGCCGATCGTCCGTCATATCCTGAAACACGAGGACTGCGCCGATGAGCTTGCGACCGACGAGAAGTGGCGTGACAGCGAAGTTTACCGGCAAGAGGCCGTGATCGGCGCGCACGATATTCATGTGTGTGTTCGTCGCCGCTCGCACCGGCGCGCGCTTCTCCAGGGCCCGCATCACCGGATGCCTGTTTGCAGGACACGGTTTGCGGTGAATGCAGAAGGGTAACGCTTGTGCAATGGGTTCGCCGAGGACCGCTTTACGCTCGACTCCGAGCAGACGCTCCACGGACGGATTGATATCGAGGATCTTGCCTCGCCGATCCACGGCAACGACCCCGTGCTCGATGGACTCGAGAATGGCGCGGTCCTTGGCATACTGTTCGCGCAGCTCTGCCGTGCGCTTCGTCACCTCGTCTTCGAGATGGTCGTAGGTTACCTTCAGACGCGCTGCGAGATCTTCGACGACACGATCCAGCACCTCGACTTCGTCTCCGGACCGGACAGAAGAGCGAAAAACCCAATTGCCCGGCCGTAAGAGAGAGACGCGACCGCTCAAACGAACAAGCGGCTGCGTAAGCCGCAAAGCAAGCAAGCGCGTCACGAAGACGGCCAATATCGTGAGGAGCGCCCCCGCCACCCCCATCGACACTGCGAGTGCCGTGACACTGCGCAAAGCTTCGGTTCGATCCACTTTCACTTCGAGTCCCCATCCGAGCACCGGGATGAGACGGTAGGCACTGAAAACTTTTTTCCCCGCATAGTCCTCCGCAGACCGTATGCCTGTCTCTCCCTTGAGCGCCTGTGCAAGCGGAAGGTCAAAGGCGTACTGGTCGCCAAGAGATCCTAAAATGATCACCTTCTGATCCGCAGTCGAATAGCGGTGATGAAGCAGAACGATGGCGCCGTCCTTCTCCATGGCAAGCAGGATTTCCCCCGTCTCGCCGAGAGAGGCTGCGGAGAGAAGCGGCTGCAGAAGCGATACAACATCGAACTCGATGCCGATGACTCCGACACGCCTGCCGTTGTCCGAACGGACAGGAGCGAAGATACGATATGCCTTCCACCCCTCGTTCCCTGTAACCGGCTGCAAGATCGTCGTTTGAAGGGAGCCGGAAGGGGCAACCATGGCAGTCCCCACGCTCCCGCGGAGTGTTCCCGCGGAATCGAAAACGGCGATCGCCTGCGCAGGCATGTGCTCATCGCGCATGTTTGCGAGTATCGCCTCCAATATCCCCTGCGCTTTCTCCCCCTGTGCGATGCGCACGAGATCCGAACGAGACCCGAGCAATACCGCTTCTTCCCGCGCACTCTGCAACGTACGCTCAAGGAGCGTCTCCCGCGCAGAAAGGATGCCGGAGAGCTGCGCAAGGACGCGCTGCTCCAGCGCCGATCGCGCCATGACGAATGAGAGGAGGGTGAGGATCACCACGATGCTCACCGCGAAGAGCGTGTCCTGACGCATGAGGCGAGTGCGGATGGAAGTCCGCACTGCAGGGGCCTTTGGGATGCGGGGATTTCCCACGGTCATGAAGTTGGTTTTATCGCTCTATTATACCAATAGAACGTGATTCTGTCGATGTTAATCGAGCAGGAAGATAGTGCGATATTGGAGGACTGTGCTCAAAAAAAGCCCCGGCGAACCGGGGCTTTCTTGACTCGATTGGAACCGCTTATCGCGTCACCGAGATCGTGGCACCGAGCTCCGCGCCGGGCGATGCGACCGTCACACGGCCATTGGCATCCTTTGCAATGGTGTAACCCGCCGTATTCGCATCCGTCTCCTGAGGATCCACAGGGATGCTCACGAGGTAGGACCCTGTGAGGGCGTGCAGGCGCACGAGATCCGTGCAGACGGCCGTCTCCGTGGAGCGGCAGATTTCCGTCGCTGTCGTCGTGATGTTGCCCGGCAACGTCCCATTGTGATCGATCGCGTACTGATAGACCGCATTGAGAATGGTGTTCACGTCGCTGCGACGCTGCGCATTGCGTGCATCACCCAACTGCTTGGTCGGGTTGATCGCCACGATGACGATAGAAGCCAGGATCGCGATGATCCCGATGACGAGGAGGAGCTCAATGAGCGTAAATCCTCCCTTCGAAAGGAAACGAGTTTTCATAGAGAGAAATGGGGAAGAAAGTAGACGAGATCCCCGAAGAGGCTCTCGTTCAAGGAGTGAGTGTAACAAATTTTTTGTTCAATGCTGATCTTTGAATTGACGAATATTATATTTATTGGACATTGGGCATTTATTCTAGAGACATGAGAGGGAAATGGCCGCTTCGGTGCAGACATCATTGGTACAAACATTCCAACGATAGATCCCCGCTTCGCACGATGGTTCCGAACACCCGCACTGACCGCCTGTTGGAGCGTCGGAGGGAAAAAGGGAAGCTGTCAATTCAAAGGTACGGGTAAAGGAGAGGGGTGATGGCAATGGAATGGTGCGCGTGAGCTGGAAAGAAACTTCCACACTCTGTCTGCTCAAGGAGACGGATGTATTGCGGACGGTCAATGCCGATGCGACGGACTTCGACGAGGTGAGTTGCTGAAGCGTCTCCCGCTGCACGACGATGACTGTTCCGCTCTGAGATGCAATGATCGTGGGATTCTGAGCCTCGTCTGCCATCTGCAAAGCAAGGATCGAGCCGGTGTGGCCGGATGCTGGATCGAGAATTCGTTCCGCACTATGCACCCGCCGCAGGAGGAGCTGAAGCAATTGCGCTCCCTCCTGATCGACAGCAGAGACCACCTGCTGCCGGAGTCGCTGTTCATTGGAGAATGCGATGACGGAAATGATGACGCCTGCGCAGATGCCGAAGAATCCGAGGAATAGGAGAATTTCCACGAGAGTCGTTCCCGGCCGACGATGGAAGGATGGCTGCATCAGTCGTACGTACAGGAAGTGAATACTTTTACCTCCTGCCACGAGTACACGAGCACGGAGGGGAGCAGGCGCTGCAAAACGATTTCAAGGCGTCGCGTGGAAGCCCCGCTCGTCCCCTCGATGCACACCGTACGATTTTCATTCCCGGCCCCACCCACCCGCAGAATCGCACAGATCCCATCGGAATTGGTGACGGACTCCAGTCCGTCATAGGTGTTATCCTCGTAGAGCTGCAGGAGGGCATGCTCCGCACAGGTCTCCGCAAGGGTGAGTGCTTTCGACGACTGCTGCATAATTTGGCTGTTTGCAATCGCCAGCCATCCGAGCATGAGCATCGTCGCTGTAATGGCTACTGCGATCACCCCCACGAAGAGGACGCTCAAGAGGAACACATAGCCGCATCTGGCGCGCGCGAACATCATGGGGCAGGTTTGTAGATGATGAATGCGTTTGTGGTCGTGAAGTATGTTCGATCACGCAGAATGTCATACTTCACTCCGCGTCCGACCCCGGTCGTCGTGCTCTTGTAAGCCGCTTCGGGTGGAAGGCCGGAAACAAACTTCCAAAGATCGACCACTTGGAACTGTTTCGCATCTTTGTCCGTCGCAAGGAATGCGTAGCGACCGGTCGGATCGGTATCGAGTGCGACGACATTCCCGCCGATGTCGTGATACCACGGACCAGGCGGGGGGGACGGAACCGGATTGTTTGCGATATCAAAGAGCACAAGCTCTTCGATGGTATCGCCGACGGAACGTCCAAGGAGCGCGGAGGTACCGAAGGCAGCGACAGCGAGCCCATCCGGCGTATCCGTAAGGTTGTACCCGGACCCCGCAGCAACCCGCAGATCAGAAGGAGTGTAGACATCCGCCACCACAAGCTCGGACACATCCTCGGAACTCGCGATATAGGCATACCCATTGTGAAGACTGATTCCGAGGTACCCTCCGTCATCGTGCGTCGAATCGAGTAGGGTGATCTGTGCGGGATTGGAAATGGAGAGGCTGTAGAGCTGATCGGCAATTGCATCTTCCCCCGACGTTACGAAGAGTGTGGAGCCGAAAAGGGCGATTGAACGGCCCAGACCCTCGCCGGGCAGATTGAAGCTGCCGAGAAGATCATCTGCAGAGAGCGTATCCGGAGAGGAGATGTCGTATACGCGAATTTCGGCACTCGGGGAAGCGGTGAGGACGTAGAGCGTCGTTCCGGCAACGACGAGCTGTCTGCCCGCCACATCGAGCGAGAATCCTTCGGCAACCCTCTGGGGGGATGACGTATCGGTGATATCAAACACGTAAAGACCGACACCGCCATGATCCGTTTCACTCGTCACGAACGCATAATTACCTTTGACGGCAATGGCATTGAATTCCAGCGGATCTTCCGAGATGAAAGCACCATCCAACGAAGGAGATGCCCAATTGCCGATCTCTTTCTCCTGCCGCCAGTCCGTCAACTCGAGTGTGAGTGCAGCGGTTCCCGTGCGTTCGACGCCAAATGACCACGCTACCACTGCTGTAACAATGGCATGATCTGTTGCGGGGCGTTCTACGGTAACCGTGGTCCGGAATCCATCCGCAGTCACCATCCCGGACCCCGTGAATGTGAACCGGCCCGCGCTACCGACCCCCACCCCATGGATACCGGCCGTCAGGAGGGCGAAGTCTTCGTCGCGGATGGCTCGCACCCCTTCGAGGGCATTGGCGGCGACTGTAACGGCACGCATACGATCGCCACTTTGAATACTCACCCGCTGGCTATAGAGGATTCCGTATCCGACCGCCCCCGTGATGATCGCAAACACGCTGATCCCAAGGAGTACGTCGAGGAGGAGAAAAGCCGGGCGGGAACGGCGACAAAGGGGCGGGGACTGCACGTTGAGCACTATCCTACCTGAGGGTTAGGGTTAGAGTTAGGTAGGATTCCCGAGATCCCCAGCCCTAATCCTAACCCTAACCTTTCCCCGTCTAGAGCTTCGTATCGACAATCATTCTCAATACCGCATCGGAGCAACCATATTTCCGGGCCCCAACGGTGAAGAACGGGAAGAGACTGCGCATGTTCCTCAGCAGTTGTGGGAACTGATCAACATAGTACGTCTTCGACCCTTCCGCGATATCGATGAGCTGCTCACAGCTGCACCCCTTCGTCTCCGTAAGGGTGTACTGGCTCACCTTCTTGCGAGGCCCCTGGCGGAAGATGGAACTGCCTTCCGTCAACGCGAACCGACCGAAGAGCATTGATTCCGTCGGTACGATTTCCGGGAGTGCGGTATTCGGACAGAGATCGCTGTCGTTGGAGACGGAGTCACCGTCCTTATCCTCCTCACACGCCCCCAAACGATCGCCGTGCGCCTTATGAGCCGGCCACGCCGGGGCATCGATCGTGAGCGTCTGAACGTCTTTACGATTCCCTGGAGGATAGTGGCAGATGACGACCTGTTCCCCTGCCGAACCGACGCTTGAGTTTTCGGAATCCGCGGAAGACGCCTGTGAACTGACGCTCGAGGCGTTCGGGTTATCCGGCACGCTCGACTCGCAGATATTCAAACTCGCAGGCTTTTCGAGGATGATGGAAACGGCCGCATCCTGGAAATCCGACGTGAGTCCGAGGTCCTGCAACTCGAAGAGGGAGAGGACTTCGCGCTTGCCGATGGAAATCTTGCGATCGGCGCCGATGTGATCGCGCATGAATCTCTTGAGGTTGCTGACAGTAAGGAACGGCTGCGTGTTCGGCACATCGTCACCCGGCTTGAGGATCTTCACGCGACCGGAACCATCATGAGAGTGCGCAATCTGCTGGAAGAGCCACCCATAGCGTCCTTCCGCACGGACGAGAATACGGCTCCCCGCCGGAACGTCCGAGAGGGTGTCATACTTCCCTCCTTCGATACTGCGCAGCTTGAAGAGGGATTTCCACGAATTCCCGCCATCGAGACTCACACTGAAGTATACCGGCACCTGCGGCCCGCGGATGCCGTATGTGATGGCCGTGCCCAACACATGGAAGGACACATCTGCCGGCTCATTGAGCACGATCTCCCCGTCTTCGATTATATACGATGCTGCACAGGGGTCAGACGACGCCTGCTCGCTGCTCTGGGAAGAAGCACCGCTCGAGACGCTGCTCGTGCTGGACGCGGTGCTCGAGCTGCTCGCGCCTGCGGAACTGCTGCTCGTCGTCAGAGCCTGCTGCCAGAAAATCATGATTGCGTCATCCGCCGATGTCACACGTGTCTGGAAGAGCACCGACCCACTGTCCGATGCGACGGCCACCTCATCTCCGCTGGCTCCGTCGTTCACGACGGCATCGAAGGGATTCTCCGTCGCGTTCTGTGCCGTATCGTTCTGCACACTCGTCACCCGCGCTCCGTTGAAAGTTACTCGCGCATCGACAATTTCCTTGCCAAGGAAGCCATGCGAGCCGTAGGAGAGAACGCGCACGTAGCCAACTCCGCGCTGTACGGAGAGGCCCGGCATGTCCTCGACAAGTCCGAGATCAGTCACCGGCTCTCCGGCGATCTTCAAGGGAATCCATTGATCCTCCGCGAAGTGAATGGCTTGTGGTCCGACGTAAACGGAACGGTCAGCATTCCCCGTTCCCTCATTTTCCACGCGATTGAATTGGATCTTAAACTTCGCGTCATCCGTCTCCGAACAGCTGCCGGACTTCTGCGAAAACTGCATGAGGATGACTGCATCCTGGAAATCCGCACCGGCCCCGCTTAAGGCCCCGAGCTCAAACAACGCGACTGCATCATACTGCCCGATGGAGATCTTCCCGTCCGCCCCGAGGATGGACTTCAGGAACTGCGCCACAGACTGCTGTGTGCCGAACGGCTCATATGCCGGTGCCGCATCTCCATTGCGCAGCACCTGTACGTGTCCTGTCTGATCATTGGACTTGTAGGTTTTATTGAAGAGCCATGCATATCGTCCGACAGACTTGATGGCGACTTTCGTTCCTGAGGGGAGATTTTCGAGTGTCTGCACTTCCCCTCCGACGATATCCTTGCCACCGAAGAGATCGACCCAACTCTTGCCGGCATCCGTGCTCGCGGAAACGCGTACTTTGATCGTGGGGCCATTGGGGCCGAAGGTGATCGCCGAACCGAGGGCTTTGAAAGTGACATCCACCGTCCCGGTCGTCTCGACGGATCCATCTGGCCGAACGACGAACCGATCCTGACAGTCCGCCTCTTCCGTGCCGCCCGTACCGCCCGTGTCATCGTCTCCTCCCACATCGTCATCTCCCGCGACACTGGACTCATCACCACTGCTCTCTGAGCTGTCATCCCCGAAGGGAAGCCCCTCCTCAGGCGTCTGAATGCCCGTGGAGGTGAGGACACCGCCGGATTCGACTGTCACTGTTCGGCTGTCACCGTTCGGCGCCTCGAGAATGATGTCGCCTGTGTGATCGGGAATGCCGTCGACTGCGGAGTAGACCACCTCTGTCAGACCGGAAACGGTAACCGTCTCCGGGATGAGGAACGGCTGATCCTCCTCGGGCCTGCGTAGTGCGAAAGATTCCCCTTCGAAGAGCACGCCCGGCGGAAGCGCGTTGAATCCCCACTGTGCATCGTTCTGACCCGCCTGCGAACGCATCTGTGCCGCACGGAGCCCCTGAATCACCTGTTCCACCGCACGATCCAGATCACTGCGGGCCTGATACGTGCGATACATGGGAATAGCCATGCCAGCGGTCAGCGCAACCACACCGACTGCCAGTAATGCCTCGACGGCCGTGAATGCTCTGCGTTTCATAGAAGAGAGAGGGAAAGGGGTCGGGGTCTACGCCCCGCCGCTGATATTGCCGATAACGCTGTAGATGGGAATGATGATAGCAAATGCGATCACGCCGACCAGCGCACCGATGAAGAGAAGGATCATCGGCTCGAGGATGACGGGCAATACCTGTGCGGTCTCCGTGGCCTTTTTTTCGTAGATGGTTGCGATTTTGAGGAGACTCCCCGCAAGGGATCCCGATCGCTCGCCGGTGATCACCAATTGCTGGACAGAGACAGGAAGAAGTTTCTTCGTCTCTTTCAGCTGCTCGAATGCCTTCGCAAAGGAGTCACCGAGTTGCACGCGTTCGAGGAGGTGCGCATAGAAATTCCTGTACGCAACGACGGTGGTGACACTGACGAGGGATTCCATCGCCTCGAGGAGAGGAACACCTGCCTGCAGAAGACCGCCCAAAATCACACCGAAGCGTCCGATGGTTGCCTCCTTTGCGAGCCGTCCGATACCCGGAATATGGAACATGACCCATTGGGCGACCACCTTAAACCGCGTGAATTTCGCGAGGAGGAACAGGAGAATGATGAGGCCGAAAGAAGCCGGCACGAACACCGTGCCGTGGGTACTGAATGCGTTGGCAATGACAATGATAATGCGCGTGCTGATCGGAAGATCGGCATTGAGGGAAACAAGCACTTGAATGAGGTTGGGCAGCACGAAGATCCCGAGCCCCATGATGAGAACAAACATCATGGTGAGGATGATCGACGGGTAGATCATTGCCATCTTCACCTTCGACTTCAGTGCACGGTCCTTCTCCCTCTGCTCCGTAAGATACTCCATGTTCCGTGCGAGATTGCCGGCGTCTTCCCCGATACGCACCATCGAGATGTCGTAGGGTGGGAAGAGATGCTGCTCCTCCATAGCACGCCAGAGAGGGGAGCCGCTCTCGACGGATTCGATGATCTTCTGGACGAACTTTTTTGATGCGCCGCCGTGCGCCTCAAGCCGGTAAATCTTGAGAGCATCGAGGAGCGGCAGACCCGCGTTGAGCATCATGGCAACACTCTGCACGAAGAGCCCCGCCTGCTTGCCCATACCGATATTATTCATCCTCACGAGGAATGCCATGAGCTGCGATTCCCCGGCGTGTTTCTTCACGGGCTTCGCGGGTTCCGCCTTCGGTTCCTCTTTCGGCTTCGTTTCCTTTTCCGATGCACGGTTCACTTCCTTCGCTTTGGGCGGCGGGGATTCCGCGGGCGGAGCTTCGGCAATTTTCGCATGCGGATCGATGAGAGGAGACCGCTTCGCTTGAGGTTGAACCGCCTTCGGTGTCTTCTTACTTTTTGCCATGAGCGGGCGGGAGCGGTTCGGGTGGAGCAGCGACACGCATGAGTTCTTCAATGGTCGTCATACCCGTCTTCACCTTCTCGAGCCCGTCTTCAAACATGAGCTTCATCCCATTGCGACGCGCGCAGACGTTGATGTCCGTGCTCGATGCGCGGGCCACGATGAGATTCTCGATTTCCGGCGTGATGAGGAGCAACTCATAGATACCCACGCGTCCGCGATACCCCGTGCCGCCGCACGCGTCGCATCCCTTGCCGCGATAGAGCGTTGTCCCCTTGCCGCCGAAGTACTCGTGCGCATTTGGGAAGAGATTCTTCGCTTCGGCAGCGGTGACGGACGAGCTCGTCCTGCAACGCGAGCAGATGCGACGCACGAGACGCTGCCCGATGACCACTTCCAACGTGGAGGCGAGCAGGAACGGCTCCACGCCCATCTCGAGGAGACGCGGGATGGAGGTCGCTGCATCGTTTGCATGGAGTGTGGAGAAGAGCAGGTGTCCCGTGAGAGCGGCATTGACGGAAATATCCGCTGTCTCGCCGTCGCGAATCTCTCCGACGAGGACGATATCCGGGTCCTGGCGGACCAGTGCGCGCAATCCCTTGGCGAACGTGAGATCCGTCTTGGGATTCACCTGAATGTGATTGATGCCGGCAATCTTGTACTCCACCGGATCTTCGATGGTGGAGATGTTCACATCGGGGGCGTTGCGGATCTTCAGGAGCGCGTAGAGGGTCGTGGATTTTCCCGATCCGGTCGGCCCCGTCGTGAGGAGCATGCCAAACGGCTTGTGCGCCTCGCCTTCCAGGATGCTTCGGTGCTCCGCGGAGAAGCCGAGATCGACAAGGGTTAAGTGCCGAACGTACTCGCCGAGCAAGCGCATCACGACTTTCTCCCCGTCCACCACCGGAACGATGGAGACGCGAATGTCGATGGGGCCGGAGGGGGTGGGATGCCGGATAGCCCCGTCCTGCGCCGCGAAGTGCTCGTCGATGCGCATGTTGGAATCAATCTTGATGCGATTGAGCACGCCTTCGTAATGCTCGCGTGGAATCCGGCCCGCTTCATGCATGACACCGTCCACGCGGAAGCGGACGACCACCACGGACTCCTGCGGCTCAAAGTGGATATCCGATGCCCTGAGCTGAATGGCGTCGGAGATGATTTCCTCGAGAATTTCCGGTGCGACCTTCTTCTGCTCATCGATGATCTGTTGGAACCGCGTGGCAAGCGGCTTCTGATAGTGAACGAAAGCCGTTTCAATGGCCGACTGCGGCGTGTAGACAAGGGAGATCTTGCCTGTGAAACGCTTCCGCTCCTCGACGGCTTTCTTCTTCCCTCCGAAAGAAAATCCGGACTTCTTCTTCTCCTTCTTCGCCCCGCCTTTCTCTTCCTGCTTCTGCGGATACAGAGGGGTCGCTTGTCCGAAGTTGAGACGAATGGCTTCCTCCAGTTGTTCGTTTCCCGGATCGGACGTCGCCACGGTGATGAATGATTCATCGCGCTTCACCACAATCGCATTGAACGCGCGCGCGATCTCTTCGGGGAGGAGAGTGATCACGTTCGCGGGCGGCGGATTCGATTGCACATCGTAGAACTCAAGCTTGTAGTACTCGGCCAACGCATTCTCGTAGAGCTGCTGCGTGAGCAGGCCCTGATCGATGAGCACGGAGAGGAGCGGCACTTTCAGTTCATCGGCACGCTTCTGCGCGGACTTCAGCTCCTCCTCGGAAAGGTAATTCTGTTTCGTAAGGAGTGCGCCGAGTGCGTCATCCTTGATGGCCATGATCAAAAGGGGTTAGAGGACGGCTTTGACATGTTTCACGATCGCGGAAATGGGGGTATTGGATTTCACGTAGTACCCTTTTGCCCCGAGCTTCTTCGCGCGCGTCTGGTCTTCCTCCTGTCCGAGATTGGTGAGAACGATCACGGGTGCCTTCACCTTGCCTGCCTGGATCGCCTCAAGGAAGGCGAAACCATCCATCCCCGGCATGATGAGATCCAAGAGAATGACGTCGAACTTCTCCTTCTTGGCCATCTCCAGGGCTTCGCTGCCATCCGTCGCAATGTGCGGCAGGAAGCCCTCATGGGCAAATTTCAGCTCCAACGCATGTGCGAGCGGTCGTTCGTCCTCGACGATGAGCAGTGAATACTTCGCAGAACCGGCCGATTTTTTGGGTGTGGGTTTATCGGACATAGTCGACGGTTTATCCTGTAATTGTAGCAGAAAATCCGCATTGAGGCAATGAGCTATTCTCGCTACACTTTATGTAGCCCTTCCGGGGATTATTTCACCCTGCTCTCCCATGCCGCTCCGCGCGCTGCTTTCCGTCTCCGACAAGTCCGGTATCGAGGAATTTGCGAGGGGGCTCCGTCAAGAAGGTTACGAGATCGTCTCGACCGGCGGAACGCAAAAGGCCCTGGAAAAAGCCAAAATCCCCGTCACATCCGTCGAAGAAGTCACGCAGTTTCCCGAGTGCTTCGGCGGTCGCCTAAAGACGCTCCATCCGCTCATCTTCGGCGGCATCCTCTATAAGCGTTCCGATCCGGTGCAGGTGAAGCAGGCGAAGAAGCTCATGATCGAACCGATTGATCTCGTGTGTGTGAACCTCTACCCGTTCCGGGAGACTGCCAAAAAACCAGGAATCAGCCGCGCAGAGCTCGTCGAGCAGATCGACATCGGCGGTCCGAGTTTGCTCCGTGCTGCGGCGAAGAACGCCGATGACGTCACCGTTGTCTGTGATCCGCAAGACTACCCGCGCGTCCTGAAGGAATTGAAGGGGCACAAGAAGACGTCTCCGGAGCTTCGCCGAGAACTCGCTGAGAAGGTGTTCCTCCATACAGCCACCTACGACTGTGCCATCGCCTCTACCCTCTCAGAGGGGCGTCATGCGGGCATTCTCCTCACCAAGAAGATGCAGCTTCGCTACGGCGAAAATCCGCACCAATGGGGGGCATTCTACGAGTACGCCGACAGCCCGCCGGGGTGGAGAGTCCTCCAGCAGGAGAAGAAGCAGATGAGCTACCTCAACATCCTCGATGCCGACGGCGCCTGGAATCTCGTCTGTGAATTTTCCGAGCCGACCGCCGCCTGCATCAAACATGCGAACCCGTCGGGAGTCGCTTCGCACGAAGACATCGCGGAAGCCTTCCAAAGAAGCTACGACGCAGACCGCCTCTCCGCCTTCGGCGTCATCATCGCCCTGAACCGGAAGTGCTCCGCCGCCGTCATCCGGAAGATCATCGACTTAAAAATCTTCGTGGAGATCATCATCGCCCCCGGCTATGAGCCGCAAGCTCTGGAACTGCTCAAATCCAAGCCCTCCATCCGCGTCATCGAGCACCATTGCCCGGAGAATGCCGACGTTCCCAGCTACCGCACTGCGCTGGACGGCATGCTCGTGCAGAACCTCGACCGGAAGATCGTGACGGAGGCGGACCTGAAGTGCGCAACGACCCTCAAGCCGTCGAAGGAGCAGATCCGCGACCTCCTCTTCGCATGGAAAGTGGTGAAGCACGCGAAATCCAATGCCATTGTCTTCGTGAAGGACGCGTGCACAGTCGGTATCGGAGCCGGCCAGACGAGCAGGGTCGACTCCACGATCATCGCCGCCCGCCGCGCCGGGGAAAAAGCGAAGGGCGCCGTCATGGCTTCCGATGCTTTCTTCCCCTTCCCGGACTCCGTCGAGGAAGCTGCCAAATACAATATTGCCGCGATCATCCAGCCGGGAGGATCTGTGCGCGATGAGGAAGTGATTGCGAAGGCCAATGCCCTCAAGATCCCGATGGTTCTGACGGGGGTGAGGGGATTTCGACATTGATTCGGAAATTTTGTCCGGATGTGCGGCATCAGCCAGGAAACAACTGTGTAATTGTGTAAGAATAGACACTCGCAGGCGTCTTCATCTGCGCACCCCCCTCTCATGACCCAACAGGAGTTCCTCGAGGCGTATGACCGATATGCGGATGCCATCTTCCGCCACTGCGCCTTGCGTCTCGGTAACCGCGAAGACGGGAAGGATCTCATGCAAGACACGTTCATGCATGCGTGGGAGGCGATCACCGGCGGTATCGCCGTCCGGAACATGCGCGCGTACCTCTACCGCATCGCCAATAATCTCATTGTCGATTTCGTGCGCCGCTCGAAGCGCCGGCCGAGTACTTCCCTCGAAGAGATGATGGAGGAAGGATTCGACCCGCCCAACCGCGAGAAGGGCCCTGTAAAAGGGTATGAAGAACAGATCGTTCTGGAAACACTGCAGCACATCGAAGACCCGTACCGCACCGCCGTGATCCTGCGTTTCATTGACGGTCTCCCCCCGCGGGAAATCGCCGCGCTCCTCGGTGTTTCCGCCAACGTAGCCTCCGTGCGCGTGAACCGCGGCATCCAGAAGCTCCAGTCCCTCCTCGACCCCCATGAATGAGCACGTGAAACATTTTTTGGCCTCTGCCCGCCTGTGCACGCTCTCCCCGCTCGAGCGCGCGGAAGTGCGTGCGTCCATCGTGGCTGAGATGGTTGAAGTCCGGGAAGCCCGCGCCATCCTTGAGGGGTCCGCGGATGCATTCCACCTGACGGATTACGAGAAAGCAATCGGACGCGCACGCCTTCGAGGCTTCATGGACGCGCATCCTCTGCGCGCGCAACGCGCATCCTTGTTTGATCTGCTCTTCCTGCGATTCACTCCGGCTGCCTTCGCCTCCGTCTTTTCCATTACGATCATTGGCGTCGGATTCGCGTACGCCGCTGAAGGAGCGCTCCCCGGAGACCTGCTCTATCCCATCAAAACGCACATTACCGAGCCCCTCATTTCCAGTTTCGCCTCCTCGACAGCCAAACAGGCACAGTGGGATGTCCAGCGCATCGAACGGCGGCTGGAAGAGGCCTCTGCTCTTGAACGCCGGGCTCCCCAGCACGAACGACAACTGCTTCTCCGCTCGCAGATGGAAGAAGACGCCGACAACCTTCAGAAGCGGCTCTCTGCCCTCCCGACGGGAGAGCAACAGATTGTCCGTGACTCGCTCGTTTCCGGACTGACGCGTCGCCAACAATCCCTCCTTCAGGTCCAATCAACCACCGGGGTTCCCTCTGCGCTCAAGGCACTCGTGGAAGATGCGGCGCGCGACGATCAGGAAACTGGCACCGCTGCCGATGAAGCCTCGCCTCCGTCCTCTCAAGCCCCCTCTGTGCATCAGAATGACAAAGGGAAGGAAATGCAGGAGACGAAGGATGAAGAAAAGCTTCGTTTTGCCCTTCCTTCAAGCAAAGAAGCCCGAAAGGAGAGCGGTATTCTGCAGTCTTCCTCCTCATCCTCTGAAGAGATCTCCTCTCGAGAGGAAAGTGGTGATTCTTCCGCTTCCCAAGAAGAGGAACCGGCAGCTCCATCGACAGCTCACGAACAGAACCCTGCAGCACTGAGGTCTCACCAGAATGGAAATGATGGAGAAGATCGGCACCGGGGAAGGCAAGGGGACGATGCCCGTGCGCTCCTGCGCCTCCTGGAGGAATCATCATCCTCTTCTGAGGAATCCGAGCGATCCATCGATGTCAATGATCAGCCGACGGATTCCGGGCAGGAGCAGACGTCGATACGGTCACCCAAAGGAAAGAAGGGGGAGAACTTCGATGAGTGAAGCCTGACTGACAGGCACCGGTAAGAATTCGTCATGTCCAGCGTCTTCTTGGGTGTCCGTATTTCTTCCCCCCTCTCTTTATGGGCACTCTCTCACGGTTCTTCGCCACAAGCATGGCGCTCGGCCTGATGGCCGCACAGGTAGCTCCCGCGTATGCCGATTCCGGAACAACACTCGGCGTGGGTGCCGGCACGGGTTCAGCTGTCGATGTACAGCCGTTCGGTTCTTGTTTGCTTCTTGACGGAAAACATCGCCGCTCGTGTATCAAGTCTGTCCAGGAAAATCTGAAACACGAAAGAGAATTGCTCAAAGAACAGAGGAAGCAGAATGAGGAATCATCGGATGAGCACGAACGCAACAATCGGCGCACCGGAAGCGGCTCTGTCGAAGCGAGTGCATCGCTCTCCTTCGGCCGGTTGGTCAGCGACATCCGCAGCGAACTCAATGACTTCCGGCAGACAGTGCAGCGCACTCTAAACGATCAGCGCGCGCGTATTGCCGGCCTTTCTGCAAGCGCACGGAGCACGCTCTATGCGCAGATTCGAACGCTTGTCCATAATGCACTCCTCGATCTCCAAGTGAAGATCTCCGCAGCCATCACTGCAGCAGTCGGTGCCTGATCTTTCGGGTCGGCACGAAGAAGAGGGGGCTACTCGCCCCCTCTGTTTTATGAAAAACATAGTACCATCCTCACAATGCACGCCTCCCGTCGATCGCTTCCTTTAGCGTCACCTGATCCGCGAATTCGATGTCCGCACCCATCGGCAGGCCGTGTGCGAGGCGCGTAATGGAAGAGACGATATCGGTGAGTTTGCGTTGGATGTAACTGGCTGTCGCCTCCCCCTCGATATCCGGATTCGTTGCCACGATGATTTCCTTCACCTTCCCGCCTTTGCAGCGATCCATGAGCTCTTTGAGTTTCAACTGTTCCGGTCCCATCCCGTCGATGGGAGAGAGGACACCGTGGAGCACATGGTAGACGCCCTTGTACCCCGACCGCTCGAAGGCGATTACATCGAGCGGGTTTTCCACAACGAGGATCGTTGCATGATCGCGCGAGGCATCCGCACAAATCGAACACTCGTCCTGGAGCGTGACCATCTGACAGTGCTTGCAGTAGTTCAACTGCGTCTTAAGGTCCGTGAGTGCCTTCCCGAGTGTTTCGGGCGATGCTTTGGAGCTTCTGAGCAGATGAAACGTGAGCCGCTCGGCGGACTTCAAGCCGATGCCGGGGAGCTTACTGAACTCCTCGATGGCTTTCTGGATTTGCGGGGGGAGAAGAGACACGACTGGAGAATAGCGAAGAAGGGCGACCAAATGAATGCGCTCGTCGGAGATCTGTCAGATTTCCCGTCCTTCCCTGATCCTTCTCCCCACGTCCCGTTCTTTGATTTTCCGGCGCTTATCGAACTTCTTCTTCCCGCGTCCGAGACCGAGGAGAACTTTGATGAATTTCCCCGCACGCACTTCGAGCGGGACGACTGTCATGCCCTTCTCTTCGGCACCCGACGTGAGCTTGCGGATCTCCGACGTTTTGAGGAGCAGCGGACGATCGTGCCCCGGATCATAATTCTCGACGCCCGATGCGTACGCGTAGGGAGCGATCGACGCATTTTTGAGGACAGGCTTCCCTGAAAGGAACGATACGTAGGCCCCCGCGAGGTGGACGTGCCCCAGACGGCAGGACTTCGCCTCGGGACCAGTCAGAACGACCCCTGCCTCGACTGTATCGAGGATTTCGTAGTCATACCGTGCCCGACGATTATCGGCGACCCGCTTCACAAATGAAGTATGATCTTTCGGCGAGAAATAGCCAAGAATCAGCGCTCTGGCAGAAGGGCGAATATTGTTGACAACTTGATAATCACAGGTATTATATAGGTACCAGATCCCTCTCACCCAAAAGGTGGGACTGGTGGTAATCCACCCAGCTATCGGTCTGGCAATCACAGGGCTTTGACCCTCACTTCTTTCTGGGCACAGAGCCCTGTTGAATATGCGGATACATCAGGGAAGGAGTATGAGCAATCGATCACCTACAATCAGCGTGATGATCGCACCGATGGCAAGGAAAGGAGCGAAAGCGATGTGTGCCTGCCGGTGTGTCTTTTTGAGAAGGAGAAGTGTCGCCGCCACGATGCCGCCGACGATGTAGGACAGGAGCAACCACAGAATCACATGCCCCGGGGTAGCAAGGAGGAAACCGATGCCGATCGCAACCAGGATGTCCCCGCTGCCGATCCACTTGCCGGAACTCAAGCCCCATTGCAATGCGAACAGCGCCGCCCCGAGGGCGGGCGCGACAATGGAAAAATCCTCCTGAAGGAACGCGAACAGCGCACAGAGGACGATGAAGGGGATCGTGAGGATGTCCGAGATTTCCTTCGTAGATGCGTCAATCACTGCAATGACGAGGAGTAGCCACAGGATGACTGCGAGAAGGAGGGCCAAGGGAACCTGCATTGGCACGAGAAGGTGCGCAAGGACGAAGAGGAATGCGCTTGCCGTTTCGATGAGCGGATAACGGATGGAAATACGTTCCCGGCAACTGCGGCAACGCCCCCGAAGCGCGAGATAGCTCACGATGGGGACGAGATCGATGATGCTGAGTTGTGTGCCGCAGAGGGGACAGCGCGACCGGCCGGTAATCTTCTCTCCTGCCGGCAGACGGGCGATGAGAACATTCCCGAAGCTCCCGAAAATGAGACCCAGGACGGCGAAGAGAAGCATCATAAGATCCGACTGCATGAGAAGCAGTCTACCTAGGAAATCTCCACTCTGCACACGATCGCCTTCTTGAGAATCCTCCACCGCATGGCAGCGGTGAGTACGAATGCGGCAACTATCCCGACCCACAGCCCTACGCCGGATGCGGGAAGCTCTTCTCCTGCCGCCTGCGCACGCTCTTGATTCCCACCCACGGAAGCCGCAAGCACCGAAGGGGCGGGGGGAAGTTCGTCGGTCTGTTTCACCGCCTCACGCATCGCGACCACCGTATCACCCGAGGCGGACGGCTCCTGCGCCGGTTCCAGCTGAGCGCCATCGAGCTGAACCATCTGATCCGGAACGGTCGGCTGATCGAGTGCCTCTTCCGCCCGTCTCTTCTGCTCATCGGTGAGATTCAGCTGGATATTTTTCGCCCGCGCCGTGATGCGATCGAATGTCTCCGGTGCCGCGAAGTGCTCCGCGACGGTGCGGTTGCGCGCTTCCTGACGCTGGAACTTCACCTGATTGGCTGTCACTTCGTTGACCTCTGCGAACCGCGCATCCGTCGAGCCGGAGGGAATCTTCAAAAGTGCTGTCACGCTCGGAACAATCGCCTGGTATCCCTGATACAGAAGCAGGGCGAGCGTCGCGCCCACCACTGCACCGAGGAGCTGCCGTACCAACGGGATATGCAGGAAATTCTTCATGGAGAGGTATGGAGAGGTGAGGATATGTGTTCGAGACAGTATAGCAGATTTTGCGTTCTATTCCAAGGAAGCACGCCGAACGCTCGATTTATGGCGATGGGGTTCAAAGGCCGGAAGCCGCTCTACGGTGCAGGAGAGAGCTTCTATGGCTACGCCGGGGGGAAGAGCCTGATCGTAGCCCAAGAGGATGAGATCTGGGTGCACCTGCCGCACGGGAGCGAGATAGTCCTCCGTTTCTCCGAGAATGACGTGTGCATCAGGAAAGGCTGCGGAGACGGAGCGTGCGCGCCGCTTCGCCGGCTCGAGAGGGGGACGCCCCTTGATCATGCGTACCGTCTCATCGTGTGCAACGACGATCCACAGTTCTCCGCGTTTGCCGGCTTCGGAAAGAAAGAACCGGTGTCCCGGGTGGAGATCGTCGAACGTGCCGAAGACGAGTACGCGCGGCCTCACTTGGTCCCCAGATCGATCGAGTACACCCTCTTTTCATCCATCACATAGAGCCTCTGTTCATCCGGATCGACGTAGAGATCTTTCAGAACGCCCACCTGATCCCCCTGAAGGACGAACTGGCGGATGTAGGAGGCTTCGCCGGTCTTGCCGCCATCCGTTGCGACAATGACCCGACTGGCAGCCGGATCGAGGAAGTAGATATTGCTATCCATGACCTTGAACACCTTCATCGCAGTCTTCAGCGCGTTCTCCGGCAGATGCCGGATGACGTACGGCTGCGTCTCCCCGCGCAGCAGCTTCACAATCTGTCCACCCTCCTTGAGGACGTACACATTCCCATCGAGGGTGATGTCGAGCGCACCGGCCAGATCGCCGTTCACGTTGTACTCCGCCGGTGCAGCGTAGCGATTGGAGAGACGCTCGTACTTATAAATCTGATTGTTCTCCGGCGAGAGGATGTAGAGGAACCGCAGATACGTCTTGATCGATTTCCCCGTGATCCAACCCGCAGGATCTTCCGTCTTCATGGTGGTCGGCTGACCATTGATCACTTCGATGATGCTGTTCGCCGTTGTCTGGAAGAGGAGCGACTGCATCCGTGCGAAATAGTTGCCGTTCAAGATGAGCTCTTCATCCGACAAGCGCGTAGGTTCATCTACGGAATTGAGCAAGATACGGTAGAGATCCTGTCGATCGTAGACAACGAGCTCCCCGTCCTTGAGCCCGATCAGGCCGCTGGCGGAAATATCGGCCTTTTTCGCTGCCAGATTGGCCACAACGCGCGGCGGGATGCGCACGATATTGTTGATTTCCTCGCTCTTCTGACGAATGCGTTCGATGAGGTCGAGTGTCTCCGTGCGATACAGCCCGCTCTCGTTATCCATCACGCGCTTCGCCTGCTCCTCCGCACGTTGGAGAATGGCATTTGCGGAATCGATATCGCCCGTGAGACGGCGGTTCTCCGCCGTGCGGATATCCGAATCGATCTGGGAGACGAGCTGTTCGAGTTCGGCACTCGTGGAACTGCGCTGATTGGACGTGGCGATGTTCACGACCGCCCAGACAATGAGAAAGGTTGCCACGGCACCGGCAAGCAGCAGAAGGTGCGCCTTCTTGCGACGCTTGGGATCTTTGAGATCACTCAAGATCTTCGTGGGTGCCGCGCGGGCGGTCCCGAGCCACTTCGAGGAGGTAAGTTTCTCCCAAAAACCTCCCAGACCCTCTCCCAACGAGGAGAAGATGGGACCGATCGCAACGGAACGCGACCATTTGGACCCCCTCTGACGCATCGCACGCGGAGGGAGGGGTTTGCTGGGTGAGGCATCGCGCATGCGTCGATCTTCCACGTGGAGAACAGCGAGCGCCGCATGCTCCTTCTCCGCCTCCAATGCCATCTTGAGCTCGTCGAGCATCTGATCTCCGCGCGCGGAGATCTGCGCGAGTTGCGCCGGCGTCACCGTCCTGAGCAGCCGCTGCGTGGAGAGCACGACCACGTCTCTCGCTTCGAGCCCGCCACTCGCGATGTGCACGAACGCCGGGGTGGCTTTGCCACGCGTGTACTCGGTGATCTGACTCGCCGCTCCCGCCCGCACGATGTATGCCTCCGCACGGCCAGCATGGGATACATGGAGTGTCCCATCCGATCCCACGATCGCCACGATGGCATGGATGTCCTCCACTGTCTGTGAAACGAGCAGCCCTTTCAGGAGACCATTGAGTTCCTTGAGAGCGCTGTCCAAACGATTCGCAGCATCCCCTTCCGTCTCAAGCAACGCATGTTCTACGACGACGACGCATTCCTTTTCGAGAGTCTTGGCCTCTTGCGGAGACGCGTGAATCTGCAGAAGGAGAGCCACTTGTTCGCCTTTGCCTGACTTCAGCGCAAGCGATACCAAGGAAACCCCACTGGCTGTTTTCGTGTGGCCTGTGTGGACTGCGACGTCCATACAGATTGAGAGGGTACCTTCCTCCTTAATACGGAGCAAGAGAAACGATGGGGGAGGTTGATGCGCCTTGAGGTTCGACGATACGCTTCCATCACCCGGAGCGCTCGTTCCTGGGCGCGGTCGGGAAGGTTCCACCCGTGAGCGCCGCAGCCGGGAACGGCGGCTGCTGAGGAAATGGACATGCAAAAATCCAAAAAATTCAAGTAAAAATTTATTATCTACAAGCCAAAAAACCGATGTATCGACATTTGATCATTGCCTTTTCGCCCTCTCGGGAGTACAGTGTGAGCATCACGGTATTTCCGATTACATTCCAAAAGATAAGACATGAAGACCGTAGGACAGTGGCTGCAATCCGTTGCAGCTCAGGTGAGTGCAGAGACACCACAGCAACCAATCCCTCTGCAGGGACAGCCCGAAGGAGCGCCACCCCCAAAAAGCCCTCTTCCTTCTTCTCCGGCGCCACGCCCGCCGTTTCAGTATCGCGGGCCGCGCCAGCCGCAGCAACAGCGTAAGCCCTTCATCCCGCAGCAACGTGCCTGCGCGCTGAGGGTCTACCCGCTCGGCGGTTTCGAGCAGATCGGCCGCAACTGCTTCGCCATCGAAGTGGACGGCGGCATCTACATCATCGATCTGGGATTGCAGTTCCCCGACGAGGATATGTTGGGGATCGATTACCTCATCCCCGACATCTCGTCTTTCCGCGGAAAGGAGAATCGGATCAAGGCGATCCTCTTCACGCACGGACACCTCGATCACATCGGCGCAGTTCAGCATCTGCTGCCGCAACTGCACTTCCCCCCATGCTACGGGACGAAGCTCACCATGGCCTTCGTGCGCAAGCGTCTCGATGAGGAAAAACTTACCTCCAAGGCTAATCTCAATATCGTTCCCTACAACAAGCGCATCCGCATCGGCAAGGTGGAGGTGGAATTCCTGAAGGTGACGCACAGTATCCCCGATTCCGCGGCTATCGCCATTCACACACCGTACGGCACGATCGTTCACACGGGAGATTTTAAGTTTGATCTCACGCCCGTGAGCGAGCCGCCCGCCGACTTCTACAAATTGGCGGAGCTCGGCAATCGCAACGTGCTTGCGATCATCGCGGATTCAACCAATGCAACGAAGCCCGGATACGCCAAGAGCGAAGCGGAGATTTCCCAAACGCTCCATGAGCTCATTCGGGATGCCAAGGGCCGCATCATCATCTCGACGTTCTCGTCTCTCTTGAATCGCATCCAGCAGATCGTCGACCATGCGAAAGATTTCAATCGCAAGGTCTTCATCTCAGGACGCAGCATGGAGACGAACATCGAAATCGCCCAGAACCTGGGCTACCTGAAGGCGCCTCGCGGCCTCATCCGCAAGGTGTCTCCCGGCATGGACAAAGTGCCGGACAACGAAGTGATCATCATCACAACCGGCAGCCAAGGTGAAGAGATGGCCGGCTTGGCGCGCATCGGACTCGGAACGCACCGGCACATCGCCGTCAAGAAAGGCGACACCGTCATCTTGAGCTCCAATCCCATCACGGGAAACGAGCGGGCGATCGCCAAAGTGATCAATAACCTCCACTTGAAGGGCGCCTCTGTGAAAACGAACGCGGAGCTTGCCCTCCACACGACGGGCCACGGCCACCAGAACGATCTTCTGCTCATGCACCGGCTTGTTCGTGCGCGTCACATCATTCCGGCTCACGGAGAACCGCATATGCGCTCCGTCCACGCCGACATCGTGAAAACCCTCGGCTACGAAGAGAATCAGATCCACTCGCTCGTGAACGGAGAAATCCTCGAGTTCGAGGCGAACGGCTCCGTTCGCAAGAGCAAGCAGAAGATCTTCCTCCAGGATGTCATCATTGACGGATACGGTTCCGCCGGCGAAGGCCGCCGGGTGCTCGACGACCGCAAGGTCATGAGCTCGAGCGGCGTCCTCGTCGTCGTCTTCCGCGTTTATGCTTCGAGTAAGCGCCCAGTGGGAGATCCCGACGTCCTCTCGCGCGGACTCATCTACGGTTCCGAACAGACGCAGATCACTCACGATGTGATCGAGACATCGAAGAAAGCCTACGAAGAGGCAATCAGCCGCGGCGAGACCGACCGCAAGGAGCTCAAGCGAACGATCGGCGGCGCGCTCTCGCGCTACTTCAATCGGAAGCTCGACCGGGAACCGATGGTGATCCCCATCTTCATCGAGGTCTGAACAACTATGAAAGCAAACGAAGCTGTGACTGCAAAGCTCACAGCTTTTTTGTCGAATGATTTGCTTCCACGTATGATCGAGATCCCATGCAACCAGCCGCCTTCCTCTTCGATCTCGATGGAACGCTCATCGACTCTCTTCCGCTCTACGAGGAAGCGTACCTCTCCGCGTTCGCCGCGCACGACCTTCCACTCGATACCGAAGCCTTCCGCCGTGACATCTACTGCAAAGGCTTACCCTTAAAGTCCGCACTCGCCCCGCGCGGGGCCGCTCATCTCGCCGAGACAATCCGTGTCGGGCGCGACGCGCACTATGAGCATCTCCTCGCGACAAAACTCCGGTGGTTCCCCGATGTCCTGCCGCTCCTCGAAGCGCTGCCGCCAACACTGCCGCGCGCGATTGTCACGGGATCCCACCGCTCGTACGTGAAGGCCATCGAACGATCCCTGCCGCTCTCGAAATACTTTCCGACGATCATCACCGCGGACGAGATGGACCCGTACTTCAAGCCGCATCCGCATGGATTATTCCTCGCAGCGCAAGCCTTCGGCATAGATCCGGAGCGCTGTGTATACATCGGCGACCAAGCATTCGACATGGAAGCTGCGCGCAATGCCAAGATGCCGAATATTCTGATCGCCCGGGAGTTCACGCCATCGTATGCGAGAGACTGCGCGGATCGTGTCATTACGTCGTTGGAGGAATTGATGTGACTACACAAATACTACGAAAAATCCGGCGACCTCATCCTGAGGCCGCCGGGGGTGCAACCCTTTCCGTTACGAACACAGTGTCACATCATGCCCACACGGAGATCCAGCTCCCTTCTGGAATCGTCTCCTGGAGCCCACAGACATGCAGCTTGCTACCGGCAACGTAGCACACCTGCTTACTCTCGAGATTGCCATCGAGTGTGTAGAACCGCACTGATGAACCTCGATCGTATGCCGGGAAGGCTTCTGGAGCCGCGAGGTAGTGGCACATGTCCACGTACGATCCGGGGTACCACAGTGGTTCATCCCCGATTGCCTCTACGATCTCATCGCCGGGGGCGCTCGTGCCTGCCAGAAGGATCGAGAGGATCTTGGATCTGCTGACCGTCTGACAGCCCGCTTGCCACTCTGAAGAGCAAAAGCCGCGAGGCAGCTTCAGCCATTCGGGTGGATGCGCCTGCCGATTCACACTGACCGCAATTGGGAAGTGTGAACCCTTCTTCAGATGATCGATCAGCAGTGGTCCTCCGCGCAATATGCCTCTGGCAATCCTTGCACGATACGGAGGATGTCGCACCAGAAGGTCAAACACATCATCGGGACGACCTCCGGCATCCCTGATTGCTTCCGCCAGGTGCTGCACCACAGCGGCAGCGCAGTGGAGATCGCTCACCAACTTGCATCGCAGTCGACGTGGCATTTTCTCCTCTCCTTTCTGGGCCTACTCACGCACATTAAAGTGCGGAGCCTACCCACGAAAGTGCCAAAAACCGAAAGAGCGGGTTGCACTGCTCCTGTGATACAGTGAGGGACTTGACAAATCAACATGGTATTTGCCTTTTTCTATTAACACCCCATTCCTTACGATGTTGATCCCTCACGATGCCGACCCCGTAGCTGGGGTTCGCGAACCCCAGCTACGGGATTGATCACCTTAAAGAGGTGTGATCTTCCCCACAACCTTCCACCCCTCATACGGCGTCCAGCCGCACTTGGAATGGAGTGCATTTCCATGGATCACCCACTCCTCGCTCATCTTCACTTCGACTCTATCCCCTGAAGGGGCGCGGAGGGAGAAGATACGATTGGGATTCGTGAAACACAACCGAACGATGTCTTCCACTTGCAGCTTATAGTTTGTCGCCTGCAGCTTCGGCCCCGGCCACTTGCCTGCCGCCACAGTGAGGAGGAGCGGAAGCATCGTCTCCACTCCCGGCACACCGCTGGGCGCCTTCAGGATGTCGGCGGTTTGCTTCTCGGCAAGCGTGTGCGGCGCGTGATCGCTCGCGATGCAATCCACCGTTCCGTCAGTAATGGCCGCCCAGAGGGCCGATTGATGAGCTGCGGAACGAATGGAGCGAAGCGGCGGGTTCATCTTCGCGAGTGTCCCGAGCTTCGCGTAATCATCAATGGTCAAGAAGAGGTGATGCGGCGTGACATCGCAGGTAATCGGTACGCCATTCGCCTTCGCGGTGCGAATGAGCGTCATCGCATCTCTCGAAGAGATATGTGTGGCGTGGGTGTGCGTTCCGTACTGTGACGCAAGCTCAATGACACGAGCGACGGCCCGCTCTTCGCTCTCGGGCGGACGCATGAGCGAGTGAGCAGTGATGTCTTTCTGTTTCAATTCTTCCGTAGCCCGCCGATTGATCTCAGGGTCCTCGCAGTGCGCGACAAGAGGGATGGAAAGTTCGGCGCACAGTTTGAATGCCTCTGGAATGAGAGACTCCTCCATTCCCTGATTACCCGTCGAGTGATCCATGTAAACCTTCAAGCCCGCACACCTCGCTTTCAGGCTATGCAACTTCTGATCCGTCCATAATCGTTTCAACTCATCCAAATGCTCCCGCTTCGTCGCCCCGAAGAAGAAGCGGATATCGCAGTCCTTCACCTGCGCTGCGCGCCGCACCTTGTCTTCCAGCGCCGTCACCGTCACCGTTGGCGGAGAGGTGTTGGGCATGTCGCAAACCGTGAGCACGCCGCCCGCGCGAGCGCTGCGCGCTCCTGTCGCCATCGTCTCCTTCTGTTCTCCTCCCGGCTCGCGAAAATGCACGTGGCAGTCGATGAGACCAGGGAGCCGAAGGCATTCTTCCTTCAGAGGTGTCATTGCGGCAAGCGTAGCATTCTCACGCTTTCTTGAGGAGCATCGCAAGGAGCGCCATGCGCAGCACCACACCGTTACGCACCTGCCGGAAGTAAGCGGCGGTCGGCAGGGGATCGACATCGAGAGCGATTTCCCCGACGCGCGGCAGCGGATGGAGAACGGTGACAGAGCGCCCCTTGAGCTGCTGCGCCGTGAGGATGTACTTCAATTTCAAACGTTCGTACTGCGCCGCGTCTTCAAAGCGCTCTTTCTGCACGCGTGTCATGTAGACGACATCCGCATCGAGCCCGTCCTCGAGATTCTCCGTCTCTGTGTACGCGATTTTCTTTTCCTTATAAAAACTTGTGACCTTCTCCGGCATGGTAAGCTCCGCCGGCGAGACCAGGGTGAAGCGGATGTCCTTATAGAGCCCGAGGAGGAAACTTAAGGAGTGCACCGTGCGGCCGAACTTGAGGTCGCCCACCATGGTGATGTGGATGCCATCGATTTTTCCGCGCTCCTTTTCTATGGTGTAGAGATCAAGCAGCGCCTGGGTGGGATGCTGGCCGGGGCCGTCGCCCGCATTGATGAACGGGATAGCGCTCACGGATGCCGCACGATCGGCGGACCCCTGCTCGGGATGCCGCATCGCGATGATATCCGCATACTGGTTCACCACTTTGATCGTGTCCTCGACGGACTCCCCCTTATAGAGGGAGCTGAACTGCAATCCGTCCGCAGTGACCACCTGCCCGCCAAGCCGCTGCATGGCCGTCTCGAAACTCAAGCGCGTGCGCGTGCTCGGCTCATAGAAAAGGCTTGCAAGGATCTTCCCGTGCAGGAGATCCGATCCCCCTTTCTTGAGCACCCCCTCCATCTCCGCGGCAACACGCAAAATAGCGTCCGTATCCCCTCGTGTGAGTTGCTTGGTGGACGTGAGATGTTGGAACGGAAGCGGCATTCTGCTGGCAAAGGGTAAAGAAGATCCAGAATGTTGTCCAATTGATTGACAGGTATCTGAAACAAATCTTAAGTATGCGCAATCCTCTGGGCACCCGCTTCTGTCTTTGGGGTGCTTGGCGGACAGCCTTCCTGGTCTTGACCCAGGGTTTCACCCTCTTTACGGGATCGTACCACCTGCAAGTGAGGTGATGTCGCAAGGCCATCGGGCTTCCCGACATCTAATCCACGCAGTTGAAACGACCCACCTAGGATGGGTATTCCTACCCCTGGCTCCCAACCGGGTCGGCACGCCTCCGTCGCTCTGCATTTTGCGGAACTGCCCCCTCGGGCAGATCCAAAGAAAGCCCTCATTCGGGCAAGCAGCGACGGGGGCTCTTTTAGAGCATCCATTGAAAAACATGTCATGGTTCGTCTCCGCTCACCATGACATGTGCCTATTTGCCAATTTGTCGCCCTTCGTCTCCGCTCAGGGTGACAAATTGGCAGTTTTTCAGAGGTTCCCGATATTTATTCGACGCATGTTGATACGTGGCTTACGATCATCATATCTCCTTGAACGCGGGTTGGCCGATTCCCAGTACCATGACGTATGGCACGACTCTTGAGTCTCTTCCGAGTCGAAGAGCCCCGTCTCCCTCGAATCGATCGACCCGAACGTCAGGAGCGCCCTCCTCCACCGTCTTGAGGGGCTTTCGGATCATTCCTTTGCCCTTTGGGAATCCGCCCTCAAAAGGAGGAGGGCATTTTATATTGGTCTCCTCTACAATCCTTCCCGATGTCTCTCCAGAAGATCGCCCTGTCCACACTCTGGCAACTTGCAAGTCAGGTGACGATGGCTGCTTTAAGCATCCTCACGGTGAAATTCGTGGCGATGGGCTTAAGCAAAGAGCTGGCCGGCGACTACAACTCCGCCTACGGATTCCTCCAGTTGTTCGGCATCCTCGCGGACTTCGGCCTCTATGCCGTGGCCGTGCGCGAAGTGAGCCGGGCCGGAGACCGAAGAAAAGAAGTGCTCGGAGCGCTGCTCATCCTGCGTACGATCATTCTTCTCCTCTCGCTCGGTTCGGCCATTGTCATCGTCTGGCTCGTGCCGATGTGGCGTGGGACGCTGCTGCCCATCGGCGTGACCATCGCCGCTTTCGTCCCCTTCTTCACCCTGCTTGCCGGCATCATCCGCACGGTCTTCCAGGTGGAGTATCGAATGCACTGCGTGTTCATTGCGGAAGTGGCACAGCGCATCCTGACCGCAAGCGCAATCGGGGTCTTCATCTTCCTCGGCGTGCGCAACAGCGACAATCCGCACATCTACGAAGCGTTCCTCGGCATCGGGGGAGCGGGGGCGCTGCTGCTGCTTGTCCTCTCTCTTCTGTTTGCGCGACGCTCCCTGCCGCTCTTCCCCCGCTGGGACAGCGCTCTCCTTAAGAGAATCACTCTTGCCGCCGCCCCCTTCGGCCTCGCCTATCTCTGCATGGCCCTCTACCGGCAGTTTGATGTGACGCTGATCGCTCTCCTGCGCCCCGATTTTGAGCTGCAGAACGCATACTACGGCTTCGTGCAGCGCATGGCGGACATGGGCTACCTCATCCCCACCTTCCTGCTCAATTCCGTCCTGCCGCTCTTGAGCGAGCGTCATGAGCGCGGCGAGGCGACGGAGTCGTTGCTCGGGAAAACGCTCTTCACCATCCTCATCCTCGGATCCATCTCACTGCTCTTCAGCATCCTCTGGGCCCGCCCGCTCGTCGCGCTCCTCACCACAAATGCCTACCTCTCCACCCCAACTCAGAGCGGATCTGACTCGGTCTTGCGGCTCATTGGATTCTCCATGTTCTTCAATGGATTCATCCTCTACGGATTCTATGTGCTCCTTACGCGTCGCCAGTGGAAGCGGTTGGTGACCATCCTCCTTTTCGGGGGATGCTTGTCGCTCGCGAGCAACCTCATCCTCATCCCACAAGACGGCTTCATGGGTGCTGCAACCACATCCGTAATCGTTCACACGGCGCTGGGGTTCCTCCTCCTCGCGGAGGGGCTGCGTGCGATGCCCGTCGCATTCAGCTGGAGCGACACGATGCGGTGGATCGGCTTCACGGCACCGTTGGCGCTCTTCCTTTCCTTTGGCGCCCCGCTCCTGACCAGTGATCTCAAGACGATTGTCGGATTGGGCGCCGCCACCCTCCTTATGGGTATTTTGGCTTGGATCCTCGGTCTTGACCGCGGCATCCTGCGAGGAATGCGGGGGGAGAACTTGGTTTAGGAGCTGATCTGTGCTATAATTTCTCGAAATATACACCCATATTCCTATGCGCCAGAGCACTGCCGCTTCCCTCGCTGCGCTAACCTTCGCTCTCCTCCTGCCAGTCATCACACTGGCAGTCGCTCCATCGCCGGTGACGGGTCTTGCGGCTGAATCACATAACGGAAAGGTCACCGTAAGCTGGCAAGCGCAACCGAGCGAGAACGTGGCGCTCTACAGGGTGTACTTCAGCTCGCAATCCATTCTGGAAAACCGCGGGCTCTACGATGATTTTGAAACGACCGCAGGGCCGGTGACCTCTTATGTTATTGAAAATCCTCCTGATGTCCCCATGCTCTTCATCAGCGTGCTCGGCGTGAGCTCCTCGGGCGAGGACGCGAATACCTTCGTGGAAGAAGTGAGTGTTGCTATCGCCCCGAAAGCCACTCCGGAACCGAACCCCACTGCCCCGATACCCGCACCCATTCCTCCTGTGGACCAAAATCCTGTTCCCATTGTCCCATCGACACCGACGCCACCCGCAGAGCAACCTCTCGCTCCGCAACGAAACGCCACTGTTTCGATTGTATCGTTGCAGGTTGTTTCTGCGACGGGGGTACTCCTCCAGTTTTCCGATCCGATTACCGTCGAACCGGCAAGGGCTCCGGAGGCGTTCTCCATTATGGACACATCCGGTGCGCAATTGCCCATTACCAGTATTGCCATCGAAGGATCGACAATCCTTGTTGTGACGGACACACAGGAGCGCGGACGAAAGTATGAGATGCGCGTCAGTGAACCGGCCTTCAATATCGAAGGTATTCCGCTCGACCCTGTGCGCCGCACCGTTGTCTTCGAAGGATCGCCATCCGGCCGCGACCCGATCCCCGCTATCCCGCAGGATCCGAACGCGGGTATGCCGTTTGCCGGCATTGGGAACTTCGTCATGCACACGGTGAAACAGGGCAACGGCCTCTATGCCATTACGGCGACATGGGACACTGTCGGAAATCCTCAGGAGCTTGGCTACTACATCGTGGAACAGACGCGGGACGGAGGAAACACCTTCGGAGGAACACAGACACTGCCAGCCGGCATCCCGGGTATGCAATTGAGTGATGTGACACCCGGATCATTCGGCATCGTCGTGACGCCGGTGAAGACGGACGGAACGAAACTGCCAAGCGCCTCACAAATGGCAACGCTGGAAGGAAAAGCTTCGGCGACGCAAGCGCCCGTTGCCAGCGTTTCCTCGCCAAGATCCCCGGCGACCGACCGTCTCTCCACAACCGGATTTGGTGTCGCTGCTCTCGCATTTGCCGCCGCCGGCGCCACTGCCGGATGGCGCCGGATGAGAAGGGTTAGGAGTTAGGGTTAGGGGATATTGTTTATGGTTGATAGGAATTTTTTCCCTAACCCTAATCCTATCCCTAACCCTCTTTCTGATTTTCTGATGCTTCCACGCACGTTTCCCGCTAGGGTACTGTGCTACATGCATCGATCCCTTTCACGATGGACAGCCGCCCTCTTCATTGTCGTTGCCGCAGCGACACTTATCTGGCATGAGCTCCCCCTCACGGCGAACGGTAAACTCACCGTGCGCTTCCTCTCCGTGGGAGAAGGGGCGGCCACTCTCGTCACGACCCCTTCCGGAAAACGCATTCTCATTGATGGTGGTCCCGATCTGACGGCTCTCGAAGAGCTTGGGCGATCTCTTCCGATCGCCGCTCGTTCCATCGATCTCCTCATCTTGAGCCACCCGCATGCCGATCATGTCGCCGCACTCCCGGAAGTGATGAAGCGTTACCGTGTGAAATCCGTGCTCTTCAGCGGCGTAGGGCATACGCTCCCGCGCTATCAAGCTTTCCTTTCCCTTATCGAGCAGCAACAGATTCCTATCATCATCGCCGACCCCACAGAGGATCTCTCCATGGGGGATGGCGTTATGATCGATGTCCTCTGGCCACCCGACGCGCATTCATCTGCATTCCCAAACGATCTCAATGAAGCATCTCTCGCCTTACGAATTCTTTACGGGGAAACAGCTGTCCTCCTCCCGGGAGATATCGGATTCGCTTCGGAGCGGGCACTTCTCTCGAGCGGAGAAAATCTTTCTGCAACAGTGATGGAGCTGCCGCACCACGGCAGCAGACTATCCTCTTCGACTGACTTTCTCCTCGCCGTCCATCCTGACGCGGCAATTGTGTCGTCGGATCCCGAAGGGCAGTACCCACATCCGCATCCGGAAGTCGTCTCTCGTTTAGGGGCCCTCGGCATCCTGCTTCTCTCCCTCCACAGTACCGGTACCGCCACCTTCGTCAGTGATGGCCACCACGCCTTTCTTTCTCACTAAAAAAGGCTCTTTTTCCCTCCCGTAAGCCCCTTTTGAGAGTACGCTAGACGTCCAAATGAAGACGCTATTACTCCTTGCCGGCCGTTCCAAGCGCTTCTGGCCCCTTGCTGAGAAGACACTTTTTCCCGTCTGCCAAACGAACCTCCTCTCTGTGCAAATCGAACGCCTGCGACGCGCGGGATGCACGGACATCGTCCTTGTTGGAGGGGCGCACAATTTGCCACAGGCCTCCGCGCTTTTCCCGCCCCTCCCAACCATCGAACAGGAAGATCTGAATCTGGGAATGCGTGGCGCTCTCTTGAGCGCTCTCCCACAATGCGGGAGGGAACCCGTCCTCATCATCTGCGGCAATGATATCGTCGATGCATCCGCGTACGAGCAGCTCCTCGCATCCTCCCGGGAAAAGGGCGTGGCAGGGTGCCTGCTCGCCCAACGAAGAGAGCGCTACTTCCCCGGCGGCTATCTCCAGACCAAAGGAGACCGCATCCTCTCCATTGTGGAGAAGCCCGAAGAGGGGAAGGAGCCCAGCGATCTCGTAAATATTGTCGCTCACGTCCACAACGATGCTTCACTCCTTCTCACCGCCCTGCAAACCACCCACACCAAGGAAGACGATGGTTATGAACGGGCCCTTGCCAGTCTCTTCCCCGTCTATGAGTACCGAGCGGTGGTCTACGAAGGAATGTGGACGGCTGTGAAGTTCCCGTGGCACCTGTTGGCGTTCAAAGATCTCCTGCTTGCAGAGGTTCATCAGCCCCGGATTCACCCCAGCGCGCAAATTCATCCGACGGCAGTGATCGAAGGGCCTGTCGTCCTCGGCGAAGGAGTCCGCATCTTCCCGCACGCAACAGTTCGCGGCCCCTGCGTCATCGGAAGAGGTTCTCTCATCGGCAATAACACTCTCGTCCGGGATGCGAGCATCGGCGATCACTGCGTCATCGGTTTCTCGAGCGAAGTGAAGTCAAGCATCCTCGGGCATCATGTCTGGACACATATGTCTTTCGTCGGAGACAGTGTGATCGGCAATAATGTTTCTTTCGGAGGCGGATGCATGACCGGCAATCTCCGACTCGATGAAGGAGAGATTTCTTCCGCTGTTCATGAAACGCCGATGAAGACCGACCTCACGAAATTTGGAACGGCGATCGGCGACGATTGTCGTCTTGGTATTTCCGTTGACATCAACCCCGGCGTGAAGATCGGCGGCGGCACATTTGTGACAGGCCACCTTTTGCTCACGCAGGATATTCCTGACCGCAGTTACGTCACTTCGAAAGGCGGCCAGCTCGTCGTCTCGGAAAATCGTGTTCATCCCCCAGCGTCCGCTGCCCGCGAAGGAGCACACAAGAAATTGTGATTTTTGGCTTGTAGAAGCTTTGAGTAGATTATCCACACTTGTGTGGAAAAGGGGGGGAAGGAGAAGATCTCATCCCCACAGATCTTCTCCACAGGACTTTAAATGGTTGGCTCCACAAAGCCAAAATAGTAGATTTCCCTCTCTGAAGCCTTCGCCTGTCATGTTATCCACGAGTTTTCCACATCCCCCACACACAAAAAAAGTGAACGAGGCCCCTCTCTCCTCCCCTTCAGAAGCAAAAATGTTAAATCTCGCAGGAGTTATCATTGTCTTTCCACAGAGCACACTGGATAATTCTCTCCTTGGGAAGATACTACTTTGATGACGGATTGTTTATACTCCTTCTAACTACCTTATCATTACCATGAAATTTTCCTGCAAAACTTCTGAACTCCTTCAGGCACTCCAACTTGTAAGCAGAGCGATTGGAGGACAGCAAACACTCCCCATTCTCAATAATGTTCTTGTAGAGGTGGAAGGAAAGCGATGTGTGATCAGTGCGACGGATTTGGAACTGAGTATTGTCACCAGCTTTGAGGCGAACATTGAAAATGAAGGAGCGATCACCGTGCCCGCGAAAGCCATTCTTAATTTTGCCCAGTACAACTCCGATGCGGAGGTGCTCTTGGAGACGAGTGGAGGAAATCAATTAAAGTGCACGTCCACTCATGCGAAAACCCTCATTGCCGGCGAGTCGGCAACCGAGTATCCAACCATCACCCCCATTGAGAATGAGGAAACGTTCACTATTGGCGCGGAACCGCTTCTGGATGCACTTCATATGGTAACCTTCGCTTCTGCAAAATCCACCCTGCGGCCGGTTCTCTCCGGTGTCTATCTCCGGGCTGAAAAGGGGAACCTCATCTTTGTCTCCACCGACAGTTATCGCCTCTCGGAGTACAGGGTGCCTCTCTCCACAGGCAAGGCGGATCTCTCCTGCATCATCCCTGCGAAGGTTCTTGAGGAGTTGAAGGCTGTTTTGGGAAGCAAGAAGGGAGAGGAATCGAAGAAAGAAAAAGAGGAGAAGAAAGAAAAGAAGGGGAAGGACCACCAGGCAGCGGCAACGATTGAAATCGCCCTCAGCAATCAGCAGATCGAACTGAGAGCCGGTCGCACGCGTCTCCTCTCCCGTCTCATCGATGGCAAGTTCCCCGACTATCAGCAGATCATTCCAAAAGAGGCGAAAACGAAGGTGACCGTCCCTGTGCGGGAACTGCTCACCGTCATCCGCCGCATGCATTACTTCGCGAAGGAGATCAATAACAACATCACCTTCCGCTTCTCGGGAGGCAAGATGCAGATGACCACGCCGCAGACGCAAATGGGCAAGGATGAAGCGACCCTCGAAGTATCGCAGAGCGGCAAGGAGAATAAGATCGCCTTAAGCTCCTCCTACCTTCTCGATTTCCTCAACCATATGGAGAATGAAGAAGTGGAAGTGCAGATTACGGACAGCATGCACCCCGCAGTCTTCCGTCTGCCGGGCAAGGAGTTTCTCCTTCACCTCATCATGCCGCTGCGGTTGCAGGAAGAGTGAGAGTGAGAGTGCGGCGGCGTTCATCTACACTTTTTCGGCCTTTTGTAGTACATTTCACGATAAGATGCCCTTCTTGCGATCGCGCCTCGTCGCTGCCGTTCTCCTGCCTGCGTTTTGGGTGGCAGAACTCTGTTTGCCGATGGTCGCGCTTGCCGCCACCCGCACATGGGATGGAGGAGGATCCACGAATAACTGGTCGGAAGATGCCAACTGGAGTGACAATACCGCTCCCACCGCCGCCGATACCGCCCTCTTCGACGGTACCGATGCGACGGATGCCGCCGTCGACGCAGACATCCTCGTCTCCGCCATCACTGTCACCAGTGGCTACGGCGGCACCCTCTCCCTCGGATCTTCAACGATCACCGGAAGTGTCGGCGACGGCGCAGTACAATTCACCGCGGCGGATAAGAGCAAGTTGCAGATTGCGGATGCCAGCCAGACGGGGTTGGACCCGGGGACGAGTGATTTTAGTATTTCGGGATGGTTTTACTTCGACTCGCTTGTTAATTATGAGGATTTAATAACCAAAGGCGGATATTATGTATACACTCAGGCAAATGGCATGCTTGTGCTCGCATTTGACGATGGCACCGGAGGGATTACTGGGAATTCTGTAAGCAGTACGGTAACTACCGGTACGTGGTATTTCATTTCCATCAATTTCGACCGTGATGGAAATGCGGTGTTATCTGTGAATAATGTCGCGAAAATAACTCTGGACATCAGTGGCAAGCAAGGAGATATGAATAATGCCTATGTGTTCATCCTTGGGGGTTACCATACTTCAGGTTATGACGAGTATTTCAACGGCCGTCTCGATTCCCTCTCCTTCTCCTCCCGCCTTCTCACCGCCGATGAAATTACTTGGCTGTATAACTCGGGGAATGGCAGGGTGTATAAAGATATTGGAATTGCAGGAACAGATGGTTCTGATTTGAAAACTAGTTTGGTTTCTTGGTGGGATTTGGGCGAGAACGCAGGCACACGGTACGACGCTCATGGCACCAACCACCTCTCGCAAACCTTCGGCAACATCATTGCCCCGCCGGTGTATGGGAGCGAGAAGCTGACGAATACGGGGTTTGAGACAGCTGGGGCAGGCGATCCTGATTTCTTCGGGACTTGGGATGACTCAGCTGGAAATGGAGCAATCGCAGATGAGACAGTTGATATCCACGGGGGGTCGCATGCGGTGAAATTAACCGCAGGAAGTTCAGTAAACACATATCTTGGGCAAACTGTAGCCGTTACAGCCTCAACAAATATGAGGTTGTCGTTTTGGACGCACGGCGATGGAACGTACGCGGGACAATACCGTATAAGTAATTTGTCATTGGGCGGTGATATTGTTACCAGCATAAGCACTGGCGTGACAGGAGCTGCCTACACGCTTGTAACTGTTGATTTTGCCGTGCCTGCAAGTACTACAAGTATTTACATTAGAGTTTATTGTCCATCTACAAATACAGGCATCGCCTACTTTGACGACGTATCCCTCAAGCAAATCACCACCGCCTCAATAAACAACGGCGGGTTTGAAGATTGGACAACAAGCACAAATGCGGGGACGTGGTCGGAGAGCGTGAGTGGAACTTCTACGGTTAACAGAGAAGACACGGCTCCGTATAACGGAACGAACGCGGCGAGGTTGGATATTGATGCGAGTGGTAATCTTGCCCGTTTTTATCAAACCGTGCTCACATCGGGAAAATTATACACATCCAGCATATATGCTAAGGCAACAAGTGGCACGCCAAACATTAGAACGTGGTTTGGAAATTCAAGTGCCGACCAAGCAATCACAACGAGTTATGCGGCATACACCAGGACTGCCAGGGCTGACGCAACAAACTTCTTAATAGGTTCTACTGCTACTTCCAACTCCATCTATATAGACTCCGTCACCCTCACTGCCGCCGAGATTTTGGGGACAACGGGAATTCCGCGCGGGCGAGGGCCGGCAGTGGACTACGCGGGGCAGTTCAACGGCACGAGCCAGTCGCTCTCATATACGGGAACGAGTTTCAATCCAGGGACTGGTGACTTTTCAGTGGTAGCGAGTTTCTATCTGGACAGGATTTCGGGTTCCCAATACCTGTTCAGTTTGGGAACAGAGAGCGCTGCTGCGGACTTTATTGAAGCCATCGTGACGGCCAATGGCTACGTGTCATTAGGTTTTAACGATAGTACCGCTAGTCCAGTCTATTCAATAGGAACGACGCTTTTAACTGTTGGCAACTGGTATACCCTTATATTGAAGTTTGACCGTGACGGCAATATGACGGGCAAAATCAATAACGTTTCTGACGGAGGGTTAACAGCATCAATTTCCGCCAAGGCGACGAGCGTGGACTCTGGAAATCTCTGGCTCGGAAGGTACTCCTTCTCCGCGGGCAGTTACTTTGGAGGTCGTTTCCAGGGCGTCGGCTACATCAACCGCCTTACCACAGATGCCGAAGACACTTATCTCCACAACAACGGCAAGTGGCGTATGTTCTCTGAATTGGGTTTGGCAGGCACAAACGGCTCTGCCCTCACAAGCAGTGTGGTCAAGGGTTTCTACGACATGGACACGGCAGGGGCTCTGGGCGCAGACAGCACAACGAATGGAAACACACTGACGAATAACGGGACGGTGACGCAGGGAACGGGCAACAGCCAGTACACAGGAGGAGCGTCCTTCACCTTCGACCAACCCGGCACGCTCAATCTCTCCTCCGCAACCGTGCGGGTCACCGACGGCACCTTCGATGTGGATGATGCGGGTGCGATCACGGCGGGCTCCTCCACCGTTGAGCTCAACGGCATCTCCAATCTATCGGGCAGCACCCTGCAGTCCCTCCACTCCGTGAAGGTCCTCACGGGAGCCATAGTCACTCAGCGCTCCGCAACGACTCTGGATGGCACCTTCACAAACTCGGGCAGTTATGCCATCTCCACGGGTACGCTCAGCGTCGGAGGCAGCCTGTACCTTCCGGGAACCTTCACCCACGGCAATGGGACAGTGACGCTCACGGGAGCAGGCAGCGAAGCGATTGATACGGGAGGCAACAGCCTGTACACCCTCACGCTCAACGGCGGTGGTGTCTATGATCTTTTGGATACACTCACCATCACGTCTGCCCTGACGCTCGCCGGTTCCTCCATCCTGGACTTGAACGGCCAGACCCTCGTCGTCACGGGGGCCAGCTTCAGCAACGATGGGACACTCCGGCTGAAAGGAAACGAAACTGTGACAGGCATCACGAATGATTCTAATTCCGGCACCGTAGAGTACGACGGGACGAGCGGCCCATACACCCTCAAAGACTGGCCATACTATGGCCTCACCCTGAGCGGGAATGGAGCCACCGTTGCACTCAGCAGCGACGCTGCCGTTTCCAATGCCCTGACGGTTGGCACGGGCGCGACCCTCTCCCTCGGGAGCTCTACGCTCACGGCAACCAACGCCGAGATCGTGAACTATGGAACGACGAACGAAGGCACCGGGAAGATCGTGCATACGCACGGCGCCCTCCTCCTCGCGGACGCGGCCTACGTGCAGGAAAACGATTACCCGGCGGGAGATACCACATACCTCACGGTAACCGATGCCGACGAAAACATTTCCGGAGCCGCTCAAGACTCCCTCACCGTCACCATGACCTTGGGTGCGGGGGACACGGAAACGGCGACGCTCACAGAGACGACGAAAACGTCGGGTGTCTTCCGCGGATCGGTCCCCACGGTTATCCAGGAGAATACCACCTTCATCGTCGCGGACAACGGTGTACTGGAGACGCCAAGCTCCACCACGATCACCCTCGCGTACGCAGATGCGCAGGATGCCGGCGATACAGGGAGCGATACCGCGAACCTCACCATCGGTTCTTCCGTGACGGCGGAGAGCACGGAGGTCGGAGGGGGAGGCGGCGGCAGCCGTGGCAGTCCTGCGCAGATGGCGGAGCGCATCGCGCAGGCTCGGGAGGCGATTCTCGCCCGTTTCGAAGGAAAGAAGGCCGCGAGCGAGCAGATCGCGGCGCAAGAGAATCAGGAGGCCGGTGGCTTGTCCGCCAAAACCCAGAAAGCAAAGGCGGAAGAGCTGGCGGCGCAGGAACGGGAAACACGCATCGCCGAGCGCATCGCCGGGCACGAGGCTGCAATTGCTCTCATCCAGCAGGAGAAGGAGGAACTTCAAAAGAAGTATGCCCTGCGCCGCGATGAACGTTATGCGCGGGCCCTCGCTCTCGAGGAGCAGCGCCTCGCAGAGAAGCAAGTTGCTCTGGAAGCGGAGCAGACGGCTCTGGCGGAGGAACGGAAGACGAATGCCGTCCATCGGGAGGAGCGCCTCGCCAAGCGGTCGCGCCTGACGGAGGAGGAAGAGCTCGCCCGGCGGGAGGCGGAGGAACGTGAAGAGCTGGCGGCCCGGGAGCGCGAGGAGCGGATCGCCCAGCGGATCGCGGAATATGAGGCAGAAGTCGCCCGGAGCGGGGAGGAGCAGGAGGAATTGGAGTGGAAGTATGCCCTGCGCCGCGATGAACGTTATGCGCGGGCCCTCAAACTGGAGCAGGAGCACGCCGCCGCAGCCGGGGCCGCCCTCCTCGCCGAGCAGCAGGCGCTGAAGGAGGAGCAGGAGGCAAACACCAGACGGGAGGCGGAGCGCATAGCGCAGCGTGAGGCCCGCGATCAGGAAGCGCTCAATGCCTCCGCGCCATCGTCCTTATCCCCCGACCTTCAGGTCATCGCCGCGAGGCGCGGCAAGCTGTTTGCCACTGTTGAAGATGTTCCTGTTATGTATGCCGATGTCTCTCTGGACGAGTGGTATGCGCCGTACGTGTCCTACGTGATCGAGGAGAACATCGCGACGGGGTATGAGGATGAAACGGGCAAGCCCAAGGGCGAATTCGGCGTCGGCAATCCCATTACCTACGCCGAGGTTCTCAAGATGGCCATGCAGTCCTCGGATCAGACCTTCGACCTGAGGGGTCTGCCCCCTCCGCGCAACACGAGCGCCAAGGGCACCTGGGCGGCGGCCTACCTCGCGCAAGCGGAAGCACTGTCGCTCTCCGTCTTCGCGCCTTCACGCGACGTGAACAAGCCTGCGACGCGCGGGGCGGTGATCCAGACGCTGCTCGAGGTGCTGGGGATTCCGACGGGGGCCAAGGCACCCAGCCCCTTCGAAGATCTCCCCAATAACCATCCTTATGCTCCGGCAATTGTTGTAGCGACCACCTACGGGCTCGTCTCCGGCGATCTTGATGCATCAGGAAATCCTCTCAACACCTTCCGTCCCGATGATCCCATTAACCGGGCTGAGGTTGCAAAAATTATCGCGCTCATCAAAGAGCTGCTCCAATGAAGTATTGGGGGGTGTCTCATCATCGTTTTTGGCAACTATTCCTTGAAATATAGTACGTAAGCCCAGGTGTCATGGTGAGGTGCGAGCGGCGTGCATGGATTCGTGGCTTTTTGCTGCGGCAAAAAGCACCTCACCATGACACGCCGCGCCGCGAGCCACGAACCATCACCTGGGCTTACTAGACTTCAGGGGATAGTCGCCTCGTTTTCCGCCCTTGCAAATTCTTTTATTTCTTCCTATAGTACCTCCGGAAGTTTCGTTTTGGGACCAGATGTCTTTTTTTCCAACACCCGTCTTTTTTTGGGAGGCGGGGGCTTCCGGCACTTGGTAAATCATCGAAATCATGCAACCTTCTCTCCTCCTTGGGAGTGAGACGCACCGGGATATCGCACACCTTTTGAAGGCCCGCAGACGGCTGACGCTTTCTGGTGCCTCCAATGAGACCGCAAAAGCACTTCTCATCGCTTCGCTCCTCACGCACCAGCCGCATCAGTCTCTCATTGTCACGGAAAAAGATGGCAACTGCGAGGCCTTACGCCACTGGTTGCATTTCTTCGATCAGCATGTGTACATGCTCACCCCCGTTGAAAATGCCGCCGGGGAGATCCTGCCGGAAGCCCTGCAGACGTATCTCCTCTTCATGGAGGGGGCGGGGAAAGACATCTTCCTCTGTTCGCGGGAGACGTGGGAACAGGATTTTCCTTCACTGAAGGAACTGAACGAGCGTCGGATTCACCTCGAGAAAGACGGGAAAATCGCTTTTACCGAGCTTGTCGAATCTCTCATCGCATTGGGGTATCAGCACGGTGCGGATCTCTATCTCCAACCCGGAGAGTATCGCCGGACCGGAGATGTTTTTGACATCTTCCCCATCCAATCGGGTCACCCCTATCGCATCTCTCTCAACCTCGATCGTGTGGAGAAGATTCTCGCGGTTGACAGAGTCGATCTCTCGAAGACGCGCGATGCGGGCCAGGAGCTCGCCATCTTCCCCGTGCTCTATGAAAAGATGCTCCCCTTGGGCGAGCAGCTGCCTGACGAGGCGCTCTTGATTTTGGATGACCAGGATGACATCTCTCCTCCGCTCAAGGCCGCGCTCCTGCGCTTCACACCCTTTCCCTTAAGCGAGGAGAACCACGCGCACGTGCGGTATCTCTCCGTGCTCAAGTTCTATACGCTCTCCGATTTCTTGAACGACATCCGCGACAAGCTTCAGCAGGACTGGGCGCTCTTCGTCGTGACCAAGCGCTTGGACGAGCTGAAGGGAATCTGCTCAGAGGAACACATTTCCTGCAGTCTCGAACTCAAGTCGCAACGGGGGGTCCTTACCCTCATCCGGGCCGAAGAAGAGGATCTCCTCCCGCACTCCCTGCAGAATCCGGATCTGAAGTTCGCTCTCCTGACCGACCGCGAAATATTCTCCCTCAAGAGAACAGGCAAGCAGCGCAGCATCCAGAAGCTCGCGCTCGATTTCATCACATCACTCGTGCCGGGGGATTACGTCGTGCACATGGAGCACGGGATCGGGTACTTCGAAGGCATGACGCAGAAGGAAATCGACGGGACGATGCGGGAATACCTCGAGCTCACGTATGCGGAGGGCGACAAGCTCTTCATCCCCGTGGATCAGGCGGACAAACTGAGCAAGTACGTCTATGACGAAGGAAACGAGCCGCAACTCACGCGCCTTGGGACCAGCGAATGGAAGCGCATCACGGAGAAAATGCGCGAGGAGACGCGGTTGATCGCCAAGGAGCTTCTTGATATCTATGCCAAGCGCGCGAGCGCCAGGGGATTCGCCTTCGGACCGGATACGGAAGCGCAGCACACCTTCGAGAAGGCGTTCCCCTACCAGGAGACTCCCGGGCAGATGAAAGCCATCGAAGATCTTAAGCACGACATGGAGCGTGATCACCCCATGGATCGTCTCATCTGCGGAGACGTCGGGTTCGGAAAGACGGAGGTGGCCATGCGTGCCGCCTTCAAGGCGGTGCAGGGGGGCAAGCAGGTCGCCGTTCTCGCTCCCATCACCATCCTCGCGGACCAGCACTATCGGACGTTTATCGAACGTATGAAAGGCTTCTCCATACGAATCGAAATGCTCAGCAGATTCCGCACGCCTCGTCAGCAGAAGGAAGTGATCGAGAAGCTGCGCAAAGGCGAGGTGGATATCGTCATCGGCACGCATCGCCTGCTGCAGGCGGACGTAAAATTCTTCAATCTCGGGCTCGTCGTCCTTGATGAGGAGCAGCGGTTTGGTGTGAAACAGAAAGAGAAATTCAAGGAACTCCGGGCCAATGTCGACGTTCTCACGCTCACAGCCACGCCCATTCCCCGCACGCTCAACTTGGGACTCCACAAGCTGCGCGACATCACCACGATCACCACGCCGCCTCCGGGGCGGCTCCCGATCGTCACGGAGGTGCGCAAGTACTCCGATCAGCTCGTCCGGCAGGCGATTCTGCAGGAGATCGAACGCAAGGGACAGATCTTCATGCTCCACAACCGCGTCGAGACCATCGATGCGTTTGCCGACAAACTTCGTGGGCTCATACCGGAGGCCACGTTCATCGTCGGACACGGACAGCTGAAGTCCGACGACCTCGAGAAGCGCATTGTGGCCTTCAAGGACGGGCGCTACGACGTCCTCGTGAGCTCGACGATCGTCGAGAACGGTATCGACCTTCCGCGGGCCAATACGCTCATTGTGAATGGTGCGGAGAATTTTGGCCTTGCTCAGCTCTACCAGCTGCGCGGACGCGTGGGGCGCAGCAAGCTGCAGGCGTATGCGTACTTCCTCTATCACGGGCAGAAGCTCGAGGAAGACGCACGCAAGCGCCTCAAGGCCATCGTGGAGGCTTGTGAGCTGGGGAGCGGTTTCCAGGTGGCTATGCGCGACCTCGAGATCCGCGGAGCGGGCGAAATCCTCGGCGCCAATCAATCCGGTACCATGCTTACCGTCGGTGTCAGTCACTACCTGCGTATGCTGAAGAATGCCGTTGAAGAGCTCAAAGTCGGTGGCAAAGGCGTGACTGAAGAAGAGTTTACCGTCGAGATTTTACTTCCGATCCCCGCGCTCATTCCGTCTTTCTACATTCCCGATGAACAAGAGAAGATCTCCATCTATCAGAAGCTCGCAGGAAGCGAAGACGATGCAATCCTCAAAGAATTCGAGAACGATCTCATCGAAGAGTACGGGGCGCTCCCGCCGCAGGTCGAGAATCTCTTTCAGGTGCTGCGTCTCAAGCTGGCGTGTCGCAAAGCCGGCGTGATGCGCGTGAAGGAGGAAGACGATCGCAAGGATGGCAAGGAGATCGTCCTCACCTTGGCCAAGGGCGTGACGGCCAAGGAAATCATGCAGCTCCTCGCAGTGAACGGCTTGTGGCGCGTGAGCGGATCGAACTTGCGGATCTTCGAGAAAGCGCTTCTCACGGGGAAGAAAGACCTGTTAGAGGTCCTCACGGAAGAAGTGGGGCACTTGAAGAAAAGGGGGAAGAAGAAAGAGGAGGAATAGGATTTTTGCCACCTTTGCCCGGCGGCAAAGGTGGCGCCAAAACGCCGGCGCGCCAGAGCTCCTCCACCCGGCTCTGCGCCTCCTCGTCGACCCCTCCAGGGATTCGGGGCCGACTCGTCGGCAAACCCAGCACCCTTGCACAGCAAGGGTGCTGGGCAGGGCCTTCCCCTTCACCCCCCGTGGCGCGCCAACCTCCATGAATTAGGAGATAGGGGGGGCCTGTTGCGATCTTGTGAAAACGATAATTTTCATGTATAATGTCCTTAACAAATACCGATACTCTTTCATGCCTTCTGACCCTCAGCCGCCGGTCATTCCTGATCCCAAGGAGCTCTATAACAAGCTCATGGAGCCTATCAATCCGGAGCTCACGACAGAGGCGCTTGCGCATGCCGATGAGAAATATAATTCTTCCACGGAGACTCCGGAGCAGACGGCTACTCGTGTAGAGAAAGACGAGCGGTCTTTCGTACAGTTCGAGACGGCAGCGACGCAGGAGCTGACCAATATTGAGCATCAGGCGAAGGCCTACACGCGAAACATTCAGACGCGCAAGGAAGAACAATCAAAGGGGGCGGACGAGGCGACCATCATCAGCATCGAGACTTCCATGGACTTCGCTTAACCCCTTTTTTATGGACACATCTCCACTCTTTTCCATCATTGGGATACAAGAACATAGGCTCTTACATATGTCCCCCGGGGCGCCGGGGCCGGGCGAAGCCCCGGCTGCGCCGCCATCGGGAGCACCCGAAAAGAAGGAGAAGAAAGAGCGGCCCAAAATCTCTGCGGAGGAACAGAACAAACAAGATCTTGAGCGCAGCAAAAAAGAAATTGAATCTTTGGAGCAGGGACTGAAGAAGTCTGTTGAGCGACTCGCAGCCGGAAAAGCCGTTGAGAACGATCCGAAAGAACGGCAGAAGATTTACGAAGAGGAGCACAAGCCTCAGTACGAGCGCGATCGTCAGAACATTCAGCAACTTCTCGCCCCCGCCGAAGCCAAGTTCAGAGCGGCTCAGGAGCGGCTTGCCTCGTTCATGAAAACCGTTCCGCCGAATACCCCCAAAGCCACGCTCGATGCACATCCACAGTATCAGGAACTCAAGAAACAGCTCGATGAGTGCAAGGAGAATCGTGACAAGGTCGCAAGCGCCCTGGCCGATGTGAATGCGCGGGAAACAGAGGAAAAGCGCGGCCTACGTGGCCCACCGAAGTCAGACATGGAAGGCCACTCGCGCGATATGCAGGATGCCATGGACGACATGAAGAACACGAAGAACCCCATGGAAGCCATCGCTCACCTTCTGCGCGCATTCGCCGCATTTATGGCGCTCCTGAAAGGGGAGAAGCACCCCGGAGTACAGCAGGGGAGAGATGCACTGGCGGCCCAGGGGCGGCGCAATGCGCTTAAGGCGGAGGTTGCAGCCACCACTCGGGCCGGCGGAAAAAATGAAGTAGACACCTTAATTACAAGTAAACAGACCGCGCTGGATGCCCCCAATGGACCGAAGAAGAGACTTGCCGGCCTCGAAGAGGCAAAAGTGAATCTGGATGCAAACAAAACAAAGAAGGCCCAGCTTGAAGCGGACGAAGCTAAAACACCGAAGCCCCCCGAAGCCCCGCCCCCTGCTCCGACACGGGCGCAGCAGATTGCGACACTGACCGAGATGATTAACAAAGCTGCGAACTATGAAACAGAGAAAGCCACTCTCCAGAAAGAGGTTGATGCGGCGGAAACAGCCATCAAGGACCTCACTGCCATGAAAGAAGAGGTGAAAACCGCCGTCGATGCGGAGAATGCGACACTCGGTCGTTTGCGTGCGGCGAAGCCGGAAGCACTCAAGGGGCTCGACGGCATCACTGCCGGCGTAGGGCCAGATGGGATCTCCGTTGTTCTCAAGGTGGAGCCGATTGCCAATGTGGGTCCGGTGAGAACCGCGCTCGGGGTTGATGCCACCGTTCTCGATAATAATGGCGTCGTGCTCGATAAGGACAAGTTCAAAGCGGCGCTCACGGCCAAGCTGGATGCAAACTTCAATGGTCTCAAGGCAACCAACAAGTTTCAACGGACAATTGCGGGCTTGGAGAGCGGCAAGTGGACTGCCGTTGCGGGCAATGCGGATCTTGCAGAGGGTGCCCGCTTGGGGGCGACAGAAGTGATGAATCTTCGGGGGAATACTCTCATGAAGACGCCGGGCGGTGTTCAGATCATGTCGCTTGATGGGAGCGTGAAGCGTCTTGCATCGGAAAAAGGGAAAATTACCGACGTAGGCTCACAAAATTTCTACGATGCGGTTCTCAATGGAGTGCTGACCGCGGGGGGGGGAGCCGGAGGCAAATTCATTGATGCTCCTGCAGGGATGACCCTTGCGGTGGGTGATAAAGTCCCCACGACGACGCCGCCAATCACCCAGTATTCTGTTGAGTTGACCACACTCACTCTTAGTTGTGTCACCGCAGATAAGAAGGCTTATAAGTACAATCCAAGCGGCACCGGGGTGACGGGAAGATGGTCAAGGTTAGTCTCATAGAGCAACTTTCGCGTCATCCATAGAAATATTCTTCATTATGGCAGACACTCAGCTTCCCACAGGCTCACAGATCTCCGGCGCCGAAGCGCTGGGACTGCATGTTCCCACCGGGACACAAGTGTATGACGCGCTGATGCTTCAGATCGATCCGGAGCTCCTCACGGCGAATATCCCGTCTCTCGGCGAGAAGTATCGTGACGAGACACCGGAGGCGAAGGCGGAGCGCCTCAAGCGCTATGGGGCATCCTACGCGCGCTACGATCAGGTGTTTTTGGAATGGATCACTTCCCTTCACGCCGCCGTGAGATCGTATCGTCACGAGGCGTTGCAATCGGCTGAGGCGCAAAACCAGGAGAAAGAAGCGACCGGACTCTTACAGCTCCAATCTCAATTTAAAACTGCCGCGTAAACATTCTCACCTATGCATTTCGCACCCTCACATCACTGGCTCGGAGAATCCCGATTGGTACGCATGGCGGGGGAGGCGGCGCCAAGCACTCCAGAGAGCGCACCCAACACTGCTCCGCCACCGACGGAATCACCGGATGCCGCGACATCAGCGCGTACAAAAGAAGCAGACACGAAGGTGGCTGACGCAGTACAGAAGCTCGTTGCCACGCGCAACAGCTCGCTTGTGAAAGAGAGCGCGGGGAATGTCGGGTCCGTCGCTTTGGGCACGGTGAAGGGCATTCTCGACACCGTTATGCTTTCGGCACAAGGCATGAAGCCTTCCGTTGAAAAAGGGTCTCTAGCCGATAAGGCGGCGGGGGTTGTTCGAGATCAAGCCGAGTCGATGAGCAGGGCCGTTGGCGGCGCGAAAACAGATGTCGACACATGGACTCAACAGAAAGGACAGGAGAAGGCGCAGGCACAAACCGAGATCGATGCCGTGAAGAAGGTTCTTGGTGTGGAGCCGGCGCAGACAGGCGGAGGACAGAAAGCGGGACCAGATACGAAACCCATGGGCCTTCCAGATATTGGAGATGTAGTGGCGAGAGCAGATGCTGCTGTCAGACAATCGGCAGCGGAAACGCCTGTAAGTACGGTACCGACTCAGGCTGAACTCGAAAAAGTGGTTATGGTTGCAAAAAGCAGGGAACCTTCAAAAGAACGGCCCGGCATAGATGCCATCGCACATGGATTAAAAGTCCGCAAGGATCAGGATACGCCGCCGAGTCCCGTGGCAGCGCCCTCCCCAGCGGGGCCGGAAGCCTCCAAAAAGCCAGCTGAGCAATCGGCTGCCGCCCCCAAGCCGGCGACAGAGGTCTCCGCAGGCAAGCCCACAGACGGTACGACGAAACCGCCGGAGGCCGTCGAGGCACCGAAGACCAACGGAGAACGTCTCGATGGGGAAATTGCGAAAGCGAAAGCAACGCTCGAAAGCAAAGAGAGCGGAAACAAACTCAGCGCGGCCATTACCTTGATCCTTCTCTCAATCGAGAAGATCAAGCACACACTGAATGGAACGTTGAAAGATAAGCCGGAAGCAGCGAAGAAGGAAGAACCGAAGAAGGAACCCAGGAAGAAGCCCGAAGACGAGAAGAAGGCCGGAGAAAAGACCCCGGAACAGAAGGAAATCGATGACCTCAAGCGGGATATCGACGGTCTCAGTAAGAAAGTGGACACATCCAAGACGGAGAGAGGCAATCTCGAGAAGAGCAAGCGCGATCTTCAGACGAAAATAGCAGAAATCGATGGCAATAAGGATCTGTCGCTGGAACAGAAGCAGCGACAGAAAGCCGACCTTCAGATTGATTTGGATTCTCTTGATCGGAGCATCGCAGGGGTCGATATGAAGATAAAGGGACAGACGGAACTCCTGAAGGATTGGCAGGGACAACTGACGAAGAAGCAGGAGGCTCTTCAGAAGAAGGAGCAAGCGTCCGATGCCAAGCCGGATGCGGCAGCTGAGTTTGGCAAGGCACTGGATAAGGCATTGGACATCACGGGTCTCCTTCCCAAGACGAAAGAGCAATTACAGAAGCAACTCTCTGCCATTCGTGCCGGGATGAAGATCGACACGGACACCAAAGGAGTGACAACCATTTCCCTCACCGCTGAAGCCAAGAAACAAATCACAGATATCAAGCCGGATGTTGATTTTGGCACACTTGATAGCAAGGGCATGGCGCAACTTCTGACAGTGGATCTTCCTGCTTACATTGAGAAGAAACTCAAAGAAAAACCGGAGGAGAAAAAGGCCGAGAAAAAGGAAGATGCCGGCGATATCGACAAGAAGGCGCAGGAGGTGGTGAAGGGCATCCAAGAGTCGTTCGCGGGAGCCGGCAAGGGCGATGTTCGAATGAAGACAGCCGTGTTCCTCGAAAAAACAGCAGATGGAAGTTACGTCGTCACGGTGGATAAAGGGCAAATCGACGCCGTTCTTGGCGCGAAGAGCGCCGCTGGTAAGAGAGTAGGGAAGATTCTTCTGGATGGGTTAAATTTCCGTAACGAAGATAAGCTGGCGAAGAGAGTGTCGACCGGCCCGCAAACGTTGCAGAGTCTGACGGATTTCTATGCGAAGATAGACGCGGCGCTGAAGGGCTGAGGAGCCCGGGAGATCTAGAAGATCTCGAAGTCCGGGAAACGATCCTGCCAGAAGTCCTCCCACCACGAGTCGAAATCATCTTCGGACATGAGCGGGCCGCGGTAGACCTCTTTCACGCCCGTATCGAGATGGAAGAGAAGGATGCGCGACTCCTTGCAGATGTCGTCCTCCGGGCAACGGCTCAAGGTACCGTTCAATTCCACGGAATCCTCCACGCCGGCTGCAACGACAATGGTGGAACCGTCGAGCCATGCGACGTCATAGAAACCGCAGCAGGGGCCGTACGTCGCCCACTTTTTGGCCTGATCGGTGGCCGGATCGATGGTAACGATCGAGGAATCCACGTCGAAGATGATCGACTGGTCATCCTCTTCATTGGTGACATCCGCGCCGGTGATGCCTGCAAGTTGCGTGCCGTCGGGAGAAGCTACGAAGAAGAGATCGCGTGCTTCGTCTTGGGGGAGCGAGAAAACATACGGTGTGCCGAGGGATTCGTCTTCCCCCTTCACGAACTCCGTGAGAGCGAAATCGGGAGCGGCAAACTCCCACTCGCCGACCCAGGCGGGGAATTTCTTCGCAACGAACGCCTGCAGTTTGGCCGGCATTGCAGGACCTTCCAGCGTTGCAGGAGTTGTTTCTTCCAAGTCATCGAGTTCATCGAGATCTTCATCTTCAAAATCCTCATCTTCCAAATCTTCCTCAGTGTCTTCGACATCGTCGATGACAGCGGGGGGAGCCTGTTTTTCCTCGTTGGGTGGCGGAGACGACTGCTGCTCAGGAGGGGTCGGCGCGGGAGTCGCAGCGCATGCGGAGAGGAAGAGGACAGAGACGAGGAAGAGGGGGGTGGAGATTTTCATGGAGGAAATAATAGCAGGGACGAGAGAACCCCCTTCGGAAAAATCGCTTGCCATTTGCAGGTTTACCATCGATTTGCGCACCGACGATACGGCGAGCATTTTTTTCAGTGATGATCTTCTTCGCTCAAAATTCATTCGAGATATGCGCCATCGAACAGTTGGCTTCTCTCCGTCACACAGTATCTGTAGGATTGTCGCATGCAGCCGACGAAAATCCCGTTCACAGGACGCATTCTGATGCTCGGCTTCGGCGGAGTGGCGCGGTGCACCCTTCCCCTTCTCCTCCAGAACCTCGCGGTTTCCTGTAAGCAGATCACTGTCATGGACATGGAGGATCATCGAGCGCTTCTTGCGGATTATTTGCAGCAGGGACTGACATTTACGTGCGAGCGCCTCACACAGGAACACCTCAGTGATCAACTCTCTGCATTGGTCTCGCGAGGAGATCTGCTTGTTGATCTTGCTTGGAACATCGCATGCACGGATCTTCTCGATTGGTGCCATCGAAATGGCGTGCTCTACATCAATACTTCTATTGAGCTCTGGGATCCCTATCAAGGGCGGGACCACTCCAACCCCCGTGAGCAGACGCTCTACGTCCGCCACATGGCCATCCGTGAGCTGGTGCGTTCCTGGAAAGACCGGCCGGGCCCCACTGCCGTCGTGGAACATGGCGCGAACCCCGGACTTGTATCGCACTTCACGAAGAAGGCTCTCCTCGACATCGGCGAGAAGCTCATCGGCGAGAATCCTCGTGACCTTCGCAGGGAAGCGATCGACCATGCGATGCGTTACGGAAACTTCGCCGAACTTGCGGCGCTCCTGAACGTGCAAACGATTCATATCAGTGAAATCGACACGCAAATCACTCACAGTCCTCATGATCCGAACACCTTTCTCAATACATGGAGCGTCGAAGGGTTTCATGAAGAGGGAACTGCCCCGGCGGAGATGGGGTGGGGCACCCACGAGCGCACAATGCCGGAAGACGGCATTGCCCACCAATCCGGACCCCGAAATCAGATTTGTCTCAATCGCTTCGGCATCAATACATGCGTCAAATCCCGCGTGCCAAGCCAGGAGATCGTCGGCATGATCGTACGCCACGGAGAGGCGTTCACGCTCTCGGACGCACTGACGTCATGGAATGACGACGGGACGCCCGCGCACCGGCCGACCGTACACTACGCTTACTGCCCCTGTGCGGAGGCCATTCGCAGCCTCGATGATCTGCGTGCAAGAAACTACATGATGCAGGAAAAATGGAGAATCCTGTCCGAGGATATTCGAGAGGGCGGTATCGATGAGTTGGGAGTGTTGCTCATGGGACACGATTTCAAGACCTGGTGGACGGGGACGATTCTCAGTATCGAAGAGGCGCGCAGGCTCGTGCCGGGCCAGAATGCAACGACATTGCAGGTGGCGGCGTCTGTCGCGGCGGCCGTGCGCTGGATGATTCGTCATCCGGGGGAAGGGGTGAATGTTCCCGACCAATTGCCCCATCGCGAGATTTTGGCGGCGGCGGCTCCGTATCTGGGTCAGATCTGTTCAGTCCCTATCGATTGGACGCCTACAGGGAAGGAGGTCGATCACGACACCTGGCAATTTGAGAATTTTCTGACCGATGAGAAACCGCACGGCAAGGTGTTTCATCCGGATTTGGTTGCGGGGTGATTTTCTGGATTACTGTTTATTGGTGCTTTTTCTTGAGTGAGAAGGCCCTTCGACTCATTCCATTCGCTCAGGGTCATTCGCCTCGCGCAAACGTGGCCCGAGTCCCGCGTATGCGGGACGAGAACCACTGTTCGACAACCGTGAGCTCACAGTCGAACGGTGAGCGAGCGCCGAAGGCGCGAGTCGAATGGTGCCGAGGGAGAGGGTTGAACTCTCATGGGATTGCTCCCACCAGCTCCTAGGGCTGGCGCGTCTGCCAATTCCGCCACCTCGGCAAGTGCCGGTAAATATGGACTGGGAAGAGTATATATCCGTGGGCTATCGCGGGCACCGGGAAAAACGATCAGATTGGATATCTCGATTGGAATGATTCATCAGGCGGCGCCATCTTCGATAATGATGTCGGAAATCCCACATAGCTTGCACCACTGTTTACATGAATCGCATGCATACGTATGTCCTGACAGGTACATCGTTGCGCCTCGTAGAAGATCACGCTCTTTTTCCGTGAGAAACTTTTCGATAAGTGTCGTTGTCGGTACGACCGTGGTAATGCATTGTTCGTAATCGACGGCACGGCGACGCTTCCGGATGTGCAGTATTGCGGACACTTCTGCATGGACTGCTTGAGCCAGTTCGTACCCTTTTCCATTGTGGAGATGGATGCGGAGACAGTCTTCCCTCTTGATCTTGCGGTTCCTCGGGGAACCGCCGCAGCGGCATGTATTCCATCCGGTGCTGATGATGACCCCATTTTTTACCAGTACCGTCCCCAGGCGTCTTTTTGCGCAATTGCTGCGGCGGGCGATTCGGCGAGCCTCTTGGAAAATGAAAACCTGAGAAATCATTTCGATGTATGTGGAATCGTAGTCACGCTCCACCACTATAGCACACGTCATTTTTCGTTGGCGGCCCGCCTGTATCGTTCGAGGAAAGTTTCAAGGAGGGGGATGATGGCGGTGAAATCCTCTTTTCCTTTTTCTTGCGTGATAGCGTCCGTTGTGTACGGAGCAAGCTTTGGGCCATTAAACGCAACAGACATCTCCACTTCTTCCACCATGTCCTTATCGCTGGGTCCGTCACCAATGGCGACAATCCCATAGTCGGGAATATGCAGATGCCTCTGTGTCACACGCATGAAAGCGGGCTTCTCTTGGTAATCACACGGGAGGAGGTTCGCATCTCGCAATGTCCCATCAGGATTCCAACTGGAAAAATCGCATGCGGAATAAGCAATACTCGGGGCACCGACAATCTGTTGCACGCGATCGGTAAGTTGCTTGAATCCTCCGGAGATGAATACCAAGTGGAACCGATCCCTTGCCCACTGGAGTGTTTCGGCGACCCCCCGATGCAGGGGGATGCCGTCAATGACCTGTCGGTAGACGGATTCACAGAGTCCATGTTCTCTCAGGAAGATCAACGTGTCCTTCATCCAATCCACATAACTTGGATATTCACCATTAGTCCACCTCTCATGCGATGCCAATTCGTCTCGATGACACGCTTCTCCAAGTGCCATGGACAAGCGTGTCCATGCACTACGAGAAACATTCCCCTGCGGGGTCTCCACTTGCGGGTCTGTCAGTGTTCCCTCCACGTCCATCGCGAGGAGCGGAAGAGGCAATACGTCACGGCTGGGCGGCATGTTTTAATCTTATTATATAAAAATATTATTTGTCAAATGAAAGACCCATCACGTGCGCCTTTCCTACTGCGGCTTCTCCCCCTTCAGAATGCGGTCCTGGTTCTGCTTGATGTGCTCTTTGCGCTTCGTCTCCTCGCGCTCCGCATCGTGCTTGCGTTGGTATGCCTGCTCTTCCAGGTGGGCGACGCCCTCCCGCTCCGCCATGGAAGCCTCATCCCGCAATTTTCGGCACTTGGCTTCAATAGCGAACTTTTCCTTCTGGGTGCGCGCAACAATCTCCGATTTCTTGCGGTCAAAATCCGCCCTGATCGTCTGCAGCTTCCATACTTCTTCACGTTCGACGTCTCCAAGCATGCGTAGGCGCTCACCCGCTCTTTCGATGCGATTCGCCTCGGCACGTTTCCGCTGCACTTCCTGGCCATAGGTGAGCAATTGCGTGCGCTCGGTGGCGTTCAGCTTCGCCACCTCCTTCGCAGCTCGCTCATCGAGCTCCTGTTTCGCCTTTTTCTCTTCGAGGTCGATGTGTGCACGTACATTACGGGTATCTGCCGTGAGAGCGCGCTTCGCTCGCGTCGTCTCCATATCAATCTCCTGCTTTCGACGGAACGTGAGACCTTCCGCCTCCCGCTTGCCCGTTTCGACGTACTTCTGCGCTTCAGTCTTGCGCTTCTCCGCACGCATCATGAACTTGTTCTGTGCAGCCAGTTCCTTCAGATAGCCCGCGCGCTTCACCTGCTCACGCTCCGTCTTCACCTTCTTCGCCTCGAGATACTTGAGATGTTCCTCCTGCTTCTTCTTCATCTCCGCGACATCTTCTTCGCGCTGCTTCTTCTGTTTCTTCCAGTGTTTCACGAGACGCTCCTGTGCTTCCTGCTGCTCCTGTTCTTGCAAGACGTATTCCTCCGCTCTCTTCGCTTCCTGAACTTTCTGGAGCTCATGGCCGCGCTTCTTCTCCTCGATGGCCGCGCGCAATGCCTCCACCCTCCGCTGACTCTCGGCAAATTGCTCGGAGAGATACTCCTTCTTGTCGGGCTGGCCGCCGGGCCCTGTCGGATTGGGGACCATCTTGATATTATAGCATGAAATAGCTATTTAAGCTATATGCCATCAACCGCATCCGTCAGGGCTCTTCACTCCTGTGCGATCTTGATGCCGAGCTCTTTGAGCTGGATATCGGGTATCAGGGAGGGGGCGCCGAGGAGGAGGTCTTTGCCTTTCTGGTCTTTCGGGAAGGCAATCACTTCGCGGATGTTCGGTTCGCCCGCGTAGAGCATCGCCATACGGTCCAGACCCCAGGCAATGCCTCCATGAGGCGGGGCACCATACTGGAAAGCCTTGAGCATGTGACCGAATCGTCGCTCGGCATCTTCGTCGGAGATTTTAAGGATGTCGAAGATCTGCTTCTGGAGATCTTGCTCATGGATACGCACCGACCCGCCGCCGATTTCGTAGCCGTTGAGAACAATATCGTAAGCCTCCGCTTTTACGGAGAGAGGGTCGCTCTTCAGTCTCGCACGATCCTGGGTTTTCGGCCGGGTGAACGGGTGGTGCATCGCGGCGATTTGCTTGGTCTCCTTCTCAATTTCGAACATCGGGAAGTCCGTGATCCAGAGGAAAGCGAAGACATTCGGATCGGGGAGCTTCCTGCGACGGGCGATCTCGATACGCACGGCACCGAGACTTGTTGCAGCCACTTCGAAAGTGTCCGCAGTAAAGAAAACGATATCTCCTTCCTTCATGCCCACTTTCTTCGCAATCTTCCCGCTTACATCGGCCCCCAATTTCTCGACGGGGACACCTTCCAGCTTGTCCTTCACCCGCTTCATCCATGCCAATCCTTTTGCGCCGTAGACCTTCGCCGTCTCCGTGAGGTCGTCGATTTCCTTGTGGGAGAACGTGGCGCCTCCGTCGATGCGCAGCGCCTTCACCATCCCTTTGCGCCTGATGGCATCGGCGAAGATAGAGAAACCGCAGTCTCGACAGAGATCCGATACATCCTCAAGAGGGAGGTCGTAGCGAATGTCGGGCTTATCGGATCCATAGCGATTCATGGCTTCCTCCCATGTCATACGGGGGAAGGGAACGGATTGGATCTTCACGTCGGGACGGACTTCCTTCGTGATGGCGATGAGAGCCTCTTCGTTGATTGCCATGATGTCCTCGGCGGTGACGAAAGACATCTCCAAGTCCATCTGGGTGAACTCCGGCTGGCGATCGCCACGCAGATCCTCATCGCGGAAGCAGCGGGCGATCTGCATGTAGCGATCGATGCCTCCGATCATGGAAAGCTGCTTGAGCTGCTGCGGGGACTGCGGCAGGACGTAGAACTGTCCGTGGTAGACGCGGCTCGGGACGATGTACTCGCGGGCGCCTTCGGGCGTGCCTTTGATGAGAATGGGGGTTTCGATCTCGATGAAACCACGATCATAGAAGAATCGCCGCGTTGCCTGCATGAGTGAATGCCTGAGCACGATGTTGCGTCGCATGCGCTCGCGTCGCAGATCGAGGTAACGGTACTGCAGCCGGAGATCTTCACCCACATCTTTCTCCACATCGATCTCAAAGGGCGGAGTTTTGGCTTCGTTGAGCACGTCGACGGTGTCGACGAGGACTTCGATCTCTCCGGTAGGGTTCTCCTTCCGCTCCGCCCCCTCGAGACGCTTGCGAACGGTGCCGGTGATCTTCAGCACCCATTCCGGACGCACCTTCTCTCCTATGGCGAATGCGGGTTTGTTCGTCGGATCGATGACGACCTGTGTAAATCCATAGCGGTCCCTAAGATCGATGAAAATGAGTCCGCCGTGGTCGCGTCGCCGATGCACCCATCCGCAGAGGGTAACGGTTTTCTTTGCGTGGGTCCTGGTCAGTTCGCCGCAGGTGTGGGTGCGCAGCATGGAGGAGTTGACGTGCAGCCATGGTAGCAGCGAGGCCACCTTGGAGTCACGGATAATCGTCATCGACTTACACGGTAATCACCTCCTTGGGGAGCGGTTGAACCGCTCCGTTGCGGATCTGAAAGATCGCCATTGCATCGGCCATGGGAAGCTCTTGGCGGAAGTATTCGTCGCAAGCCCGACGCACCCCTTCGTCCCAGACCGGTGAGATTCGGTAATCATGGATGGCACATATGCCGCCATCGGCCAGTCGAGGGATGACTTCCTGCAGGGATATGCGCATCGAGGACATCATGTCTCCGTCGAGGAAAGCGAAACAGATGTTCGATGGGAGAGAAACAGGAAGCGTGTCACGGAACCAGCCGGCATGAATATGGGGGAGAGGGAGCTTGCACAGCGCAAATGTTTCATAGAAGAGGGAAAGAGGAACGCTCATCATGCCTTTTGTGGGAGCGTTATAGCGCTCGCCGGGTTCTTCCGGAGGCAACCCCGTAAAGGAATCGAAGACGTGGAGTGTTTTTTCGGGAAACAGCCTGAGGATGTGCTCCTGCAGAAAGCAGGAAGTACGTCCGCGTTCACAGCCGACCTCGACGAAGTCACCGGGCACCTTGGAGCGAGCCAGGAACTGCATGATCTTGGCGAAGAGCCGGTACCCTTCGGGTGCGAGCATCTTCGTCTCCAGAAGGAGCGCATGGAGAGCGGGGTTTTCTGTGCCGAAAACATTCGTCAGAACGGTCATCACTTCACGAATAATTTGCCGAGCTCTTCCTTGAATTCTTCCACATCCTTAAACTCGCGGTGTACGGAGGCGAAACGGATGTAGGCGACCTGATCAAGCTTCTTGAGGGCCCGCATGACATCCATGCCGATCGTCGTGCTCAAAACTTCCTTCTTATTAGCACTCCACTTCTCTTCAAGCTTATTGAGCAGCAGATCAATCTGTTGCTGGCTCACCGGACGCTTGGTGCATGCCAGCCAGATGCCGCGTTCAAGCTTGGAACGACTGAATGGCTCGCTCGTTCCGTCGCGCTTGATGACGATGAGACTGGAGAGCTCCTGACGCTCGAACGTGGTGAAACGATGACTGCACTTGGGGCACTCGCGCCGCCGTCGCACGGCGCGGCCGTCTTCCGTGAGGCGGGAATCGATGACAGCCGTATCCGCGAATTTGCAGTGGGGGCAGTGCATAGATTCTTGAGAGGAAAACCGCAGGTTTGCCTCTCAAGGTCTCTCCTTTCCCTTAAGAGGTGGCGCTCCGGGCGGGTCCTTCGTCAGGCTCAGGATAAACTCCACCCGCCTTCGCGCTTTCATTATAAATCAATTGTGGTTCTTGTCATCTACTTAAGCTTCTTGTCGAAAAACCTGTTTAATCGGAGGCGAGATCGAGGAGCTGCTGGAGCATGCGCTGCAGGTGAGGGTCCCGCTGCAAGAGATCTTGCTGGAGAGAGCGGGGACTCGCTCCATCGAGTGCATCACTTTTGATGGGCGAGGGGGGAAGGCGGCTCGCAAGGTTATCAACTGTTTTCGCGGGGAGTGGTTTGCCGACATGCTCTTCGTCGAGGCCGGGAAGATCGGATGAAGTATTCATAGGCTGAGTATATCACATAGTCCGCCCCCCGTAGCCGGGGTTCATGAACCCCGGCTACGGGGCCACGGGCATCCTCATCAACCTTCCTTCACGCTTCCCCTTCGTATCATACGGTCCCCTCTTTGTGTGAGGTTGATGACCGTCGACGGTGGGTTCTCTGGCAGCTCACCGGAGTCAATGATGATGTCCGGTTGCATTTTCTCATTCCTGAATTGACTGGCTATTTCCTCCACGCTGTAGGGATTCCTCTGCCCATGGAGATTCGCCGATGTGGTGGAGAGCGGTTTGTCGAAGCGCTTTGCGAGGTCTGCGGCGAATGGATAAGAAGAGATGCGAATACCGAGCGAGGACTTGGGACTTGGGACTTGGGACTTGGGAACCGTCGGGAAAAGGACCATCGGGGCGTCGGATCGCATCGGGAGAATGAGCGTGAGGGGGCCGGGGAGGTACCGACCCGCCAACTCTTCAGCCTCGTCGGTCCACTTAACGTACTTCTTCGCTTCTTCGACGGAAGGGAAGAGAGCACTCACCGGCTGATCTGCAGGGCGTTTCTTGAGGGCGAAGAGCTTCTCGACCGCTTCCAGGTTCGTCAGATCGCAGGCGAAGCCGTAACACGTCTCTGTAGCATGGGCGACAATGCCACCTCGTTTCAAAGTCGAGACAGCCTCCTTCAGTGCCTGTGGCGACGCGGGAATGATCTGCATAGAGTGAAGACGGATAGCAGGCTTCATTCCGCCTGCACCGCATACGCAGAAAGCACTTCGTCGATCTTCTTCTCGAGGATCGTCGAGTAGTTCACGGTGAGAGGGAGTGCGATGAGCTGCTCGCCGATCTTGAGTTGAATCTTCTCCTTCCCCGGGAACGTTTCGAGCACGCGCTTGAGCTCGAGGAGAAGCTTCTTCGGCGCCTTTGGAGGGAGCGCAATGGTGTGGATGGAGATGGAGACGGGGTTCGGAGGGGGGTCGATCGTGTTAACCGTTAACTGTTGACTGTTAACTGTTGACCGTTGGCTGTTCACTGTCAGCAGTTCGTCATGAGCAGTGAATCCGAACGTCTTGAGCATGTCGCTCACATCCATTCCTCCAAGAATCCACTTACTTAATGGGCCCAAAAATTCGGCATCCTCTTCCGCTTTTGCGATGACCGCCGTTTCGCCGGCGATCACGTTGCCTTCCTCGTCCACCATCTCGATACGTTCCTCTTCAATCATCGGCTGCACGAGCGTTAAGCCGTGACGCGCCTCTTCTTCATCGAAGAATCCTTCCTCTTTCGCACGGGTGATCATAGCGGTCAGCGACGCTTTCTTCACCGCGTCGGCGCGCACCTGAAGCAGGCCGCCGCGCGCATCCACCCGGCCGCCGAGCACGAGGACGGCGTCCGGGAATTCCAGAGCGGTCACGATTTCTGCGTAGATCTTCGGGAAGAGGGTCACTTCGATCTTGCCCGTCGGATCTTCGAGAAGGACGACAGCCATCGTTTCCCCCTTCTTCGTCGTGATCTTCTTCACGCTCTCGACAATGCCGGCGAGCGTCACCTTCTTGCCGACATCCTTGGCGGAGAGGTGGGCGATGAGCTGAGCTTTCTTGCTGATGTACTTCTTGAGACCCGCAAGCGGGTGGCTGGAGACGTAGAGGCCGAGGGTTTCCTTTTCCCATTGCAGCTTCTGCTGGATGGAGACGTCGGCGGTTTTCGGGAAGTCGATGGCCGCCGCCTCAAGAGTGCCGGCGGCTTGTGAGAAGAGGCCGGCCTGTTCGCTGCTCACATCGCCGCAATCCTTCGCGAAGTCGCTGATGAGGTCGTAGTGGGCGACGAGAACATGGCGGGGGCCGAGGGAATCCAAGGCGCCGGACTTCGCGAGGGACTCGAGGAGTTTCTTATTGAGGACTCGGGCCGGCGTGCGACTGGCGAAGTCCTCAATCGATGTGAACCTGCCGCCCGCTTCGCGGATCGCGATGATCTGCTGCACGGTGGAATCACCGATTCCTTTGATGGCGCTCAAGCCGAAGCGAATAGCTCCTTTCGCCTTCCCGGCCGCATCGACGACGGTGAAGTGACGCAGAGATTCATTGATGTCCGGCGGGAGCACCTCAATGCCCATGGCACGGCATTCCTCAATCTCAATCATAACGCGGTCGGTGCGCTGGGCATCACTCGAAAGGAGTGCCGCCATGAACTCCGCCGGATAGTGCGCTTTCAGGTAGGCGGTTTCGTAGGCGATGCGTGCGTAACCCGCAGCGTGCGATTTGTTGAATCCGTAGCCGGCAAACGGCGTGATGACTTCATCGAAGATTTCTTCCGCGAGCTTTACGGCATAACCTTTCGCCTTCGCGCCGGCGATGAACTTTTCACGCTGCGCATCGAGCTCTTTCTTGATTTTCTTTCCGATGGCACGTCGAAGAATATCCGCCTCGCCGAGGCTGAATCCCGCGAACACCTGCGCGATCTGCAGGATCTGTTCCTGATAGAGGCCGATGCCGTATGTTGGCTTCAGGATGGGCTCGAGATCACGGTGCACATACTTCACCTCCTCCTGTCCGTGCTTGCGCTTGATGAAGCTCGGGATCCATTCCATGGGCCCCGGACGGTAGAGGGCAACCATAGCAGTGATATCGCCGAATTCCGTGGGCTTCAACTGCTTCAAGTACCGGCGCATGCCTGCGGATTCCAGCTGGAAGACTCCGGTGGTGTCTCCGCGTTGCAGAAGCCCGAATGTTTCGGAATCTCCGAGAGGGATGTGAGCGATTTCGATGTGGGTTTCCCGTGTCCGTTCGATGATTTCCAGCGTCGTTTGGATGACCGTGAGGTTCATCAGCCCCAGGAAGTCCATTTTCAGAAGCCCCAATGCCTCGAGAGGCTTGGCGGACGTCTGTGTGATGATGATTTCCTCATCCTTCGAGGCGCGCTGGAGCGCAGTGTAACGGACGGTCGGCTCCTCCGTGATGATCACGCCGCATGCATGGACGGAAACGTGGCGCGCTTTTCCCTCAAGCTTGAGAGCGGTGTCGATGATCTTCCGGTAGGTCTCATTGCTGTTGTATGCCGCTTTCAATTCGTTCGTCTCCAGCGCTTCCTCGAGCTTCGTGCCGGGGCGCTCCGTGATCAGCTTGGCAAGGTTATTCATCTCGAGGAATGGCACGCCATATGCACGCCCGACATCCTTCACCGCGGCACGCGCCGCGAGCGTTCCGAACGTGCAGATTTGCACGACGTGATCCGTGCCGTACTTCTCACGAACGTAATTCAATACTTCGTCGCGGCGCGTATCGGCGAAGTCGATGTCGAAGTCCGGCATGGTGATGCGCTCAGGGTTGAGGAAACGTTCGAAGAAGAGGCCATGTTCGAGCGGATCGAGGCCGGTGATATCGAGACAGTAGGCGACGAGCGAGCCTGCGGCGGAACCGCGTCCGGGGCCTACGGTGATCCCGCGGCTCTTGGCTTCCCGCACGAAGTCGCTGACGATGAGGAAATACCCGGCGAAACCGACCTGCTCGATAATGGAGAGCTCGTACTCGAGGCGCTTGCGATGTTCCGGTGTGGGCTTGGGATAATGCTTCGCGAAGCCTTCTTCCGCCAGCCGGCGCAGTTCGCCGGCTTCCGTGGACCCTTTTGCCACCTGATAGCGGGGGATCAGATACTTCCCGAATTCCAGTACAGTGTTGCAGCGGTCCGCGATGACGCGGGTGTTCTCCAGCGCTTCCGGCACGTGGGCAAACGTACGTTCCATCTCGTCGAAGGGGCGCATCGAGAAGTCCGAATCACGCATGGAGAAGCGATTGGCGTCATCAATGCGGTCATTTTTTTGGATGCAGAGGAGGACATCATGCGCCTCCGCATCCTGTGCTCTGCAGTAGTGGCTCGAGCAGGTCGCGACGAGCGGTACATGTAATTTCTTTCCCCAGGCGATGAGCTGTTGGTTCACTTCCGCCTGCCCGGTGACGGCAGGCAGGTCCATGAGTTCGAAGTAGAGGTTGTCGGGGCCGAAATACGAGCGGTATTCCTCAACGAGTTCTTGGATGCGGTCTCCGTCTTCATGGAGCGCCGCCTGCGGGATGGCGCCGGAGATAGGGCCCGTGAGGGCGATGAGTCCTTTGCCGAATTGCTTCAAGAGCTCTGCATCCACGCGCGGCTTGTAATACATTCCCTCGAGTGCGGCGTGGGTTGCAAGCTCCAGGAGGTTGCGGTAGCCCTCTTGGGACTCGGCGATGAGGACGAGCGGGAAGCGCTTCGAGTCCGTGCCGGCTTCACGATCGAAGCGCGAGCGCGGAGCAATGTAGGTTTCCATGCCGAGGATCGGCTTCAAACCGTGCTTGGCCGCATACTGATAGAACTCGATGAGGCCGTAGGTGAAACCTTTGTCCGCCAGTCCCACTGCCGACTGGCCAAGCTCCTTGGCCCGCAGCACGATCTCCTCCGGGCTGGGGAGAGCCTCGAGGAGGGAGTAGGTGGAGTGACAATGCAGGTGGACAAAATCTTCGGGCTTCATGAGGAAGTCATTGTAGCAGGGTTAAGGTTAAGGTTAGGGTTAGGGGTGTTGTTTTTCATGCACCAGCTTAGAGGCTGTATCGCCTCTTCCCTAACCCCAACCCTCAATCCTAACCCTAGAGTTCTGCGCTCGTCGTGCATTTCTCCACGAGGTCGGTACGACCGACGAACTGGCCGTTGGTGTAGGGGAAACAGTCATTGGTGAGATCGATCTTGAGCACGCGCTCCAACCGGGCATTACACGGGCGCGTGAGGCACGATCTTCGCAGCCAGTACGCGAGACCTCGTGTGAAGTTTCGCACGCCCTTATCGAGAGAATTGCCGTTCTTCGAGAATTCACTCACGGCCAAGCGAAGGGGGGAGAGCTGTTCCATGATGATCTCAAGCGCCTCGGAGGCGATGGGGACCATGGCGCCTTCTTCACGTTCCTGTACGCGATCCCACTTCTTCGTAACCGTGCGCGCGAGACGGTTGATCCAACCGACGAAGAAGTCATTCCTCTGCGGGTCGTCGAGCGCTTCCTCATATTTTTCCGGACGGTCCGGCAAAAATTCCTCGGGGAACTTGTACTGGTCCGGATAGGGACGCTGTTGGCCCCATTCGTCACGCAATTGGAGATACTCCCGCAGCAACTTTTGGTCGTTTTTGTCGAAAGAGAACGGACCAGTGAGTTCCCATTTCGCCGCTCCCGCCGGCCACGCGGGCGGCCAATCCTCTGCTGCCGGTTGATTGTCCGCATTCCGTCCGTCGGAGACCGCGCACCCCAGGCGCAGGCGGTGCACGCGCTTGTCACTCTTCGCCTGACCGTACCATGCGGATTCGGCGGGAAGCGATCGGCCCATAAATTTCTCCAGTTTCGTGATGCGGGTTTTCAGCTGTTCGGAATCTTCGATCATTTTGTCGCGGTCTTCGGACAGCTCTTCGAGCGCGGTTGTCTCCGCATCCGTCGCTTCGTCAATCGTCGAGTCGCTGAGGCCCAGACCGGCGTATCGAGAAAGGACACTCAAGTCGCAGCCGTAGCCGACGGCAACCGGTTTTGCAGCGGTTCCGCTTCCCACGGTCGAAGGCGGAAGGTAATCGGAGTGGAACGGGCAAGTCTTCACTTCGGGGCAGGCATCGTCCGGGTCGCACATTTCCCCCTCTGCGTTCTTCGTGTTGGCGATACAGCACCATTCAGCAGGGTCGAAGATGCGTCGTTGCCACCATTCGGCATCGACGTAGGAGTTGTCGTTGCCGTGCTCCGCGAGTTTTTGGTACTCATCATTCAGGAAGTAGAGCACGCGCGAGAGCAAAATGATGGCGGACAGACGCTTCTCATCGAATGCCAGTTCAATTTTGCATTGCACCTGCCCCATTTTCGCTTCGATGATGGCGAGATCGATCTCCAAACAAGGAGTAACCTCGATGAGATCGCGCTCCCGGGTCGCGATGCGGGTTTTTGTGTCCGCAATCATCGCAACGGGGGTAAACGCTGTCTCCAGCCAATTCCAGAAAGAGTCCAAGCCCGGGGCCGGAGATGCCGTCATCGCTTTGTCGATACCTGCCTGCGCTCGTTCGAGGACCGCACCGACGAAATGAGTGGAGACCGGCTCGAGAGCGTCGAGGAGTTCTTCGATAGCGGGGATAGCCCCTCCATTGCATTCGTAGCGGGGGGCGGCCATGACAGGCGTCTTCCCCGAGAGCGTCCATGTCAGCAGAACGAGCGTCAGGCAGAGGAGAGCGCGGCCGACAGAGGGGGGGTGGAGGATCATGAGCCGTTAAAGCGGGGGCACATTTCTTTCGGGAACTTAATCTTGCCGAACCTGCCGGTGAGCAGGTTGGCGTCCCCGATAAGCTCGCGGAACGCCTTCCCCGTGTGTGCGAGGTAATCGGCGAGCAAACGGGCGCCAATGCGGCGGCCGACGGCCTGTCCGAGAGTGCGCAGGCCCAAGGTTGATTCGGCCCGCTGCGCCACCTGATCAGTGAGGCCGACACCGAGCTCGAAGTACGATTCCGTGGCAAGCCCCAGCTGCTTATTTGTATTGAAATCGCATCGGCTCGGCGGGAAGAGGAGCGGCTGGCCGTTCTGCTGGCAGAGTGCGAGATCGAGATCGGCGGCAAGCTGGGCGGGGCGGTATGCCGGGAAGGAAGTCTCGGGGAGCGGCGGGACCATGAGGGCATCGCCGATGAACGGATCCGCCGCCGTCTTTGCATCCCAGGGGAACGCCTCGTCGTTCGTGGTGAATGTCATGCGTCCGGGGATGATGCGTTGATTTTCCAGGGATATTTCGACGCACTGTGCCACGTAGCAGGCATTGTTACCGATGGTATTTTCGTAGCGGGCTTTGCAGGCGGGGGAACAGGCATGCGGGAGAGAGTTGATGATGGAACGCACGCGTGCGTCCATTGAGTTCATTGCATCCTCACATTTCGTGGGAAGTCCGGCGATGTTTTGCTTGCTCGCTTCAAAGATTTTCTTGGTCTCCTTTTGGAGTTCCTGTAGCCACTTCTCGCGCTCCGTGGAATTCGCCGGCGTGCCCTTCGTGCAGAATCCACCGAAGCGTTCGCAGCTGAAATTTACGAGAATATTCGCACAGTGTTCGATCGTGATGTCCGTCCCCGCAAAGTTCCCGTCTTCCGCAATCGCGTTGCACTGGGCGAGGTAGGCGGGCTTTTCTGTCGCGCAGCAGTCTTTCAAGTTTGAGTATGTCGATGCCCCTTCGCACCACTGCTGCGCATGAATGAGCTCATGGAGCAACAGGTAGGTGGCAATGGCAGCTTCTCCCCCGGCGGGGAGACAGATGGGAATGACGCCATTCTCGTCTCTCGGATACGTCACGGCGTAGTCCTCCGGACAGTTTTGATCGGGCCTGCCTGCCCCGTTGCAGTAGATGTCTACGGCACAGTTACCGCAATCAAACGGGGCGCTGATCTTCGGATCGCGTTTCGTGGTGTCATCCACCGATTTTTTATCAATGAATGGAGGATCTGTTCTCCAGCCGCCAATCATGCAAGCATCCGGTCCCGACTCGGTGTGTGCCACGCGGAAGCCCTCTGCCATATTTTGACTGTTGCAATTGGTCAGAGAAATGGCGTTCTTCTTCTCTTCGGAGAGAGAAGAGGATGACGAGGAAGAAGAACTGCTCTCGTTTTCGGGACAGCGTTGCGCATCGAGCGGTCGGCAGAGGTAGCCCTCGGCAGAGAACGGGAGCGAGCACAGCTCTGCCCCCAGGGTGCCCACGCTCGGCGGTTCCGGAGGCGGGGGCGGATATGTGCCGCCGAGGATCCCATTTCGGACGCAGACGGTGTTCCCTTCGGCGGGCGCGCTCTCAGAGCAGTCGAGGGACGGGAGCACGGGCTCCATGGGAAGCTCCCACTCAAGTCCGATGTCCTCTTCAAACGGATTTTTGCTCGCGAACATCCAGAGGACGATGCCCTGATTCGATCGCCACGGCGGGAGGAGAACGATTTCGCCGAAGCCGAGCGGCGGGTCGAAGGTCAGGGATCCGCGCACTTTCTCGAAAATCTTCTGCAAATCTTCTTCGATCGTGCACCAGCGGGCCCGCTGGTACTGCAGTTCCGTCCCGTCCCCCTTCTCCATGGCAGGGTCGCATGTTCCTTCTCGATTGACGAGCCCGAAGAGGCCGAATTGATAGCGCCAGGTGGCAGCCGTGAGGCGTTCCGGCTGATTGGGATCATTATCATTGAGCTGATCGAGGTGCTTTTGGAGCTTTTTCAGTTCGCTCTTGGCGAGATCGGTGAAGGCCGGTCCGGCGCGCATGCGGCGTTCCACGATGGGAGTACTCAGCCAGTCATTGCTCGATTGCCAGACGCGGATGATGCTCTGGAACTTCGGGAAGATGGAGAGGATACGACTCGGATGGTCGCCGATCGACATCTCATAGCCGCCCGCGATGAGTTGAAGGTCGCGACCCAGTGCCCGTACACGCTCCTCACGCAGCACGGCGGCGCGGACTTCCTTGCGCAGCTGCTCACAGGACTCATCATCCAGTTTCCGGGAACTGCATGCGCTCGATCGGAACGATGTGGCAACATTCGAAGCGGCGATATCATCCGAACTGAGACTCGGATTTGCAACGAAGGCTTTTGCGAGGAAGGTTTTCACCGTGTCTTGCGGGGAGTCGTACTCCCATTGGACGGTCCCCCGTATCGTTTCGTAGAGGGGCTTTGCAGCTGCGGCTGCGGGGAGCAGCGCGAGAGCAATGCCGGCGGAGGAAAGGAGGCGCTTCATCATTCGTTCTCGAAGTCACGAAGAACTTCTTTGGCGTTCCAGATGCGTGGCAGGCAGGAAGCGGCATCGGCCGCCAGAGCCATGCCATTGCGGATGTCGAGGGAAGCGCGCTGTACGCAGGTCAATTCCATATCGATCGGTTGCAGACGGTTATAGCCGCTCACGAAGGTCAGTGTTTTGAGGAGGGACGCGCGCGCGGTCACCAACTCCTTCCGGATTCTGATGCGTTCATCCTCATCCATGCTTCCGAGAATCGGGATTTCGATGATGACTTTCGGGATGGGCAAGCCGAAGAGCACCCATTGGCGATAGGCTTCCTGTCGCAGGATATATGCCGGCAGCAGGTTGAGGCGTTCGACGAGCGCGCATTCGTACATACGCAGGTATTCGAGGAGGACCGTTCCCATGTCGAGCTGATTCAAACGGGAAAGGTTGGTCGAGTCTTTCCAGGAGGGGAGTTTCTTCGCGAGAGATTTGAGCTCCGATCGTGGTGCGAGAAAGCCGGCATAGTTTGAGGCCGTGCAACGCGGAGAGCGGCTCGGAGAGCGAAGCGGACTATCCTCTGAAACGAGCTCCCCCAAGTCCTCCTCGATCACCTTCCCGACGGTGCCGTGGTAAGACTCGGACCACTCATCCAACACGTTCGCCGTATTGAGTTTGGGAGTATCGCGTAGGGGTTGAAAATCGATGTCTTCGAAAAGTTCTCCTTCGAAGCGGGTGCAGGCGGCGAGGACGGGCAGTGTCGAGGCGCTCCTGGCTGCGAAGACGGCCGATCCTCCCACAATCGTCAGTCCGATTACGAGTGACAGCGTCCGGAGACAGGGGCGACGGCCGATGAGGAAGCGGGCATCGATCACGGTTTACGAATGCGAAGAAGAAGCAGCGGAAGAGGCCGCAGATGAAGCTGCCGAGGAGCTGGAAACAGGATCCTCGTCTCTCGGTCCGGGCAGATTGGTATCGAAATTGACCGGAAGTTCCTCACAACTGGAGAGGAAGCAGGGGATGCGTTGGAGCCAACCGATGATCTGGGCCGCGGAACGAATATTGCCCGCAAGCGTCCAGCGGAATTCTTCGAGAAATTCATCGAAGACGCCGGCGAACTGCAGGAGCGAGCGGTACGAGGCGTCGTACTCGACCAGCATCTTCAGCGTCTCCTCTTCCTGCTGGAGCATTTCTCTGGCCGCCGAAGTACAGTACGTATAGACATCGATCTCCTGACGCACTTCCTGCTTATTGGCCATTTGGCAGGGGGCGAATGTCTTGGAGGGAACGGGAATGCAGCCGGGGACAGAGATGGTCACTTCCTGCGGGGTCTTGTCCGAAGGAACGCCGGTCGACTTCTGTGCCAGTCTGCAGACTTGTTCCGTGCGGCACTGCAGGGCTCGAAAACTCACCGTGAGAGCGGGGATCAACCGCGAGGTGAGCACGCCTTTCGTCGCGAAGATGCCGCGACGGGGGAAGGATGTGGCGCTCACAAGATCCTGCTCGGCGTTCGAGTCCATGGCATCGTTCTCCTGCGTCGTCCATGTATCTGCAGAAAGGTTCTGCCACGTCGTAGACTTCACTTTGTACCAGGCGATGCTGTTCCGATCGAACCATACTTCACCGATGGCCGCATCCTTCGCTTTGGGGCGTCCGAAAAGGACGGTGCGATAGATGCGTTCCTCGTGGAAGAGAGCGGCATCCACCACCGCTCGGCAGGCGTCGGCTCCCGGCGCAGGAGTGGATGCGGCATGGACGGATGGAATCAATCCCAGGAGCGTGAACAGGAGAGAGCCTGTGAGGGCGGTGCGCGCAATCATGTGCTTGAGGAGGATGAACTCGAGCCGTCCGTGGGGACGGGGATGAGCGGAGAGGGGGGAGGGACGGCGAACGAAGGAATAATGTCATTGCACCCCTGTTCGTAGGGGAAGGCGGAGCTCGATGAGCCTTTTTTGCATGCCGTCGAACGCAGCAGACACACGCGAGCCTGCTCTATCGGGTCGTCGGAGGCGGGATTGGAACAGAAGTCGGGATCGGGAGGGATGACGATTCCCGACCAGCTCACGGACCACCCACTGCGGGGGAACGTGTCGGTTCCGTTTAAGATTTGGCAGGCCCAGTCCTTGCCGGAACATGAATCCGCCCCAAATCCCACCACTTTGCCGGTTGCATCCAAGCGCCCGGGATTCAGGCGGAACTTTCCGAGGCTCGCAAGATCCTCTTTCAACAGGATGGCCGGACGCGAACCGAAACGCGCGATTCTCTCGCGGAGATCGAACTCCGTGTGGACACATATTTCATTGTGTCGTTCATAGCAATCTTGCTCCGTGCGGGCCTTGAAGGGCTCTCCGTCCTCCGGATCGCCGAGCGTCATGCTCTCCCAGAAGAGGTTGTACTCCTTCCCCATGTTCGTGATGAGGGTTTTGATCTTCGCGATTGTGGCCTGAATCTCCGAGAGTTCGCTGCTACTGATGGTATTGAAGGTGATGGACGGGGGAGGGGTGCCAGTTTCTATCGTGGGGAAAAAGGATTCCCTGTCATCCACAATGCTCGGCGTTTCCGGGAGAGGGGGGAGTACGGGGACCGAAACATACTTTGCATAGGGGAACGGCGGCAGAAGCGTCTCCGTTCTCAGTCTGAGCTGGATCGGCTTCAGTACGGGGAGCTTGAGGGAACCCGTATGGAGTCGCAGCATCGTGAAGTCGAAAGACGCGTCCGGGAGGCGCGGAACAGAGAGCTTCGGCAGGTCGGCGGCATCGAGGCCCGGGCGGTTCGGGAGCCAGGGGTCCAGGAGCGAGTAAATCGAGACGGTGAATCGTTCGGAGTGGCACCAGGGCATGCACTGCTCATCGTGGATCTGCCGGTAGCGGGCCTGAATCTTCTCCCAATTTTTGCGGATCGTCGCAATCGTCTTAAGCTCCCCTTGGAATCTTTCAAAGTCACTCAAAACCTTATCGGAGAGCCACTCACTGATCTGCGAGGTGATCTTCTTCTCGTGTTCGAAAAGCTGGCCGAGCATTTGTGCGAGTTCGGCGCGAAGCTTGCGCGTCTCCGTGATGGCGAGTGCGTACTCTTCCAGTCGGTTCACCAGCTTCTGCGCATTGGCGATATCTTCCTCTGAGCCGAGCTTCTGCTGCATTTTAATCCACTCACGCCACCCCTCCGCGTACGCACGGAATTCCGTCGCGGAACCCATTGGGACGACAACGGGCAGCGGTTCCTGTTCGATGGTGGGCAGAAGTGAGTACCTCAGAAAGAGTTTCACCTCATCGAGGAGATCGGGCCGCGCTTCGAGTTGCACTTCAATGGAATCGAGGCGCGGGTCCGTCGTGGAGGGGGAAACGCGATGAGGGGTGAAGAATGGATCGAGAATATCGAGGCCTACGGACCATGCGGGGGGGAGGAGAATGCGGACGGAGGGAGGGGTGAGGAGGACGTGCATCTGCGTTTCCTGTTCCTGCCACCACTCCGCGATGGTGCGTTTGGTCCCGCGGGGCGTCGAAACTGTGTCATCGAATGCTCGAAGCAGGGCACCGGTCGAGAAGATATGTTGGAGATCGATTTGCGGCAGAGAGAGAAGTTCCACCGGATCGGAAGGTTGGTAGAGAGCGAGCGTGAGGTCGTCGTTGTACTTGTCTTTCATCACCTGTCCGTTCGTGAGGGAGAAGGCGTTGGACACCCCCGTACTCCAGAGATTGTCGGGATCGCTCGCCGTGCGATGGGTGGCGGGTCCGTCGGAGTGGGCGGAGCCGTACTCGCCTTTCCCCTTCTGCGTCTTGTCCATCTTCCAGAAGTTGCGGTCACCCGGATAGTAGGCGGCGATGACACAGTTCTTAGAGAAGTTGGCCGCTTTCGTTGCAAGAAAATCCGTGTAGTCCGTATCGAAGAGGCTGTAGCAGGAGACGGGGATGTTCGTTTTGTCCGCGTCGTCATTGGAGACGTACTTCGACTTCACTTTGTCGCGCGCAAAGCTCGCGGTGTAGTGGCGGTAGAATGATCGGTAGACTTGGCCGCGCTTCGAGGGGCCCTTCGAGACGGAGATGCACCCCGGACTGCAGCCGGCAGCCACGCATGCGGCTTTGCACGCTTTCACTTCTTTGTTCCACGGCGGATAAAACTGCTTGCGGGGTTTCTCCTGCACTTCGCAATTTGATCCGTTACATGGTTCGCAGTTTTTGAGGAGCATGACGGTATCGCCCGATGTGTCGTAGCGACCCGTTTCCGGACCGTAGATCGTTCCGTTCATGCTCTGATGGGTACAGCATTCGCGGGTATCAGCAAGAGTGTATTCACTGTAGGTGGATTCGATTTCATCCTGACACGTCTTACATTCCCCGTCGTGGTACCGTGTGACGGTACAAGAAGCCGAGTGCCATACGCCGAGTGCATCCGAGCAGCCGCCATTCAGAGTTTCGCTCTTCTCGTAGTACCCGTAGATCCAGTGCGTATTGAGGTATCCGCAGAGGCCACCGGTCGTATCGAGGGAGCCGCAGACACTGCCGTTTTCCGGCATCTGTCCGCCTCCGCAACTGAACTCGATCTCCCCCCGCCCCGGCGGTTGGGGATTATTCGGCGGGTCATCGTCGCACTGAGGAGTGGTGATGTTTCCCAGCGGCCGCTGGCACGGAAAGTATTTGTAGAAGGATGGCTCCCCGGGGCGGCAGGAAGATCGAAACCCGCAAACGGAGGAAATATCTTTGGTGCTCAGAAGAGAGCCGGAGCCCTCCGCACGTGCGGCCATCCCGGAACGGGGATTCCCCAAAGGGTTGCCCGTACGGCCGGGCACACCCGAGACATTGGCGAACTTGCCATTCACGGAATCCTCGAAGTCCCATCCGCCACACTGCGCTTTTTTCAGGTCTTCCGGGATCTCTTGTTCGATGACAGTTTTGATGGCATCGAAGTCGTTCGGCTTTTCATTGGGGATGTTGTACGCCGCCGCGCAAACGGCGTGAATTCCGAGAAAAAACGTCGAAAGGACGATCGGCAAAGAGCGTGCTCTCACAAGAGTGATCATCCGATGGGGTGCGCTTCCCTCAAACATCGGCGCTCAGTGTACCTTGAAGCCCGTCATGATGCGGTTCAACAGCGGTTGACTCACGAGCGCTTATGTACTCATTACGCTTCAAAAGATAGCGTGCTACAAAATATTCATTCATGCAATTTCAATCTGTTGACCCGTGGCTGCAAGTGGTGGACGATCGTCCACGGTTCGCCATCGGCACGCATCGATCGGACCTCCTCTCCTTCCATTCCCCCCTCTTCCATGTTCTCTCTCAACCGCGTGCACATCATCGGCTATCAAACACAACCGTTGCAGATACGCACGACACCCGGTGGCACGAGTGTTGTCGATCTCAATCTTGTCGTACCGTACGGTTTCAAATCTCCTCAGGGCGAGGCGCTTACGGGCAAAGGATTTCACGTCGTCACGCTGTGGGGTCCCATGGCGGAAGTTGCCGGTCAGTATATGAAGCCCGGATCGCAGGTGTTCGTTTCCGGTCGGCTCCAGACGGACAGCTGGGAAGATGAGAAAACGAAAGAGAAGCGCTCGAAGACCAAGATCGTCGCGCTCGACATGATTCTCCTCGATCCGAAGGACGGGCAGCGACCGGCACCGAAAAACGCATCTTCTCTCCTCGCACTCCTCAATCGTGCCGATGTCATCGGCAATGTGACGAAAGACCCGGAAATCCGCACGACGACGAACGGGCAGCAGGTGCTCACACTCGGGGTAGCGACCAACGAACGCTGGCGCGAGAAGGCGACGGGTGCTGACCGCGAACGTACGGAGTTTCATAACGTCGTCATCTGGGGCGCCCTTGCGCAGGAAGTCGCTTCCGCAGTGAAGAAAGGTCAGCGCGTTCACGTCTCCGGCAGGGTGCAGACCCGAAGCTGGGAGACGCAGCAGGGTTCCAAGCGCACGACTACCGAGATCATCGCCGAATCCGTTTCCCTGCTTGGTGTCGCCAATCCTGCGGCGCTCGAGTCCGTCCGGACGGAAGCCGCTCCGCGTTCCCGTCAGGAAGAAGAGTCTACGGCCGTGCGCGATGAAGCCCCGGCAGACGTGATCCCTGCGGTGCAGTATGCATCGGAGATCAAGGTGGAGGATTTACCTTTCTAAGCTCAATTCTTCCGCAGCCGGGGTTCATGAATCCCGGCTGCGAGAAGGAGAAATAATTCCAAAGAAATGACCGCGTTCAGTCAGCGGGTTGAGCTTCTCTCCTCCGGAGAGATGCAGTGTTTCATTTGTTGGAGGAACAGGTCGTGGCGGCGTTTGAGAGCTTCCTGAATAGCCTGTTGCGTGATGGGGGATGGGGTTTCTCCATCTCTTCCCTCAGGGGGGTGATGAGGGAGAATCAGTGGTCTTCCTCTCGCATGACTCCACATGCACATGGTCTATCACAGCGCGGATGACCATGCCAACGATTCTGTTCATGAGAGCACTCGGCCGGTCTCGTCGATAAACCGCATCTCCAATTCCAGAGGGGCGCCCGTTTTCTTTCGGATCGTTTGTATGAGATCGGAAGCATCCGCGTATGTGGCATCTCCGGTATTGATGAGGAAATTTGCATGCTTCGGGCTCGTCTCCACCCCACCCACCCGGAAACCGCGTAACTGTGCCCGATCGATGATCTGCCATGCCGGTGTTCCGTCCGATAGAGCCTTGAAGCATGACCCCGCAGTCATGCTGAAGGGCTGCGCTTCCCGGCGTTTCGCGAGGAGAGAGCGGATTTCTTGCGCTATCTCCTCCTGCGGGCGGGATGGCGGAGCGAGGTGCGCGCTCCAAAGAATGACGGGAGACGAAGAGCGCTTGAAGACGCTGTCACGGTAACCAAACAAACATTCCTCCTTCGAGAATGTGCGCCATGAGCTGCCAAGGAATGCCGTGACGGATTCGACGAAGTGGCCGATCCAGAGGCCTGTCGGTCCTTGGCCGGCGTTGCCGAAGAGGGCGCCGCCGAGCGTGCCGGGAATCCCCGTGAGTGCGGAAAGATCCAGGTTGTGCTGCGCAAGAGCATTCACGATGTATCCGAGCGGCCGACCGACCTCCGCTTCCACCCGATTACCGTCGACGGACAGATGATCCGCTGCAATGCGCACGACCAATGCGTTGATCAGAGAGTCTGCGAAGATGGTGTTCGACCCTGCGCCGAGGACGAGGAGCGGGACGCTCTTCTCCTCTGCGAACCGCCAAGCCTCCTCCACGTCGCTCTTCGTCTTGAGCTCTGCGTAGTACCGCGCGGAGCCGCCGATATGCATCGTCGTCTTCAACTTAAGCGACTCGTGTTCCTTCACGTTCATAGCAAGTCTTATTTTGACAGCAAGTGCGCGATTTTCTCCATGCTGTCGGCGACTTTTTGGCCGCGCGAACCCCGTTGAACGCGTGTGAGAATGCTGGCAAGCAGCGCGAGCAGAAGGAGACCGCCTGTGACGATGAAGAGTTCCGTTCTGCCGAGTGTTCCGTAGAACGGTTGGAGTGCGAGCTGCAGAACAGCGAAGCAGAAGACGCCGAAGAGCGTGCCGACGCCAAGGGTCACGAGGATCAGGTGCGTGCGGTTTTCCTGCGAATCCTGCGCGGCGCTGGCAATGGACGTGAGGAGCTCACTGTGGACGATGATGGGGGTCTCGCCCCACTGCTTGAAGAGCGGGAGGATCTTGCGTTGGAGGATGAGCATGACGAACGTGCGGAAAGGCACCGCCGTTTTGCCTTCGATCACGGCGCGGGCATTCTCCGTTTTGAGGGTAACCTCGAGGTCGGGGGAGAGGAGCGTCATAGGGGGAGTGTAGGACGGGAAGCTCTGAAGCGCCAGATTGCCGTTTCATTGTGTTATCAGCTGCTTCGCCGCCTCCAGCCGCGCGATGGTCACGTCTTTGCCGAGCGCCGCGGCCACTTCGTAGGCGCCGGGGCTGTAAGGGAGGCCCGTGAGGGCGGCTCTGAGCGGCCAGAGGACCTGGCCGATCTTCCAGCCGTTTTCCTCCGCGAGCTTTTTTAAAGTTTCTGCGAGGATGCTCTCGGTCCACTCGTCGGTGAGGATGCTTTCGAGAGTGCTCGAGAGTCCTTCGAGAATCTTCGGAAGGATTTCACGCGACACTTTCTGTTTGGCGTTTGCCAGCAGATCGATGGAAGGGGCCGGTTCTTCGTAGAAGAAGCTTAAGAGAGAGGGGGCCTCAGAGAAGAAGGTCACACGCTCCTGGATGAGCTTGGCCTTTGCTTCGAAATTCTTGTCGCGCGAGGCGGGGGAAAAGCGCTCCGCGACGATTGGAAGAATTCTCTTTGCGAATTCGGGAGCGGAGAGCTTGCGAATCCACTGTCCCTGCAGCCAATCGAGTTTTTCCGTATCAAAGATCGCTCCTGCCTTCTGCATGCGTTCGAGAGAGAACGTCTCGATGAGCTCACCCAAGGTAAAAATCTCCTGTGTGGTGCCCGGGTTCCACCCGAGCAGTGCGATGAAGTTGAGGAACGCTTCCGGAAGGTAGCCCTTTGCGATGTACTCCTCGACAGAGACGGCACTATTACGCTTACTCAGCTTCGTGCGGTCTTTGTTGAGCAGGAGCGGTACGTGTGCGTAGCATGGAGGCTTCCAGCCGAGGTACTGGAAGAGCAGGAGATGCTTCGGGGTGGAGCTCAGCCACTCCTCGCCGCGGATGACGACAGAAATGTCCATGAAGTGATCATCGACGACGTGCGCGAGGTGATACGTCGGGAAGCCGTCGCTCTTGAGGAGCACTTGATCGTCGATGGTGTGTCCTTGGAAGGACATAGGCCCGCGAATCTCGTCTTCGTAGGCGATTATTTCATTCCGGGGGACTTTCAATCGAAGCACATGCGACTCCCCCGCGGCGATGCGGCGCTGTACTTCTTCGTCCTTCAGCTTCATGCATGTTCGGTCGTACATGGGGGCTTGCTTGCGGGCTTCCTGTTCAGAACGCATCTTCTCGAGACGCTCCGGCGAGCAGAAGCAAGCGTAGGCATGGCCGCTCTTCAAGAGTTCCTGCGCACTGCGTCGGTAGAGCTCGAGCCGTTCAGATTGAATGTACGGACCGTGGGCGCCCTTCTGCGTGATCAATCCCTTCTCCAGCATCACTCCCTCGTCCGGATGGATACCGGCCCAGTGGAGGGCGGTGAGCATGTTTTCGACTGCGCCCGGGACGGAGCGCTCCTGATCCGTGTCTTCGATGCGGACGACGAATGTTCCTTTCGATTGTTTGGCAAGCAGGTAGGCCGAGAGCGCCGTGCGCAAGCCTCCGACGTGGAGATAGCCGGTTGGTGATGGAGCGAAACGCGTACGCATCAAGCGAATGGGAAATGCAAAATGGGAAGACTTGGCATGCATTCTACCTGCATTTTGCATTTTGCATTTTCAATTTTCCATTCACTTCACCACCTCCACCGTGAATGTCACCGGCTCGAGAGGCTTGTCGGAGGAGTCGCGGGGGACGGCAACGATGACATCAACGACATTCATGCCCTCTGTCACTTTTCCAAAGACAGTGTGGTGACCCGTGAGCCACGGAGTGCCGTCCTTCTTCTGGATGATGAAGAACTGGCTTCCGTTCGTGTTCGGGCCGCTGTTCGCCATGGCGATATACCCTCGCTCCATCGGGAGGTTATTACCGACGATCTCATCCTCAAACTCTCCGCCGAAGATGCTCTCGCCTCCCGTACCGTTTCCGTTCGGGTCGCCGCCCTGGATCATGAAATCGGGGATCACGCGGTGGAAGATGAGGCCGTCGTAGTAGCCGGCCTCCGCAAGCGCCACGAAATTCGTGACGGTCTTGGGCGCACTGTCCGCGTCGAGCTCGAGCGTGAGGTCGCCTTCCGAGGTCTTCAGGACGACGGTATGCTTGCCGGTGAGCATTTCACCATTGAATGTCACGGAGGATTGCTGGGAACCATCGGCAGGCGGCGGATTCGTCTGCGGGTTTTGGGGCGTGCACCCGATTAAAATAGCTAAAGCGAAAAGGGGGATGAGAAATTTGTACATAGGCGTTAGAGCGCAGGTACGGTAGTGATGTTATTCGTCCGGCGCAAGATGGCGAGCAATGACTTTTGCGATTTGTAAAGCAGCGTCAGGACTCGTGAGTGTCCGCATCTTGGTTCCCATTGTTTGCAGCAACGCGGAATCTAGCGCGAGAGAGCGCAATTTCGGCAGGAGGGTTCTCTCCATATCTCGTTGCTGGATGATCATGCAACCGCCGGATTCCTTCGCTTTCGATGCGTTTGCGCACTGATGATCGTGCGCCGCTCCGCGCAAGGGGACGAGGACGGAAGGAATGCCATTGGCACCGAGTTCCGCGATTGCGCTGGCTCCTGCCCGGCTGAGGGCGAGTGTGGAGGCGGCATAGAGGTGTCGGATTTCCTCATGGGCGAACGCGCGCGTCCAGTAGCCGGTTCGTCGCTCCTGCACTCCCGTCTTACCGGGGCCCGTGAGATGAATGATGTCGCAGAACGCCAGAAGTTCATCGATGTGCGTTCGGATGAATGCATTCAATGCCTCTGCGCCCTGGCTGCCGCCCATGACGAGCAGAATCGGCCGGTTTCCCGAGAGTCCGGTCAGGCGCAGCCCCTCGGTTCTGTTTCCCACATCGACTCCCGGACGCACCGGGTTACCGGTAATGTGCGGTTGTATCTTGCGCTTCGCGGAATCCGGGAAGCCGAGACAGATATCCGCTGCCCATCGCGCGACGAGCCGATTGGCATATCCGCTCACGGCATCCGACTCATGGAGAATGATGGGAATGCTCATGCCGTGTGCGGCAAAACACACGGGGAGACTCACGTACCCCCCCTTCGAAAATATCGCTTTTGGGTGGAGGGTATCGAGGAGGGTGAGAGAGCGACGATATGCGCGATAAAATTTCCACGGGAAACCGAAGGAGAGGCGAGGAGCATCAAGGCAGGTGGGATGGATGCCTTCCTTGAGGAGAAATGCTTCATCTTCCTCGCGCATCGAGCAGACGAAGTGAACGGTGAGCGAAGGATGTAATTTTGTCAGTGCGCGGGCTACGGCCACTGCGGGGGCAATGTGCCCGATGGAGCCGCCACCGACGAAGAGCAGAGATGTCATCTACATTTGGGAAGGGCGGGCGCCGAAGAAGGGGAACTTCAGCTTGCTGTGTGAGCGGCGTGCGACAGCCGCTTCGTGTGTGGAGTGCATGGAGATGTTGAGGAGGATGCCCACTCCCGCCAGGAGCGCGAGGAGAGAGGAGCCTCCGTAGCTGATGAAGGGGAGTGTGATGCCCGTCACGGGGAAGAGCGAAAGATTCACAGCGATGTTGATGAGTGTCTGGAAGCCGATCCACGTCGTGATTCCCGTCGCCACCATGAAACCGAAGCGGTCCGGTGCCTCACGAGCGATGCGGTATCCGCGGACGATGAAGATCGTATACATCGTCAGGATGATCAGGAGACGCAAAAATCCGAGCTCCTCCGCCATCGCGGCGAAGATCGTATCTGCCTGGACTTCGGGCAGGTAGCCGAACTTCTGCACGGATTTCCCATAACCCACTCCGAAGATGCCGCCGCTTCCCACTGCGATGAGAGCCTGCTTGATCTGGAATCCGATCGTCTCTGCAATGGCGATATTGTTCGGGTCGAAGAATGCCTGGAAGCGGTTACGGATATACTCCTGACTCAAGATAATGGGGAGCCCGAGGACGGAGGCGAGCGTACCGCCGAGCAACACATGGAAGATGTTCCCTCCGGCAATGAAGAACATGATGACTGCGATGGACAGGAGAACAAGGAAGGAGCCGAGATCCGGCTGCAGCGCGACGAGCATGGTGCTGATCATCAGAAGGATGGCGAAGGGGACGAACCCCTCCTTGAATGTAGAGATGAGCTGTTCGCGCTTCTGCAGCCATACGGCGAGGTAGAAAATGAGCGCAAGTTTCATGAATTCCGACGGCTGCAGGGAGATGAATCCGACGCGCAGCCAGCTGCGGGCGGTTCCGTACTCCGCGCGCAGCCCGGGGATGAATACGGCGAGGAGCAGGAAGAACGTGACGATGAAAACGGGGAGAGCGAACTTCTCCCACATACGGTAGGGGACGATCATAGTGCCTCCCATGACGGCGAAACCGAGGAGAACATGGCGGAAACTGCGCCAGAGATAGAAGGAATTGCTCGCGCCGTCGAGCAGTCCCTGCTCCGTGAGGCGCTGCGTGATCTGGTAACTCTCAAAGACGCTCACGCTCGCGATCATCGCGAGTCCGAAGAGCGTGAGGGCGATCGTCACGCCGAAGAGCAGCAGGTCCATCCGTCGGAGCATGGGAAACCGAGCATAGTGGAAAGTGAGTTCAGAGCGAAGGCATTTAGCTTGTTAGCTTGTTGGGTTATTAGGTTGTTAGGGGTGAAACCAGCTCAATAATGTACTTATTACCAACAAGCCAATCAGCGAACCAGCGAACAACCCAACAACCTAACCAGCTCGCCTCATTCCTCGTAGAAAAGCTCTCCGATGGGCGCCTGCCATGGTGGGCAGCAACGCGCCGACGATATACGTGAACTTCTTCCAGCATTGCGGCAGGCGATCGAAACGTGGGACAAGACGCTTCATCATGACGGCGGATGCACCGAGAGTCTCCATGCGGGTGAGGGACTGCTCGAGGGTCATATGATGGTGGTGCAGCGCCTGCGCGTCCGGTTCGTAGGAGAGCCGCACGCCGGCATCTCGTAAGCGCATTCCCCATTCAATATCCTCCCAGCCGTAGAGGGACACCTCTTTCAGGAACGGATGTGCACGTGCGATCGAGGTGGGCAGACTGATGTGGCTTGTGTAGGTGAAGAGGTGTTGCCGGTCACGCGGGACGAATGTGTGAGAGAAAGACCGAAGGAACGGATAACCGAATTGCCAGCCGGATGTCTCGAGCCAGCGCATCACGGGAGTGACGCCGATGGCAGGATCCCACGTGGTGAAGCCGAGAACGGCGATAGCTGATTTCGTGCCGATTCCCTCTTCGCGCAGGAGGCGGCGATGCGCGATGAGGTGGTGTTCGCACGCGTCCTCTCGCAGGAAAATGTCATCGCCGATGAACAGACACAGCGAACTGGTCGCCTGTGCGACGCCGCGATTGCGAGCGACCCCTTGGTGGCTCTTCTCCACTTCCAGGAAGGTGATCGGGACGCGAAAACGTTTCTCCGCCCGGAGAGCGGCTGTTTGCTCGTCATGGCCGTCGCTCACCACAATGACTTCGAGATCCTCGCGCACCGTTTGCCTGTCGAGATGTCGCAGGCACTCCCGAAGAATGTCCGTGCGCTTGTAGGTGGGGATGATGACGGAGAGGGAGGGCACGGACGATCGAATGGAAAATAGAAAATTAAAAATTGAAAATTACTGTGAGTATGTCAGAGTGCATAGTCTACAGGGGATTTTGCATTTTGCATTTTGCATTTTCCATTGTTTTCATGCGCATCCTCTTCCTCGACATCGCCAGTCATACCGGCCTCCTTGCCTGCGTTCAGGACGATGGCGTTTGCAGTAGTCGTGTGATCGATCAGCGTATTCGCGATCATGAGTTGGTCATGCTCGCGGAAGAATCCCTTGCGGAGGCGGGGTGGCAGTACCGTGATCTCACGCATGTGGCGTGTGTCACGGGTCCGGGCGGGTTCACGAGTCTGCGAGTGGGTGCCGCATTCATCAACACCCTCGCGGATCAGCTGAAGATTCCGGTTGCAGGGATCCACCTGAGCGATCTGTGTGCGGCAAGAAGTGCCGCGAAAGGCGATTTCCTCTGGTTGCATTCGACGAAAGCGCAAGAGCTCTTTGTCAGGGGTTTCGGATCATTCGCCCCCCTCTGGTCGGCGCCGATCCTGCTTACGCTTTCGGATGCCGTTCGACACGTTCCTGCGGGTGCTCCGTGGGTGGGAGAATTGTTGCCGGCACAGCGCGATGCACTCGTGTCTCTTCATCTTCAGGAAACGGCGATGCTCCCTGTTTCGGATATCCTCCCCGCACTTCTGAAGCATCAATCCTTTCACCTCGTACCCATCCAACCATGGTACGGAAGAAACGGCTGATTTCTGCGCAGCGTCCTCATCTCTGCTATTCTTGAGGCCTGTTAAACGATGTCTATCCTCGATACTCTCAACCGGCTGCTCGGCGATCCTAATGAACGCGAGCTCAAGAAGCTCCGTCCCGTTGTTGTGGAGGTGAAGCGCGTCCTCCAGTCGGATGACATCCGCGCTCTCACTGCAGAGGACCTGCCGCGCAAGACGGAAGAGTTTCGCAAGCGCTTGCGGGAAGGGGCGACGACGGATCAGCTTCTCCCCGAGGCATTTGCGGTAGCCGTGCGCGCATGCGAGATCATCAAGGGGCGCACGGCGCAGATGGGCAAGCAGACATTCGTGTGGGACATGGTGCCGTTCGATGTGCAGATCCTTGGCGGTGTGGTACTCCATCGCGGGAACATCTCCGAGATGAAGACGGGGGAGGGCAAGACGCTCGTCTGTACGTTGCCGGTGTACCTGAATGCCCTTACGGGCAAAGGAGTACACGTCGTCACGGTGAACGATTATCTCGCGAAGCGCGATGCGTTTTGGATGGGCATGCTCTATACGGCGCTCGGTCTCACCGTGGGGAATGTGGTGCATGAGAAGAGCACGCAGGAGCGCCGCGAAGCGTACGCATCCGATGTCACGTACGGTACGAACAACGAGTTCGGATTCGACTACCTGCGCGACAACATGGCGCCCTCCGTTGCGCATCAGGTGCAGCGCAGCCTCCACTACGCCATCGTGGACGAGGTCGATTCCATCCTCATCGACGAAGCTCGCACGCCGCTCATTATCAGTCAGCCGGGTGAAGAGTCCACGGACAAGTACCTGCGTTATGCGCAGCTCGTGCGGATGCTCGAGGAGAACGTGCACTACAACAAAGACGAGAAGCAGCGGGTCGCCACACTCACGGAAGAGGGAATCAAGAAGATGGAAGAGCTCCTCGGATTGGAGAATATCTACACGGACAAGGGATTCGAGGAGGTGCACCATATCGAGCAGGCGCTGCGCGCGCATGCGATCTACCAGCGCGATGTGGATTATGTTTCGAAAGACGGAGAAATCATCATCGTCGACGAATTCACAGGCCGCCTCATGCCGGGTCGACGCTACTCGCACGGTCTTCATCAGGCGATCGAGGCGAAGGAGGGGGTGGAAGTGCAGCGTGAGTCGCGGACGCTCGCGACCATCACGTTCCAGAATTACTTCCGTCTCTATGAGAAGCTCTCGGGCATGACCGGGACGGCAAAGACGGAGGAAGAGGAATTTGAATCCATCTACAAGCTTCGGACGATTGTCATTCCGACGAATAAGCCGATGATCCGCACGGATAAGCCCGATGCGATTTACAAAACGGTGACGGCAAAATTTAAGGCGGCCGCGAAGATTGCGAAGGAGAAATATACCCGAGGGCAACCGGTTCTCATCGGTACGACGTCCATCGAGAAGTCTGAGGCCATGAGCCTTCTCCTCAAGGAGGAGGGGGTCCCCCACCAGGTGCTCAATGCGAAGCATCACGAAAAGGAGGCGGAGATTGTCGCTCAGGCAGGCCAAAAAGGGGCCATCACCATCGCAACGAATATGGCGGGTCGCGGAACGGACATCAAACTCGGTTCCGAGGTGCCGTCTCTCGGCGGGCTCTGCATTCTTGGTACGGAGCGTCACGAAGCGCGGCGCATCGACAACCAGCTCCGCGGCCGCGCCGGACGTCAGGGCGATCCCGGCGAAAGCCTCTTCTTCGTTTCCATGGAAGATGATCTCATGCGTCTCTTCGGCGGCGAGCGTTTGAAGTCGATGATGGAACGTCTCCACGTACCCGATGATGTTCCCCTTGAAAATGGCATGGTCTCGCGTTCCATCGAAGGAGCGCAGAAGAAAGTGGAAGGCTATCACTTCGACACTCGCCGGCATGTCGTGCAGTACGACGATGTGATGAACAAGCACCGCGAGATCATCTACAAGCGTCGGCAGAAGATTCTCCTCAAGCTTGCGGAGAGCGAAGCGGAGCTTACGGACGAGGAAACGAAGACGGAAGATCTCGCTGCCCAGCCACTTCATGCCGATATCCTGCAAGCTCTCAAGGCGCAGGCGGAAGGGCTCATGGCAGTACACGCATCCAGCGTCGATCCCGAGCAATGGAACATCCGCGAAATTCGCGAGTCGATCATTGCGCTCCATCCTGCGTTCGAGAAAGCGGTCACAACAGAGAAACTGCGTTCATTCAACGAGTACGAGGTTCTGCAGCGATCCCTCGAGAACCTCCTCACGTCGTTCTATGAGAAGAAATGTGAGAAGGAAAACCCACGCACGATCGCTCTTGCCGAGCGCATCGTCACGCTCCGGTCCATCGATACGCATTGGATGGATCATATCGATGACATGGCGCATCTGCGTGAGCAGGTGGCCTTCTCCGGATATGCGCAGCGCGATCCGCTCGTCGAGTACAAAGATCAGGGTTTCCGGCGCTTTCAGCAGCTGATCGTTACCATTGATGCAACGATTGCCCGCACGCTCCTGCAAGTGGACTTCGCTCAGTTCGCGCCGCGTGCGTATCTGCAGCGTATGCAGGAGGAAGTCGAGAATATTCAAACGAATGAATCACAAATCTCTCAGCAGCTTGAAAAAACGGGAGTGGATTCCCGCTCGGATGCTCCGAAAGAGGGGGGAAATCCTCTCGTCATGCGTGCCCCGCAACAATCTCAAGGCTCGCCGGGGCAGCGGGCGATGTCGAAAGTCGGGCGGAACGATCCCTGCCCGTGCGGAGCGAAAAAGTCGGATGGCACTCCTATCAAATACAAACACTGCCATGGGAAAAATATTTGAAGCAGAGCGGAGCCCTGAGCGAGTCTGAGCGAAGCGAAGACGAATCGAATGGGCGGGAGCGGGAAGAAATATAAGAAGTGTCATGGAAAGGATGAGGGTTAGGGTTAGGGCTAAGATTAGGGACTTCGCTATTGGACAATCAAAACTCTTTCCTAACCCCAACTCCTAACCCCAACCTTGTTCCTAGCCTTCACTATCAACATCCTAGAGTGCCTGATTTATGTTAGAATGCGCCCCTCATGCCTCGGATTCCCTCTATTGTCGGTCACGCTGATCAAATCGCTCAATTGCAGGTGGATCTTGCCGCCGGCAACGTCGCACATGCTTATCTCTTTTCGGGGAGCAGGCATCTCGGGAAGATGACCACTGCACGGTGGTTTGCGTTGCAACTGCTGTGTGACGGAGTTGCGCCGGAATTGCACGAGCAGGTGAGCGGACAGGTGGAACGTCTCGTACATCCCGATCTTCTTGTTCTCGATCAGCTGTGGATGGAAGGCACGTGTGAGGATTGGGAGGTCATCGCGCGATCTTCCAATGCTCCGCAGCAGGAGCGTGCGAAGAATGGCGTCAAGACGGACACGATTAGCATCGATGATGTCCGTGCATTGCAGGAACGTCTCTATGAGACCGGTACGAGCAAATGGCGTTGCTGCATCATCCGTTCCATCGAACGGATGCAGGATCCGGCGGCCAATGCTTTCCTGAAGATTCTCGAAGAGCCACCACTCGGTCTTGTTTTCCTCCTCACAACACAGGCATTCCCTTCCCTTCTCCCTACAGTCATTTCCCGCTCGCGCGTGCTCCATTTTCATCGCCTGCCAAGCCGGGATATCGCGGAGCTTCTCGGCGGGATGACAGAAGATGATGTCCATTTCATCCTCCATCTGGCGCAGGGGGTTCCGGGGATTGCCCTTCAATTAAAGGAGAGCCCCGATGCCCTGCGTGCACAGAGGCTCATGCACTCGAAAGCCCAGTCGTTCTGGCGATCAAAATCTCTGCGGGAACGGATGCAGCTCCTCGCGCCGGTTCACGAGCGCGGAGAGGAGGCTCAGCTCTTCCTCATGCACCTTGCCCTCACTCTGCGGGAACAGATGCCGAAAGCTCCGATGATGTACTCCCATGCCCTCACCGATCTCATCAGGGGATTGGGGACAAATGCGCATCGGCAACTCATTGCGCAGAGATTCGCTCTACAGGTGACGGTGTAAGGAGGCTTCGCGATAGTCGACCGGTTCCTTGCCCGCCATCGAAGCCAATGCTAGCCTTCTTTGCCGTTGATTTACGTTTTTGTCCTCTTTGGCTCTCTCTTTGTCATCCTCTTCATTTTGGGGATGCGCCTGCTGCTCAAAAATCGTGCCGTACGCAAGTTTGTACGGAGCATCCGCGCCCGTGTGCAGTCTGTGGAGGATCGCGGAGCTATCCTCATTGAGGAAACCTACATTCCCCATCCCAAGAAGAGCCCCCGCACATCGGCGGTGGAGCTTCAGCAGGTGCGTTCACTCGTGCGGCTTGCGGAGAAAGCGTTCGCTCAGTCAAAAGTGGAGGAGGTGGAGCGACTCCTCATTCAGGCGCTCACTATCAGCCCGAATGCCTACGATGTCCGGGCACAGCTGGCCAAGCTCTACCTCGTGACGGAGCGGGAACCGAAAGCGGAGGCGATGTATCGAGAGCTTCTGCCGCACTGCGATGATGTGTCCTTCCATGCCAATCTCGGGCTTGCCTACTATCGTCAGGCGAAGTATATCGAGGCTTGTCAGGCGTATCAGGAGGCACTGAACCGGGATCCCAAGAGTGCGGACCGCTCGGCGGCGCTCGGTCGGGCATGCATTGCCGCACATCGATTCAAGGAGGCGGTTCCGCTCCTCGAGAAGGCGACGGCACGTCTCTGCCGCGACATCGAATTGCTCCATCTCCTTGCAGAGTGTCACCTGCAGCTCGGAGATGCCGTGAAGGCTGAGGAGGTCTATCGGCGTATCAATAAACTCGAGCCGTATAATGAAGAAGTGAAAGCGAAATTGAGCACGTTGGCGCAGGGGTAAGGAGAGGCGGAGGACGCATTCGTAGCCGGGACTCACTGGTCCCGGCACGGGAACGAGCCGGAGAACAGAAACAAAAAGGGCGGCCGAAGCCGCCCTTTTTGTTTAAGAACATACTGATGATTATCTCAGACCGCGCTTCTGCATCCTCGCCGCTCGTCGGGCGGAGGCCCGATCGAGGGTGGCTTGCCTTGCCGCCTTTCTTGCGGCCACTCTGCTCTGTACGGAGGAAGGGCCGCCGACGGGAGCGGAAATAACAGGCGCGGAAGTTTTCGGAGCGGACGGAGAAGAAGCAACTTTGGAGGCGTTGGAAGCGGAACGCCTGCCCCCTCCTCCTCCGCTCGACGTGCCGGTCGTCGCAGCCGTGGTGGCCGTCGTGGCGACCGTGAATGTCCAGTTGGTATTTCCGCCACTATCGGTGCAACCGGTGGTGCACGTGAGGGGGGTGACATGGGCGTTATTCGAATCTTTCACGTCCAGGTAGCTCGTAGAGCGAGGGCCATTTGAAGCGATGATTTTGAAGGCGGTCCCTGAGACGCCGGAACGCAGGCTTAAAACGTTCCCGTCGGTACCCTTGAGGAGCAGGTCAGCGGTGATGAAGATTCCCTCAGTCGGATAAATGGTGAGGGTGTAGGCCGACGTGACGCTCTTCGTCAACTTATAGACGAGGAAGGAGCCGCTCATCGTCTGACTGCCGCCGTCGAGGGTGAGTGTTCCTGCAGATTGAGAGAAAGAAGACAGGCGGTTGACCGTGAGATTCCCCGCAAGAGTTGCATTGCCGATGGCCAAGGTGGCCTGGGCCGCATCGGCGAGCGTCACATTGCCGTCGATGTTCATATCGAGGGAATTGGAGGCGGTGTCGAGATTTCCGAGAGTGATGACGAGGGCCCCCGAGCAGCGAAGCATACCGCCGGCGACCGTGATATCGTCGCTCGTTGTCCCTCCGGCGTTATTGATGGTCAGGTTGTAGAGCGATTGACCGTCGACGTCGAAAGCCTGGTCGGCCGCGCCGTTCAAAGTGAGCGTCCCCCCTGAAACCGTGAGCGTCGCCGCATCTCCGACGGAGATGCCCCCAGCGACCGCCCAGTTCGAATCCGTGACCATGGTCGCCTGCGCGGCATTGGCGAGGGTGACATTCCCTTCGACGTTCAATCGGTTGGCGTTCGTTTCGAGATCGAGGTTTCCGAGCGTGATCGTGAGCGCGCCCGAGAGAGCGAGGCCGCCGTTGACGTTCACATGAACGTCGTCATTCGTTGTCCCTCCGGCGTTATTCAGCGTGAGATTCTGGAAGACCTTCGTCACGTTCGCCCCAATCGTGAAGTTTTGGTCGATGTTGCCGTTCAGGGTGAGGGTTCCAGTGGATGAGAATTGAGGAACAACGGTGCCGCCCTTGGTGACGGAGAGTGAACCGGAGAGGGTCGTGGTGTTCTGCAGGCCCGTAACGTAGCCTCCCGTCTGTGTGAAGTTCCCGAGAATCGTCACCGCCGCGTTTCCTCCGATGAGCTTTCCACTTCCCATCTTCACGCCGCCGACTCCAATGGAGAGTGTGCCCGTTCCCTGCAAGAGAGAGCCTGTCCAGACGTTGTTAATGACGAGGCCGGCGATCGAGACGGCGCTGCGCACGCGGACCGTGGCTCCGCTGGAGAAGAGGACGACGGTATCGCTCGCTCCCGGGATGCCCGCTCCGCCCGGCCCTTTCGGGATTGACGCCCAGTTATTTGCATACTCCCAACGACCAAGCTCACTTACTGTCCCCCCGCTTCCTGCCCAGTAGTAGGTCGCGGCTTGTGCGTGAACGCTCATCAGGAAGAAAAGCGCAAGACCGATGACAAGGGTCATTCCTGCGCGCAAAAAATACTTATCAGAGGAAAGGAAGTATTCCATAGAGTCCGGGAGGAACAGAATATTAGAGGCATACTCACATTTTTCCCTCTTTGAAGGCAATTTGTTGGGCTTTCCTATGCCGGCGAAAGAGTACGTATTAACAATGGTTGATAAATGCTGTTCACTTACTTTCTTCGGCTATTACTCTTCCCCCATTTCCACAGTGACATCCCCTTCCACGGTTGTCTGGCAGCCGAGCCGCTCGGGCGGGGTGATGCCGAGATTGCGCTCATTGTCATTCATCGGGCTGACGCAAGAGCCCTCCTTCACCCTGCAGCGGCATGTGCCGCAGAACCCCATGCCGCCGCATGCGGCTTCCATGGGAATGCCTGCCTCAAGGGCGATCTTGAGGATGGTATCCCCTTTCTTTCCTTCCACTTCCCTCTTCTGTCCGGCGACGAGAAATGTCACTTTCGGCATGAGGAAAGTATGGATCGTTCGGCGAACGGTGGCCAGTTTTTTTTGAGAAAACGTAGCGATCTCCTCCCGTATGTTGAATACTGCAAACACCGATAGTTTCTATGGCGTCGACATCCCCCCTTCTCACCGTCACGCAACTCCGCGCTTCTGTGGCGGGTCATCCGATTCTCCACGGGGTCGATTTGACCGTTCGTGCCGGAGAAATCCACGTCATCATGGGGCCGAACGGCGCGGGGAAATCCACATTCGTGCATGCGTTGATGGGACATCCGTCCGTTTCGGTGGCAAAGGGAAAGGTGCTCTTCCGAGGACACAACCTTCTTGGCCTCTCTCCCGACGAGCGCGCCAGAGCCGGGCTCTTCCTCGCGTTCCAGTATCCGCGGGAGATCGCCGGAGTGACCTTGGGATCGCTGCTCTTCAGCGCGTACCGTGCGCAGGCCCCCGATCGGATGGTGGACAAGGGGAAGATGACGCCGGTGGAGTTTCGCGCGCATTGCGAGCGCAAGGCCCGCGAACTTCACATGAGCAGCGCGTTCCTCGAGCGGCCGGTCAATGTCGGGTTCTCCGGCGGCGAGAAGAAAAAAGCGGAGATCCTTCAGTTGGCCGTTCTGTGTCCGGCCTTGGCGCTGCTCGATGAAATGGATTCCGGTCTCGACATCGATGCGCTCAAAGTGATTACTCAAGGCATTGAGGCTCTGCGAAGTCCGCGGTTCTCCGCGATCCTCGTCACGCACTACGCCCGCCTTCTCCACCATCTGAAACCGGACAGGGTGCATGTCATGGTTGCCGGATCCATCGTTGAGAGCGGCGGCGCGGCACTTGCCAAGCGCCTCGAACGCGAAGGATATGCGAAGTATGGGAAGGGGGCAGAGACGGTGAGGATGAAGCTGTGAAAGAGATATGTGTTTCAAATTGCCACTACTTTGGATTTGATCCGTTTACCACCTTTTTCATAACTGAAAAAGGTGGAGCCAAAAAGGTTTCGGCGCTTGTGCTCGCCGCCTGTACGACATTGGTGCGTCTCGCGTCGCGCCGCAAACTCCTCGCTCGCTTCGGCTCGCTCGTCGGACATGCGGCGCTTCCTGCGGGCGCTCGACTCACCCAAGTCATACCACGGCGGCTCGCAGAGCGCCGATGTTGGCTGGTCTGCTTGTGTAGCAGTGCCCCCTCTTCACCCCATTGGCGCGCCATCCCCGTCAGAGAGATAAATAGGAAAGCGGTCAGATGAGCGGCATCTTTTCTTTTCGTATATACAAGGTACGATATATCCCCTTTCCCCCTCATTCATGGAAGAGCAGAACCTCCACATTCACCCGCCCGTGATCACGCTCCTCGTCGTGACACTGCTTATCGGCGGCTTCTACCTCACGGGGAAATACCTTGAAAAGCAGGATCTCAACCCCGTCACGATTTCCGTGGATGCCGATGGCAAAGCCGCGGCAATTCCGGATATCGCTGTCGTGAGTTTCGGTGTGCAGACCGGACGCCAAAGTTCGGCACAGCAAGCCATGAAGATTCTCACGGGCAAGATGAATGACATCATCGCCGTGGTCAAGCAGCAGGGCATCGAAGACAAGGATGTCTCCACTGCCTCTCTCTCACTCTATCCCGCGTACGATTGGGACGAAGGCCGACAGATTCCACGCGGATTCGAAGCGTCGCAGAATCTGCAGGTGAAAGTGCGCGATCTCGACAAGATCGGTGCGATTCTCTCTGCTGTGACGGCGGCCGGCGCCAATCAGGTGGGCGGCGTCGATTTCACCATCGATGATCCGGAGACGCTCAAAGCCATGGCGCGCGAGAAAGCCATAGCAAAGGCCGAGGCCAGGGCTCAGCAATTGGCGACGCAACTTGGGTTGAAAATCAAGAAGCTGAAGGGGTTCTCTGAGGGTGGCGGATACAATCCGCCCATGCCATATGCCAAGGCGAATATCATGCTGGATCGGGCTGCCAGTGGGGCGGTAGAGGAGATGGCTGTGCCGGCCGGAGAGCAGGAAATCACCGTGAGCGTCACGATGACGTACGAGATGGAGTAACCCCTCACGACATCGGAAAGAGACCGCCCGCACGTCGGGCGGTTTCTCTATGCAGAGAAGAGCGCGCCGATCTCCTTGTGAGCCATGACGAGCACGCTTCCGGCAGTCACGAGCAGGAGTCCGAGAATCACAAGGATGTCTATCTTCTCGCCCACGACGGCGACATTGAAGATCACCGCGGCGATCGGCGCAGCGGCGATCCACAGGGCGATAATGATGAGGAAATTGCCGAAGGATGCGTTCCCCCAATGGAAGCCGAGACCGTAGAGCATGTTGATGGCGATCGGTACCCAGAGGTACTTGATCTGCGTGATGAACATGCCGACAGCAGGAGAGGAATACGGCAGACCGAAGAAGGTGCCGCTCAAGGGGATCTTTCCGAGGAAGAATCCGTACCACGAAATGATGAGTTGTGCGCCGAGGAAAAAGGCAACGACGAGGAGTTTGGTGAGCATATCCTCTTTTTACGCCTGTGCGCACTCCCCCCGCAAGGAGCGGGCATGGTGATCGACTGCAAATCTGCGGGCTATCCTTCCTCGTCGTCTTCCTCGAGCAGTGCGCAGGTGCACGGATTGTCGTCGCATCCGCACCCGTCGCAATCGGCACAGATCTTCTCGCCGCAGATCTCACATTTTGTCATGAGAGAGGGCATGTGGGAGAGGGGGAAAAGGAGGACTTACCATTTTCCCCGATGAGTGGAGCGAGTGCAAGAGGAGGGGACTATTCAAACCGCAACGCTTCGATGGGGTGCAGCTTCGAAGCACGTAGGGCAGGATAGAGGCCAAAGATGAGGCCTGTCCCCACTGCCATACCCAGGGAAAGCAGGATGGATCCGGGGGTCAGTGCGAAGGAGAGATCACCGATGAACCGCGCGGCAATACGCGTGAGGATGAAGCCGAGGTATCCGCCTCCGACGATGCCGATGAGTCCGCCGAAGAGCGTGAGGGTGACAGCTTCGAGGAGGAACTGAAGCAGGATGTCCCGCCGCTTCGCCCCCACCGCCTTGCGGAGGCCGATTTCCTTCGTCCGCTCCGTGACGGAGACGAGCATGATATTCATGATGCCGATGCCGCCGACGAGGAGCGAAATCCCCGCGATGAGTCCGAGGAAGAGCGTGATGGAGAGCGTGACGGTTTCGAGGATATCCATCGCCTGCGAGAACGATCGGGCGATGAAGTCGTCTTTGTCAGGATCGTCATTCGGATTATCAATCTTATGCCGCTGTCGCAGGAGAGACTTGATGTCTTCGCCTGTAAGATCGGTATTCCCTGTCGTCTGCAGGGAAATGTAATCGACGAACAAGCCTTTGTTCGTCATCGTTTTCGCAACGGTAAACGGGACGTAGATCGGCGTGTCCATCTGCGTGCCCATCGCGCCACCGAGGGCCTTCAGGACGCCTACCACGGTGAATTTCCGCTCGCCGACACTGATGCGTTTCCCCAGCGGGTTGGCATTGCCGAAGAGGTCCTCGGCAGTCTTGTTCCCCAGAACGGCCACGCTCTTCCCGCCCTTCAGATCGCCGTCCGTGAGCAGCCGTCCAAGCTCGAGTTTCATGGACCAGTTCGTGAAAATGTCTTTGGATGCCCCGAGGATCATGGGACTCAGTTCCTCCGTTCCGTATGTCACCTTCTTCGCGACGAAAATGACAGCGACCACATTCTTCACCGTGGAGAGCTTGGCGATGGCCTCCGCGTCCGCTTCGGTGAGAGTCATGGGATCCTTGCCGTATTCCTCCAGTCCTTTTGACTGGATCTCGAAGGTGTTTCCGCTGAAGGTACTCACTTGATCCAAGATGAATCGTTGGAAGGTGGCACCGAGCGACACCATGAGCACGACGGACCCGACGCCGATGACGATGCCGAGGGTCGTGAGGAGCGAACGCGTCGTATTGCGCGTGAGCCCTTCGAATGCCGAGCGTGCGGTGTCAGAGAGAATCATTATTCGTAACGGAGAGCTTCAATGGGGTTTAAGCGGGAGGCCTTGCGTGCCGGATAGATACCGAAAGCCAGGCCGGTTCCCGCCGCCATGAGGAGCGCGGCAACGATGGCAATCGGATTCACAGCGAAGATGTAGCGTTCGAGGAAGCGCGTGGCGATGGCAACAATGAGCGCATTGACCCCGAGGCCGCCTATGAGACCCACGAGGCCTCCGAGGAATGTAAGTGTGACGGCCTCAATGAGGAACTGAAGCAGGATGTCGCGTCCTTGTGCGCCGAGCGCCTTGCGCAAGCCGATCTCGCGCGTCCGCTCCGTGACCGCGACAAGCATGATGTTCATGATGCCGATGCCGCCGACCACGAGCGAGATCGCAGCGATCATGGTGATGAAGACGGTGAGGCTGATGGAAACCGTAGAGAGGATTTCCTGCGCCTGTGCGGATGAACGCACGAGAAAGTCATCATTGTCCGTGGAGGCTCCCGTCGCGGGAGGGACGATCTTGTGGCGGCGGCGCAGCAACCACTGGATGTCGTCAATCGCATCCGCAGGATCTTCTGTCGATTGCATCGACACCATATCCACATATGTACGCCCGGAGACGATGCGTGCGGTTTCGAAGGGGATGACGACACGCTCATCGGCGTTCTGGAAAAATTGCGTTCCGACAGGTTCCAAGACGCCAATGACCGTGTACTTGTGGTTACCGATAGAGATGCGCTTGCCGATCGGACTCTGGTTGTAGAAGAGGTCGCGCGCCGTGTCCGGACCGAGTACGGCGACGAAGCGCCCATCAAATTCATCTTGAGCGTCATGCAGACGTCCCTCGGCGATCGTGACCACCTGATTGGTGTAGGCTTCGGGAGAGGCCCCCATCACGCGCGTGTCGGTCTCTTCCGTGCCGTAGGTGGTCTTTCCTTCTATGAAGATTCCCGGAGCGATATTCGAGACGGTTCGCAAACGCTTCAGCGCTTCCACGTCGGACAATTTTATGCTGTCGAAATCGGGATTCAGTGTGGCTGCCCCCATCTCCGGACCGTTCTTGCCCGGCCACAGCGCGATGGTCTTGGGTCCCAACGCACTGATCTGCCCGAGAATGACGCTCTCCATACTCTTGCCGACGCTCGTCATGAGTACGACCGCTCCCACGCCGATAATGATGCCGAGCATTGTGAGCAGGGCGCGGGAACGATTCCGTGTCACCCCCCTGAGCGCGGTGGTGGAGAGATCGTGGAGTCGCATGGGAGGGTGTTACTTGATTTGGCCGCCACGCTTCGCGATGCGGCGTGTGAATGCGCGGTCGTCGGAGATCACGTGGCCGTCATGGAGTCGGATGATGCGCTCCGCGTGTTCGGCGGTCATTTGCTCGTGTGTGACGAGGATGATCGTGTGGCCGGACCGGTGCAGATTCTGGAGAATTTCCATCACGTGGGTTCCGGAAGTCGAGTCGAGGTTGCCCGTGGGCTCGTCCGCGAAGATGATCTCCGGCGTCGTCACGAGCGCCCGCGCGATCGCCACGCGTTGCTGCTGTCCTCCGGAGAGCTGATTGGAGAGGTAGGTTGCGCGGTCCGTCAGACCGACGGACTCGATTGCCTTCATCACCCGATCCTTTCGTTCGGAAACCCGCGTGGCGCTGTTGTAGAGCAACGGCAGCATCACATTGTCGAAAACGGAGGTGCGCGGCAGGAGGTTGAAGGACTGGAAGACGAAGCTCACGCTTGCCGAGCGGATGCGTGCGAGTTCGTCTTCACTCTTCTCTTCCGTGGAAGCGCCTTTGAAGTTGTAGTGGCCGCTCGTGGGCACGTCGAGGAAGCCGAGGATGTGCATGAGCGTGGACTTCCCCGATCCGGACGGCCCCATGATGGCGACGAATTCCCCGCTGGAGATGGAGAGATTGATGTCATGAAGCACCGGCGTTTCCACTTCGTCGTTCACGTAGGATTTGTTCAGGCCAATCGTTTCGATGAGGGGGGTGGTTTTGGAGGATGTCATGATCACTTCTTGATGAGGACGACGACGGTTTCGCCTTCTGCCAGTCCGTCGATTACTTCAACGTCCGTGTCTGATTCCATGCCGGTCTTCACCGGCTTCTCAACCACTTCGCCGCTGTCCAGAATACGGACGATCTTCTCCCCGTCGTCGTTCTGCAGGACCGACCGGACCGGAGCGAGCAGAACAGAGAGCCTTTCCCCCGTCACAATCTCCGCATCTCCGGTCATGCCGATCTTGAGATCTTCATGCGGGTAGATGAATCCGAGAACCACGCGGTACTTCGAGACGCCGCCCACGTCAGTGGCTGCCGGATCGATCTCCTGCACCCGTAACGCAAATTTCGTTCCGGGGAATGCGTCGAGCTCGATGGAACCGGACTGCGAAAGTTTCACCTTGGGGATATCCACTTCCGACGTATACATCTCGATGCGGTACGGAGACGTGCCGAGCATGTTGATCGCCCCGACGGTTCCAGTCGTGTATTCGCCCGCCTTGAAATCCACTTTCGTGATCGTTCCTTCGACGGGGGCGCGCAGGATGGCATCTTCCAAGCGGGCTTTGGCATGTTGAAGTGAGGCGTAAGCCGAGTTCACGGAGGCGCGTGCGGCATCGATCTGCGTTTTTCTCGCACCAGCCTTCGTGAGGTCCAGTTGCGCCTGCTGGGTTCGCAGGGATGTCTCGTACGTGAGGATGTCGGAGAGCGACGCCTGCTTGGCGCCTTCGGCGGCTGCGAGAGTGGCCTCCGCGGAGGCGATTTGCGTATCGTAGCTCGCCGACGCATCCCGCAGGTCCTTGAGTGCGGAGTCGAGCGTACTGAGTGCCGTCTGCGTGTTCGTACTCTGCGTGGCGAGCGTCGTCTTGTGCGCTTCGCGCACGGTGAGGGTGAATCCTCCCGCAAGCGTCATGTTGGAGATCACGCCGTAAGAGCGCGAAACCGTATCCGCTGTGCGTCCGACGGCGCTGCGGGCCTGTTCCAGGAAACTCAGGGTCTGTCTGTAATCCGTGAACACGGAGGGGATATTCAGTCGGACCGCATCTATGGCGGCTTCCGCATCCCTGCGCGCGCCGGTGACGAAGGTGTAGTCGATTGGTTGGGTGGTATTCAAGATGCTCTCCACGGCAGGATCCTGAAAAACGCCGTCGTAGACCTTAAGAGCAGTCTCGGCGACCGTGAGCTGACGGTCGATCGTACTGCTGGCCGTGCCGTAGTATCCGGATAAGCTCGTCTTCGCCTCCTGCCTGAGAGAGTCCAGCTTCACCTGCTCGTTTTTCAGATCATCCTCCGCCGTAGCGAGAGCGGATTTCGCCGCTTCGAGGGCCGCCTTCTTGTTTTCGACCTGTGCCTCCGCGATGGCGATATCTTCCGGACGCGATCCTTCTTCCAGCTCCCGAAGATTTGCCTGCGCGGAGGAGAGCTGCGCTGCGGCACTGGAGACATCCGCTCGCAGGGCATCCGCTTTGAGGCTGGCAAGCTCCTGTCCGATGATGACGCGGTCACCCTCTTTCACGAGGATCTCCGCCACCACACCCGCCAAAGGGAAGGTGAGTGTGAGGTCACGGTCCGAAGTGACGGCACCTACCGCTTCCACCCTCTGCACGAGGTCGCCGAGACGTACCGTATCGGTGACGTACGTGGGAGCCTGAGGCTGCATGAGATAGTACGTCAATCCCCCGATGGGGATGACGATGAGCAGAATGATGATCATTTTGCCGTAGTGTCGTTTCAGGAAGGACATCAATCGGGAGAGGAAATGAGCGAAGAAGATACCAGAATTTTTGGCCCCTGAGGCGGGATCTCCGGAGTTTCCTAGATATATGATTCCACTCCAATAATTATACCTGTCAATCTATCAGAAATCAAGCATATTTAAGCCAGTATTTGGCTATTGGATGAGAAATTCGTTACACTTTTTTCTCACATGCCATCGCGCTCTTCCATCGATGGGATTCACCGACAGGTGCGAGATCGCCCCGGACCCACGTCGTATCTCACGGAGGAGCGGCAGACGCTCGATGAGGCGCTCGTTCATCACATCAGCGAGGAGAAGCGGGAGCCCAAGTGGATGCTCGATTTACGGTTGAAGAGCCTGCAGCTCTTCCGTGCATCTTCTCCTCCGGCATGGGGGCCGGATCTCTCCGCCTTGCAGCTGGATGATTTGCTCTACTACGCGCATCCGGGTGGGCGGCAGACGGATGAATGGGGGGAGGTGCCGGCGCACATCCGGAGAGTTTATGACCGTCTCGGTGTGCCGGAAGCGGAGCGGCGTATCCTCGCGGGGGCGGGGGCGCAGTATGAGAGTGCGGTCATCTACCATCGGCTGAAGGAACAGTGGGCTCGTGAGGGGGTGATCTTCCTCTCGATGGACGATGCGGTTCGGGAGCATCCGGATCTTGTGCGGTCGTACTTCGCGCAGTGCGTTCCGCCTACGGCGCACCACTTCGCCGCGCTGCACGGAGCCGTGTGGTCCGGCGGGACATTCCTCTACGTCCCGGCGGGCGTGCAGGTGCGCGAACCGCTGCAGGCATACTTCCGCATGAATGCCCCGCATATGGGCCAGTTCGAGCACACACTCGTCATCGTTGAAGAAGGGGCGAGCGTGCACTACATCGAAGGGTGTTCCGCGCCGCAGTATGGATCGTCGTCGCTCCATGCGGGTACGGTGGAGATTTTCGCGAAACGCGGATCAACCGTACGCTATTCCTCCGTGGAGAATTGGAGCCGCAATACCCTGAATCTGAATACGAAGCGGGCGCTCGTGGACGAGGGTGCCACGATGGAGTGGGTTGGGGGAAACCTGGGCAGCGGTGTCACGATGCTCTACCCGTGCTCCGTGCTGCGCGGGAAGGGAGCGCGTTGCGACCACTTCTCTCTCGCGCTCGCGGACGGAAATCAGTGGCAGGACACAGGCGCGAAGGTCATCCACCTCGCGCCGAAGACATCGAGCACGGTCATCTCGAAATCCGTGAGCGTGCGCGGGGGGACGGCGGTCTACCGGGGGCGGCTCGAAGTCGCGCCGGAGGCGCACGACTCCACGGCGAGCGTTCAGTGCGAAGCGCTCCTCCTCGATGCACGCAGTCGCGCGGAAACGGTGCCCGATATCCGCGTGCGCAACGTCACCGCTGTCGTCTCGCATGAAGCACGGGTGGGGAAACTCTCGGAGGACGATCTCTTCTATCTCGCATCGCGCGGCCTTCCCGAGGAGCAGGCGCGGGCGATGATCGTGAACGGATTTCTCGAGCCGATCGTGCGGCTCCTCCCACTCGAGTATGCCGTGGAGATGAACCGGCTCATTGAACTGGAGATGGAGGGGGCTGTGGGATAGCGGCAAAAGGGGCCGGACGGCTTTTTGAAGGTCAAAAGTGATCATTGACTATATATAAAAATAGTTTAGAATATTTGACTTTGCGTGCTCTTTCACACCATTGCCCCCCACAGCTCTGTGGAGCCTCTCGTTGTCGTGCGATATGCATTGCGTGTCACCCTGAGCTTGTCGAAGGGTCGACACGCCGCTTACCAAAAATATGTCGAGTCTTCGACAGGGCTCAGACTGACACATTTGTGATTTATCGTTGTTTGAAAGGCTCCAGAGAGCTGTGATGGGGGAAAGAAAACCCCAAAATTACCCCTATTTGTTCCAAGGAGCGTTCGATGAGACACGTAATTGTTTGTGTGGTGTGGGCCCTCGTGGCCCAAACGGTGCTCGCAGCGCCGTCAAGTAAACCCCCTGCGGGGCCGCCCCCAAAGGCTGCCTCGCAACCCGCGGCGAAAGTCGCGCCGTCCGTCCCCGTGCAGTCCGCGGCCAACCCGGTCGCATCGCCTCAGGCGGTTACCATTACAGGGGCAACAATCGTCGTCGCACCGGCAGCTACCTCACAGGAAGTGGGGGCATTGGGCATGAAGCTCGATGCCTTCATGGGCGAAGTTCGTTCCATGAAGAAGGACATTGCCGATGTGCGCAAGGATGTCGGTCTGATCCGCAAGGACCTCAGGATGGTCCGAAAGGATGTCGACAAGCTCCTCTCCGCAGTTGGGCCTGATTCTGGATGGGCGAAAGCCCAGAAAGCCAGGCAGGCGGAGGAAGCCAAGAAGACCGCCAACCTCAAGGAGAAGTGGAGTCATCTCAGTTGGCTCTCCAACTGTGCCAACGTGGGTGAAGTACATCTCCGCCTCAACCGGCGAGGCATGTTGGAAGGGAAGCTGGTTGGGCTGGGGCAAACCGAATGGAGTTCCACGGACATTTCAAATGGCCGTGTCTCTGTCGCTTGGGGAAACTACATTCTGATTTCGAATGATGCTGCTTGGTTGATGTCCGAGGTACAGCAGTATCACTACACCAGTCAGGACGAGTAGTCAGCTCCGTCACAGCATGTCTTGCCAGTCCAAGGTAGGACAGCCGCCCCTCTCTCGCGCAAGCGGGAGGGGGGTGGTTGATGTACAACGAAATATATTGTATAATAGATTTGTCACTCCACACACACTCACATGGGTCGTTTCATTGGTCGGATTCGGGAGCGTCTCGCAGAACGACGGAATGCAGGATCCTTCGCGCAGGAGGAGACGGAGCAGGTCGTGTCATCCACCGAGGAGCAGCTTCAGAAGCTCAAGGAGCAATCCAGGCCCGGGCCGGAGACGCCGAAGCAGCCGCTTAATATTCCTCCTCCGACTTTGAACGAGGGGTGGCATCAGTACGAGATTCCGAATATCGGACAGGCGGTGAAGATTCGTTATCAGTCGGAGCAAGGGCAGGCGGAGCTGCGACTCGATTCTCAGGATGTCTGGAGGACGGCTGGTACATTGGAGGCGCGGCGCCTCGAAGATGGAAGAATCGTCGTGAGTGCCCGCCAGGAACTTTCCGGCGTCACACTGAAGATAGATTCCGATGGATTTACGGAGCAATCCGTCATCGTTCCGGAAACGAAGGAAGCGTCTGAGCCCACAGAGGAAGCAAAACCGCAGCCGCATGAGGCTGAGGAGAAGGAAGAGGAACGGCAGAGTGTGCTCTTCGTCGACAAAGTGGGAGATCGGGAATTTCTCATTCCCAAGGCAGATGCTCCGCTCTTCATCCGGTACGATCAGGCAAATCATCAGGGGTCCATGGTGGGGTGGTACGACATGCAGCCCGATGTCCTCAAGAGCGAGCACGAGCACTTCATCGTCGATGGGCGCGATCAACCGTTTTTGCACCTCTCTGTTCAGCCGAATTTTACGGGTGAGATTCAGCTCTGGCGGAACAATCGTCAGGAGGTCATCCACGCCGGCCCCGAAGGTGCGGGAGTGGATCAGTCGTCGGAACGCACGGTGGCGCGTACGAAAGGGCTCCTTGAATGGTTGCAGAGTCAGACTCGCGAAGAGGATGTGATCACCTGCGAACAGGCTCACGGCTACGAACGCGGCGAGTACGGCGGTCGCGCACTGAGTGCGGTTCTGTCGGAGGCGCTGGCGCAGAAAGATGCAGTGCAAGCCGTGGAAAAAATACTGCAGAGCAAAGAGGACAAGCTCAAGAAGCTAACGTCCGCGACAGGCACTTCCGAGGGGGAGGAGATCAATTGAGCACTATGGTTCCGCGCATGCGTGCTGCGTAGATTCTCCGTTCTTGCGTGAGTCTGCGTTGGATGATGGGCTCGGGGATGCTGCGACCCCTCAGACGCTGGAGGGCCGCGTCGCGTCCCTCTGCATCCCTGCTGGTCGCGGCCTCGCGAAAGTCAGATTCCCTCGAAAGAAAGTCGGCGTACCGTTCGATGAAGGAAACGATGGGCACGCACCCGCCCCGCTCTGCGGGAAATGAGGGGAGCGCTCCCACCGCCTCCTGGAGAGCAACGGAGACGTGCACGCATCCGTCTCGTGGGGAGTCTAACGGGGAGGCCGGTTGTTCGATCACGGAGGCCATACGGGCAGATGGATGGAGTATAGTGATATATCGCAATATTGCAAGTAATACGCAAGTCATGGAGCATGGGCGGTCTTTCCGCTAGGATCATGGTACTTCGATACTCATAAATCGCTTCCCTATGCGAAAAACTAAGATACCTTCGGCTGGCTATACCTTCTCGAAGATGACGAGTGCGGATCTTCGCCGCGTGTCAGGGGCATCTTCGACGTCTCAGAAGTGCCGTGGTTCGATTTTGCATATTTCCAAGGGGTCGACTCTGCGAAAACCGGTCGAGGTGACGATCAAAGATCCTTACTCCGCGCTCTTCATCTTCGCCGAAGAGAAATCTTCGTCCGTTATTCGCCTGCGGCTCTCATCGAAAGGGAAAGGTGCATCTCATGTGACGAAAGTACATCTTGCCGAAAGCTCTCACCTCACGCTCATCACGCTCGATGAGTCTTCGGGAGGGGCTATCACACAGGAATGCTCCATCGAGAAAGGTGCGAGAGCGCAGTGGATCTGCGCTTCATTCGGAAAAGGGAAGGTGATGCATAATTTCCGGTCGGAGATGCCGGCGCGAGGAAGTACATGCGATGTCCGGTGGCTGTTTTCTGCGAATGGAGAAGATCATTTTCACCTCTCCGCACGTCTCGATCTGGCGGGGGCGAAGAATCGGGGAACCGTCGACATGCGCGGCATCGCCGCGGGCAAGGCGCACGTGACCTGCGACGGATCCGTCTCCGTACAGCGCACGGCGAAAGGATCCCAAGGCCACCTCACGCAGCGTGCACTCATGCTCGGAGAGAAAGCAGACATCCGGATGGTGCCCAAGCTTGCGGTTCATACACGTGACACGGAAGCGAGCCACAGTGCGTCGGCTCTGCGGATCACGGACGATGCACTCTTCTATCTTCAGAGCCGCGGGATTCCTCCTGCGAAGGCGCGGAGGATGTACGCAGAGGGATTTTTGAGAGAGGCTTTGATGGGATTGGAAGATGAGAAGACGAGGGAGAGGATCGTGAGGAGGCTGACGGGGAAGGTGAGATGATCTATTTTCTCTTGTCAGGCCACGTCGGTCGCGACCGACGTGACAGGGCGACAAAGAAAAAAGCACGTCACCCTGAGCCCGTCGAAGGGCGATGTGCTCATGTCATGGTTCGACGGGCTCACCATGACGAAGTGGCGGTGGTGCCAACCCATACAAAACCTCCCCCGCGTACCGCCGATTGGCAGTGCACGGGGGTAATGACCGGAGAAACCGGTCAGAGACTATATGTTGATAGTCTCTTCGGGGGTTGATCGGGCGGCCGGGTGGTCGCGGGGGATGTGAAGTATCACCCGCCTTCCGATGGCGGCCTTCCTGAAGGTCTCCTCGGAGGCGACGACGATGGAGATCGTCTCCTCGCTTCCGTCCAGTTGCACATCGATGGTCATGCGGAAGGCGATGGAAACCCCGCCACCGCTTATGTGGCGGACGATACCCACCTTCTTCTTCCCGATGACCGTTCCGGTTACGGGAACGGTGCCCATCTCCTCCAATCCCGGAAAGGATTCGGCGGGAACCAGAAACTTCTGGTGGTGCATCTCGGTGGTGATCGCCATGCGGATGATCAGCGCGGCAGTAACGATTGCCGTGCACACAAGTAACACTGAGGCCAGGTCGGGACGCTGTGAACCACTGTCGCGATGTTCCATCGCAAGTCCTCCTTGAGAAAAGGCGGCGAAGTGAAAGGTCAGTAGGTCAACCCGTAAGTGTGAATTTACAACTTATTTTCCGGAAAGCAATGCGGTGGCGGGGTTCTTTCGCCGGAGGCGAATCGTTTGGCAGGAAAGGCGTACCATGAATGCATGGAGCGCTATTTCGTCTACATGCTTCGCTGCTCGGATGAGACGTACTACGTCGGGATGACGAATGACGTGGAGAAACGTGTCGCGCAGCATCAGGAGGGATGGGATCCGAAGGCGTACACGCACAACCGGCGGCCGGTGAAATTGGTCTATGTCGCCGAATTTTCCGAAGTGACCGACGCAATTGCATTCGAGAAGCAGGTGAAAGGGTGGGGGAGGGAGAAGAAAGAGGTGTTGATACGGAGGGAGTATGAGAAGTTGCCGGAGTTGTCTTCATGTAAGAACGAGACTCACTTCAGCAATGCCCCTAAGCAACGTCGTTCCAAATCATCCTAAGCCCGTGTCATCCTGAGCGGAGTCGAAGGATGAACACGGGACTTGGAACAAAGCGTGTCGCGCTTCGACTCCGCTCAGCGTGACACGCTTTGTATGGACACGCGGGGCCTACTCGTCTGAATGACGAAGTCGGGCAGGCCGAAGAGTCGACATGGCATGGAGGGCACTCCCCGTGATGGTAGACCTGCAGAAAGCTCGTTGAAGATTGGCTTGTAAAGCATAAACTCTAAGTTATGCCGAAAATCGTATATTCGAAAAAAGAGCAAATATGGATCATGGTTCCTGATTTAATTATGATTCAGGAATTAGAAGAGGGCACCTTTCGGGATATCGATCTTTTCAGTTTATTTGGACAGGCCTCCTTTATTCAGAAATTCTTTTCTGAGGGAGGAGAGAAGGATGGCATTAATGTAGAAACTGATTTCTTTAAGAAAGAACTCCTCATAGGCCTCCAAGATCGGTTGGCGATCTTGAATTATTTCTCAAAGCGACTTCAAGAAAGACAGCAGCGAATAATCGAAATTGAGCAAAAGAAAAACTCCAATGAAGTTTATGATGCATCTCCCTATCAGGTTTTTCTTGCATGCTTATTGGGCCATTTGAATGCCTTCAAGGCGATCGATGATTTATGCAAAAGCATTGATAGTCATTTGCATAAGCAATATTGGGAAACTATCAAGAAAGATGCAGATAATTACTACACAGTAATAGCCCTTAGAAATGCCTTTCAGCATCATGAAACTCCTCTTATCACTACAAATGATAAGAATACTGCAATTGTACTTACATTTAGCTTTTTAAATCGAATCTGGAGATGGTCTAGAGTTTTAAGACTCGAGCTTCCTTGGCTTAAACAACCGGATAGGCATCGGTTTGAGTTTGTCTCGCCAGGACCAGATCCTCTGCGAAAGTGGCTGAATCAATGGGCTGCAATGCATCTCGCAGACATTGATCCCCAAGAAAAGCTATCCTTCATTGACAGAAAAAGAACCGCTAATGGTTCACTTCGGTTTGTCAGCCTTACCTTGGAAGAGGTGCGTAAGTATCAGCGAGTAGGTGCCTAAAATAATTCAAGAAAACAATTGTCGCGAAGCGCGGGTCTCGTGGGCCCCGCGCTGGAGCGACTCCTATGGGGGAAGGGTTTCATCAAAAAGGGGAACCATACGGTTCCCCTTTTTGCATTCACAGCATTACAGAGTAGAGAAGTCTTCCGGGCCGCGCGGGTCCTCTGAGAGGTCGCGGGTTTGCTCTCCCGGGCAATCAATAGCATGTCGGCAGATGAGCAACGCCGTTGCATGCGCCCCTCGCGATCCGAAGATCGTTAGGGCCAGGTATTCCCTGGTAAGGAAGTGTTCCATCCGCAGGTTCTCCTACGGATACCTTGTTACGACTTACTCCCAATCAGCAGTGTCGCCGTGGTACCCCCCCTTGCGGGTAAAGGTGCTTCAGGCGCCCCTGCCTTTCATGAGTTGACGGGCGGTGAGTACAAGACCCAGGAACGTATTCACCGTGGCGTAGCTGATCCACGGTTACTAGCGATTCCAGCTTCATGAAGTCGAGTTGCAGACTTCAATCCGAACTGAGGCCGGTTTTGTGGGATTGGCTCCCCCTCGCGGGTTCGCTGCCCTTTGTACCGACCATTGTAGCATGGGTGTTGCCCCAGGCATAAAGGCCACGCTGATCTGACGTCATCCCCACCTTCCTCCGCCTTGGAGGCGGCAGTCTCCTATGAAAAAACAACATAGGACGAGGGTTGCGCTCGTTGGCTGACTTAACAGTACACCTCAAGGCACGAGCTGACGACGACCGTGCAGCGCCTGTCTTTGGATTCCTTGCGGCACGCCCCTGTTTCCAGGGGATTTCCAAGATGTCAAGCCTGGGTGAGGTTCTTCGCTTATTATCGAATTAAACCCCATGCTCCACCGCTTGTGTGGGTCCCCGTCTATTCCTTTGAGTTTTAGCCTTGCGGCCGTACTACCCAGGCGGCGTGCTTACCGCGTTAGCTTAAGGCACTGGGACGATTGAAATTCCCAACACCGAGCACGCATCGTTTAGGGCGTGGACTACCGGGGTATCTAATCCCGTTTGCTCCCCACGCTTTCGTCCATGAGTGTCAGTACACCCCCAGCACCCTGCCTTCGCTTTTGGCGTTCTACTGTGGATCAACGGATTTTACCCCTACACACAGCATTCCAGATGCCTCTGAGTGACTCTATTCCTGCAGTTTCCGGCACGTGCGCGGAGTTGAGCTCCGCGATTTCACGCCAGACTTACAGGAAGACCTGCGGACGCTTTACGCCCAGTAATTCCGAGTAACGCTTGCACCTTCTGTCTTACCGCGGCTGCTGGCACAGAATTAGCCGGTGCTTTCTCCTGAGGTACCGTCAAAAATTTCGTCCCTCAGAACAGAAGTTTACACCCAGAAAGGGCTTCATCCTTCACGCGGTGTCGCTCCGTCAGGCTTTCGCCCATTGCGGAAGATTCCTCACTGCTGCCTCCCGTAGGAGTATGGGCCGTGTCGCAGTCCCATTCTGGCTGGTCGTCCTCTCAGACCAGCTACCCGTCATAGTCTTGGTAGGCCGTTACCCTGCCAACAAACTGATAGGCCGCAGGCCCCTCCCGCACCGCCGAAGCTTTACCCTCACGGGAACTATCCGGTATTAGCCCGCCTTTCGGCAGGTTATCCCTGAGTGCGGGGTAGGTACCAACGTGTTACGCAGCCGTTCGCCGCTGCCCTTGCGGGCCGCGCGACTTGCATGTGTTAGGCGCACCGCTAGCGTTCACTCTGAGCCAGGATCAAACTCTTCGATAGAAGAGCTCTTGGCTCTCATAAACTTAAAAGAAAAATTAAGAGATTTGCCGTGCTTGCTGCGAAAAAATCGCAGAAGACGGTCACACTTCTCTACTCTGCGATGCTGTGAAAGATCTTCATGCGATCTTGAGACAGAAAATGCTCCTCCCGTACGGATGGCGTGCGAGAGAGCTGACCTATCTTAAGCGCCCTATAGGCAGGGTCAAGCGGTTTTCGAGGATTAGGGTTAGGATTAGGGTCAGGGGTCGATGGTTTGAATGCAATGAGCCAGAGGAAATTATCTTTCAGCCCTTACCTTAATCCTCAATCCTAACTCTAGCTTTGCCGGTGCCGCACAATGATCTCCGCGAGCATGCCGAAGAGGACGATCTGCAGGCCCGTGAGGAGCAAGAGCAGTCCTGAATCCGACACGTTCGCATTGCGGATGACGGTCGTGACGATCATTGCGGTGCCAGAGAGCATGAGCAGTCCTCCGGGCCACCCGAAGAAGCGTACGGGTCGGAAGTAGGTGGTGACGCGGATGACGAGGCCGAGGAAGTTGATGAAATTGCTCAGCCCGTTCCAGCCGCCCATGGAGCTCTTCCCCACGCGCTTGAAGTAGTCGATGGGGACGAATTCCACGAGGTAGCCGCTCGTAAGGGAGGCGAGTGTGAGCGTGAGTGTGAAGGAGAAGCCGCGCGGATAGAGGTGCATGAATTCCAAGCCGAGCGAGCGCCGAAAGACGCGCATGCCTGAATTGTTGTCAGGGATGCGCATGCCCGTGAGGGTGTTCGCGAGGAAGGCGAGGATCATCTTCGCGGGGCGCCTGAGGAGCGGGATCTTCGCCCCCGCCTTCGTGCGGGCGCCCACCACCATGTCCGCGCCGGTAGCCTTCAGGTGTGCGATGAGTTTGGGAAAATCCTCGATGGGGTACGTGCCGTCCGCGTCGACCGTCGCAATGACGTCACCTTTCGCCTGCCGCAGACCAACCTTCATCGCCGTGCCGTAGCCGCGGTTCTGCTGATTCCGAAAGACGCGGAGCATGGGGAGAAGCAGGCCAGAGATGATCTTGCCGGAGTCGTCCGTGCTGCCGTCATCCACGACGACGATCTCGAACTCCTCGCCCGTCTGGGTGAGTGCACGCTGCGCGCGGAGGATCGTATCCTCGATGGCGCGTTCTTCGTTGAAGACGGGGATGAGGAGCGAAATCATCGCAGGTCAGAGGGGGATTACCTGGGGGAGCATACCTCGAATTCCGTCTCCCGTAAGCCTTTTCTCTTGGTAGTTTTCGTCATACCTTTCCAGATTTTGCGCAGCAAATTGAAAGCGGGGCCGACAAGTCCCATCGGGAGATGCTCGACGGTCCAACGAGAGATCCGGAGTGAACCCACCGCGAAGAATGCCCTCAGGCACCACTCGACGAAGACCCGCGCAGGGGAGATGGAGGTCGGACGGTATCCGTAGTCCGGTGCGACCGGCTTCCATCGCATGCGGATGAAGGAGCCGCGCTTCTTGAAGTCGAGCATGTGCCCGTGCATGGCGAGCGCTTCATCGAGGTGGACGTCTTCGAGTGTGAGGAGATTCTGTGCGCGCATATCCTTCAGGACTTGAGTGGCGCGCGCCGACCGTGCGAGGATGACGGAGTAGCCCCCGCGCCTGGATTCGTACTTCGGCGACCACGCGTCTCCCACAGAGATGTCTGTGAGTTCGTTGGTGAAGTCAGGAAGCTGCAGGCTGCTTGTCGTCATGAAGAAGGGGATCAGGTAGTTATAGTGGAACTTCTCGGCCGTGAGCACGCGGCCGTCCTTGAGCGTGATTTCCAGATGACCCGGCCACTCGCCCGCGCGGTACTTGAGACGCGTGATTTCCTCTTCCGATAAGATGCCATGGGAACGAAGGAAGCTCCGGATCGCGTCGAAGGTCATCTGCGTGCCCATGTAGGGCCCGAGGATGAAAGCGATATTCCGAACTGAGGGGTGCTTCAACTGCTGGAGCTTGCGAATGGAAGCGACCTGATCGGGAAGGCCCACGTACGCGAGCGGACCCTCCTCCTTTTCCAGTGTCTCGAGAATGGTATTCACCGGCGTGACGCTGTAGACACTCTGCGCACAGCGAAGAATTTCCTCCTTCGTCCGCGCGATCACCGGCTCGGCCCGGTAGGGGACAGTCTTGCCGACTTGCAGGCACACGGCACCGACGATTTGTTTCGTCTCCAGGAGATGGATGAGGATGGCGGAGATCACGCCGCCCGACGCGCCCGCGCGCCGGACGCTCTCGTCCGCCGCGTGCCCGACGAAGCTCCCCTCGACGACCCCGGAGAGCCAGTTCCTTGGGAGCTTTCCGAACACGAAGCGGTTCAGATCCGGGTAGCGACACACACGTGCGGGACAGCCGCGGTACGACGCTTCGGGCACCTGGCCGGACTTTTCCGTCCGGATGGGCAGCATGATGCCGTGATCTTCCTTGAATGCGAGCGTTTGCTGAGAGACTCCCACGCAGCTGCCGCACTGGGTGCAGAGGTTACAGTCGATGACGTCGCGCCGAAGCTGGTCCCACCATTGATCAGCCATTCTTGCGGCAGAGGAACGTGTGCCTGAGGCAGAGCATGCGCTTGAGCCACTGAGGGAAGATCTTCTCCAGCCACTTTCCGAAGGTGATCAGCCACCGCGGGCCGGCGGGGATGAGCACGAAAGCGCGCTCTTTTATAAGATTCCAACCGGATGCGCGGAACATGTCGAAGATTTCTCCGCGCGGGATCATGCGGTGCGGGCCTTCGCTGTGATGCAGGTGCAGAATCGGCGCGAGCGCGTGCATCGGTTCCCAGAGCACGTTCGGTGTCGTGAGGACGAGCAGCGCCCCCGGTTTGGCGAGCCGTGCGAGCTCCGAGACGAATGCACGCGGATCCGGCATGTGTTCGAGCGTCTCGTAACTCAGGATCACGTCGAAGCTTCCACTCGTCCCCTGTAACGGGAAGCCCTTCAACACTTCCACGTCGGCGTGCAGGTGTTCTTTCGCCAGCTCCTCGTGTGCGAGTCGCTCGAACCGGGGCGACATGGCTACGCATGTGAAATGTGCAGTGGGATACTTCTTGAGAAAGAATGCCGTCCCTCTCGCGGTGCGGCAGTCGATGTCCAGGACGCGTGCGTTCGGGACGATCGAGAAGAGCGGCGCGGAGTCGGTGAAGCGGCGGAAGTAGGAATCCGTGTGTTCGTTCACGTCGTCATACTCAAGGGTCGCGTCCCAGTGAGCCGCCACATCTTGGAGCGTCCACGATTTCATGAGGAGCAGTGTAGCGGAACCTCTCAGGCGGTTCCGCGAATCCAGTAGAAAAATCCGGGTATGCCGGAGAGGAGAATCATGAGGAAGATGAGCAGGGAGAATGCGACGATCTGTCCGGAAGCGAGACCGAAGGGGAGGAGCAGGGTGAGCAGCGCCGCGTCGCGCGTGCCGAGGCCCGACGGAGCGATGGGGAGGAGCGCGACGATCCCTGCGATCGTGAGAGTGGCGACGAGGAGCAGCGCAGGAAGATCGATGCTGATGCTTCGCGCGATGAGGATGGTCCAGACGAAGTAGAGAGCCCAGCTCACGACAGTCCAGAGAACGACGGATGCCATCATTGCCGGCGTGCGCAGCATCTTCAGGAATTTTAGCCACTGCACCGCAGCCAACTTTCCCGAGAGCGCCCACGTAACCAGTCCCGCGACGCCGACGGCGGCGAGACCGACGAGCGCCCACATGCCGCCGAAGAGAGTCGCAACGGCCCAGATGGCGACACACGTGATGACTGCGGCGTCGGCGAGACGGTCGGTGATCGAGAGCGCGAGAGCTGTGCCCGTGTGCATGCCGCGGCCGCGCAGGTACGCCGCACGACCAAGCTCACCGAGCTTGGCGGGTGTGATGAGCGCGAGGAAGACGCCGACATTCAAGAGCGCCCAGGATTGGCGGAAGGTCGGGTTCGCTCCGCACAAGCGGACGAGCAGGTGCCAGCGGGCGGCTTTGGTCAGATACGAGAGCATGACGACGGCGAATGCCGCCGCGATCATGGGAAGATTCGCGTGCCGGAGGACGGAAAGGAGTGCCGTGCAATCGACGCGCGCGAGAATCCACACGAAGAGGAGGACGCCGATGATCTTGAGAAGGCCAAGAAGGGTCCGGAAATTGAAGCGCGGCATCGCCGGCATGGTAAACTCTCCCTTCGGTTCCGTCATGCAGCGCGAACGATTTCCCATCGGCCACTTCCTCCTCGCATGCGGGTGCTCGGGACTCCTCGTCTTCGTCTGGCTGATCCCGGTTGCGTTCACGGGGTTCTCCTTCACCATTCCCGCGCTCCTCTCCGCGCGCAATTTCGCCGTCACGGGCATCTTCTCCGTCACCGATTCCATCGGGCGCGTCCTCTCGCCGTCGCTCCTGCCGACACTCGGCGTCATCAATTCTTCCGACGGGCGCTTGAGTGACGTGCTGTACGCCCTGCTCTCCCGCTGGATTCCATTTGGCTCTCCATTTGCGTGGACGCTCACGGGAGCCGTGCTCATGGCGGCGGCGCTCCTCCTTTTCTGGGTCGCGGCGGCCGGGATCGTGGGCAAGCGCACCGCGTGGATCGCTCTGATCCTCTCCGCGCTCACGCCGCTCTACTGGCAGCAGGCTCTTCTGGTCGATCCGTACAAGTTTGCCTTCCTCTTCCTCTTCGCGTCTTTCGCCGCTTTCGTCTGGATCGCGCCCCGCTCGCGTCTTCTCGCTGTGATCGTCGCCGGCGTCTTCTTCGGGCTCTCCGTGAGCGCGAAGGACGTCTTCCTCACCTTCCTTCCGTGGTTCCTCGTCGCGTACGTCTGGATGGAGCGGCATCGGTGGAGGAAGGCACTCACGGGGGTCGTCCTCTTTTCCGTCATTGCCGGAGGCATGTACCTGCTGCCGTACATGGGAGACATGCGCACGCTCGGGTATCCCGCGAATCACAATCTCGCGCGCCTCTGGCCGGGAGCGCGCGATCTCGCGAATGAGACATATCTGCATCTCTATCCCGATCCGTACACGTACCACTTCGACCGCGAGCGGTTCGATAGAGAGCACTTGAAGGAAGTCGCCTCCCAGCCGCTCATCGCCCGCTTACAGAATGGGAAGACGCTCCTCAATTACGGTCTCATCTCCGGCACTTTCCTCTCCGTCGGGAACGGCGCGTGGTTGCTCCTCAACAGCCTCCCGTCCTTCGTCCAACAAGGGCGTATGGGCGGCATCGTGTTCTGGCTCTTCTTGATCCCCGGTCTCTTCGTACTTTGGAAGAGAGATCGCAGACTCACGATTCTTTTGGGAGGATTGATCGTGAGCTCCTACTTCATCGTCTCTTTCGTGCTCCACTACGAGCGGGAACACCTCATGGACGTCGTGTGGGCGGTCGAGCTCTTCGCGGCTGTGGGTATCCTCGCCGTGAGCGAAGCGATTGCGCAATCTTCGAAGCGCATCTCCTCCCGCGCCGTTGCCGCGATCATCACCGGCATCCTTGCCGTGCAGCTCATTCAGGCAAACCGCTTCGAGTTCGCCATGCTCTATCGTGGGACGGCCGTGCCGCAAACGTTTGCGCAGGCGGAGATGGCGAGAGGGTTACCCCAGGAAGCCGTCATCGCGCTTCCGCTTCATACGACGGTCATCGATACGCTCGCGTTCTTAAGCGCGCGGACATTCGTGCGGTTCGATGAGGCAACGGTTGTGCGCCTCCTTGCGGAGCGGCATCTTGCGGAAGCATTCAAGACGTACGGAATCACGCATGTCTTCGGTTATTCGAAGGACACGGAGGCCGCGCTGAAGAGACAGGTGCCGTCTGTCATCATTTCCACAGTTGCAGCGATGAAGGAAGGAGTGCCGATCTCGCCGCTCCTCAACTATCTGCTGCACACAGTCCGATAGGGTATGCAGATCATCCTTTCGTAGAGCGTTCGTTCCGCCACGTCCATGCTCTTCACCTCTCTCTCCTACCTCCTCTTCTTTCCGACGGTCGCCGTCGCGTACTTCGTGCTGCCGCAGAGGTTTCGCTGGGTGCTCCTGCTCGTCGCGAGTACCTTTTTCTACGCAAGTTGGAAGCCGATCTATGCGCTCCTGCTCTTCTGTTCGATGATCGTGAACTTTCTGGCGGCCCTTGCGATGGGACGGGAGACAAATCGGAAGCTTCGATTGGAGTATCTCTGGTTCGCCATCGCGATCAATCTTGCGCTCCTGCTCTTCTTCAAATACTTCAACTTCATCAATGATGAGTTGCGATCACTGTTCGGATTCGCCGGGCTTCCGTATGACATGCCGGCTCTCAAGATCCTCTTGCCTCTTGGCATATCGTTCTACACTTTTCAGTTTTTGGGGTACCTGATCGATGTCTATCGCGGAACGGTCGCTCCCGAGCGGCACTTCGGCGTCTTCGCCGCGTTCTCCTCGTTCTTTCCGCAGCTCATCGCGGGTCCGATCGCACGGGCGGTAGATCTTCTGCCGCAGTTCCGGGCCGTTCATCTCCTCGAGTACAGGCGCATCGTCGACAGTTTGCTGCTCATCTTGTGGGGATTCTTCAAGAAAGTGGTGATCGCGGACAACCTCGCCGTCGCGGTGAATACCGTCTACGACCATCCGGAGCGTTTCACGGGTCTCCCGCTCATCGTGACCACCGTCTTCTTCGCTTTTCAGATCTACTGCGACTTCTCGGGGTACAGCGACATCGCCATCGGCTCCGCGCGGGTGATGGGCTTCTCGCTCGGGGATAACTTCTTACGTCCCTACTCAGCCCGTTCTATCCGTGATTTCTGGCGCCGTTGGCACATCAGTCTCTCCTCGTGGTTTCGCGATTACGTGTACATTCCTCTCGGGGGGAATCGCGTCTCGTCTCTGCGACGCTCCTTCAATCTCATGGCCGTCTTCCTCCTTTGCGGATTGTGGCACGGTGCCGCGTGGACATTCGTCGTGTGGGGGGCGCTCCACGGTTTCTATCAGATATGGGGAGTGATGACTCGCTCGATGCGCGAACGACTGGCCCGGATGTCGGGGCTCGTGCGATTTCCGCGCCTGTTGGATGCGTGGCAGGTTGCCTGTACCTTCCTCCTTGTAACTCTTGCGTGGGTCTTCTTCCGGGCCGCGACATTCACGGACGCCGTCTACATCTTCACTCATTTTACGACGGGACTTGCCGATCAGATCGGCAGCTTCGCTGGCCTGCGCGAAACACTGGGGAATCTCAGTATGTCCAAGACGCTCTTCGTCGGTTCGATCCTCTCCATCATTCTTCTCGAGGGGGTGCAGTGGCTGCAGCAGCACGAAGGTATGCGGCACGGTTTCCGTCAGATGCCGAAAGCTCTGCGGTATGCCGTGTACTACGTCATCATCTTCGCCATTCTCTTCGCCGGTCGCTGGGAAACGCCGTTCATCTACTTCCAATTCTGATCCATGCCGACGCGCGCCCTCTGCCGTTCGGGAATCATCTTCATCTTCGGCTTTGTCGTGCTGTTCGCAATCTGCTCGGTGTACTACCAGGTGCGTGTCCTGCAGTCTGACAATCTCCTGAGGCAGTTCGAATATGTGAAACAGGAATCTCTCCAGCCGGAGGTTGTCTTCTTCGGGGATTCGCATCCGGCGATGGACGTGCGGACGAGCGTGATGGGGGAGCGCTACTTCAACTTCGCCTTCCCGTCGTTCAACTTGCGCGAAGCGTATCTTAAGGCGCAGTTCATCCTTGAGCACAAGCCGCACGTGCGCGCATTTGTCATTCCCGCTGATGATCACATCTTCAGTGTGTATCGGGCAGAGGATCGGAATTTCGCTCCGATGCTGCACCTAGTACGCCTCCGCGATGTGTGGCAGGTATATCGGTTCCGTCCGCTCGATGCGTTGGTATCCCTCGCGACATACGCTGTGCCCCTCTCCCATCCCATGCATCGACAGGAATTCGTGCGTGTCTTCAAAAAAGACGTCGCTTCACTCTTCACAGGCGAAAGTCTCGAACGTGATCTCTTCTGGGATGATCGAGACCAGCTCATCCTCCGCGAGGGAAAGAGCTGGTCCGATATTCCGGAAGGACAGCGCAAGGAATCCGTGGCCAGCAGGGTCCACGTGCAGTTACGCGATCCCCTCGTCAATGGAAAGCTGATCAGTGCACTGGAACGCATCTTCACTCTTGCCCAGGCTCATGGGGTGATGGTCATCGGGGTGCGCTATCCGGTCGTGAGAGAGTATCAGGATCATGCACGGTTTATGGATATCGCCTCGGTCCGTGCAGTTTTGGCTGCAATGCCGTTCCGTGCGATTCTCGATTATCAACAGCTCTACGATGACCGGCAGGATCTTTTTCAGGATGAAGATCACCTGAACGAAACAGGCGCACTCCTCTTCTCGCAGCGCCTTGCAAGCGATCTGGAGGCGCTTCTGCGATGATATTCATCGATAGAGCGCGAGGTGGGCCTCCACCTGTTTCTCGACGGAGAAGTGTTCTTCGGCGCGTCGTCTGCCCGCTTGTCCCATCCTCTCCGCGAGCGCCGCATCTTTCAGGAGCACGGAAAGATGCTCGGCGAAGACCGAAATATCGCGCGGATCGCAGACGAAGCCGGTCTCCCCGTCTCTGACGATCTCCGGAGTGCCGCCGTAGATCGTGCCGACGACGGGTTTTGCGAGCGCCATCGCTTCGAGATTCATGAGATTGAACGTATCGAGGCACAGCGACGGCGTCGTCACGAGATCCGCCGCCGCGAAGGCATGCAGCGTATCTGTGCGATTCAACCAGCCGGTGCACCGGCAGTATTCTTTCACCTGTGTTTCCACGTCGGAGGAGCGAAGGAGCCCCCGCCACCTGGCCTCCTCGCCGATGACGAGCAGGAATGCCTCCGGCACGGTGCGCCGAACTTCTGCGAGCGCCTGCAGGAGCTCGCGCGCCCCCTTATCTTCGCTCAAGCGCCCGCCGAAGAGGATCACTTTCTTCCCCTGGAGATGATGAAGCGCGCGGAAACGCTCGCGGCCTTCCGCGGACACCTGCCACTTCTGCACGTCGATGCCGTGGTGGATCACCGAGATGTTTCCGACGCCGTTTGCCTCGAGCGCGGACTTGAGGGCATCACTCACGGCGATGACACGCCGCACATTTGTGTGCAGGACACTCCGGATCCGCCAGTTGCGCAGCGGGTTCCACTGCAGCTTTACGGCGCGGATATGGTCCATCCACGTGAGGCGCGGGTCCCTGCCTTGTGAATCGAGATAGCGAACGGTCGCGAGTCTCGCGAAAGCGAAACTGAAGACGTCATGCATGGTGATGAAGACCTTTGGCGTGAAGGCACGGGCGACGCGAAGGGCGTCGTAGGTGAGGTACTGGTGGATGTTGTGTGCATGGACGATGTCCGGGCGGATGCGGGTCATCTCCTGCTCCAGCATGCGCGAGACCGACGGCATCTTCAGGCAGAGGTAATGCCGCAGCGCCGTGCGATAGGAAACGGGGAGGCTCGTGACGTTCCCTTCCCGTAAGATTGTCGGGGAGACTTCCTTGCGGTGAGAAGTGAGGATCGAGACGTCATGCCCTCTGTGCGCGTATCCCTCGGCGAGATTTTTGACGACGGAAGAGACGCTGCTTGCACCTCGTGGCGGATAGTCGTCATTGAGCAGCAGGATCTTCATGGCTTCATCGGAAAGAGGTCTCCTACCAATTCGCCGTTGGTGCGCATGCGAAGGTGCTGCTTGTGCGATGCGACGAGTGCGAGGAACTGCTCCAGATTCTTCCAGAGATCATAGTGTGTCAGCTCCCAGCTGTGGCCCCAGAGGTGGAAGAAGGGGGGATCATTCTCCATCGCTTCCAAAAAGAGTGCCTTCGCGAGGGATTGCCAACTGCGCAGGGCCAGAAGTGGGATATGGAGTGCTCTTAAGCGTGACCACGAGGTGCGCAGTTGCCCGACGGGGTCGAGTACGTGCCACCAGCGCGTGAATTTGCGTCGCAACGGAAAGGGGTAGACATGGAGGCTTGTGGGAAGCAGGAAGGGGGAGGTTCCGGAGAATGCGTACCGTTCGGTGGTTCGGGCTCCCAAGAATCCGGATTCCTCCACAAGGGAGACGACAGCCGGATCTGCGTCCCCCTTCGGATAGCAGAACATTGCGCAGGGTTTCCCTGTGACGTCCTCCACCCATTGCCTGCTGTCGGCGATCTCTCTTCGCGCTTCTTCGCGGGGAATGTGTGCGAGGCGGGGATGGCTGAGCGTGTGCGCGCCGATCTCGTGTGTCGCGCTCAGCGTACGTATCTCCTCTTTCGTGAGCATGCGCGCGTCATGCTGCGCGGCGGGGCAGACGTAGAACGTCCCGCGCACGCCATGACGGTCGAGCAACTCCGCAAGCTTGAGATCCGAAGCGTAGCCGTCGTCCCACGAAGTCGTGAAGATCATCGGGAGAGTCGGAAAGAGGATTCGAGGATATCGCCGACGTGTCGCCAGAGGAAATGCGCGCGCACGCGGGATGCGCCGGCCCGTCCCATCGCTTCCGCTCCGCCGGGATCGGAGCAGAGTCTCTCCATCCGCTCTTTGAGCGCGCCTTCATCGCGGGGATCGACGAGGAATCCCTCCTTGCCGTTCGTCACCGCATCCTTCGTACCCCCGAAACAGGAAGCGATCACGGGTTTCGCGCAGTACATCGCTTCGATGACGGAGGTGGAGAATCCCTGGTAGATCATCGGATCGACGAAGGCACAGCAGTGCTCCATAAATCCGGCGATGCGCTCATGCGGGATCTCCCCGAAGGAGAAGATGTGCTCGCGGTCGCGTGCCACGTTCTTCTCCAGTTCTTCGGTGAGCCGCTTCGATCCTCTCCCCACGATCCAGAGCTCGATATCCTCGCGGGATTTCCTCAGTTCCCCGAATGCGGCGAGCAGGTGGAAGAGGCCTTTGCGTCTCGCGATGCGTCCGATGAAGAGGAAGACGAATCTCCGGGTCGATCGTGGCGGGGGTTGAGCGACTTTGAAGAGTTCCTCTTCCACGCCGTTTAAGAGCTCAGCGGTCTTCGCGGAGAGTTTCCTGCTCCAGCAGTCGAACGTGTCCTTCCCCTGGCAGAAGACGAGATCCACGCGGTCGGTGTGATGTTTCAGGGGGAAGAGGACGAACCACAGATCGGCGAGCAGCGAGAAGATGCGGTACCAGAGGGGCTTCCCGCGATCCTCCCACCCTTCTTCTTCATCTTTGCGCTCCCGGTCATACGCCCAATCTCCGCTCGTGAGAAGCTTCAGGACATCGGGGGTGTCCGGGGAGAGGACGCGCACAGCGAGGCGCGCTCCGAGCTTGAAGCGGTGAAAGGGAGTGCGCGCGGAGTCCAAGACATAGATCCAGTCGAATCGCATCGCCATGCGCAAGCGCAGCGCGGTCAAAAAGCAGCGCAGCGCGAGAGGCTTGCTCAAGTTGTGCATGTTGAAGTGCGCGATGGCGTGCAACGCGATTCCTTTCGCGCGCAGCGTTTCTTTCGTCTCATGGTGGAGAGACACGTACGTCGCGATTACGTGCACTTCATGCCCGCGCCGCGCGAGTTCCCGGGCCGTGTTCCACACGACGGTATGCAGGCCGCTTGCGGGGCTGTCCGTGAACGCGTGGGTGGGCAGGAGGATGCGCATGGGGAACGGTGCGGGAGTATACCTGAGAAGGGTTAGGGTTAGGATGAGGGTTAGGGAAATTGGTTTGATTGTCCGAGGGCGAAATCCCTCATCCTGACCCTAGTCCTGACCCTCCTCCGTGTTACACTCTTTCCCGATGAAGCAGAATGGTGTCTCTTCTGCGGCGCCCCTCTCGCACGGCAAGCGCGTGCTGTACTGGCTTGTGATCCTCGCGATCCTCCTTGTTTGCCTTGAGCTCACGGCGTGGGGTGCTCTGAGTTTGCTCAAGGGCACGGTGGCCACGTACGGCGGCCTGCGCGATGAACGCTCGGTTCTTCTGGATATCGAGCTGGGCAAAGTCCACTCGGGGAGTGGGGCGGTGTCGGATGATACGCGTATCCTTCACCCGTACGTCGGCTACGTGCACGGCAACAGAGCCCCCGAGCTCTTCGTTCCGAAAGGAGGTGGGAACACCTTCACGGTCGTTATGGTCGGCGGATCCGTGGCGCGGAATCTCGGCCGCCTGCACTCCGACGGGCCCGATGCGCTGATCGCGGAACTTCAGAAGCTCCCGCAACTCAAAGGGAGGACGGTGCAGTTCCTCAATCTCGCGGGGGACGGGTACCGCCAGCCGCAGCAACTCCTGCTCGTGAATTACCTCCTCACGCTCGGCGCGAAGGTCGATCTCCTCGTAAATCTCGATGGATTCAACGATCTCTATGTACCGGAGAACAATCGCCAGCTTGGGAGTTTCGCCACCTATCCGGAGCTCTGGACGTCGCGGATGAGCTGGCTGATGCGCAAGTCGCAGACCACATCGGAGCGGCTCTTCGATGTCCTCATGCTCCAGCGTTTCCGCCTGGCGTCCATCATGCAGCGCGCACCCCTCAAGTACAGCATGACGGCCAATTTCCTCTGGTCGATACTTGAGACGATGCTGCGCAAGCAGGTCCTCTCGACGACAGTGCGCCCCGGGGAAGCGATTCTGCGCATGAAGGAGACCTATGGCCCGGTCACCGCGTCCGGCGCGGACATCGGGGGCGCGTCACTCGCGCAATCCGCAACAGTTTGGGAACGGAGTTCCTCACTCCTCTCCGCACTGGCTTCCTCGCAGGGGATCGCGTACTTCCACTTCCTGCAGCCGAATCAGTACTATCCCTCTTCGAAGCCGATGGACGAAGACGAGCGTGCGCGGGCGATCGGGGATTTCTTCTGGAAGGGGATCGTGGAGAACGGCTATCCGCTTCTTCAGCAGGCAGGAGCGCGTCTCCAGCGCGAGGGGGTGCATTTCTACGATATGACACTCGTCTTCAAGGATGTGACGCAGCCTCTCTACATCGACAATATCGGTCACTTCGACCGGCACGGAGAAGCCATCCTTGGAAAGGCGATGGGGGAGAAGATCGTGAAGGTGCTCGGAGGAACTCAGTGAACGAGGACTTCCTCGCACAGGAATTTGCCAGTGAGATCACCAACAATCCGGTGCCCGAGCGTGTTCCAGTGGCCCTTCCCCGATCCATCGAATCCATGGAGGAAAGTCTGATCCGCTCCAGCGGCCATGCGCAGAGGGGGCGTGAGGGAGAGAGCGGGGATTCCGTGCGACTTCGCGAAGCGGACGACGCGGTCCTCGGTGTACGTGAGAGACGTTGCCTTGATGGATGATGTGAACTGCGCGCGGACGGACGGGTCCGGATGGACGGCGATCGCGGGGCTGAAGACGATCAGGGCGAAGCGCTTGCCGTGCGCGGACACCTCCTGATTCATTTCCAAGATGAGCGCCTCGGTGACCGCCCACGCGTCGCGCACCGGCGCCTCGTTCGGCGGAAGGAAGATCCAATCGGGGATGCCGGTCTCGCTCCACTGTGATGTAGGCGCAGGAGGTGCATCGCGATCGAATGTCAGAGGTTTGCCTTCCCATCGGGCTTTCGCGAATCCCTCCGCAGTATCCCAAAGCAAACCAATCCCTTGCAGGAAGCGTGAGCGGTTGATGATGGAGGCCCAGGCGGTTCGAAGCATGGAGCTCTGCCGGATGAATTTCGTGTCATATAAGAAGCCCCTGTCCTCCGCGAGTGTCGTGCCGCTCAACGTGAAGTACGGTCGCAGGGGGTCTTCCTCGAGAGCGCGAGAGTTGTTGCGAACATCATTCCCTGCGAAGAACGCGAGGAGCACGAGGTCCGGGTCGTACGCCCAGATGCGGCTCCGGAGCGTGAGCAACTCCTGGGTGGTGCCGTATCCTCCCACGCCGAAGTTGATCGGCTCGACGGAGAGGTTCGCTTCACATGCAGAGATTTCCTGTCGCATGACGGACCAGAACGCCTCCGGCAGAGGCACTTGAAATGCTTCCGTGAACGAATCTCCGAGCACAGCAATCCGCAGGGGCCCTGTCGGCTTCTGCAGGGAATGTTCGTCATCACGCAGTCCCTGACTCGAGATGCGGACGAAGTTCATCCCCTCGTCGCGATGCCATCCCTGCGCGTACGGACGCAGAGCGTACCCCACGGTATTGTCCATGCGGTACCAGGAGGGATTTGCGATGCGGGCGATCCGCAGGGCGACCTCGATGAAGATGATCATCACCGCACAGACGGCGATGAGCAGCGTGATCTTGGCCGCGAGAGAGGCGAAACGGCGCATGGGGGTCGTTTGGGTAGAGTATACCTGAGAAGGTTAGGATTAGGATTAGGGTTAGGGATGAATTATTCATCGTCACTGACATATTGCACGTGGAACATCGCCCCCTAACCCTAACTCCTAACCTTGATCTTCTCATTGCTTCAGACAGCGGGAAGTCGTTAGAGTCTCATCGATATGTTCACGGAAATCCGAAAGTGCCGCATCTGCGGGAATGCGCAACTCACTTCCCTGCTCGATCTTCATGAGCAGGCGCTCACGGGCGTCTTCCCTTCCTCTCCCGATCAGAAGGTGGAGACCGCTCCCGTGGAACTGGTGAAGTGCACGGGCGCGGGAGCGTGCGGCCTCGTGCAGTTGCGACACAGCGCAGCCCCCTCGGAGATGTATGGCATGAACTACGGCTATCGCTCTGGTCTCAATCAGTCCATGGTGCGGCACTTGCAGGGCATCGCCGATCAGGCGCTCGCGCTCGCGCACCCGTCTG
>Ga0208373_1000088_pt1 | contig 168996 bp, 125 predicted proteins | sample RifOxyC2_FD_184036 | JGI IMG/M metagenome (GOLD analysis project Ga0208373, IMG submission 184036) | Soil microbial communities from Rifle, Colorado - Rifle Oxygen_injection C2 (SPAdes) | ecosystem: Environmental > Terrestrial > Deep subsurface > Rock core/Sediment | place: Rifle, Colorado...
GGTGACCTGCTCGCGCTCGGTGGCGGGGGCCGCGTCGTCGGTGTGGGCGGCGGCGGTGTCGGTGGTGATCTCGGGGGCCTGGGTGCTGGGGTCGGTCGCGGTCGTCATGGTACTCTCTCCCTAGTCCTGCCCCTGGTGGGGGCGCAGTGAAAGCGCGCCCCACGTTGGGGCTTTGGTAACCTACCGTAGGCCTCGCGACACACGTCGCGTGACCATATCCGGATACTGTATATGATCATAGAGATCATAGCCTGTACCCGGATATGGTATTTTATTTTTTTGTAGCTATTTTGACACGAATTCTTGTAAAGAGCGACACTCACCCTATTTTAGGATGAACAGAAGATTATATCATATATTGTGTAGTTTGTCAAGAGATAAAGGCTCTATATTTTCCCTCGGGAGAACAGATATTTTTTGCTTAATATAGAGAAAAAAATGAAAAACAAAAAAGGCTTTATTGAGCCAATTTTGCTATCACTCGAACACTTGAACACCTAAGCACTGGAGCACCAGGTCACTGAAGCATTTAAGCACTAGGACATTTAATTACTTAAACACCTATCATAATATGCTTCGGACTACAAAAACCATACAAATTATTTTTTTCTTCTGCACTGCAACTCACCCCCGTCCCCTCTCTTAGTAAGAGAGGGGTGCCCCGAGTACTCGGGGTGGGGTGAGTTACATAAAAAAAATATAACAAAAAGCTCCCCGATGATGAGAGCTTTTTTGTACTAACCTGTTTATCTATTTCCACCACGTGGTCCACCACCCCGAGGACCGCCGCCTCCACCACCTTTTTTACGCCCGCCTTGTCCTTGTTGTCCTCTGGCATTATCAGGTCTATTGTCAGGACGCTGACCACGATCCTGTTGTCCAGATCTATTGTCACTACCTTGTTGACCCTGACGTCTATCATTCCCTTTCTTTTCTCTTTGTCCCCTATCTCGATTACTTTCATCTGAGCCACCACTCCTATCATTGTTTCTATCTCTACCGCCATTGCGTCGATCTCTGCCATTTGGTCGTCCACTGTCTCTATTGTTTGATCTGTTTGCAGACCCTTCGCCAGCACCAAGACCGAGATCATCACGAACCTGTTCATCGAGCAACGAAGCTACATCTATAGACATACGCGTCTGCATATCACGCGCAATATCTCGAGCTTGTGTACGAATAGCATCTGTTGCTTTGCGTAATGATCTATCACCACTCTCTTGTCCTAATCTTCGCACCAGTTCAAGTGCGGCAAGTTGTTTAGTAGCTTGTTCAAAATCTACCTTGTTTGTCTCTCCACCACGCGCTACATCTGGCATCTCAGTACTACCAAACAATAACTCACGCGCCTGATCTCCGTTCAAAGACATCTTACTTACATCAAAAGATAGAGACCCTTTATCTTTTTTCACCCCAATAGATCCATACGAACCAAGATTGAAATACGTAGTATCTGGATTTGCTTCAGATGTATCTGAGCCGGTGCCTTCAGCACTACCTTGTGCATGTGCCGTGTCATCATCCATTGCTTCTACATCATCTGTCTGCTCTGCTTCATCTTGTGTTTGTGCAGGTGGTTGTGTCTCTACTACAGGAGCAGGAGTAGTACCTGCATCCACTCTCGACGTAGAAGTTGAAGTAGTATCTCCCTCTCCAGCGGTAGGAACTTGTTCTCCTTGTCTTGCGCCCTTACGTTCGTACGCAGGACGAGGAGCATCCTTCATACCACGAGACACATCTTCGAGTACAGGTCGTTCTCGTGTGGCAAAATATAGAGCTCCTGCTGCGAGCGCACCTCCACCAGCCACAGCATTGAGCATGGCAAGTCTACCATATGAAACATCAAACGATCGTCCATCTTCCATACCAAGTCTGACACCCTTGCCATCTGGTGTAGGCTCTGCATCTGTAGCACCATCTACATGTATATTTGCTTCTTCGCCAGTATTGGTATTACGTACGGGTATATCTGCGCCACTACCAGTCACACGTGGATCTGCCACTGGCTCTACACGCGGTTCACGCGCGCGAGCTGCTGCCAATTCTTCAAGACGTTGCTGCGCATCTTCAGCCTGTGCTATCTGTGCCAAAGCAAGAGATTTACGATCAAGATCTCCGGTAGTAGGAGCATACTCATCAGCATCTCCTGTAGTACGCATACCACTGGCAATAAATCTATCTGGACTGCCACCGGTGCTTGTCTCGTTCATACCCATATAGACAATTGGTCTACCTGGTTCTGCACGAAGTGGTGTCCTGCCACCTGGTTGATTATCAAACAATTTTACATTATCTGCTAAATAATCATCTCTGTTGGCATCATGCTGAAGTGCAGAACCGAGGCGTCGGATGAGATCACCACTACGACCACCTGCTGGCTGGTCAATAACCTGCGCTTTGTATTCTGCAAGGAAATCTGCAAGCGCCTTGTCTGTATCCTGCGGTATACCATCGGGAAATAATTTACCCAAAGATACACGATTGAATCCTTGACTCTGCAAAAATCTCAGTGCCTCGTCTGTATGCCCTGTCTTCATCATTTCTCCGACCATAGTGAGATCACGTTCGCGTTCAAAATGTAAAATCCATTGTGGATCACGAAACTTTGCCTCGGGGAATAATGTATCTTCGCTACCTGTACCATGATCTGTGGCAGACTCAAGTACTGATCGCATAGCATCGGCATTGCCAAGACTCGGGTACGCGGTAACCCACGCATCCATTTCTTTTGCTGCCGCAGGTGATAAATGAAATTCTTTTATGATATCGAGACGATCTATATCCCAACGAGCTGACTCGGGCACTGGCGGTACTTCTATTGTCTCTGCTCGCGGAGTGGGCTCTCCTGATGGTGGTGCATCTACATCTCTGCCTCCATGTGCACCCACATCTGGTGATGTGTCGTGTGCATGATCTGCTACTTGAGCGCCTGTACCCGCTGCTGTTCCTGTTTCTTCTGGGATTCTTATGCCTAATTTTTCAAATGCCCATGCTCCAATGTCTTTGCTAAAATAGCCAAGACCAGCACCAATTACGCCACCGACAACCATACCTTTGAGAGCTCCTGCATGGCGTTTGATGAAGCCACCCTTATCTTTTAATTTATCAATAGTCTGTTGGCGTTCTGATTTGAGCAAGCTCACATCTGTATCAAGCTCTGCTAAAAGTGCTTCTGCTCCTGCATGTCTCAGGCGTTTGTCGTATGTCTCATATTCAATACTGCGCAATACGTTACGTGCGCGCACTCGCAATAGTTCGCTATTGTTCAATAGACCAAGAGACATGGCAACACGAATATCTTTTGCGAGTTTCTGAAGACCGGTATCACTTAGGCTTTCAGTCTTCTTGCTATCTATGCCAAGCGTAGACAATGCAAGCTCTGCTTCATCTATACGTCTCTCTACCTCTGTACGCATCTCTTCTTCACGTGCTCTAATATCTTTCATATTGCCCAGATGCGTTCCCAAATATGCACCCGCAAGTCCAAGCACTGCAGCGCGTACTTCTGGTGCAAAACTTGATGCGACACCTATGGCTCCACCAGCAATAGCGCCCATTACTTTTTTGGCTAATTCATTTTGATCAAGTACCTCGCCATCGGCTTTGAATAATGATTGTACATCGCCACGCTTCAAAGCCATAGCTTTTTGTAATACGCGCATCATGCCAGGATTCTCACGAATGATATCTGCGACTGCGTCTACTGTCTGGCCACTATACAACTCTGAAACCAAATGATCGAGACGAGCGTCCTGAGCTTCTTCGCGGGATATCTCTCCACGCGCAGCTCGAGTACGTGCATCGAGCGCTATTTCACGACGCCCAGCTTGCAAAAGCAATATTGCCTGCGCGCGTATAGTATCATCATCCACTACTTCTGCACCAAGTCGAGCCTCATCGCGAGTAACTGCAGAAGATGCATCTGTGCGACTCACACGATATGAAGCAGTGATGAGACCATCACTCATAAATACCGCAAGACGATCTATAAGTGTCTTGTCTCCACCTTGTGGAGTTCCATCAGCCCCTTTTGCCAGACCAAATCTTTGCATAAGTCTCTGACGAAATTCTGGCGTATTTCTAAATGTTTGTAATATTTCATCTTCTTTTTGTTTAATTTTTTCTTCCACGTCTTGAGTACGATTGAGTGTGCGTTCACGTCCCGCTTTGGTGCTTCGCTCTGCTGCATACCAACCACCAATAGCTCCAGCTATGCCACGCACTACCATCGCAGGAGCTTTGGCAACCGTGCCTGCAAGAGACGCGAGTCCGACTACAACAGCAGCAGGACCTACCGTGACTAAAGCATTTTTGGCTTTCTCCCACACTTTGGTCATGCCACCATGATAAAACTTTTTCATGTCTTGAAGTACATTGGTTTCTTCGCTCGCGACAAACAAACGGATACCATACATAGTCTCACGGTATCCTTGTTGCTTTTCCCAAAAACCAAGAAAATCTTCTGCATCTGTATACCCAGCACGACGAGCCTCTTCGCGGAGACGGCGTTCATCCACACCTTCTTGTCTAAATATATGTGTAATGTATTCTTCTACATCGCCTGCTGCAGTAGGATCTGTCATGAGATGCAATAATTTCGTGTATCTCTCACGGCCAATTATTTCAATCAACACATGTGGGCGTATGTCTACTATGCCATGCTCAAACTCTTCGACAGTCCCCTCTGGCATATTGTTCAATCTGCGATGCAAATCTTCGGCTGCATTGTATTTGTCTGCAGCACTACTCCATACCGTACCGTCAGGAGTAACTTCAAACGTTTCTCCGTGGGATATATGCGCACGCATCACCTGTTGTCTATCTATGACTGAGTCAGTATAGAGCGGTTTGAGACCGCGCGCCTGCAGTTGATCCGGGCTTTCGATGCAAAAACGTTTGATACCAAACAGATGCTCATCTGGCGATATAATGACGCACATACCTTGGTTACGCGCTTCTGCACATAGGGCGGATAACCTTCCAACGACTGTGGTGTCCAATGGTGCATCTGCGCTACCAAAATTGCCCACGTCAAACCCAAACACGGAAGATAATACAGATGCACCTACACCTGGAGGCATACCATATTCACGCGCTAGGCGTGCCATCGTAGCTTCTGGCGTTTCAACAGCTGTCTCTGCCGAAGCACTATCTGACACTGCAGTACTTTCTCCTGTTGTCTCTTCAATATCAGGAAGTTCTATTCTCGGATGTGGTTTGCCTACTTCAGAAGATTTGGAAACCAAACCTCTCAAACGCTGGCCTATAGATTTTTTGCGTACAGCAAAATTGTATGGATCATCTGATACGAATTCATATCCTTTCGCAGGATAATACGTATTGTTACCATCTTCATCACGTGCCGCGTATACTCTTCCTGTATCCAATGCATATGAAAGATCAACAAAAGGAATATCTTCTTCTTCAGCACGTTTTATTGAATCTATTTGTTCTGAATTCAACAAATTTTGCATCATATCTTCAAACCACCAATCAGGATCTTCTGCTCCATCCAATGATGATACATGGATCCTCGAAACATCCGGATGTTGTTCACGAGTATGTCTAAACTGCGCCAATAATCTGCGCATTTCTTCACGGCGCTCTGATGGTATATATGGCCTTCCATGCCAATCACGCCCTTCGTCATCCATGAGACTCACACACGCAAACATAGCATCAGCAAGACGTCCGAGTTCTTGCGCAGGATTCTCCTGCTCATGTGCTTCTACGTCAGCACCCTGCTCTGCTGGTGATTGTTCACTAGCCTGCACCACATCACGCACAGCAATTCTTCTATCGGACAAGACTACTACCTCTTTGCCTTGTGACCTCATTATATCTATATACTGCTGTACAACTTCGGCAGAAAACTCTGCAGGGATATCATTGATTTCAAATCCCAAAGTGCGCAATTCTTCTGGAGACATACTTTCCAAAGGGATATCTACATCGTAAACTCTTGAAGAATCCGCGGATGCAGAATCTGCAGAAGCGTCAGCATGACTTGCTTCATCCTCACGAGCTGTATCACCCTCTCCCTCACCATGCAGAGCTGGAAAATTATCACCGGATAATGCTTCATCACCTGTTCGTCGCGCAGGAAGATTATCCCTGCCATCAGGGATAGCTGGCAGATGATCTGACGGCAAAACATCCTCTGGAGCTTCGGCACTAGACTGTGTAGCTTTCACAGCAGAGGGACCAAATACTGATTCGGGATTACCACCAAGCACACGAACTAATTCGCGACTCGAGTCTTTGATAGTAGGATCAATATATAATGCAGTACCCCTCATTTCATGTTGTCCATTTGGTGATATATGTATTTCAGTAATATATCTATCATGTTCACCAATAGAACGATGTATAATACCTAGTAACCTCTGCGCATACTCAGGGCTCAACATGCCTTTTGGTTTGGTAAATTCACCCCAAGACTCCCTCAACCTGCCCCAATTTTTTGCAAATGTGTTTATTCTAAAACGAGGATCTATTTTCTGAAGTTCTTTTTCTGCAGGACCCAAAATATCCAACAATGCTTTTTCTACACCTACTGGTTCTTCGGGATTGGTAGATCGACCTGCGTTCGGGTCTGCCTGTTCTCCACCCGGAACTGAAGCCTTTTCTTTTCTGCGTCTTTTTATTTTTTCTGATTCACCTTTTTTGGTTGCATCTGATGACTCAGTAATTTTTACTACTTCTATAGATAAATTATCTGCAGAACCTGCTTTCCATTTTTTCTTTTTCATGAATTGTCCTGGTGCATACTCAATATCAAATGGACCGTCAGCATTGCCACGCGCAAATGTCTCTTTCCATAAACGTTCTTGGACTTTACGCGCATCACCACCCTCTTCTGCTGTCCATTTCTCTACTTCATATTCAGATACAATGTCCCACAAACCATCTGACCCGAGCACTATAATATCTCCATCTTGACCTTGAAATTCAATTTGTTCTGGACCTTGCTCATGTATATCTGCTGTACCATGTCCGAGTGAACGAGAAATAATGTGATCAATAGGACTATTGAATATCTGCCCTGTTTCGTATCCTTCACGTATGGTTTCAAAAAAAGCGCGTAATTCCTCGTCATCTCCCACTGCTCTTCTATGTCCCATATAAAATATGCGGGCCCAATGATCCTGCGTATCTTCTTTACTCAAATCAAGAAGATCCGGATTTTCGCGCATCTGGGCCACGACTTCTACCGCAAAATTATGCATCTTTGTCGTGCCCTCTTCTAACTTTTTGCCACCACGCACCGTCATTGCTTTTGAATCTCCTATATATGCAAGTTGAACTTTCCTATCTCTATCTATGCGAGCGATAACTGCTGCGGTGTTGCCATTTGATAATTCATTCTCAATCCTCGCATGACCATCAATCATTGCCTCCCTCAAATCTGTCTCTCCAGCTCTTATCATACCTACCACTGCCTCATTGACAAGACGACTTGCCTGGCGTCCGTTGCCCATACCACCCGCACCATCGATAACACCTGTCACGAGAGCGCCATCAGGTCCGACCACGGTGAGTATGCTATCTTCATTTTTTGTTTCAATAAAATTTTCAGGAGTCCGTATTTTCTTGTTTGCAGCATCTCTATTATACTCTGTATATTTGGAAAATGGTCCTCCATAATGTGAACGCCCGTCTACAACCGCCTGCTCAGTGACGATATGTATGTCTGTCTTATTTTCTTTATTATCTGGATCTGTTACAAATCTATCTTCAAACATAATTTGACGTGATTCTCCAGGTTTGAGCAACTCACGTGATTCTATGCGTACTTTTTCAGGAGTTAATTCACCCAAAGGCAAGTAATTGATTTCTGTGGAACCTAATATCCCCAAGGATAATAATCCCTTCTCTGTATCTGGTATTTCTTTTACTATATATTTCCTCACACTACCATCAGAATCTGTATACTCAATTACATCCCCCACACTCAGACTTCCAGCAGGTGTTTCTATTTTTCCTTCACCGATTCCAATACCCCGGACCAAAGCCTCTGCAACATCCCCAATTTCACCATCTGTTAAAGTTGGTTTCTGTAATAATACTGCCAATTTCTCTTCAGCCGCGTGCAATTTTCGACTAAACTGATCAAGATGTATTTGTAATTCGTCTGCATGACTCATTCTTTGTGGTATTTCACCCAAAGACTGCACGAGTTCATCTCTCTCTTGCTGTAAATCCTCAATCTGGTGACCGAGTGCCTGTATCCGTGCTTCAAAATCACGATGGGCTTCGTGAGCTTCTTCTCGGTTACCAAAGGATTTTCTCATTTCTTTTCTTTTGACTCCATCTGGTGCTTGCTTTGGTGATGTTTCTTCTGGCATATTAAGGAATATTAGTGGTGAGGTAAATCAATGATATTTTGTAAAACGTCAGAAATTTTGTGCTGATCAAGCGCACCCAAAATACGGACTTTCAACATACGTCCCTCTTGTTGTAACGCGCGGACATCCTTTTCCAATTCACTGCATAGATAGACCAAATCATTCTCTGATGCTGACGTAATCTCGTGTTGTCCAGATTGTATAGGACTGACAGGCATATATACGATTAGGCTGTCTTGGATAAAATTGCACTTACCTTTTCTCCAAACGCAATAATTATTTTTTTCAAATCTTCTTCAAATGTAGGAATAGAAGCATACCAAAAATCACGCCACTGCTCTCCTGTGGTATTTTCACTTTCTGCAAATTTGGCAAATTGCGTGAGTTGTGGCTTGGATAATTTTGGTAACATTTCAAGCCCAATACGTTCTTCGAGACGAGCAAGTACCTGGGGCACGTAAATACGTCGTTGTTCATCAGTCAATGTACTCAGCCCATTTTCATATAATAATTTTTCGACATACGCTGACAAGAAATCAAATTGGTGTGTGTCTTGAGTCATATAAATAATATTATATTAATTCTTTTTTAAAATCATAAGACCAGAAAGCAACACTCCCACAATAAATCCAAGCACTGCATTTAAAACTACATTTGGTCGCACGGGAAATCGCGTAACGATTGGTTCATTCACCACCTTGATGGTGACATCACCACCAACATATTCCCAACCTTTGGACGAAAGTGCATTTACTGCAGCTCCCGCAAGCATCTTGGCCTGTTCTGCATCAGGATGATATGCACTCACATTCAATACTCCAGTCCCATACACCACAGAAGGATTCATGGATTTTTGCCATAATTTTCTTTTCTCACGTTCATTTTTATTGTCAAAATATGACCAATCAATGGCAAACTCGGGTTGTGCTTTCACTTTGTTATAAAAGTCATTGGTCCTCATGACCTGGGCTATATTTTCACCCACGCGTTCGGCAGAACGTACAACCGTATACGGATCTACGCCGTATCGAGACTGAGAAATAATGAGCACCTGAGCATCAGCACGATAACTCAATGGGAACAGCGCGGTGGCAATACCTGACAACGCGCCACATATAATAGCTATAACAAGGATGACTTTCCAACGCTTCTGAAGAAGATGGAGGGGAGAGGTGAACATAGTAAAATGTTTAATTTAAAATTTTAAATTTAAAAATTTTGAATTGTCCTAGACCCAGACCTAAAGGGTTCTCAAATTCGAAATTTTAAATTCAAAATTAACAAATGAATATACCACAAAATCCCTCTTTTGTCAATCTATACAGCAAAAAAATTAGTTCTTTTACTTGTGCATTAGTATATCAGATTCTTTGCCTTTACGCCACACAGTCACGCCAAATTCATCGGGAGCAGTGTATAATTGCCGGTGCAAAGTCTCGGGAGCCACCGTATCATTTTGCACACGAATAATTATATCTCCTGGCATGAGACCTCGTGGCAAAGCACCCACGCTTGAAATATAAAAACCTGAAGCCGGCACATCATCGTCCCCTTCTTCACTACTACGATATACAAAATATCCATTCCATGTAATAGCAAAATCATCGAGTGCATCATTTCCCAATACAAAAGGCAATTGATATTCTATACTCCATCCTGTATGCAATTCATCATTGTCATCAACAAAACCAACAAATTGACCTTGACCAGTCATTGCTATCCCCTGCTTTGAAACAGTAGGATCTACATAAAAGCGCGTATACGCATCGAGCGCATTGTATGCACCACTAGATACTGCGTTGCGAGCACCCAATATGCGGTGATGCCATGAACCGCCATGATCTGACCATACATCGAGACCTGTATCAACATCAGTCCAATTCACAAAAGGCAATACATGAAATTCATTTCCTATACATTTGATATATACATACCCCGAGCGTGCGTCTACAAGAACCTTTTCTATTGCATAAGAAATACCTCTATAATCTACTGCTTCAAGTTTGGGTATAAGTGATTGATTGAAATCGGGCATATACGATACTCCCCACCCATTCGAGCTCAACATCACTGCTTGCCCCACACGCGCATTATCTGCATAAAAATCTCCTGACAATTTTTGCGTCTTGTCAAATAATCTCATCGTACCCATCTGATACCGTTGTATCACAAGTACATCGGGTCGCTCGGTAGAGCCATACAATTGTGATGAACGATTAACAAAATATAATCCCGCTGAATCAGAATAAAATGTAGGATTGATCCATGCGGTCACGACAAGCGCCCCTGTAATCCCCGCGAATACTGACAGCACAACCAAAATAACAATGGCAGATATACGAATCCATAATTCACGCGCATTACGAGAACATGTTTTGTTTGGAAGATGAGGAGGGAGCATATAATAAATTTCAAATTTTAAATCCACTTAATGACATACAGTACGACAAAGAACAAGAAAGCATTTACTCCCAAAAACCACTTTTGTCGTTTCCACAAAATACCAGTAAGGCTCAAATGAAAACGGACAAATAACTGTACAATATACCACAACCACACGAGCAAAAAAGCAGAAGCAAAATAACCAAAGGGCAGTAGTTTCATCACCCACATGATCTCTACGATGCTCAATAAAACAAGTATACACCACACGACAAGCTGTTCAAATGTAAACTTGAAATACAAACTCCAAATCATATAGGCGCCGGTAGCAGCATATACACCTCCGATGATACTCAGTAAAGCAAATGAAAGCTGATTAAAATATATATGCACCGCAAACAAAGCTACAAACAATGCATACACATTGAACACATAGAGCATCATCATCATGCGACGAAGAGGCTTCTCTTTGATATGGATGGCATGCTCTATACGTGGTTCAGACCAATACGCAATAAAGAAAAAAATAAACACAGATGCGCCGACGAGAAACCATCTCATATACAGAGATTCAATAAGCAATAATAATATAATAAAAGAAACTGCGGTCATACTATTGAGAGCAGTCTGGTGTTTCTCGACATGGTACTTCACATGCAATAACACAAAAAAAGAAAACCACACAACACATGATATGATAAATACGTATGTATGGGGAAATACATGGATCGCCAATAATACACTCGGTGCTACCAGTGTTGAGACAATACGTATCCACCATGGACGTTGTTCATCTGCCATATCTAATTGGCTATAAGTGATTGTATAAGTGATACAACAGAATCTCGCATCTCAGCAGGAGACTGTTGCGTCTGTGCGCGCAATCGCGTCACACTCAAAACTACATTGAGATGTTTCTCTTGCATATCTTTTGGCACACGCACAGCAAGCAATGTATCCTCTACTGATGCAAGGATATTATCAATTGATTGTGAACTCTGCGTAGTATCTGAGACAATACGCGATATGCTTTCTCTATACTGTGTAACAAGTTCTTCGGACGTTGCTTGGGTATTTTGATTATCCTCGGCTTGAATATCTTGGCCAATATCGACAGATGGTGCTTGACTATCCGGTGCCACGTCTCTTTGTCTATCATGAGAAAAGAGCATCGTCACCAATATACCCACTGAAATAATAATACCAAGAGCAACAGCACCAAATACAAAAAATAACAAAAATGAAGACTGTTTTTTGTGTATAAACATATAATAATGCAATTATGTCATAATAATAAACTAAGTATACAATATTTGCCTAAACCTTGCAAAATAAGAAAAAAACGCTATACTAAGAACGCCTTAGCACTACAGCACCTAAGCACCTGCCTGCGCAGGCAGGCTCAAGCACTTTTTCTAAGATAAACTTTTTTGGTGCAACGTGCTTAAGTGTTTACATTAATATATGCCCTCATACGCAAAAAATAAAAAAGCACTTTTTGACTATGAACTCCTCGAGACACTCGAGGCTGGGTTAGTATTATCTGGACATGAAGTGAAGTCGGTGCGAAGTAAACATATACGACTTGCAGGAAGCTTTATAAGCATACACGACAATGCAGCATTTCTCACCAACGCACATATAGCTATGTATAGATATGCAAATGTGAAAAACTATGACCCTACACAGCCAAGAAAATTGTTGCTTACCAAAAAACAAATCTGTTATTTAACAGGAAAAACTCATGAAAAAGGCTTGACAATTGTGCCTCTCTCTGTCTATACTAAGGGTCGTCTACTCAAAATGGAAATAGGTATCGTTCGAGGAAAAAAGAAATACGATAAGCGAAGAATTATAAAAGAACGAGAACAGAAAAGAGAAATAGGAAGAGCAATGAAAGAAATAAATTGATGATGTAACTCATCCTCAACGAAAAGTGGTACCACGAGGTGGCGCCATTGATAAATATTCTGCAACACAAAATAAAGGTATACCGCGTAGTGGCGATATTTATAGTTAATTGAGTGCCGCGTAAAACCCTAACGGGTCACGCGGCGCTCAAGTGGCTCCATAAAATTCGCCACTTTACGCGGGGATGACAGGGTTCGATAGGTGGACCTATGTTATCTACTATATGCATGTCGAGGTGGTATACGATCCTCGTAAAACCCGTATACAATTCTCAAGTGCAAACTTGGTAAGTCGAGTGAAAAACGCAGTAGCGCAAGCTTTCCGCGTCCCAACATTCGCATCTGTAGTGGCCTAATAGGCCTGCTACCATCATTCCCATGATACTCGGTAATGGATGAATGGTGTCAACCTATCGAGTGTAGGATATATGTGCTTTCTGTCGCATATACTCGAAATAAATACAGGATCAGTTGATTGCTATTTTGCTGATTTCTAAGCAATCAATAAAACACCAAACCAGCTATACATGTAGATTGTGGTGGTAACCCATCTAGACCCGGGTTCAATTCCCGGCATCTCCACGAAAAGCGGTGCAACCGCTTTGAGTGACGCGTGATGAGCGAAGCGAATTTTACGCGTCACAACCAATAACTGCTTTTTCAACGGCACCGCCTCGTGGCGATGCCATAGTAAAATTAGCAAGGAGGATTATGTATTACGTTGTTTATTTTTTAGAATCTACAAAATATCCACAACGTCATTATATAGGTTACACGACAAATTTAAAGAATAGGATTCAATACCACAATAAAGGATTAGTTACATCGACAAAAAATTTCAAACCATGGAAAATAATATATGCTGAGATGTATCTGAATAAAAAAGATGCAATGGGAAGAGAGAAATTTTTGAAAAGTGGATCCGGATGGAAATTTCTAAAAAAACAATTGACACATTATTTTCAAAATAAATAATATCTATGAGAATATCCCGTAAAAAACGACCAGACAAACCGCTCATTCCGCATTACAAAAAAAATGCGGAGATTGCTGCTGCAGAATTACTCTTGCTTGATGAGGATGGACAACGCATTGGCGTGATGACAAGACAAGAGGCGATTGATCTCGCATTCGAAAAAGAATTTGACCTCGTAGAAATCAATCCAAAATCTGATCCTCCTGTAGCAAAACTTGTCGACTTTTCTGAATTCAAATACCAACGAGAAAAAGAGGCCCGCAAACAAAAAGCTCACTCACGAACGAGCGACACCAAAGGAGTGCGTCTCTCCATACGTATCAGTGACCATGACAAAGAAACAAAACAAAAACAGGCTGAAAAATTCCTTGACCGCGGTGACAAGGTAAAAATAGAACTCATGCTCAGAGGAAGAGAAAATGCTCGCCCAGATCTTGCTGAAGCACTAATACGCAATTTCATTGGTAATATACAAAAGACAGTCGAGGTACGAACAGAGCAAGATATAGTTAGACAAGGAAAAACAGTAACTGCCATTATCGTAAAAAAATAGACACCCTCAAATATGACATTCCTCCCCTACTCGGGGAGGTTTTCTATACACAAGGAAACACCTTGACGAACGAGCCTACATACGGTATACTCATCCCGCCCTAAGGTACACATAATTTGTTTATACTATGCCAAAAATGAAGACACACAAAGCTACTGCAAAGCGATTTCGTGTGAAAAAATCATCAAAAGGTACAAAAGTCTTGAAACGCACTGACGGACAAGACCATTTTAATTCACGTGAAAGTGGCAACACAAGACGCAACAAACGGTCAGATAATACTGCTTCTGCCCCTCTTGCAAAGACTGTTTTGAAAGCATTGCCATATCAAAACTAATTTTTGAATTTTAAACTGTATGCCACGAGTAAAACGAGGATTACACCATGTAAAACGCCGCAAAGGAATCATGAAGCGCGTAAAAGGGTTTGAGGCAGGACGCAAAAACCTCATCAAGCTCGCACAGACAGCGCAAACAAAAGCTGGAGCACACGCATATCGTGATCGCAGAGTGAAAAAACGTCTCACTCGCCAACTATGGCAAGTGAAGATAAATGCTGCAGTTCGCGCACTTGGTATGAGCTATAGCGTATTCACCGGAGCTCTCAAAAAACACAATATCATGATTGACCGAAAAGTACTTTCTCAAATTGCAGAAAAACACCCAGCAGTGTTTACCAAAATTGTAGAGGAAGTAAAATAAAAATGATACAATACATAACGTAGATAAAATTAAAACCACCCCAAATACTCGGGTGGTTTATTTTTGCCTATATTTTAGTGTATAAAAAATTAATTACGAAATAAGTATATCACAAAAAATAACAAACAAAAAAAGCACTCCGCATTACCGGAGCGCTTTGATAAGTACTATTGAAGTATTATTTCAATGTTACTTTTCCACCTGCTTCTTCAATCTTTTTCTTCATCGCTTCTGCTTCTTCTTTCTTTACATTTTCTTTGACATTCTTTGGAGCGCCATCTACAAGTCCTTTTGCATCAGCAAGTCCAAGACCAGTGATTTCTTTTACTACTTTGATAACACCGATCTTGTTGTCACCAACTGCAGTAAGTTCAACATTAAATTCTGTTTTTTCTTCGGCAGCAGGAGCAGCAGCAGCAGGACCAGCCATCATCATGGCAGGAGCAGCAGCTGATACGCCAAATTTTTCTTCAAAAACTTTTACAAGTTCTGCGAGATCGAGTACAGACATCTTTTCAACTTCACTGACGAGTGATTGAAATTTTGCTGGTACTTCGACAACTTTTTTTTCGTCTGACATAGTATGTATGTTATAAATGTTTTAATTGTTGTAGATGTTGTAATTGATATTCATTTCCAACAAACGAAGTGATACAACATCTTAACAGCTTTAACTTTCTTACGCTTTCGCGTCTTTGATATTGTTTAATACACTTACAAGCCCGCGCAAATTGCCGGCAAGTACATTTACAAAGCCAGATATTGGCGCATTGAGAGAGCCAACCATCTTTGCGAGGAGTTCGTCTTTGCTTGGTAGTTTGGATAACTCGGTGACTTTGGTTGAATCAATCGCCTGTCCTTCGAGCATACCACCAAACATATGTACAATCTCATGACTTTTTGCAAACTTTGCAACGATTTGTGCAGGGGCTACTTCATCTTGTAAACCAAGTACGACAGCAGGACTGCCCTCGAATACTTTGGTATCAACATCAAATCCGATTTCCTTGAGAGCACGCTTGAGAAGCGTCTTCTTGGTCGCGACATATGTCACGTTTTGTGCGCGACACATATTGCGAAGCTCTTCAGACTCTTTGACCTTGAGACCCTGAAAATTTGCAAAAACCGCTGACTTTGCTGTTTTCAAGCCTTCAGCTAATTCTTGTATAGCTTGTTCTTTTGTTTGTCTTGTCTTAGCCATAATATCTAAGTCTTCTAAGCTCTCTAAGCTTTCTCAGTTCTTCTGAGATTAGCATAGTGCTTAGTATAAAAAAACTGTGGTTGTAAACCACAGACACTCTGTAACCCTCGACCTTTTTGTCTAGCTAAAATAATTTAGAAAACCTAGATAGCTTAGACGACTTAGAGGTTACCTCGGCAGGAAATTGAGTCTTGCGACACCTGCTGTCTATGGTAGAACGAGTATACATCAAGCCTGTATTTCTGTCAAGTAACCGAATGTATCACCTCAATCATATAAATAAATTATACAAAAATCCAGCACATTTTCGTACTGGATTTCATGTGTCCAATACTTCTCGGTATTCCAGAAAATATATTGTATTACATTCTCTGGGTCACGACCGAGAAGCGGGCGGACCAAATCTTTATTCTTTGGTCTCCTCTTAAGATCAAGCCGACGAGTCTTCTAGTTCGGCTGCCGGCGATTTGGGTGTCGATAGTCGCGGTAGATCCAGATGACGAAGACCACGACACCGATTGAGAGGACGGAGACCCACCAGTACTCCATGGCGAACTCCGCGACACGGTTGTCCGCGACCTGATATTTCCAGGCCTTGACCTTGTCGATCTGAGCCATCTCGATCAGGCCGATGAGCACCCTGATCGGCATGACGACGTAGAGTCCTACCAGGGCCGTGGCGATAATGCCGTAGGCCATCGATAGAACGAGTCGGCCGAACTCTTCGATGATGAACATCTGAGGAGCCCTCCAGTAGCCCGAGGTAGAATCGATCCGCGTCCAGATTTGGACCAAAAAATATAACACAAAAAAAAGCTTTTGTCAAGCTTTACTTATGTGTGATTGTGGTAGCGCCACGGGGAAATCTCACTCGTCGCTTCGCTCCTCCTGGGAAAACCTTCGGGTTTTCCCAACCTTTCCTCAGAAAGAGAAAACTCCCGTTTTCTCCCTTTCCCGTTCGATTCCCCTCATCGAACCCCAACAAAAACAAAAAACGAGCTTACGGCTCGGTTTTTGTTTTTGTAGCGCCACGGGGAATCGAACCCCGATTACCAGGATGAAAACCTGATGTCCTAACCATTAGACGATGACGCCATAACAAACGCAAATAGTATATATAAAAACAAAAAAAATGTCAATGAACAACCAGAGGATAATATTGCTTTTTCTCAACATATGACCTATAGTAACAATACAAGTTATTACTAACACATATATTATATATGAATACAACTACCAAAATACTCATAAGTCTCGTAGCTATTACAGGCATATTGGGTTTAACTATAGTAATTTTGAGATTTTCTTCGCCCGAAGATACGTGGATATGTAGTGACCAAGGCTGGATAAAACATGGCAATCCAAGCAATGCGATGCCTACCTCAGGATGTGACAATGACAATAAAAATCCAATAACATCAACTAATAATCAATATGCCAATGATATAGTTGTTGATATACCCCACACAAACCAAGAAATATCGAGTCCGTTCACTATTACAGGCAAAGCACGCGGAACATGGTATTTCGAAGGATCATTCCCTATACAACTTTTTGATAATCAAGGAAATAAACTTGCGGATAGCTATGCAATGTCTCAGGGTGAATGGATGACTACTGAATTTGTACCATTCACTTCGACGCTTACCTTTGATATAGGTGAAGCGACTTCAGGAATACTTGTAATAAAAAATGATAACCCCTCTGATAATCGAACACTTGATAAAGAAATACGTATTCCCCTACTATTCAAACAAGAAACTACACAAGTTTTGGTATTTTTTAATAATATAGAAAGAGATCCTGGACTCGTGGATTGCTCTGTAGTGTATGGCGTGTCGCGGACAATCAAAAAAACACAAGCAATAGGTCGTGCCACTCTTGAGCAACTATTCAAAGGCATTTCCAAAGAGGAAGAATCAGAAGGCTTTGTAGATAATATACCCGCTGGAGTGACAATACAAAAACTAACCATAGAAAATGGGGTTGCAAAAGTTGATCTTAGCAAAGAACTAGAACAAGGAGTTGGTGGGTCATGCCGTGTGACCGCTATCCGAGCCCAAATCACTGAAACGCTCAAACAATTCCCTACAGTAAGTGAGGTAATTATCTCAATAGACGGCCGAACTGAGGATATTTTACAACCATAAGTCACACTTGAATAAACCATATAAAACAGGTACTATAAGGTGGCTATAATAGCCACCTTTATCATATGAATACATCAAAAACAAAACAGAATTATCCGTCGGTTATTTTACAAAGTATGGTGATGGCGGCGTTGATCTACTTCCGATTGAAGACGGTAAGGATCTCGAGGAATTTGAAGAACGTGATGTAGAAACAGATGATAAAACATGCGGGACATAAATTAAAAATGTCTAAAATTTGTAGTCTGTCATCCACTCTCCGCTTAGGGCGGATCGGTCGGAATGGCAATAAGAAAATATGAAAAAAGCCCTCTTTATCGGCCGCTTCCAACCATTTCATCAGGGGCACTTGGATGCTCTAAAACAAATCTCTGAATCCGAGGTTATTATTGGCATTGGCAGTTCACAATACAGTGAAACTGACGACAATCCGTTGAGTTTTGAGGAGCGCAAAAAAATAATTGAAGAAAAACTTAAAAATTTAAATCTAAACTACAAAATCATTGGCATCCCTGATATCCACGAAGAAACAGAATGGGTTGATCATGTAAAAAAAATAGTTGGAAATTTTGATATGGTTTATACCGGCAATGAATTGGTACAGACATTGTTTGAACAAAAAGGATATGTGGTCCATGGAATCAAAAAAAATATTGACATCAGTGCCACAGAAATACGCACAGAAGCCAAACGACTTTTCGAAAAATTAGGAAAAACCAAACGCACTTTTAGTTATTGTCTGGGCATAGCGCCTATTACTCTTGAAATAAACCGACTCAAAAAAAAACAAAACGCAATCATCCTCGCCCACTCGTACCAAACAACCGACATTATGTACGGTGTTGCAGACTTTATTGGTGACTCATACGGGCTCGCAAAGATTGCATCACAACATGATGCACAAAAAATAATTTTCTGTTCTGTTCATTTCATGGGTGAAACTGCAAAAATTCTTAATCCTGAAAAAGAAGTCTTCGTTCCTGCGGTTGCAGGATGTTCTTTGGCAGAAAGCATTACTGCCGAAGATGTACGAAACTTAAAAACAAGATATCCGGGAATACCCGTGGTTACCTATGTAAATACAAGCGCTGAAGTAAAAGCAGAGAGCGACATCTGTTGTACTTCGTCTAACGCGCTAAAGATTATTGAATCATTGCCGGATGAAACTATCATCTTCATTCCAGACATTCTCATGGGTCAAAATTTACAAAAACAAACAAAGAAAAAACTAATCTTATGGAATGGTACCTGTATTGTTCACGAACAATTTGATCGTCAGGCAGTAGACAATATCCGTGCACAATTCCCCGGTACCAAAATTCTCGCACATTACGAATGTACATCTTCTGTTGCGGATGCAGTAGATATGGTTGGTAGCACAGGAGATATGCTCAAATATGTAAAAGAAAATCCAGCAGAACACTATATGCTCATCACAGAATGTGGAATTACTGACAGAGTTCAAACAGAATTTCCAGACAAACACATTGTAGGTAGTTGTCAGCTGTGTCCATATATGAAACAGATCAAGTTGGAGGATGTGTTGAATGCACTTAAAAGTCCTAAGAAAGAACAGATTATTGAATTGGATAAAGAAATTTTAGAAAAAGCGAAGAAAAGTTTGGACAGAATGATGGAAATAAGTACCAAAGCAAAATAAGCAGAATAAGGATTGGAACAAAAATTGCTTAATCTGCTTACTGACTTAATCTACTTGATTAATAAACAAAAAAAACGGGACAATAGTATATGACCAAACGCCAAAAACTCACAAAACACTTCAATCAATACGAAAAGCTCACGCTCAAAAATCCAAAATACCTCCGCCAAGTCAAACGTCTGACAGAGGATTTTTTGGCTGAAGATTTGGATACCCGGGGTGATATTACGAGTGACACAGTAATAAAAGGAAACCCAAAAGTCACAGCTATAGTAAAGGCAAAAGAAAACGGCATTGTCGCTGGATTAGAAGAAACAAAATGGTTTCTTACAAGCTACAAGCTACAAGCTACGAGTTACAAAAAAGATGGAAATAAAGTAGGAAAGGGAGAAAAAATATTTCAACTTAAAGGTGGTATAAAAGATGTTCTAAAAATTGAACGGACAATTCTCAATCTACTTCAAAGAATGTCAGGTATCGCAACACAGACTACCAAACTTGTTAAACTTACCCACGGTAAAGTCCTTATCTGCCCTACCCGTAAAACACAATGGGGCCTACTTGATAAAAAAGCCGTTGTTCTCGGTGGCGGAGGAACACATCGGCTTGGACTTTACGATTGGATTTTGGTAAAAGATAATCACATCACTCACTCTAAAACCTATAACCTAAAACCTATAACCTCTTTCTGGGAGATTGAAGCAAAAACAAAAAAACAAGTTTTAGAATTTGCCAAATTAAATCCAGATGCTATCATGTTTGATAATTTTAAACCAAAAAATATCAAAGGGATATTAGAAGATACTGAGATATTGAGATATTCAAAAGATATCATTTTTGAAGTGTCGGGTGGAATTACGGAAAAAAATATTACCGAGTATGCAAAAACTGGAGTGGATATTATTTCGCTCGGTTCACTCACCCACTCTACAAAGGCTTTAGATATTAGTTTAGACATTATTTAAAACTACTTACTATTTACTGCTTACTATTTACTAAAACTATTCTATGGGCAAAAAAAATGATACGATCAAAGCCGATTTTTTAGTAATAGGATCAGGCATTGCTGGCCTGAATTTTGCGTTGGAAGCAAGCAAATATGGCACTGTCGCGATTGTAACCAAAAAAGAACTCATGGAAAGTAACTCAAATTATGCTCAAGGTGGCATTGCTGCAGTTTTGGATACAATGGACAGCTTTGAAAAACATATTGAAGATACTATGAAAGCTGGGTGCTACTTGAATGACAAAAAAGCTGTAGAAATAATGGTGAGAGAAGCTCCCAAACAAATACAAAAACTCATAGATATTGGTGTCGGATTTAGCAAAGAAAACAATAAATTGTCTCTTACCAAAGAAGGCGGACATTCTATGCGGCGTATCGCGCATGTGCATGATACGACAGGTAAAGAAATTGAACGGGCGTTGATTCACCAAGTACGGCATAATGAAAACATCTCTATCTTTGAATCGTACGTAGCATTTAGACTACTAACACCCGAGCACAAAAGCACAAAAGCACAAAAGCACTGTGTCGGCGCTTTGGTTCTCAATACTGAAAAAAATGAAGTGACTACATTTATTGTCAAGGCAACGATACTCGCGACAGGCGGAACAGGACAAGTATACAAACGAAATTCAAATCCAAAAATTGCAACAGGTGATGGCGTGGCACTTGCACATGAAGCAGGGGCAGAAATTTGTGACATGGAATTTATACAATTTCATCCCACAGCTCTTGCAAAAAAAGGCAAACCAGCACTGCTTATTTCTGAGACTGTACGTGGCGAGGGCGGTATCCTTGTTCACAAAGATGGCAAACGATTTATGCCAAACTACCATAAACTCGCCGAGCTCGCACCACGTGATATTGTCTCGCGCGCGATGTTTGAGGAATTAAAAAAAGGTCCAGTTTACCTCGACATCCGACATAAGGGAAGTACCTATATAAAACAACGATTCCCCTATCTCTATAATGAACTCTGGTGGTACGGAGTAAAGATGGATAAAGATCTTATTCCTGTCGCACCAGCCGCACACTTCACCTGCGGTGGAGTTCATACAAATCTAAATGGCGAAACAAATATTCCCGGACTTTTTGCGTTTGGTGAAGTCGCGCATACCGGCGTTCATGGAGCGAATCGGTTGGCATCGAATTCGCTCTTAGAGTGTATGGTATTTAGTAGTAGGGCAGTAAATTCAACTAAAAAATATATCAGAAAAATGCAAAATGCAAAATGCAAAATGCAAAAAATCCCTATAACCTATAACCTAAAACCTAAAACCTTGAATGAAATTAGAAAGATGACATCTTCGATTCAAAAACTTATGTGGAGCAATGTTGGTATCGTCCGTGAAGAAAAAAAGATGAAAAAAACATTAAAAATATTAGATAGATATGAAACAAATATTAAACAGGTACTAAAGACTGGAATAAACAGAGACATTCTTGAATTAAAAAATATCTGTAATGTTGCCAAACTTATTACACAGGCGGCGCTTGAAAGAAAAGAAAGCGTAGGAGCTCACTTTATAGTATGAGTAAAAAACAAATATTCTACATATTCATTATCCCCGGACTATGTATTCAGTTCGTCGGGTCATTTTTTTATTTTGTCATACTCAATGGTACGGGGATTTCAAATATCATTTACACGCTGACAAAAATTCTGGTTATTGTCTGGCCATTATATTGGATATTTAAACGAGACAAAGACAAACAAATACCTCATAGAAAAAAATCCGTTATGTACGGTCTCATATTCGGACTTGGGGTAAGCGCCCTTATACTCATTATTTTCAACGCATTTTTTGATTACTTTTCACAATTTGCGACGAACATGAAAGATGCAGCGGAAAATCTCGGCATACTGAACTACTACATCCTATTCTCACTTTTCTTAAGTATTGCCCACTCTGGAATTGAGGAATACTACTGGCGCTGGTTCATATTCAAAGGACTTCAAATAAAATTTAAACCTCTCATCGCCGCGTCTATCTCGAGTCTCGCCTTTTCCCTGCATCACTTCATTGTACTGTCTCAATTTTTTAATATTTGGATAACTATGCTCTTCGGGATAGCGGTCGGGGTTGGTGGCCTGATTTGGTGTCTTATATATTACAAAACACGATCAATACTTGGCAGTTGGATCGGTCACCTATTCGTAGATCTCGCTGTGATGACTGTAGGTTATATATTGATTTTCTAACTTTCTCATGGTTTAATAAAACCACTATGAAAATCCTTGGCATTGAATCCTCATGTGACGATACATCTGTCGCGTTACTCGATATAACAGATGAAAAAATAGAAATCTTGGCTGAAAAAACAGCAAGCCAAATTGATGTACACAAAAAATATGGTGGTGTGGTACCAGAAATTGCCGGACGAAAACATGCTGAAAAAATTATTCCTCTTGTTGATCATATTCTCGAGGAAGCCCATATTACAAAACCCGATGTTATTGCGGTAACTTCAGGACCAGGTCTTATTACTGGTCTTGTAGTGGGAGTTGAAACAGCAAAAGCGCTTTCATATTTGTGGAATGTACCAATCGTTGCAGTAAACCACATTGAAGGGCATATACACTCCGTATTGATTGGACTTCAGCAATCAGACTTCAGCAATCAGAATAAAAAGAAATCTGAAGTCCGAAGTCCGAAGTCAAAAATAGATTATCCAGCTTTATGTATTATAGCTTCTGGCGGACATACAGAATTGATCTTTGTGTCAGACGTAAATAAATATGAACGAATTGGCGGGACAGTAGATGACGCGGCGGGAGAATGTTTTGATAAAGTAGCAAAATTGCTCGGATTTGATTATCCAGGAGGACCGAAAATTTCAAAATTTGCAGAGGAAGGAAACCCACGTGCAATTGAATTTCCACGACCTATGATTAATAGTAAAGATTTTAATTTTAGCTTTGCGGGTCTCAAAACTTCAGCACTGTATTGGCTCCGAGATAATCAACTGTCTGCGATGAATATAATTCCGTATAAGCTACCCACAGGAATCTATGGACAGACGCAAGAACCTCCCACAATCAACGATTTCTGCGCAAGCTTTGAACAAGCAATAATTGATGTTCTTGTCACAAAAACCCTTAAAGCAGCGAAGCAATACAAACCAAAAACTATTATTCTTGGCGGTGGAGTTTCTGCAAACAAAAAATTAAGAGAAACTCTTGAAATGACAATCAAACAAGAAACTCCGAACTCCGAACTCCGAACTCCGAACTTGAAGTATGCCATGGACAACGCCACCATGATCGCGGTTGCCGCGTACCATCATGCAAAAAATAAAGAGTTTACCTCATGGGACAAGTTGGAAGCGAATCCTAATTGGAAAATAACAGATTTCACAAATTTCTAACAAATTATACAAATTACGAATTACTAGTTACTAATTACCATGTCTCTCAAAATTATCAGTGGAAGCAGTCATAGACAATTTACTGAAAAAGTTTGTCAATTTTTAGGTATTGAAGAGACCAAAATGACGATCAAAGTTTTTAGCAATGAAAATAGATTTATAAAAATAGAAGAACCAGTTCGAGGCGATGATGTATTTGTGATACAAACTCAAGCATCACCCGTTGACGCACACATCATTGAATTACTCATGATCATACGCACCCTTCGCGATGCCTCGGCAAAACGAATCACCGCCGTCCTTCCCTATCTGCCCTATATCCGCTCTGATAAAAAAGATCAACCTCGCGTTTGTCTTGCCGCGCGCCTCATGGCAGACATGATTGAGATAGCGGGAGCAAACCGCGTACTTATCATGGAGATGCATTCCCCCCAAACACAAGGATTCTTTTCTATCCCAACCGACCATATAATTGCCGCTCCAGATATTGTTGAACACCTCAAGGAACATTGGGATCTACATAATTATGTACTCGTTGCTGGAGATAGCGGAGCTGCAAAACTACTTCAACCTTACGCAGACAGCCTCAACCTGCCTGTTGCCATGATGGACAAACGCCGTATCGGTAATGAAGAACGTGTCACTATCAAAGGAGTGGTTGGTGATGTTAGAGATAAAAAAGCATTAATCATTGATGACGAGACATCCAGTGGTGGAACATTGATTGAAGATGCAAAGTATTTATTGAACCAAGCCGGCGTACAAAGTGTGGACGTATGTTTCATACATGCGGCACTGGGCAAAGGAACTGTGGAAAAATTAAATAGTTCCCCTATTGGACGTTTTGTTACAACCGATACTATTCCTCTCTCTAGCGAACTCCGTAACGTAGAAGTTGTTTCAGTTACCAAACGTTTCGCAGAATTTATTGGAAGAATCCATGATGACAAAAGTGTGAAGTCGATAAACGACCTCACATAATTTCGAATCTCAAAACAATTTAAAAATTACTTAATTAAAAATTTCGTCTATGCCCTACATTTCCCAACCAGATCGTGACCGTCTAGATAACGCGATTGAAAATCTCGCTAAACTTATCAGTCCAAATCAACGCGCAGGTGATTTAAATTATTCTATCACCCGCCTTTTACTTTTGAGTCAGGGTGAGGGACGATACAAAGATTGGAATGAACTTATCGGCGTGCTTGAATGTGCAAAACAAGAATTTTATCGCAAAAAAATAGGTCCGTATGAAGACAAAAAAATAAAAGAAAATGGTGACGTATACTAGTTAAAAAACTCCCACGCAAGGGAGTTTAATTATCATTGACTATCAATTTGTCTGCGCCCACACATTGTTCAAGCTTTATTCTCAACTCATCCCCCCACTCCACTTGCGACTGAGCACGAATAGTATTCAAACCAACTTTTACATACACGTCATACTCGCCCGGGTATTCCTCAAACAAATGCTTAAGATCATTTGTATATTTTTTAAGTTCTTCTTGAGTCAAACTAATAGTAATATATCTATTGTCCTTCAAGTTTCCCTTTGCGCTGTCTGAGCTCAACGAAAGGTATTTACTTACCTCAGCTACGTTTTCTTTTGTAAGCACGTACGCCTTTTCTACAAAAATCTTGTTATCTCCTTCTTCGCGTGGAGTTTTGCCCACAATACACACCACATTACCCTCTTGCCAAACATCCTTGGTTGTCTCATACGTCTTGGGAAATACAAGCATCTCTATACGTCCTGTTTGATCTTGAATCGTGGCAAACATCATAGCTGATCCTTTTTTAGTAATTTTCTTTTTGAGTGTATCTACTACCCCGCCTACAACAACCCAAGAATCTCTAGGTCTGTTCTCTATATCAGCAACTTTGGTCACCTTCCCCTCTAAAAAAGTTTCATAGTATGAAAAAGGATGGGAAGAGACGTAAATACCAAGTAAATTTTTTTCCCATACAAGTTTCTGGTCAAGGGTCGCCACTTCTGCGTCATCTATCCTTACTTTGGTGTCGAGTGATATGTCAGTGCCTGCAAATAAAGAATTCTGACTACTCGACCGTTTTTCTTTTATCTGATGCAAATACCCAAGTAAATTTTCACTATTTACCGACAATATGCCTCTATCAATTCCAAAACAATCAAGCGCGCCTGCCTGTATGAGGCTCTCGATAGATTTTTTATTTAGATCTTTATCATCGACACGCTCGAGAAAATCTTCAACACTTTTATATTGACCATGATCTTTCCTTTCACGATATATAACTTCACAAATATGCTCTCCTACATTTTTTATAGCAGTCAATCCGAATCTAATACGTCCCGCTTCTCCAGGCTTTGAAACCATAGCAAATGATCTGAAACTTTCGTTGACATCAGGAGGCAATACTTCAATACCAATTCGTCTACATTCGCCAACTATTTCAGCAACTTTGTCAGCATCGCTCGATTCTGCCTGCAATACTGCAGTCATATACTGCACAGGATAATGCGCCTTCATGTACGATGTCTGATAGGCAACGATACCATAACTTGCGGCATGCGCTTTGTTGAACCCATACGCGGCAAATGGCTCTATAGCATGCCAAAGTTCATCAATAATTTCTTGTTTCAATTTGCCGTGATCACGACACCCTTGATAAAATTTAATTTTTTGTTTTGCCATTTCTTCAGGAATTTTTTTACCCATAGCCTTGCGAAATTTGTCTGCTTCCATCCAGTCATAACCTGCGAGATGAATAGCAGTCAACATCACATCATCTTGATATACAAGAAGACCAAAAGACGCACTCAGATAATCCTTCATGCGTGAATCAAGATATACAACAGACTCAGAATTATGTTTGCGTCTAATATATTCAGGGATAGACTCCATAGGCCCCGGACGATAGAGCGCTACCATGGCCATAATATCATCGATAGTTGTAGGCCTCAGTTCCTTGAGCCAGCGTGTCATACCACTGCCACCAAGCTGAAACGTGCCCATTGTTTCTCCGCGAGCCAACATATCAAATGTCTCTTTGTCATCAAGCGGCAAATGATAAATATCAATTTTGTCTCCTGTAGTTTTCTGTACAATTTCAACAGACTTCCCTAATATAGAAAGATTCCGTATTCCAAGAAAATCATTCTTGAGAACTCCTGCTGTCTCCACTGCATGCATTTCATATTGAGTGGTAATACGTCCACCTCCAGTCTCGTGTTGGACAGGAGTAAAATCAGTAAGAGGCGCAGGAGATATCACCACACCGGCTGCGTGAATAGACGTATGACGGGCGCATCCTTCCACCTGTTGTGCGAGATCAATAAGACGTTTGACATCTCCATTGGTATCATACAATTTTTTCAAATCGGGTTCCTCTACGAGCGCACGTTCAATGGTCATAGGAAAACCTTGTGACCCTTGTGGAATCATTTTGGCAACTTGATCACAAAATCCGTATGAAAGACCAAGTGCCCTACCAACGTCACGTACACTTGCCCGAGCCGCCATAGTTCCAAATGTAATAATTTGAGCAACTTTATCAACTCCATACTTATTAGTCACATATTCTATCATTTCCTCTCTACGATCATCTGCAAAGTCAGTATCGATATCTGGCGGACTTGGTCGAAACGGATTCAAGAAACGTTCAAAAGGCAACTTGAATCGCATAGGATCAACTGTTGTAATACCCAAAACATATGAGACAAGCGACCCAGCTGCAGATCCACGAGTAGATTCGACAATACCATTGCGCTTGGCATAACCAACGTAATCAGCAACACAAATAAAATAAGGAGAATATCCTTTGGTCTTTATAATATCAAGCTCATAATCAAGGCGCTTTTTTATTTCATCCGTGACAGAATCATAAAATTTTGTTATTGCATCGTATGCACAATCAGACAGATACTCATCAACATTTTTGCCTGGAGGCAATCCAACAGGTGCAAAATGCCAGACATTTAAAGGTATCTCAACATGGATACGCTCTGCAATCTTTACCGTATTTTCAAGGGCATCGGGCACATGGCGAAAACGAGATATAATATCATCTCCGGTATTGAGAGATCTGTCTACATGACGTTTATCTTCTCGTCCAAGTTGGTCTACTTTCCATCCCTGTGAAATACAACGCAATATATCTTGTGCTTCTGCCTCTTTGAAATCTAGATAATGAACATCCCGAGTCACAACAAGTGGTATATGAGTATCTTTTGATAATTGAATCAATTTTGTGTTCACGTCAATCTGCCCCTCTATGGCTGGATGATCCTCCAGTTCAAGATAAAAATTTTCCTGCCCAAAAATGGCATTGTATTCTTCAGCAACAACTTGTGCCTCATCTATTTTCCCTTCTTTGAGCAATTGTGGTATCTCACCTTCTATAGGACCAGACAATGCAATAATACCATTATGAAATTGACGAAGTAATTCTTTGTCCAATCGCGGTTTATCATTAAAAAAACCTTCCAGATGACCATAGGATGACAGTCTCATCAAGTTTTGATAACCCCCGAAATCCTCTGCAAGTAAAATCAGATGATACAAACGTTTATCTTGTTCGGGATCTTTGTCAAAACGAGAACGTGGGGCAATATATGCTTCAAATCCGATAATGGGCTTGATCCCTTCGGCAAGACACGTCTGATAAAACTCTATAGCCCCATACATAGACCCATAATCAGTGAGCGCCAGAGCATCAAAACCCCGTTGTTTTGCAACACGAACAAGGGGTTTGATCTTGGTCAACCCATTGAGCAGAGAATAGTGCGAGTGAGTATGTAAATGGACAAACCCCATAGCGTCCCTATTATTTGGTTAAATACTCAAGTTAGTTTATAATATATCCATTACAAAATCAAATCTCCTTTTTATGAAAAAATATATACTTGAGTCAGCAGTTTTTATTAGCGGAGCAGTTGTAATGGTCTTCGAAATCGTAGGATCTCGCGTCCTTTCTCCCTATATAGGGACATCTATCTTTGTGTGGACCAGCCTCATTGGTGTCATACTCGGAAGTCTTAGCATTGGCTATTGGCTTGGAGGCAAAATTGCTGACAAAAAAACAAACTATCAAAAATTTTCTTGGATCATTTTTATGTCTGCGCTACTTATTGGTGTAGTAACAATTATCAAAGACCCTATTTTGGTATTGTTCCAATCATCTATTGAGAATTTTAAACTCCGGACAATAATAAGTACATTCACACTTTTTTCACTGCCAAGTGTACTGCTCGGGATGGTATCTCCATACGCAGTAAAACTCAAAATAAATTCTCTAGAAACTTCTGGCTCAACCGTAGGCAATCTGTACGCGATATCAACTATCGGAAGTATTGTTGGGACATTTGGAGCAGGGTTTTTTCTTATTCCGACATTTGGTACTACAAAAATTCTATTCATATTATCCATCACACTTATACTTTCATCTATATCTCTTTTCACGCAAAAAGGAGTAATTATGAAATTATATATTCTTGTTCTATTTATTTTATCCATCTTTATTGTAGATATAGTATATGCTCAGCAGGTCAAACATGGAATCATTGACACAAATACAACATATAGCCATATCATCATTCACGATGATGTCGATAAAGCGACAGGAAAAAATATAAAACGTATGAGGATAGACGGAAGCTCAAGCTCTGCCATGTTTGCTGAGGATGATAATCTGGTATTTGAATATACAAAATATTACAACCTCGTAAAACATTTTAATCCTAATTTCAAAAAGGCTCTCCTACTCGGTGGAGCTGCATATTCGTACCCAAAATACTATCTCATGACATACCCAGAGGCAACGTTGGATGTAGTGGAGATAGATCCAGGCGTAACAAAACTTGCACAAACATATTTTCGTCTCAAAGATAATCCACGACTACGTATTTTCCACGAAGATGGCAGAACATTTTTGAATTCAACACCTGAGACATATGATGTCATATTCGGCGATGCATTTGCGTCCTTTTATTCAATCCCTTATCAATTGACAACAAAAGAGGCAGTACAAAAAATGTACGATAAACTTACAGATAATGGCATCGCCTTAGTCAATATTATTTCAGCGATTGAAGGAGACAAAGGTTCATTCCTTCGTGCTGAATACGCCACATACAAGAGTATATTCCCACAAGTTTTCATCGCGCCAGTGGCAGACACAGAAGATCCAACACGATTCCAAAATATAATGCTTATTGCTCTCAAACATACACAAGAAATATCTCTAGAAACAGAAGACCCTGAGCTAGCTTCTTTCCTCAGCCATATTTGGAAAAATGAAATCTTGAATGATATGCCTATATTGACTGACAATTATGCGCCAGTAGATTATTATATGTATCAACTTTTATAACACATAACAAAGAAATGAAATTGCGAGGAAGGTGTCACTTAAGTCGGCGATCTCTGTACCGCCAACAGCGACAGTACAATCCTACTTAGTTGCCGGAGGTTTTGCACCTTCTTTTCGCAAAAATAGCCAATAACAAAAATCGTCCCCAAATATTCAGGACGATTTTAAATTGATGTAAAATAAATGTTACTTCTTTTTGGGACGGTCTGTTTTCTTTTTTCGTTGCGATAATTTTTCTTCCAATTTATCAGACAATTTACCAATCACAAATTTATTGAGAAAACTTGATGCAACACCACTCACCGCACCCATATGACTTGACATACTGTCTACTTTCTTGCGAATAAATTCCACTGCTTCAGTGATGAGCTCCAATTTTTGGGTTAGCGTCTCGACAATTTTATTTACATTGCGTAATGTGCGTGCTGCTTGGTACAACAACCAGCACACAAACACGGTGAACCAAACGAGTGAAAGAGACAGGACTACATATAGTAAGTCCTTACTTGTTTCAAACATATGACAGGCGAATTAAATAAAATAAAGTTAGATCTAGTATAACACATTTCAATTGTCATGCAAAATTAACCAAGAAAACCACGCATGTGTGCCGCTACCAAAACCTGTTCACCTACATCACTCGCTGGATTTTCTTTGATACGGTTGGCTATATCATCAGTCAACTCTCTAGAGTCTTTGTTTGGTTCTACATCTCCAAACCTCCTATCAATATAAGCCTTCAATTCCAGAGGAACAAATGGAGAAAGAGGATTATAAAACGTAAGTGCGGAGCGCATATCGTATTCAAAATTGCCATAGCATTCTCCCAATGTCTTGATATCCTCATCTGACAACGCATTCAAACCCAATAGTTCAGGAGGAATACCAAGAGAATATAATGAAGCTGTAAACGTAATAGCGCGAGGTAATTTGGAGTCATCAAATGCGCGAGAATAACCAAAGAGCCCAACATGGAGCTTACGTTTACGACGTTTCGGCACATGCGATGCAACCGCATTAATAACAGGGACAAGCGCCATGAGCTGACGCTGGTATTCGGCAGTGAAGCGATCAATAATATCAAGTATCTTTTCCTCATCTGCATGCACAGGTTCTTGCTGTTCATGTTGTTGTATGCGATTGATTGCTCTTTGAACTGTATCAGGTGCATTATCAAATTTAAATGAAGACTGAATGGTAAATGTCTGCACGCTTGGATAACCTTTGAGAATTTGGTCAACAGTCTCTGGACGAAAATTACCACGGAAAGGAGCAGAACCAACACCCAAAATAGGATATATAGAAATACCTAATTCTTGTGAAAGCTTATGGAGTCTTTGCAACGCAATTTTATTGAGCAAAATTGCAGATAAATTTCCATAATTAACCGCAGGGTCAGAACGCGCCAAAAACACACGCTGGTATTCCACTTCTTTATCTTTCAAATAATCACGTACTATATCTGAACTCCTGAGTAAATGATCTTTATCTTCAAACAATGGAATTACATTAATTTGTTCTGGCTTAAATTCCCCTATCCATTCTCTAATAGTTCCTCTATCACCAATAGTCTTATGCTGTTTGCCAACCACAAAATCTTTATAATAGTAATACATCTTGTTGAGACTCTCGGCCGAAGTTGTCATGGGCAAAATAATTTCAAAAATGGGAGCTATATCACTACCATAAAATAATTTGGCTGCATCATATGAACGCGGGATACTCTCAAGTGTTTCGAGCAACATTTTTGCTTCGGCTTTTTCTACTTCTGGATTAGGTACGCGCAACGTGAGCCTTACATCTTGTCCAAGTTTCTTTTCTCTAAAAAATGATTCATTTTTTGTAAGTAATTTTTTCACTACGAAATTGTCCACTTCTTTTCCTTCAAAATCCCACATTTGTTCATCACACCCGAGATGTGAGAATGCATAAAATGCTTCTTGTACCTCATCTTCACCACCCAAGAGTCCATTCTCAACAAAAAATGGCTGACGGACGTTGTCAGGATGTTGGGTGGACATTGTCTTTGGTATGTACATAGTACCTTTTTCATATAAAGACCAGTTTTGTTATGACTGGTCTTTGGTATTATTTTCTCACTTCTGCTTTGAATTTCTGTTCAAGCAGTTTGACCAGCTTGGCATGTATCTTGTCTACATCAGCAGTCTCAAGTGTCTTCTCTTTTGAGACATATGTAATATGATAGGCCAAGCTCTTTTTATTTTGACCGAGGTTCTCACCTTCGAAGACGTCAAATAATTCTACATTACCAATCAGTAAATCAACAGCTTTAATTTCTTTTACCACATCTGTATGCAGGACAGTCTTGTGTACTACAAATGCAACATCACGCATTACTTCTGGATATTCTGAAAGTCTATGATATACACTCTTGAAAGAAATGAGTAGTAATAGAGAATTCAAATCTATTTCGGAGAGAGCAACTTGAGATACTATACCAAATCGCGTCTGCTTCTCTGGATGAAGCTCTGCAATATATCCGATGCGGACACCACCAACTTCCACATGAGCAAAACGACTCGGATGAAACCATGACGCCATATGGTCAGTCGATGATTCTAATGTACATTCAAGCCCCAGCCTCTGTAATATTGTAGTCACGACATGCGACACTTCAAAAAATGGCTTTTTGTCTCCTTTTGCTGAATATGCCACTCCCCACATAGTATCCTGTTTCGGAAGCAAATAATCACTTCCTTTCCACTCTCGCTCCCCTACCTCTTCTTTCCAAAAAACTTTACCAATTTCAAACAAACGAACTTCATCAAATGAATGTATATTCTTTTCAATATTTTCCAAAAGATTTGGTATAAGACTTCTACGCAAATAAGGACGATCTTTTGCAATCGGATTATCAAGCTCAATATGTTCTTCGAGATTCAAGTCCAATAACTTCAATATATGTGGTGAAACAAACGAATAATTATAACTTTCTGCAAAATGGTGTTCAAGCGAAACTAAATCTTTTATTTTTCGCTCAAGCGCACGTAGTTCATTTTTTTCTGGTGGCGTAATTGAAAAAATCGGTAATTGTGATTCAATATTACCAAATCCATATATACGTGCCACTTCTTCGACAATATCTTCGGCAATAGAAATATCTTTTGTCGCGCGCCAAGTTGGAATTTTTATCTTCATTACATTCTTCTTTTCTTCAACAGAAAAGCCTAATCTGTACAAAATAGCAACAACTTCTTTATGATCTATTTCCTTCCCAATCTTTTTGGTAAGAAAATTGAGGTCAAATTCAATTGGTCCTTGATACAAATGAAAATTTTTAATATCGGCGACATTACTCACGACTTTTGCTTGAGGACACATCTCCAAAAGCAATTCTATAGCCCGCCTCATTGCCAATTCTACATTATGAGGATCCTGACCTTTCTCAAAACGCATAGACGCATCAGAGCGTATGCCATACTTAGTTGAGGTTTTACGAATATTTGTTGCATCAAAATTTGCTGCTTCGAATACAACTATCTTTGTTTCATGTGTTATCTCACTATTCTTACCCCCCATTACACCACCAATATCTACTGCCTTTTCTTCATCTGCAACCAAAAGAACGTTATTATCAAATGTATATTCTTTATCATCAAGTGTAGTAAATTTCTCTCCTTCTTGAGCTCGTCTAATAACAAAAGTTAATTTATCTTTCTTGACTGTCAATTTTGACGCATCAAACGCATGCATGGGTTGACCTAAATCGCAGGTAATGTAATTAGTGATATCCACAATATTATTTATTGGACGCACACCCACTGACATCAAACTTTTTTGTAGCCAAATAGGTGAAGGACCGACAACAACTCCGTCCACTGCGACCGACATATAACGATAACACAAATCCTTTGTTTGGTTATCAATTTTAATGTTTATCCCTTTCCCAGGCTTAATTTCTGATGTCTTATATTCTTTCAAATCTTTTTTGAACAGTACACCAACTTCTCGCGCTATACCATAATGTCCCCATAAATCTGGACGATGGGAAAGAGATTTATTGTCGATTTCAAAAATAGCATCATCCAAATCAAGTGCTTTAGCAAGAGGCTGCCCAACCTTTTTTTCACCGACCACGGTCAAATCCAAAATTTCTTTTTCATCTTTTAGAGGAAACATCTCGCCCAAACCGATTTCAGTTGATGCACAAATCATACCGTATGATTCGATATCACGAATCTTTACTTTTTTTAATTCAACCAATTCACCCTCTCCGTGCCAACGTACTTTTGCCCCCAAACCTGCCAAAGCAACGAGCATTCCCTCACGTACATTTGAACCCCCACAGACTATTTGCACTGGGTATTTTTCACCAAATTCTACAGTACACACATTCAGTTTGTCAGCGTTGGGGTGTCTTTGTACACTTGCCACCTTGCCCACAACAATATTATCAAGATATTTGCCTTGGTATTCAATTTTTTCTACTTCAACTGTACTTAATTTTAATTTGTCGGCAATATCTTGTACAGAAATTGAATTAGGGAGATCAATATATTGTCTAAGCCAATTGTAACTAATCAACATATTTTTATTTAAAATTGATTGAGAAATTTGAGATCACCACTCTTCATCACGCGTATTTCATCAATCCCATATTTAAGCATCACCAGACGATCCAAACCAAAGCCAAATGCAAAACCCTGATACTCTTTTGGATCCAAACCACACTCTTTGATAACGTTTGGATGAGTCATCCCTGCGCCAAAAATTTCAAGCCAGCCAGATTGCTTGCATACCCGGCATCCTGACCCTTTACATAGTGAACAGGTGACTTCTCCATTTACACCAGGCTCAACAAATGGATAATACTTCGGACGAAAACGCACCAGGGTTTCTTGCCCATACAAATGCTTGGCAACAACTTCCAATACTGCTTTCAGATGAGAAAAATTAATATCTTTGTCGATGACCATGCCTTCTACTTGATACAAGGTGTGTTCATGCCGTGCATCAGTTGCTTCATTACGAAAACAGCGTCCTGGTACAATCATACGGAGTGGCGCACCATATTTCTCCAACGCACGTGCCTGATTTGGTGATGTATGTGTGCGCATGACCCACGGTGATTGATCATTGGATACATCACCTTGGTTATGTCCTTTGATATAGAAGGTGTCTTGCATATCACGTGCTGGATGTGTAGCAGTAATATTTACTGCTTCAAAATTGTAATAATCACTCTCAAGTTCAGGCCCATCAAGCACCATGAAACCCATAGAAGTAAATAAATCCTCCAAATCATTTTGTACAAGTGTAATAGGATGCAAATGACCTTTTGGTTCTACGGATAGTTTTGGTTGTGTTATATCAATACATTCTTTCTCCAGAATATTCCCCCATTCGTGCTGTTGCAACTCACCTTTTCTCTTCGTATATATTTCTTCAAGCTCACTTTTGACCTGATTCGCCAACTTGCCAAATTCTTTGCGCGCTTCACCAGATAATTCTTTTAAATTTTTCATGATTTCGCTCATTTCACCGGACTTGCGTGAAAAAAATCTTTGATAGAGTTCATCAAGCTTTAAAATATCATTGACTTCGCTAATCGATTTTTTGAATTCTTGTTCTAATTTTTCAAGTTGTTGTTTCATAAAAACAAATTATTTTCTATTTCCATTTCTAGGACTACGAAAATCAGGCCTCAAAAGTTCCCACCTGTTTCAGTGCCTTCATCTGGTCTCTCGCCTCGTCTAGCTTCTGGATGCAAGACATCAGTCACTTCTTGACCCAATGTTCTTTCAAAAGCACGCAAACGTTCCAAAATACCATTATAATCCAATTGTGTATCGTGGGCTACTTCCATCTCATGGGCAAAAGACTCTGCTAATCTCTGAAGTAATAGACCTAATGCAATTTCTACATCTCTTAAAGGTATATTTTGTTGATCCAAAACAGCAAGCATGTCACACAAAAAAGCCTCGCTATCATCGCCAACACCAAAATCAGCAACCCGAGGAAATTGTTCTCTAAATCGTCTTTCCAAAATCTTTTTTATGCGGGCCCTTTGTAATTCATCGAGTGGATCCATAGTGCCTAATTACAAACTAAAACAATTTCACCACATCTCTAAATGTCACCACAACCACAAGCCCCATCAATAATACAAAACCTATCGTATGTGCGAGCTGTTCATACTTCATAGGCACGGGACGTCTAATTATTTTGCCTATCAAAATAAATAATACACGACCACCATCAAGCGCAGGTATAGGCAAAATATTGATTGCAGCAAGACTAAGCGACAGCATCGCAGTAACATTTAAGAGATAACTAAAACCTAACCTTGCACTCTGCCCCACAATCGTAGCAATGCCCACAGGTCCTGCAACATCAAATAGAAGTCCTTGACCCAAAATCAAATTTTTCAATAAATAATAAAACGCGATAAAAATATTGATAAGCCCAAAAAATGCAGCAACAAATCCTTTGTATATCGCAATATACCACGGATAACGAATAACTCCTGCTTCAGCAATAGCAACCCCGATGTTGGGATCTTGTCCTCCCTCAATTATACGTGGTGTAACCATGACATTCAATTCCTCTTCTCCACGCATGATATGAACAACAATTTCTACGCCTTCGTGTGCGTCTATATATTCATTCATTTGTGCTGCGCTAGCTATTTTCACACCATCTAATCCAACCAATTTGTCGCCAAACTGTATCCCAGCTTCTGCTGCTGGAGTATCAACTTGAACTTGTTGGATGACAACACTTGGTTCTTCGACAACTATAGCAGAGGCATCAACACCCGCTGACATGTCTGCTGGCAAACCAGCCATAAATCCTATACCAAGTACCACGCCTGCCAAAATCACATTCATAGTGACCCCTGCAACAAGCACGACGACACGTTGCCATGCCTTCTTACTGCCAAAGCTGTCTGAATCCTGTGCTTCGTCTCCATTTTCTCCCTTGATACGCACAAATCCTCCTATAGGCAATAGGTTAATTGACCACAACATGCCAGGAAATTCATCCTGCTGTTCATCTCCAGAAATTGTCTTTTTGAGACTACTCTTCCCTTTACCCCAGACGATTTTTATTTTCTTTGTCTCAGGATCTCTATAAAAACTAAAAACTCGGGGTGGATACCCAAACCCAAACTCATATACTTTCATCCCGCTCATACGCGCAGTGACAAAATGTCCAAACTCATGCCCCAATACGAGAATACCAAGGATGATAATAAAAATAAGTAATGTCATCATAGATAAAAACAGCTAAACCATTGACTAAATACAACAAAATTATGTAAAATAACAGTACTATTATCTCATATAGTAGTAGGTAAATCAATAGTGGAACATTATCCACATAATACACTCGTATATATGACTTTAATTTATGTGATCTTGGCTGTCCTCGCTGTATTCATCCTCTGGATGATTGGCGTATACAATGGCCTGATCCGTCTTCGCAATCGTACCAAGGAAAGCTGGAGTGACATCGATGTCCAATTGAAACGTCGCTATGACCTCATTCCAAATTTGGTATCAAGTGTCAAAGGTTATATGACACATGAACGAGGACTCCTCGAAAATGTAACCAAATTCCGTGCAGAAGCCATGAAAGCACAAGAAGCTGGCGACACTCAGGGTATTGTTCGTGCAGAAAATCAACTCGGTGGATTTATGCGCGACCTCAAAGTGGCAATGGAAGCATACCCAGATTTGAAAGCAAACCAACAGGTCGGGCAACTTATGGATGAACTCTCTGACACTGAAAACAAAATTATGGCATCTCGCCGTTTCTACAATGGAAATGTCCGCGACTTCAACACCAAGATGGAAGTATTCCCTACCAATATGATCGCTAGCATGCTTAAATTTACTAAGTTTGAATTTTTTGAGATTGAAGATGCGAAAGAGAGACAAAATGTTGAGGTAAAACTATAAAAGCTCATAAGGCCGACGAGGCTTACAAAGCCCATGATGCTTTTGTAAGCCTTGCAAGCATTGTAAGCTTTATAAACCTTTTATTATGTACAATCAAATCGATTCTAACAAACGAAAAACAAACCTCCTTATACTTATTTTTACCGTATTCATTATAGCTATTGGCTGGTTTCTCAATGTATATATGGGGTATGGCTATGGGAGTGTTGTACTTGCAGTCATTATTTCAGTTGTTATGACACTTCTAAGCTATTACAAAGGCGACGCCATAGCCTTGCGCTCGACAGGAGCAAAACAAATTCAGAAAGAAGAAAATCCTTACGTGTATCGCATGGTAGAAAATATGGCGATTACTGCAGGACTACCTATGCCAAAAGTGTATATAATAAACTCCCCAGCCCTCAATGCTTTTGCAACAGGGCGTGACCCGGAGCATGCATCTGTTGCCGTAACAACTGGTATAGTACAAGCACTTGAAAACGAAGAGCTTGAGGGTGTCATCGCGCATGAAATGTCACATATAAAAAACTATGACATCCGTGTCATGACTATTGTGGTCGTCCTCGTCGGCGCAATTTCTCTTTTGAGTAATTGGTTCTTCCGTGCACGCCTTCTAGGGGGTGACCGACGTGGTGGAAACAAAAGTGGTGGCCAGCTTGGCTCAATCATTATGATTGTAGGTCTTGTTCTTCTCATCCTCTCTCCTATTATTGCAGAACTTATCAAACTCGCCATTTCACGTAAACGAGAATATTTGGCTGATGCATCAGGATCTCTCCTCACTCGCTACCCCGAAGGATTGGCTCGAGCACTTGAAAAAATATCCAAATCGACCGAACCATTACCAACGGCAAGTGCGGCTACTGCCCATCTTTTTATTTCAAATCCATTCAAAAAACAAAACTTCACCAGCCTTTTTTCTACTCATCCACCAATTACTGACCGTATTGAAAAACTACGAAACATGGCTTAACAAACACAGGTCTACACGTCATAAACTGCCACCACCTGGAGGGCAGTTTTATTTATTGTTAGTCTTTCTTTTTGCTATTGAGAGTGGTACTATATAAACATTATGAAGACATATAGACATCACATAATAACCAACTTCCCCCAAAACACATCCATTTTCAAAAAACTTTTTGCAAATATAATGTTTCTGGTTGGTGTCACCAAGATAACAACACGCCCCAATGGACTAACAAAAGATGATTATCACAAAGCACTTCATGTGGTGCGCAGAGGAGATGTTATATTGGTGGGAAGTTTGAGACGAGTAAGCAAATTTTTCATACGCGGGCCGGTGACTCACGCCGCACTCTACATTGGCAAAGGCAAAGTCATACACGCTATATCTGACGGGGTGCAAAAAGATATATTTAGAGAATTTTTTTCTGAATATGACACACTCGCCATAATGAGGGCAAACATAGAAGCAGATAAAAAACAAATTATAAAAAAATCTATTTCATACGCCAAAAAACAAATAGGTAAACCATTCAATTTTTTTCTCACACCAAGCCAACAAGAATTATTTTGTAGCCAACTTATAAATAATGCATTCCACCACGCCAACTTCAACACAGGAATAACAAATTATAGCGAAGCAAAAGATATTATACGCAAAGAGATTGCAGCAACGAGAGCACTACACCCAAAAAACTTTGTTTATGCAAATTTTTCACTCATCTTTGCATCTTCCTCACTCAAAAAATATATAGATGAAAAAATAATCTAAACCATTATGACACCACATACCAATGAAGCTGTGTGCCCCATCTGTCATGTGACACTCTCATATAATCCACGCTACCCACAGTATGTGTGCAATGCATGCACGATGCGTGCTCAAGATAAAAATGGAAGAAGATTAGAATTTTTTAATACCGATATATCTGGCGGATATACAGCGCGATACGCTGACACACAGGAGGTATACACTAGCCACGAATGCTACATAGATGGTGTACCATGTGAAGCTCAAGAAGCTAAATTTGGCGGTATCGTCATTATCCCCATAGAAAAATCAAATACATCCATAAAAGTCAAGTTGAACAAAAAATTCACATACCTCATGTGGATACTTGGCATATGCAGTTTTGGTTTTATACCCCTTCTATACAAATTACTTGTACTCAAAAGATATCCACTTGTGGTAGATAACGTGGGCCTAACTATGCGAAATAAAAAAAAATATTTGTGGGGTGATATACAACGTATTGAACAAGCACATGTTTCAGTATATGGCGTGACCCAAATACCAGGGGCTATAGAGTTATACTTCAAAGAGAATGACAAAATTAAATATGTAGCTATACCATTAAAATTTATATATGAGGGAGAAAAAATAATGAAACTCATTACAGACATGTGTGAAACAAAACATATACCTATCACACACAAAACTTTGTCTCCTCACATTCCCAAAAAAATATGAAACTTATAACCCACGACGAAAAAAGGAGTATCTACATACTCCGCCTCGACCGCGGTGATGAATTGAAAGAAACGCTTGCACAATTTTGTACAGAAAACAAAATTACTGCTGGATATTTTTCTGGCATTGGTTCAACTGACAACTGTGTACTGGCATACTATGATGCGCAACAAAAACAATATATAGACCATACATTTATAGGGCACTACGAGGTCATTTCTATACATGGTAATATAAGTTTGATTGACGAAAATCCACTTATTCATGCCCACGTAGTCATTTCGGGATCAGATATGACAGCAAAAGCCGGGCATGTACAAAGTTTGATGACATACATCACCAATGAAATCATGCTACAAAAACTTGATGGCGCAATTACGCGCAAACATTCCCCTGAGGATAATTTATTTTTGATAAAATAATATGATATTCAATGGTGACAAAAAGGTTGGACAATCTATTCTCCACATTCCAGAAAAAAAATTTGTCGATGCCTACACCCCCAAAATTCCCCGATTTATAGAAACATATCATCTCACGTATATGACCATACTCTGGTCTGGTCTCATTGTGCTATTTGGATATTTAGCACAGGAAAACTTCCAATGGCTTTGGGGAATGTCAGTGTGTATTTTCATGCAATGGTTAACCGATGCATTCGATGGAGCTGTCGGACGCCTACGCAATACAGGTCTCATCAAATGGGGATACTACATGGACCATTTTCTTGATTACATATTCCTATGCTCAATCATCATCGCGTATTCATTTATCATCCCCAATGAATATAAGCATCTTGTGTTTTTCATATTCGCGATAGTTGGTGCATTCATTGTCAACTCGTATCTGTCTTTTGCAGCGACAAATGAATTTCGCGTCAGTTATCTGGGAGTTGGACCGACTGAAGCACGCATTGTGTTTATTATTATAAATACACTTCTCATCATTTTTGGAAAAACATATATGGCATGGTCAATACCTCTTATCACAATGGGCGGAATGATAGGACTCATCTTCGTAGTACACCAGACGCAGAAATATATTTGGAATATAGATATGAAGAATAAAAAATAAGACTATGGACAAAAAAACACTAAAAGAATTCTTTGATTTTTCCTTTCTAACCAACAAAATGAAATACATTGAACGATTCAAAGGACATTATTTTTGGCGTGAATACCCACAGCCACCGCGCTATGATTCTAATGCTGACCACAGCTGGCATCTTGCTATGCTCGTACTTCTGTTTTCTGACAAACTTTCCAAACCTTTCAATGTCGAAAAGGGACTTAAAATTGCTCTCTTGCATGACTTGGTAGAAATATATGCTGGAGACACTGATCCTTTGGGTGCCGAAGGAACAGGCGCTGATACGCATGCATTCAATAAAACTGCAGAACAAGAAAAAACAAAAAAGGAAGAAGCATCCGCACAAAAAATCTTTGCCACACTACCAGAAAATAAACGTAAAGAATTCTATGAACTATGGCAAGAATATGCAACAGGTTCAAGTTACGAAGCTATGGTGATCAAGGCGCTTGATAAAATAGAAGCGACCATGCAAATCATTGAGTGGCGCGATGGCAAAGTATTTCCCGAGCATTTACAATTTAGCATAAAATATTTACATAAATACGCGGATGTTGACCCCGCAATCTCAGAATTTGTAGAGCTTATCACGAAAGAGTTAAAAAAACGATATAAAGATTTTACTGTATAAAAACTAGCATATTAAATAGTCTTGGGATATATAAACTCAGGCAAGCATTTTGTATAAAAAATACTAAAACTCCCTCATACTAAGGGAGTTTTGATATATAACTGGGGCATTATCCCAAGACTTCGAACCTTTCTCCACCTGAAGACATACCTTCTGCCAATACGACAAACTCTTCCAAAATTTTATGCACCAATTCATCTACTTCTTTTTTTACTTTAGCATACTCATCCCAACTTTTATCAACCCCTACTTCTCTACCCACTGCGGCATAAAATTTTATTTTGGGCTCAGTACCTGAAGGACGCACGACGACGCGTATTGTTTTTTCTGTGTTTAAATAAAACACCAATGCATTGTCTGAAAATCCTTCATACGTGCCCACGATCAAACCCGTGCGGGGATCTATAACTTTTTTGGTTAATTGGTCCAAGACAGTTTCCACGCGCAAACCACAAAATTCTTTGGGTAAATTTTTCCTCAAAACATCCATTATCTTCAACATTTTATCCATGCCGTCCATGCCATAAAAAAATACAGCCTGCAATAATTCACGATAATAACCATACTCTTTTTTGATATATTCCAATTGTTCAAAGAGTGTCCTCCCTTCTTGTTTGAGAAGCGCGGCATATTCACAGATAAGCAGTGCAGCCACAGCACCATCCTTGTCACGCGCATAATCTCCATACAAATATCCATGGCTTTCCTCTGCTCCGAACAAAAATTCTTTACCATTCAGACGAGTCTCTATAGCATCGGCAATATATTTGAAGCCAACAGGCAAATCTGTAATCGAATCAATGTCATTGTCAGCGGCTATCTTGACCAGGAGGTCTGTGGTTACAACTGTTTTTATCATCATTTTGCGAGATAAATCTTCATGTATATCTTTTAATCTCTTAGTTATATAATCAAAAATCAACACACCAATCTGATTACCATTCAAAAAAATATAATTGTCACTATCTAGACGGTCTCTGCTGACAACACCAATTCTGTCTGCGTCAGGGTCAGCTGATAACACAATATCCGCCTTTTTCTTTCTTGCATAATCAGTGGCCAGTTCCAAAGATATAGGCACTTCAGGATTGGGGATCTGTTTGGCTACATGACTGAAGTCAGGGTCTATAGACATCTGTTCCTCAACTTCAAAAATAGAACCGAAACCCACACGTTTCAAAACAGGCAAAAAAGAAGTCGTAGCACAGCCATGCAATGGCGTAAATACAATATCTATATCTCGATAATCACCAAGAGAAAGTTTGCCAACTGTTTCGTGATAAGATGTATCAACACTGTCATCAAGCATTTCAATAATCCCCTTTTCTTTTGCTTCCTCGAAATCCAACCGTTCTATGTGTCTGACCCTACTAACTTTTTCTATGATATTTGCATCATGAGGAGGAACCACTTGTCCACCAGTTTCCCAAAATACTTTTATACCATTATCTGTTGGAGGATTATGACTTGCAGAAATCATGGCTCCGCCAACAGCATTCTTGTATCTGATAGAAAATGATAACTGTGGAGTAGAACGCACTCCTTCGTAAAAGTAAACCTTAATATTATTGGCAGCAAACACAGAGGCAGCTATCTTGGCAAATTTTTCTGAATTATGTCGTATGTCGTAGGTCACGACAACCCCCCGGATCTTTGCCTGATTTATCCCAAAATAGTCAATAAGGTAGTCTGAAAAACCTTGTGCTGATTCTGCAATGGTTCGCGCATTAATACGATTTGTCCCAACACCCATTTTGCCTCTTCGCCCTCCAGTGCCAAATGGAATAACTTTATAAAAAGCATCATTTAACTCATCTATGTCTTCTTTTTCAATTAAATCCAAAATATCACTCTTAAATTCTACATACTCATCATCTTCAAGCCATTTTTGTATATTCAAAAAAGCATTTTCTACAAGCCCTTTCTCTCTCAAAGTTTGTAATCTAGATATAGTATCCATAATCACCCAAATTTAATTGATAAATAAGGATTTTTATTATATAATAACTACAGTTCTAAAGCAACTTTTATGCCTTAGCACTGAAGCACAAAAACACTCCCATCAAAAGTGTTGTGTTAATATAATGTGCCCAAGTGCTTTAGTGCTCATGTGACACAAAATTATGGATGCCCAAAAACTTATAGACAATTTTTCTTCACACCTCAAAAATGTTATAGCGCGAGGTATTGCACTTGCTACTCAATTAAATCACGCCCAAGTGCAACCTATTCACCTACTCTATGCTTTATCAGAAGAACAAGGGTGTGTTGCCGCAGAGATTTTGAAAAAATGTGATATCACCTCTGACCTAATCAAAGACAATAGTCCCCTGCTACAACATATACAAAAGACAATAAGTAAACAAACAGGACTCCCCGAACTTAGTCCGTCTTCACGTAAAACCATAGAAAAAGGACTTATACTAGCTCATGAAATGGGACATACCTACATTGGTACAGAACATCTCCTCCACGGACTTATAGAAATAAAAGATAGAGATGTTGATGATCTGTTGTCTACGATAGAAATAAAACATACACAAATTCAAGACCAACTCGGCACTGCATTTCACAATGTATCTCGATTTTCACACATGGGAGAAATGACCGACGTTTTAGAAAATATGGAAGATATGTCATTACCAAATATAGGCCAAGAGGCACACGATATGATGATACCCCCCATGATGGGACGACCAAAAAAAATAAGCGCAATAGCACAATTCACTACCAATCTAACTTCAAAAGAAAGCCAACAAAAAATTGACCCTGTCATTGGTCGTGAAGAAGAGATAGAACGTATTATCAATATCCTCGCACGCCGAACAAAAAATAACCCTATACTCGTGGGCGAACCGGGGGTTGGCAAGACAGCTATTGTAGAAGGGCTTGCTAAAAAGATAGCAGAGGGAGATGTGCCCGACATACTCAGACGCAAAAAGGTTATTTCGCTTGACCTCACTCTCCTTGTTGCAGGCACTATTTATCGTGGCGAATTTGAATCGCGACTCAAACAAATTGTGGATGAATGTGCCAAAAATCCCAACTATATTCTATTTATCGATGAATTACATAACATTATTGGTGCTGGATCAAATCAAGGAACTATGGACGCAGCAAATATCTTGAAGCCAGCGCTTGCCCGCGGACAATTGCGATGTATTGGCGCGACGACCTACGACGAATACAAAAAATATATTACGAGTGATCCTGCGCTAGAACGAAGATTCCAAATGATAGATGTCGAAGAGCCAGATCAAACACAAACACGCGCTATCCTTGAAGGAATAAAAAAATATTACGAAACATTCCATCACGTAGTCATTACAGAAAAAGCTCTAGATGAGGCTGTCAAACTCAGCACACGATATATCCACGACAACTACCAGCCAGACAAAGCAATAGATCTCATCGATGAAGCCGCGAGTTCAGTGAAGACTCACCAAAAGACGTCGACAGACGACAAAAAACTACACATACTTGAGAAAAAAAGAGAAAAATATGAAGAAGAAAAGGAACATGCTATACGCGAAGAACAATTGCAACGAGCTCTTGATATAAAAAACGACATTGCACAACTTGATAAAAAAATAGATAAAGCAAAACAAATTTTAAAACAAAAAACACAGCCAGCGCTACGGGTAACAGAAAAAGATATACGCACCGTACTGAGCAAAAAAATGCATATTGACGAGATAATCTTGTCACAAAACGAATGGGACAATATTCAAACATTACATGCACGGCTTTCACAGCATATTATTGGACAAGATGCTGCCATAGACACCACGATACACGCTCTCAAACGTGGGCTCCTTGGCATACAACAAAAAGATAAGCCATTCTGTTCACTTCTGTTTGTAGGACCAAGTGGCGTAGGCAAGACAGAGCTTGCCAAATATCTTGCCAAAGAACTCTACCATGATGACAAAGCACTCATAAAACTTGACATGAGCGAATTTAGTGAAAGTCATAGCGTATCCAAGCTCCTTGGTTCACCAGCAGGATACATAGGATACAAAGATAGAAATCCATTCATTGAAAAAGTAAAAAAACGACCGTATTCAGTAATTTTGTTTGATGAAATAGACAAAGCACACCCCGATGTTACCAAACTACTGCTCCAGATATTGGACGAGGGTGTGCTTACTGATAGTAATGGAAGAAAAATTCATCTCAATCATGCTATTATTATTCTCACTACCAATCTCGGATCTGAATTATTCAAATCGCAAGGTATAGGATTTGGCAACACACACACCACCTCCGCCACCTCAGATTTCATGGATGCTACATTCAAAAAGCACATACAAGACAAAGTAACCGAAACACTCGGGTCAGCTCTCGTAAGTAGAATTGATACCGTGTGTATCTTCAACGCACTCACGCAAACACATGTTGAACGCATTGTCGCTCAACACATAGAAAGTCTAAGCAAACATTTCATGCACACACAACATTTCGGCATTATACCTGATGCTTCTGCCCTATCCTCACTTGCACAATCATCACTACATCCTGATATGGGAGCGCGTAACGTAGAGAAAAAAATACAAGAACTAATATACGAATTGACACTTGCTACCATGCAAAACAAGACAAAGAAAAAACAATATAAGCTTGTGCACGAAAAAAATACCTATCACCTAAGTTAAACGCACTCGTATGGCCAAACACAATACCCAAAGACAACAAGCCATAGCATTGCATAGAGCAAAGCAACGTGCGCGCAAAGTGGAACAAGCTGCACAGCAAGTTCCTGAGATGCAAAGAAAAAATAGGCTCAGACACCCACCAGAACTAAGAGCCGATGATATGCGCGCACAGGCACATGTCTCTCCTACAATAAAACCAGGAAAGAGTGGGGGTACAGCAAATGTCAAATTACAAAGCACATTTAAAAGTGAACCAGGCGATTTAAGTGAACAAGAAAAACAGGATGCTTTGACACGGCAGGAAGGACTTAGAGAGTTTAGAGCACAACGAGAAAGACAGAGGCAAGCAGACAACTGGGCATATAGACAAAGTGAACCAGGCGATTTAAGTGAACAAGAAAAACAGGATGCTTTGACACGGCAGGAAGGACTTAGAGAGTTTAGAGCACAACGAGAAAGACAGAGGCAAGCAGACAACTGGGCATATAGACAAAGTGAACCAGGCGATTTAAGTGAACAAGAAAAACAGGATGCTTTGCAAGAAGAACAAGGACCACAACCAGTAGATGTGGCATCAAGTGCACAAAATATTGTGCCTAATGAGCAAACTCCAAATATCCAACCTGCTACTACTCAATCACAAACACAAAACAATAATGGAGTACCGCGAACGCAAGGAAAAAGGAAAAGAGATGAGGAATCAAGACGTAACGCAAAAAAAGCTAAATACGCTCCAAAAGATAGAGGCAAACAAGAAATGGCAAACAAAACCATGCCCTCTAAAAACAATAATGGAAAAGATGACAGTAGTACTACAAAACAAACCTCAGATGCACCACAAGAACAGCCACCAGAACCAGAACAAAATCCTGATACGACACAAGATACTGTGCCTGGTGAAGAACCACCAATGCAGGAAGGTGAGGAAGGATTAAATCCTAATGAAACAAAAGAAGGGCAAGAAGAACCACAACCAGCAGACGCAACACAAACCGCACCCCAAGATGCTACGCCTGACAATCAAGCCCAAGTTAACCAAAATGGTGAAGCTGGAGCACCTACAAACGGACAACCACCAGACGGAACTGAGGGACAAGGGCAAGAACAAGGACAACAGAAAGAAATACAAGAGAGAGGTCTTGCTACACAGGCATATAATCGGTTACGGCATTGGGATGACATAAATGAAATTGATGATGAATTGGAAAAAAATAAAAAAGATAAAATTAAAAAAAAGAAAGAATTAGACAAAATACAAGAAGAAATAGGAGACAAAGAAAAAAAACTCAAACTCATCAAATTGGCACGATTTGGATTACTTGTCGCTATTATCCTTCTTGATATTATTGCTTTTTTGTTAATCATCACCATTATTCTTGCATTTTTAGGGGGTATGCTTGCCTCCGCGACTTCATGGATGGGCTTTGTGCGCAACTCTATGAAAATTCCTATGGAAGAATTGGAAGAAGAACTGGAACCTAAAATAAAAGAAAGAAACCAAAAGAAAAAAGAATTAAAAGAATTAAATAAACAAACAAAAAAACTCAGCAGAGAAAGAAGAATGCTTATAAACCAGTCAGTATTTGATCAGGGTGATCCACGAAAAAAATAAATACTATATATACTATTAAACAAGCTTGTATGGACAAAAGACGTCTCGTATATGCAGGAATATTTCTGCTTATATGTATCCTTCTCGGATACGCCATATACCGTGTATTTTTTTATAAACCAAAGCCACAAATACCTACTGGCACTACGAGTGGTCAACAGGGTCAATTTCCTGCTGTCGGAGAAGGTAAAACTCCTGGTCAAATTACCACAGGACCAAGTGGACTCCCATCGAGTGGTACAAGGACAACAACACCAGGAATGACCACTACAGACACTACAGGTCAACGGCCGACTGGCGTGGTAGACACTATCACTGACAAACCACTCGTAAACAAAATCACCGATATAAAAACCAAGAGCGCAAGCGCATCCAAAGATGGCGGCGCACGATTTTATAACGAACAGGATGGTCATTTCTATACCATAGACAGCCAAGGAAACGCGAGACTTCTCAATGACAAAGTATTTTACAATGTAGACAAAGTAACATGGTCACCGGCAAATAACGAATCTATTGTTGAATATCCAGATGGGGCAAATATATATTTTAATTTTGATACAGGAGAGCAAGTTACCTTACCATCTCATTGGGAAGAATTCAGCTTTTCAGGGGAAGGTGGACAAATAGCTGCAAAAAGTATGGGGTTAGATCAAGAAAATAGATGGCTTATTACCAGTGACCCCAAGGGAAACAACATAAACCTTATAGAGCCCATGGGAGAAAATGCATCAAAAGTAATTATAGACTGGTCTCCTGCTAGACAAGTCGTAGCGCTATCAGCTACAGGTGAAGCGCAAGGATCAAATCGACAAGAAATATTGCTTATTGGCCTCAATGGTGAAAATTTCCGCTCGCTCACTATCGAAGGAAGAGGTCTCCAAGAACAATGGTCACCCGAAGGAGACAAGCTATTACATAGCGTGTATAGCGGCCGAAATGACTACAAACCTGAACTGTGGATCACCGATGCAACACCAGATACTGTTGGTGAAAATAGAAGACCACTCGGTGTGAATACATGGGCAAACAAATGTACTATGGCTGACGACCGATACGCCTATTGTGGTGTGCCTGATTCACTTGAGACAGGAGCCGGATTCGCGCCACAGATGGCAGACAACGTACCAGATAAACTATTCAAGATAGACACAGTAACAGGGATAAAAACACAAATCTCACTTGAAGGGCTATATACGGTCGACTCTATATTTACGAGCGAAGACGGCTCTACATTATATTTCACTGACAAAAGTCAAAATGGCCTCTTCACTATACCCCTAAAATAAACTATATGCTGTCTACCAAAAAAATGCTCATCGTTTTCATCCCTGCAATCTGCATCGTGGCATTGGGTATGTACGTGAGGATACTACAATACGAGCCACTATATCCGGACATAAACCCAGAAGAATTTGAAAATCAAACAGGAGAATTCCTTATTCCTATTTTACCAAACGATCCAGTCATAGGTGATAGAAAGGCTCCTATCACTCTTGTTGCATTTGAAGACTTCGCATGTCCTGCGTGCCAACAACAATCAACGATACTCAATAACGTATTGCAAAAACATCCAGGAAAAATAAAAATCATATGGAAAGGTCTCCCTGTTTCAGAGTTCCCCTATTCTTCAACGCCAGCACATCACTATGCCTATTGCGCGAATTTACAAAATAAATTTGATGAGTTCAAAGAACTTGCATTCACCAATTCAGATAATCTGTCCTCAAATACCCTGACAAGCATATCAGGAAATATGGGACTTGATACAGAAAAATTGCAAACATGTCTCGAATCAACAGACGTTGAATTGTATACACAAAATACACAACAAATCGCACAGATTCTCAATGTCCAAGCAGTCCCTACATTTTTTATAGACAACAAACAGATACAAAATCCAACGAATGAAGCAGGGTGGGAAGCTTTACTTAATCTGTAACTATGCATATGCATAAACAAAATCGGGCACTATATATAATCATAAATATTTTCGTGATAAGCATATGGCTATTGCCTTATACGGTGCTGGCAATCGGCTCTACACCACTTGGAGAAAAATGCTCAAATGATTCTGATTGTGCCACCAATGATTGCGAAGATAGTGCTCTTGATTTGCCTGATGATGATTTTTGCGTGTGCAATGATAGTATTGATTGCGTACAAAAATATGGAGATCAGACAACAGATCCTATGGGAACAAGTTGGGCATGTACAGACAAAGATGATGATATTTATTACAATCTTCACTATTGCGTAGACACCAAAGGAGATACTGAAGAAAGCAATGACGAAATCAAAAATCCTCTCACTGGAAATACTGATCCTGAGGTAAAAAAGGCTATGGAAAAATTCGGTACGCCCGGTATCATAGATGTACTCACCAATTCAGAAGGTACAGTACAAAAATTTCAAAGCGAAATAAGCCAGATGATGTCCAAGCCACAACCAAAAATAAATATACCTGGGGTCAATTTCTCAGATATAGACATCAAAAAAATGATAAGTACCGATGTACAAGGAAACACCTGGCTCAATATACCTTTTTTGGGAGAATATATATCATCTATATATAAATATGCCATGGTCATTGTTGGAGTCTTGTCGGTCATTGCTATCATGGACGCAGGCACCGTATGGCTCTTGCGTGGAAGTAGCTCAGAAGGCAAACAAGAAGCACAAAAAAAACTAGTAATGGCTATCACAGGGCTCATCATTACTGCGGTATCATACGTACTTCTCTACACGATAAATCCTAATCTGGTTGAATTCAGAAGTCTCCAAGTACTCTACATAAAAAACCCAAATGACTTGCACGATGCTGATTCAGAGACATTCTCAGATGTCTTACCCCCTCCATGCAAAAAACCAAATAATCCATCCGCATACGCCGGCTTTGGAGTCAACGGGGTCGGCACTCTCGATGAATATGCATGTGGCACTCGAGACCTGAGCAAAGTAAAATACTTGGTCATTCATGAAGGGGGACGAGATGGAGCAACTGTTGGAATACTCAAGAAACGCGGATTATCCACCCATTACGTCATCAAGACAGATGGGACGGTCACGCAGGTCGTGGGACTAGAAAAACGTGCATATCATGCTGGTGCAATAAATGGAGAATCTATAGGCGTAGATTTGGAAGCACAGCCAGGATGTAGTGCGAGTGTCAAATGCACACTCAATCCAACATGCCTTGAAAAATGTTTTTATTCACCAGCCCAATATGATGCACTCAATAAACTCATAGATTTCGTCTCTGCGCGTACAGGTATTGTGCGAGATGATGCGCACATTATCGGGCATTGCCAAGTATCTGGGACAGACCACGGTGACCCTCGAAAATTCGATTGGAAGCTTCTTGGATTTGATCCTTGCAAACATAGGAAAGATTGTGGAGAGAGCGGATACAAAGCATGTATCAAAGCATGGGGTCCAGGAAATGCATATAGTGATGAACCAAAAGATGATTCAGATCCACAAGGATGCTGTATCTTGGACGAGGAAGGTAAAGAAGTGAAAGCACCAAAAAAGAAAAAGGATTGCTACGCAATGAAAAATGTAAAAGACTTCCTAGAAATGTCATGCCCTCTTGATTCTAGTGGGGGTGACGCCATGAGTAGTGAAGACGGAGGAGGCGCCTTCCAATAGTTAGTTCTATGTCTAAAAATAATTCGACAATTTTTATTTGTTCAAACTGCGATGCACAGTTCACCAAATGGGCTGGCAGGTGTTTGGAATGTGGTAAATGGGGCACAATAGAAGAGTCAAAAATAGAAAGTAAAAAGTTGAAAGATGATGACAAAAATTATGCACCAACTAAAACTACAACATTGAATGAAATAAAATCAGGAAATGTAGAACGGACAAAAACAAACATCTCTGAACTTGATCGCGTACTTGGTGGAGGTATTGTACCAGGAAGTTTAATTTTGCTTGGCGGCGAACCTGGCATTGGCAAATCAACGCTTGCACTCCAACTTGCGACATCTGTCTCCCCCACTTTATACATCTCTGGAGAAGAGTCTGTGGAACAAATAAAACTCCGCGCTAATCGACTGGAAATATCAAATATCAAAATATCAAAATATCAAAATATCTCTCTCGCCAATGAAACTGACGTTGATTCAATTTGCGCCACAATAAATGCAAACAAACCTTCGCTCGCTATCATTGACTCTATCCAAACTGTCTACTCAGATGAAATACAAGGTGAACCGGGAAATGTAAACCAAATTAGAGCATGCACAACAAAATTACTTACCTGTGCAAAGTCGAGTAATACTGCAATCGTCATTATCGGACATGTAACCAAAGATGGCACGGTCGCAGGCCCGCGTACATTGGAACATTTAGTTGATACAGTCCTCTATCTCGAAGGAGACAGATTTCATAATCATAGAATTTTGCGCACAATAAAAAATAGATTCGGTGCAACAGACGAAGTCGGCATCTTTGAAATGGTAGAACGTGGTCTACGAGCTGTAGAAAATCCAAGCGCAAGCTTCCTCGAAGAACGCGGAGAAAATATGCCTGGCAGTGTAATCACCTGTCTCATAGAGGGCACACGTCCTTTGCTCGTAGAAATCCAAGCACTCGTGAATAAAACAAGCTTTGGCTATCCAGTACGCAAAGCAAGTGGTTTTGATTTGAATCGTTTGCATGTATTGGCTGCCGTGCTCCAAAAACGTGCTGGCCTCAACCTGGCACAATATGACATTCATATAAACGTCGTCGGAGGCATTAGCGCAGATGAACCAGCAGTAGATTTGGCAGTATGTCTGTCTATCGCAAGTTCATACAAAGACAAAGCGCTTGGCAAAGATCTCGTTGTGTTTGGAGAAGTTGGTCTCGGTGGTGAAGTACGCAGTGTTTCTCAGATCGAAAAAAGAATAAAAGAATGTAATAATTTGGGAATGAAACGTGTGATAACACATATCACTAACCTAAAACCTAATACCTATAACCTCAAGATGATTGATGTAAAAAATATTCAAGAATTAATAAAACATACATAAAATTCAAAGATATATGAGAGACATCCCAACACCAGGTGTACATGATGTCAGACAACCAAAAGAGGTATCAAGAGAATTATTGGGTGGAAAAGTAACCCTATTTTTTGCAGACGGCAAAAATCCTGTAGAACTTGGTCCTGATATGGAAGACATCTCAGAATCACTTGATTTTGCACTTGCAAAATTTTATCGAGAGAATGGAAACATTTTTGGAAAAGGTAGACGAGAAGCGCAAGTGATGGCCGCCAGATGTAATGTTGCCACCCAAAAATTTGGTGAACAATTAGGAACAGGAGACGAAGATGAAGAATCATTTCTTGACGAATTCCCCGAGACAAAATATTTTGATGTCCGCAGTGAAGGCCCATTCAAAGAACATTACGGTGATTTTCATAGTATCGGCATGATAGTTACTCCTCGAAAAAAAGAGGGCGGATTTGATTTTGTAGCTATAGATCTTACACACAATGCGGTCTCACGTGATCTACCACGTGCTACTATCTTTTGTGCAACCAGTGAAAAAGATGTGTACGATGCTTTGCAAACATATTATGGTGGCAGGGGGGGGTGGAAAGCAAACTATGTCCTCATGCCCGAAAGAATAGGACATACAAAGGACGAACGCCAGCCATATCTTTATTTAGATGATGAGAGCGCTACACAAACCATGACAGAAGGTGTGTAAGACTACTAAGACTATTCTAAATGAACATGTCCTTCCCACTCTTCTACCCTCTTTCTTAGGCCTGGATATTTATCAAAATCAATCCCACGCGCGACCTCTCGCGCGATTTTTATAATATCTTGATCTTTATATGTTGCAAGCTTAAAATTCATCATACCACTTTGGGCTACGCCATATACTTCTCCAGGCCCTCGCTGTTCAAGATCATACTCTGCCACTTTGAATCCATCTGTTGTCTTTTCAAAATAAGATAGTCTTTCTTTTACTTTTTCTGTGTCACTATTAGTGAAAAGAAAACAATATGACTGGTGCGAACTTCTGCCAACACGTCCTCTGAACTGATGCAACTGCGCCAAACCAAATGCTTCTGCTCCTTCTATCATCATAACGCTTGCATTCGGGATATTGACACCCACTTCAACGACTGATGTAGACACCAAAATATCCAATTCCCCTTTTGCAAACTTTTTCATGGTATCATCTTTTTCTTTTGAAGGCATCTTACCGTGCAAATATCCAATTTTTAGATCGGGAAAAATATATTTAGATAACTTTTCATACTCATGTAATACAGATTTTTTTTCGGTCGTATTCGAAATTCGAAATTCGAAATTCGAAATTGTAGATATTCCTATATCTTCTCGTACACTTTTTTTATCAGGTTCACTCTTCTCTGTGATAAGCGGGCATATTACAAACACCTGTCTCCCTTGTTTCACTTGTCCGCGAATAAACGCATACGCCTTATCTCGATTGTGTGGATCTACAAGTCGTGTCATTACTGGCTTTCTATCTTTTGGCATTTCGCGAATTATAGACAAATCCAAATCACCATATAACGTAAGAGCGAATGAACGCGGAATAGGGGTGGCTGTCATGGACAAAAAATGAGGCATAAATTTTTTATCTCCTGTTTTTTCTTTAATTATTTTTCTCTGCTCAACACCAAACCTGTGTTGTTCATCTACAATCACTAGCCCTAATTTTTTAAATTGCACATCTTCTGTCAAAAGTGCATGAGTTCCAACAATAATATCAACTTCCCCATTTTTAATATAATCTACCACATTTCGTTTTGAAATTTTATCATTATTTGAAAATTGAAAATTGAAAATTGAAAATTCTGACCGCGTTAGAACCCCCACCTTTACTTTATCCCCAAGCAACTTCGAAAGTGACTCATAATGTTGTACTGCCAAAATCTCGGTTGGAGCCATTATTACACCTTGGTACCCATTAAGTGCAGTATTATATAGTGCCATAGCCGCGACAACTGTTTTGCCAGACCCCACGTCCCCCTCAAGTAGTCTATTCATTGGTTCTTTTTTCTCAAGATCTTTAATTATTTCCCATACAGCAATCTTTTGATCTTTAGTCAATGTAAAAGGAAGTGAACTTACAAAATCTTTTATTTCCTTCTCTTGAAATAAAAAGTTAGGAGCAACCGATCTTTTTATACTTTGTCTCATCATCTCCGCACGCAATTGCAATACAAAAAGCTCATCAAACTTAAGCCGTCTCTGTGCATATGCAAGTTCATCTTGAGACTCTGGAAAATGAATGGCTCTTAGCGCCTCGGGGAGAGACATCATGTCTACTCGTTCCAATACATCATTCGGCAACCATTCTTTTACTTCACCAACTGCCTGCATAGCCTGACTCATAAGAAATCTGATTTGTTTGTGAGTAATACCTGTAGTAAGTGAATACATGGGAACAATGCGAGCTGTATGCGTCGTATCTGAACCTCGAACTTTCTCATAGCTCGGCGATATCATCTGAAATCCAAATATATCAGATTTCACTTTACCTGAAAAAAATACTTCTTCTCCAGCTTTCAATAACTTGGATATGAACGGCTGTCCAAACCAAACAATACGTAAACGTCCAGTCTCGTCAACGACGACTGCCTCAGTAATCAATTTCCGTTTGCGTGGACTACGTTTACTAGCAATAAGTTCAACCTTGCCACGAACAGTCACTTCCTGATTCTCTACCAAATCACGTATGTCTACCACATGGCTATAGTCTTCATATCGAAAAGGAAAGTAATTAAGCAAATCATCTACAGTCTCAATACCAAGATGCCGTAGTCTTCGCTCAAGCACGGTGCCTACTCTGTTGAGTTGTGATACTTTTGTGTGTAATTTCATAATACTTTTCTATTTTAACACAAAACCTCCCTGTGGGGGAGGCTGCGTAGTGCACCCGCGAAGAATCGAACTTCGATTACAAGATCCGCAATCTTGTGTCCTATCCGTTGAACGACGGGTGCATAAAACCCACATACTATACTACAAAAAAAAGAAATCGTCAACATCCGATTTCTTTAAACTTTATAAATTTATGAACTTTTAGACTCTAGTGTAGCTGCCACTTACGACCAAGCATATCACTTAACGGTTCTTCTTCTTTTTCCAAATTTTCTTCTACAAACTCACGCAATGTACTTCGTATTGCATTTGGATCTTCATCCATAAGTGGTATGCGCAATGTGGGACGAGTAGCACTCAATGTCTCAATAAAAAGTACTTTGATCTCTGGCGGATTATAGATAATATAGAAGTCACTTAATTCTGAATACAAATAAAAACGATTATTTACAATCAAACCAAGTTCAGTGATCTTGAAAGGGATAATAATTGGCTCTTGATGGGACTGAAGAAAAATGATAACCGCAAACAAAACAATGACAAGAGCAAACAGAAAATTACTGGTAATGATAGCGTAAACTACAAAACCAATGCCCAATACAGACATGAGAATATACCATGCTCGATTACGGTTATGTTGTTCATACTCGGGGACACTCCATTCATGAAGCGTATTTCCGACAAGTACTTCATCATTGATTACTCTTGGCATATAAAAATGATTAAAATATAGAAGGAAAAATCTGTGGACCTGAGAGGATTCGAACCTCTGACTTCTGCAATGTGAATGCAGCGCTCTAACCAACTGAGCTACAAGTCCCCTCAATCCAATATGTATAGTATACACAAATGCAACCAGACAGACAATAGACAAAAGATTGTCAAAACGAGTTATATCTAGTATAATTATCACTATACTATGGAAGACCATCACATCAATTTTTTGCACAAACAACCTAATCAAGAATTGCCAAAGAAAGGCCGCAAAAAGTGGATCTTTTTATTATTGATAAGCAGTGTACTAATTATACTCACTATATCGGGATACGTATCCGCAAACAAAGACCGATTTCTCAATCCCCTTGATTATGATCCGGTAACATTGGAACCAAAAAAACCGGATGGATTACTCAAAAAACTAACCTATCTTGTATTTCGCAAAGACACAGAATTAGAAGGACAAAAAAATGACCAAATCAATGTACTTCTCCTCGGTATGGGAGGGCCTGGGCATGATGGCCCCTATCTCACTGATACTATCATGATTGCAAGTATCCGACCATCTGAAAATAAAGTAGCTCTCATATCTATTCCACGCGACCTAGGTGTAAAAATAGCAAACTATGGTACACAAAAAATAAACCACGCCAATCATTTTGGTGAAATGGAAAAAGAAAATTGGGGGGCTGCGTTTGCGACCGAAGTCATTTCAGAAACATTTGATATAGACATCCCCTACTATATTCGTGTTGATTTCAAGGCATTCGAAGAAATTATCGATGAAGTAGGAGGTGTACGTGTGTCGGTAGATCGTTCATTTGTTGACTATATGTACCCAGCTCCCAATGATCTGTACCAAACCATTTCATTCACTGCTGGCCCGCAAACAATGGATGGACAGACGGCATTGACATTCGTACGGTCACGACATGGCAATAATGGTGAAGGATCTGATTTCGCTCGTGCAGCGCGTCAACAAAAAGTAATCCTTGCACTCAAAGAAAAGATGCTTTCCTTCGGTACACTCACCAATCCCGTAAGAATCAAAAAAGCCATGGATGCACTCGAACGCCACATGACTACCAATATGGAATTTGATGAGATACTGAGCCTTGTGCGTATTTTACGTAACCTCAATACTGATCAAATTACCACACTCGTGCTTGATAATGGGCCAGAAGGATACCTCGTAAATACAACAGGAGCAAGTGGGGCATTTTTGTTGACACCACGTACGGGCAATTTTGATGAAATTAAAAATGCAATACAACATATTTTTGATGAAGATACTGTCACCCAAAAAGCAGATACGACCCCACTCCAAGAAAAACCTTCGCTTGACTGGGCAACTATTGAAATCCAAAATGGCACATGGCAAGCAGGACTTGCCGCGCGAGTGAAGCAACGTCTAGTTGATGAGGACTTCTATATTGAAGACGTAGGTAATACAAATCCAGAATACAAACCATTTATTCAGAGTGGCATATACAAAATATCTGACAAAGACTCACTCGAAGTAATGCAAGCGCTCCAAGCAGAGCTACATATGCCTACCAAAGAAGATCCACCCGAGGGCATCACCAGTACTGCCACGAGCACTGATATTCTTATTATATTAGGAGACGATTTTATAGAATAATAAATGACCAGACAATCATATGACGAGACAACCAATTGGACAACACCTGCCGACTATCGTGCTAGTTGGTAGAGCAAATGTAGGAAAATCGACTCTATTCAATACACTCATAGAGCAAAAAAAGGCAATTGTATCAGATATTGCAGGCACGACTCGAACGAATAATGAAGGCATTTCTATATGGAGAGGCAAAGAAATTCGTATTATAGATACAGGTGGATTTGATAATGCACAAAATGAGGCTTTCGCAGATCAAATTATAGAGCAAGACGGGCGCGCTCTCAAGGAAGCAGATATCATCATCATGGTAGCAGATCTCAAAGTGGGCGTCCTCCCCCAAGAAAAAGATCTAGCACGTTCTCTGAAAAAACGTTACCCACACACGCCGATCTTCCTCGTACCAAACAAAGCAGATAGCAAAAAAATAGAATTGAATGCCGGTGAAAAAGAATGGATGAGTTTGGGATTAGGGCAACCATTGCCTGTATCCGCTGCAAATGGTAGAGGTATTGGTGACCTGCTTGATATTTTGTATACTGAACTAAGAAAGCAGCCTATACGACCCAAAAAAACAAAGACAGAAAAAAAAGAAGAAATTAAAATAGCTCTCATAGGTAAACCAAATGTAGGGAAATCATCTCTATTCAATAAACTCATCGGACAAGAAAAAGTAATCGTGAGTGACATAGCTCATACCACACGTGAACCACATGACACGACTATAGAATATACACACGAGTCAAAAAAACATACGTTCACTTTCATTGACACAGCTGGCATTAGACGAAAATCAAAAGTGGCCGGTGTCCTAGAACGAGAAGGTATATCAAGAAGTATCAAGACAGCAGAACAATCAGATATCATCCTACTTGTACTCGACGGCAAAGAGTCAATCGCGTCTCAAGATATGCAACTTGGCGGATTAATTGAACGCAGAAGCAAAAGTGTCATTATTCTTATCAACAAATGGGACTTGACCGAGGATAATTCAGATGCATTTCGAAATGATGTAAAAAAAATGGTATATGCACATCTCCCTCACTTAGATTTTGCTCCTATTTTATTTGTAAGCGGTAAAACTGGATATCGAGTAAATCAAATATTTCCACTCATTGTCCGCATTGCACAAGCGCGTCATACAGAGATTCCTCGAAATGCACTAGGTAAATTTATTGAATGGACGACTAAACAACACAAGCCATCACGCGGCAAAGGTACACGTCAACCAAAAATTATTGGCTTGCAACAAATACACAGCAATCCCCCTATATTCGAGATGGTCATAAAATATAGGACTTCTATACATCGGTCATACGTGAACTATATAGAAAATCGCTTACGTGAAGAATATAATTTTATTGGTACCCCTATCGTCATCAAGCTCACCAAGATGAAAAAATAGTATGAAACTCATTGTCGGGCTCGGTAACCCAGGAAAAAAATATGAGCGTACACGTCACAATGTTGGTTTTGTCGTACTTGATGCATTATACGAAAAACTATCTACATATGGTATTAACCAGTGGGAATTAAGCAAAAAATTTAATGCTCAAATATCCGGTTGTACTATAAATGCTGATAAGATTGTGTTATGTAAACCCATGACGTACATGAATAATTCTGGCGAATCAATTGGCATTATCATGAACTTTTATAAACTCACGCACAAAGATCTTATTGTTGTGCATGATGACAAAGATATCCTACTTGGGGAATCCAAAATACAAACTGACAGGGGTGACGCGGGACACAATGGCATCAAATCAATCATCAGTCATATTGGCACAAAGGATTTTACACGCATGCGTATAGGCATTGCTTCAACTAACAAGAAGAAGATGGCAGACATTCCTACATTTGTTTTGAACAAATTTGGTATCTTAGAAAAAAAGAAAATAGAAACAGTCATCGATGATGCCATCACAGAACTCTTACGACTCATCTCATGAAAAAAGAAATACTTCTCTCCTACTTCCCCAAGATTACTATCAAACGTTACCGAGAATTACTCGGTATTTTTTCATCGTTAGAAGAAGCATGGGATGCAGAATTTGATGAACTCAAAAAGATGAGATGGGATGACAACCTCATCCACGAATTTCTCACATGGCGAGAAAAAGTCGATGAAGAAAAGATACAAACTATATTAGATCATGAGGGTATTCATTGTATTACGCTAGATATGGAAGAATATCCTGAACTACTCAAGCACATATACGATCCTCCATTTTGTATTTTTGCCCGCGGTACATTAAAAAATAATTTCAATCTTGCAGTTGTGGGCACGAGAAAATATACTCCCTATGGCAAGCAGGCTACTGAGGAACTCATTGCCGAGTTAGCACCAAAGGGTATCACCATTGTAAGTGGACTCGCATTTGGTATTGATAGTATTGCTCACGAAGCAACACTCCTCCACAATGGGACTACCGTGGCAGTACTGGGTTCGGGTATCAATCGTCATCATATATATCCACGCGCACACCAAGAATTATCTAAAAAAATAATTACACATGGAGGATCTATAATTTCAGAATATCCACCGGGTACATTACCCAACAGTTTCACGTTCCCCCGAAGAAATAGAATCATAGCGGGTATGTCTCTGGGGACACTGGTCATAGAGGCTCCAGAAAAATCAGGAGCCTTAATCACTGCTGAGTGTGCCATGGAAAATAATCGAGAGGTGTTTGCTATCCCCCACAATATCACATCACGCACTGCTACAGGACCAAACAATCTCATCAAAACAGGAGCAAAATGCGTCACAAAAGCACAAGATATTATCGACACACTCAACTTGCAAGATATCAAGGAATATGTTACTAATAAAGAAGTTTTACCCGATTCTCCCACTGAAGCGCAGATCCTTCCACATCTTTCAAGAGAACCGATACACATAGATGAACTTATCAAAAAATCAAATCTCAATAGCCAGACTGTCAACAGTGCTCTTGTCCTTATGGAAATGAAAGGAAAAATACGAAATTTAGGGGGAATGATGTATGTGCTTGCGCGTTAAATACAAACCAATAACTATAAACTAACTCCAAATTCCCAAAGATATATGATCTAACATATTTAAAGTCTTAATAATCAGTTAATATTTAACTAATATATTTTATGCAAAAAGAACGTATCAAACAATTTGCTTTCTTGGCGCTATTCATCATTCTTGGCTTTCTTGCCATGCAAGTGCCGTTTAGCAAAATTATCGGTTCTAATCTAAAATTTAATCTTTTCGATTTCTATGGTCCTATTGTCGGTGGGTTTGTCGGTTCTACAATAGGCGCGGTGATTGTTCTTATCATGCAGCTAATCAATTGGGCGTGGCATGGATTCACAACTGACGCAGCCACACTTATACGTTTTCTTCCTGTTTTGTTCTCTGTGTTATATTTTGCCCATAAATCCAAATGGACACTCCTTGTACCAACTATATGCATGATAGCCTTTTGGGCACATCCAGAAGGGCGTATAGCGTGGACATACACATTATATTGGTTTATACCGATTGCCATGTATTTCCTACATGAAAAATTTATATTTGCCCGTGCTCTTGGAGCTACATTTACTGCACATGCTGTTGGCGGAGCATTATGGATCTGGGTATTTAATATGAATGCATCACTATGGATAGGACTTATTCCTATTGTATGGAAAGAACGTGGACTTATGGCAATAGGCATTACACTTACATTCCTTTTATTTAATTTCATTCTAAAAACAATCAACGAAAAAACAGCTATCAAACTTCCTTTTATTAAACTTCACCTAAAATTCAATCTCAATACAAAATAACCTAAGTACACAATAAAAATGATCACTGATCCCTTCTTGATCAATGGTCATTTTTTATCTGCTTAGATGTAAATTCTGCTTATCACAATATGAATTTCAACGAGGCATACAATTATATCATCTCTCTTAGCAACCTCCCTCGCAAAGAATATATGACCGACCCGCGCCACTGTGGGTGGTATCTTAAACGTCTCCAATTTTTCTTGGATATTTTGGGAAATCCGGAACGCAAAATCCCTCACTATATTCACGTCACAGGTACTAGTGGAAAAGGATCAGTAACTGCCTACATGCATTCTATTCTCCATGCTGCAGGTAAAAAAGTGGGATCTACATACTCCCCCCACCCGACGTGCATTATTGAACGATGGAAAATAGGGAATAAATTCATGACCAAAAAAGAATTTACTGAACTGGTGGAATATATCAAGCCAAAGCTTGATGAATATACTGCTACGACTCCCTACGATGCACTTTCCTTTTTCGAAATAACTGAGGCAATTGGATTTTTGTATTTTACAAAACACAAAGTTGATTGGGCAGTACTTGAAGTCGCCTGTGGCGGACGCTATGATGCAAGTAATATTATCCCGTGGAAAGATATTGCGGCCATTACCAATATTGGATTAGATCATGTGGGGCTTATTGGGAATAATAAATCAGAAATTGCGTATGAAAAAGCAGGAATTATCAAACGTGGATGCACATTTTTTACTACTGAGAAAGAAAAGCGCATTATTGACGTCCTCACCAAAGAGGCAAAAAAATATTTAGATATTAAAGATATTAAAATATTAAATATCCCAATATCCCAATATCCAATATCCAATATCTCTCTAAGAGGTGCAGACTTTTCTTATCTCAACCAATCATATCATCTCCCCACTATCGGCAATCACCAAATAAAAAACGCCATCCTCTGCATTGAAATTGCCAAACATATTGGGATATCCGAACAAGCAATCAGGCAGGGTCTTAAACATGTATATCAACCGTTACGCATGGAAATCGTTTCTCGTAGTCCCCTAGTCATCCTTGATGGCGCCCACAATCCTGACAAAATGAAAACAACGGTCAGCACAATAAAAAATATCCCAATATCCCCCCGCCTGCCATCGCTACGCCCAGGCGTTGCGGGCAGGCAATATCCCAATACACATTTTATCGTCGGCTTCTCAGGTGACAAAAATATTCCAAACATGATCAAACAACTTTCAACACTAAAACCTATTTCAATCGCCGTCACTCGCAATACAACCAATCCTTTCCGCAAGGTAGCAGATTTACAAAATGTAACAAAACAATTCAAAAAATTACTTCCAAAAACTAAAATTAAACTATTCCTCGATCCTCACGATGCATTAATCTGGACAAAAAAAATAGCCAAGACACATGATATCATCTTGGCTACTGGATCTATTTTTGTCAGTGGAGAACTTCGAAAAAAAATTTAACGCTTATACATTGTTCGTGACCAATACGTAATCTTTGGATTTTTATCATTCGGGTCAGCCGGAGGCGACACACCATCATTATCAAAATCATTATCATTGCGATCTCCTTTTTTGGTAGTATAACCAATAGGCATACGACACGTCGTAACTGAGTCTGTTGCTATGCCCAATTTGTCTCCATCAGCATCTCTATAATACGTCTGTGGACCACCAATACGATTATTATGGTCGTCACAATCTAAAGACATGTCAATTCCATCATTATCAAAGTCATTATCATTTGTATCAGAATAATCACGCACATAGCCAGGAAGTGAAGTAGCACAGGCAGTCTGCAGAGCATTTGGATTCCCCAGACCATCACCATCAGAATCCTGATAAAAGAGTCCTCGTGTACTCGCTGTATTGTCATGATCATTGCAATCGCGAGGAGTAATACTACCATCATTGTCATAATCATTATCATTTGTATCTCCGCCAATAGTAGCCTTGTATTCGCCTGTTGCAGAACAAAATAATTGTGGAGCTCCAAAACCAAGACCATCACTATCAGCGTCTATATAATATGGAGTAGGACCTAATACAGTAGGAACTGTATCATTACAATCCAAGAGTGTCTCTACACCATCATTATCATAATCATGATCATTTGCGTCAATAGGATTTGATTCTAAGAGAATATATTCACCAGAAGCAATACACATCAACTGTGGTTCACCAAATCGTTTTCCATCATGGTCAGCATCCATATAAAAATTGACAGGGCCTGTTACGCTGGAATTATGGTCGTCACAATCAGAATCTTTTTCTATTGAGTCATTATCAAAATCATTATCATTTACATCAATAGGACTTAACTCTGAAAGAATATAATCACCAGAAGCAGCACACATGAGCTGTGGTTCACCAAATCTCTTACCATCTGCGTCAGCGTCTCTATAATAGTTGACTGGTCCATGTATGTTTGGGTTAGTATCATCACAGTCCACCAAACTGCCTGGTACACCACTTTCAAATCCATCATTATCAAAATCTCTGTCATTTGTATCACGATTGTTATCAACATAGCCAACTGCAGGACACATAAGTATTGGATCGCCAATACCATTTCCATCTCCATCACCATCTCTATAATAATTTTGCTTACCCAAAATAGAGGGACTAGTATCATCACAATCATCTGCATTGGTAGCATAACCTTGAGGAGCACTGACTGCGCACATACTCTGTGTATTGGTTGATCCGAGGCCGTCTCTATCACTATCTATATAAAATGTGTTAACAGAAGCTACGCCTGCATCATGAGGAGCACAGTCTGAAGAATCAGGAGTGCCGTCACCATCTGAATCTGGGTTAGTGACCAAAAGAGTAACAGGAAAATTAAAATGTCGAGTTAGGGTAGGTGAATCATCATGCGCAATGACGACTTCCGCGGTGCTAGACATTGGCGTAGTTTTGATCACAATACCCTCTCGCCCACTTCCTGGCAACCCTGTATACGTATTCACTATCTGGGCATTTTCATAGCGACCATCAGGAGAAATTTCAAATAAGTAATTACATGATACGTTTTGCGTACCTGTTGGATTCCAAGAGTCATCATACAGTACAAACAATGTACCTGTTTCTTTGCTGAAATACATATCGGAAATATTCTGATATGGCATTTTCTGGACTGGGGTTATTGAATAATCCAATTTCATATACCCAAGAAATATCACATCTGTAGCCACTTCCTTATTCAAGGCAAATGCATAAATAAGTCCGTCGTCCTTTACATCTGGTGTAGCATGATTAATATCTAACTTTCTCTGTACACCAACATAAAAAACAACATATGACTCGAGGTTAGGGATGTCATTATATGGATGAAATCCGTGTGGTATATAAGCCATTCCCTCAATACCAGAGTTTCCCAAATCACCAAGCCATGGAAACAAATCCCATGTTTTGGTAAAACGTGGTGCATTCACTGGAGATGTAACATCAAATTCTTTAATTGTGGGACGATTTTCAGTCGCCACATATAGATAATTACTTGCTGGATCAGTTATAGCGAGCGCCTCAAAATCTCCACTGCTCTTCCACGTAACTTTATTAGAACCATCAGCGTCCATCATAGTGATTCTATTTTGTCCATCACTCGTAGGATCACTCACCGCAAATAGCTTTTGAGATACTTCATTCCACGCAACCCCGCTTGGTTCATATGGAGAAGGCATGGTAATAGTGTTGGCAGTGGTAATACCAGTACCTGGCCATACTATAGAAAAAACCAAAGAAGGTGTAGCCAACAAAATAGTGACAAAAATGGCTAAAATAAGACTTTTTTTCATACATTATATGAAATAAGATTAATAAAACAATGTATAATAGCACAAAAAACCGTTTTTGTCAATAACAAGACATCTAATAACCAAAATTAACAGAGTAGATATAGGTCCAATCTCCTCTATTGCCTCCAAGCACAAGTTTAAGTTTAACAGAGTATTGTCTTCCCTCTTGCGCCAACGTAACATTTGTCTGATATTCATGTGCTAGAGGAGGTAGATTTCCTCTCTGGGGCAACCCTGTGACTCTATAACCAACGCTCTCTAACTTTTGACGTATATCTGATATACTACCAAATACACGGGAACTCAAAAAAGTATGTAAATGATCATCACGCCTTACCAATGCTTCTCTATATCGGGCTTCTTGTTCTTGACGCATCCTAGCTTCTTCTTCTGCATGTCTTTTACCACCAAAAAGTCCTGACAAAATTCCTCCCTTTTTTTCAGGCTGAGCCAAAGGTATCTGGGGTGCGTACTCTGGGACAGCCCTCTCTGCACCGACCAATGGAGGACGAGCTGGTTCCACAGGCCTCGGAGATCTCACAGCTTGTCTGACATCATCCAAAGATATTGCCCTAGTTTCAGCACCTTGCAATTCATCTCTTTCAAGATTTTGCCTACGTACAATGTCTATCCGTTCCTGCACTGCAAGTTGCGCAATCTGACAAAAAGCATCTCTCAGCCCATGTGCTGATGGAAAAATACCCAAAATAGCTGCTGGTGGAGCGATCAAAGTTCTTTTACCAGACAAAGCAGTAATCTCACCTTCTAAAACATCTAGATCATTCTTTACACCCAATATCCCTAGATACGAACCAAAACGTGATTCAAATAACGAAACACGCGTTTCTTTATCATCTAATGTCAGCTCCTGTCCACCGCTTAACCAAGGCAAGTGAATAATAGACCGGGCAAACTCAACCAAACGTTTAATAGCTTCAGAAGATGGTTCACCTTCTCTAAATTCAAAAGCAGGCGCTGCTTCTGCTTTGGGAAGCAGAGCTTCCAATCTCTCTCGCTGTGTCTTATTTGCTGAACGAAGCAGGTCATCTTGTATGATGCGTATAATATCTGCGCTACTGAGGCCAGTCTCTTGTTCAATCATAGTCATTGAAGAACCCATCATCGCATGAGAAAAAATGGCTGTTCTAAAACGAGAATATTCTTCTGGAGTCTGAGACATAAAAAAATAATTATGTATGTAATTATACCACAATTTGACACATTGGTCAATTTCATTTATGCTGTATTCCGCATGTAAAATAGCTATTATGAGTGCACTTGTCATTGTCGAATCTCCGACAAAAGCAAAAACTATATCCAAATTTTTGGGCAAAGACTTCATTGTCGAGTCCTCTTTTGGTCATTTACGAGATCTGCCAAAAAGCAAAATGGGGATAGATATTGAAGGCGGCACATTCAATCCTGAATACATCACATCTCGTGACAAAAGCAAGCAAGTAAAAAAATTGAAAGATTTGGCAAAAAAAGCAGATGACATCATCTTTGCAACTGATGAGGATAGAGAAGGCGAAGCCATATCTTGGCATCTGGCTTACCTATTTGGAGTAAAACCAGAAGAAGCAAAGCGTATTGTATTTCACGAAATTACCAAACACGCGATAGAAGAAGCCCTGAAAAATCCACGTCATATTGATCAAAAATTAGTAGATGCTCAGCAAGCGCGCCGAGTACTTGATAGACTTGTTGGGTATGAGCTATCACCATTCCTCTGGAAAAAAGTAGCGCGAGGACTCTCGGCAGGACGTGTACAATCAGTCACTGTGCGCCTTGTTGTAGAACGTGAACGCGAACGTCAACAATTCAAAGCGCAAGAATATTGGACAATTGACGCTATATTCAATAAAAATCAAGAATTCGTAGGTAGATTATATTCAATAGACAATAAAAAACTTCAAAAATTAGACATACAAAATAAACAACAGGCAGATGAAATCCTTGCTGACCTCAATCAAGCAACATACCGTGTCAAAAATATTGAAAAAAAAGAAACCAAACGTACTCCCCCACCTCCATTTACTACGTCCACGTTGCAACAGCAAGCAAGTCATAAACTAGGATACTCAGCAAAACAGACAATGCGTCTTGCACAACAACTATACGAGGGTATCAAACTTGGAACAGAAGGAGAAACAGGGCTTATCACGTATATGCGTACAGATTCTGTTAATCTCTCTGAAAAATTTCTAAATGAGGGACGTGAATTTATTAAAAAAGAATTTGGTGAATCATATACATTGATTCAACCACGATTTTACAAAACATCATCCAAAGGCGCACAAGAAGCGCATGAAGCTATACGTCCGACTGATCCTGCAAGAACTCCTGAATCAATTGCGGGACATCTCGAACCACAGCAATTGAAACTATACACCCTCATCTGGAAACGCGCAGTAGCTACCCAAATGATACAAGCACGTCTCAATAAAACAAATATATCTATTACTACCAAACAATATACATTCCGTGCAACAGGACAGACTATGATTTTTGATGGTTGGCTCAAACTATATCCTGAAACAATAAAACAAGAGATGCTTCCTGAGCTCACTATTGGCGAACAGATAAACTGTAAGGATATCAAACCAGAACAACATGTCACCGAACCACCAGCACGATATTCAGATGCAACGCTCGTCAAAGCACTAGAAGAATATGGCATTGGCCGTCCATCTACCTATGCGCCGACCATATCCACTATTGAAGACCGCGGTTATGTAACACGCGATGATGAAAAACGACTCAAACCACTTGATATCGCATATGTGGTGAACGACTTACTTGTAGAACACTTTGCAAATATTGTTGATTATCAATTCACTGCACAGATGGAAGGAAACCTCGATGATATCGCGGAAGGTAAAAAAGATTGGCAGCCCATCATATCGACATTTTATCATCCATTCCATGAAAATATAGAAAAGAAAACCGATGAACTCTCAAAAGAAGAGACCGTAGGCATGAGAGAAGTTGGTATTGATCCAAAGACGCAAAAACATATATTTGTGCGCATTGGACGCTATGGACCGTTTGTACAATTGGGTGACAAAAATGATGATGAAAAACCAAGATTTGCTAAGCTTCCCAAAGATAAAACCACCGAAGAGATAACACTCGAAGAAGCACTTCACTATCTCTCGCTACCACGCGTCATCGGTCAAAACGAACAGGGAGACGACATGATTGTTAATATTGGAAAATTTGGACCTTATATACAAATACAAAAAAAATATTATTCAATCAAAAATGAAGACCCATACACCATTACCAAAGAGAAAGCAAACGAAATAATTGCTGCAAAAAAACAAGAAGAAGCAAACAAAATTATAAAAATATTTGATGGGTCATCTATCCAAGTACTCAATGGACGCTATGGACCATATATCACTGATCCTACTACAAAAACTAATGCAAAAATTCCAAAAGATAAAAAACCAAGCGACCTAACACAAAAAGAATGTGAACAATTGCTTGCAGAGAACCCCACAAAAAAACGAGGATACAGAAAGAAAAAATAATAACATGCTCATATAAATAAAACCGCCCACTTCAAGTGAACGGTTTTTGATATAAAAAACACCCACATAATGAGTGTCTATTATGTAGCGAGAGTGATGACCTCAATGCCGAATGGTAATAATAAGGTTCACTACCCGCTACGCGAGATAGTATAACAAATATGAGAAAAAAAACAAGGTTCTCTATACGAGAAAAACAAAAAAATGGCTAGAATAACAATAAAAAGAGAAAACCCCAGTCTTACGATTGGGGTTTCCTTTAGGCGTTTAGGTCTCTACCTTATTATTACCATGAGCACTATAACATATTTTTATTATTTTGTCAATAGTATGTAACAAAAAACGCTTTATCTTGCAAAAAATTAACAAAAATGATATAAACATATATATGGATACTGACAAAAAAGAACAAACAATTGAATCTTTGATAAAAAAAATCAATACATATGATCCTCAGGCTGACATAGAATTAGTACAGCTTGCTTATGATTATGCGGCAGAGGCTCACAAGGGACAAACACGCAAATCAGGAGAACCATACATTATCCACCCATTGGCTGCCGCCCATTTCCTTGCTGATATGCACATAGATCCTGTCATTGTCGTGGCTACACTACTTCATGACGTGCCAGAAGATACAGACAGAAGTCTCGATGAGATTGAAAAAAATTTTGGGAGTGAAGTGTCTTCTCTTGTGCGAGGTATTACCAAATTGGGAAAATTAAAATATAGAGGGGTTGAACGATATATTGAAAATCTGCGCAAAATGTTTATAGCTATGGCAGAAGATGTGCGTGTGATGATCATCAAATTTGCTGATAGGATACACAACCTCACCACATTAGGAGCCCTACCACCACAAAAACGCTATCGCATTGCTCTAGAGAGTCTTGAAATCTACGCACCTATCGCCAACCGTCTTGGTATGGATGAAATCAAAGGCCAGCTTGAAGACCTCTCATTTGAATTTGTGTATCCAAAAGAATACGAACGAATAAAAAAAATTCGAGACGAAAAATTACAAGGCAAAGAGCAATATTTTGCACGTATCATGGATATCACAAAGGATGAATTGAATAAAGCTGATATACACCCCATCTCTATACATGGAAGAAATAAACGTCTATATAGTTTGTATACAAAATTACTTAAAAAAGACAATGACCCAAAAAATATTTATGATATCCTCGCTATACGCATCATTGTAAATACTGTTGCTGAATGTTATGCGACACTCGGCATACTTCATAATATTTGGAAACCATTCAAAGGGAGAATAAAGGATTATATTTCTCAGCCAAAACCAAATGGGTATCAATCACTTCATACCACAGTATTTGGCGAGGGAGGTGAACCAATAGAATTCCAAATTCGAACTCTTGATATGCATGAAAACGCAGAATTTGGTATTGCAGCGCATTGGCATTACGATGAGCGTGGTAGTCGTATGCCCACAAAAGACATCAAATGGGCAAAAGAATTGGCTGAAATTCAAAAAGAAATATTGACCAAATTATCTGATCTTGAGGAAATAAAAGTAGATTTTTTGCAAACACGCATTTTTGTATTCACGCCCAAAGGAGATGTCATCGACCTACCCGAAGGGGCGACGACTATTGATTTCGCTTACCATATTCATTCTGAGATTGGCAATAAATGTATAGGCGCCATCGTGAATGAAAAAATGGTGAGTCTTGATACTGAACTCAATAATGGCGACGTCGTTGAAATTACCACAGACAAAAATAGAAAATCACCAAGTCCTGACTGGTTGAATATTGCCAAAACTCAAACAGCAAAAATACATATCCGTAATGCACTGAAAAAAAATGGGAGAGGCAGCCTATCAGGATTTTTGCGGTCAGTATTGCCCAAAAAAAATAAATAAAAACTGCGTTGGGGCGCAGTTTTTTAAATGAAAGATATTTTAACTTAACTCCTGTAACAATCTCTTCAATTCACCTTTTGAATTGAAATCGATAATAATAGTCCCCCGTTCGCCACGTTGTGTGATACGAACTTTGGTACCGAGACGTTCTTCTAATAACTCTTCTTGAGCACGTACATTGGGGTCTCTCCGCACTGATCCTTTGCGAGAAGCTGGGCCTTTTTGTTCTACCATGCGTTCAAGATCACGTACACTAATTTTTTGACCTGACATACTATTGAATACGTCCATTTGTTCCTTTTCGTCTTTGAGACTGAGCAGAGTACGAGCTTTTGCAAAACTAATAATTCCATTTACTAATGCTTTTTGAATTTGCTCAGGCAGGTCAAGTAATCTGACTGTATTTGCTATAACAGACCTACTTTTACCAACTTGAGCGGACACTTCTTCCTGAGTGAGATTAAACTCATTGATAAGACGCGTATAAGCAAAAGCCTCTTCTACAGGATTTAAATTTTGTCGTTGAATATTTTCTACCAAAGCAAATTCAAGTTTTTGTTGTTGTGTGGCGCTACGAACAAGTGCAGGGACTGACACAAGTCCCGCAATCTGCGCGGCACGCAAACGTCTCTCTCCTGCAATAAGTTCATATCCCCCATCTTCACGCTCAGTGACTACAAGTGGTTGCAAAATTCCGTGCTTCTGTATTGACGCGACAAGATCTTCGAGTTGACCATGGTCAAATTCTTTCCGCGGTTGTTCGGAATTTGGCACAATCTCAGAAAGAGGTATATGCCATACTTTATCATTATTGTCTGCAATCCCCGTTTCTCTTCGTATCACATTACGTATGTGTTTAGTCGTTTGGGGTATAAGTGAATTGAGTCCTTTACCTAAAGCCATAATATAATTTAGAATTTCAAATTACAAATTTTGAAATTAATTAAAGATTGTCCTCGACTCGGGTCTAAAGGGTTTCTAAATTAAAAATTCGAAATTAGAAATTTTTTACTGTTGGTGTCTTTCCAATACTTCCTTTGCCAATCTCTCATATGCCTTTGCTCCCTTACCATGTGGTTCATAATGCAAAATAGATTTACCAAAACTTGGCGCTTCGGCAAGTCGCACTGACCGTGGAATAACTGATCGAAAAATATTATCCGGAAAATATTTGTATAATTCACTCATGACCTCGGTAGAAAGACGTGTACGTTTGTCAAACATAGTGAGTACTGCTCCCAATACTTTGAGATCAGGATGTATATGAGTCTTCACCAAATCAATGGTTTGTAATAATTGTCCCAAACCCTCAAGTGCATAATACTCTGCCTGAACAGGAATAAGCAATTCATCGGCTGCAACTAAACTGTTGACAGTGAGAAGCCCAAGCGACGGAGGACAATCAATAATAATATAATCGTACCCGTGTTTGATTTCCGACAACAAATCACGCAATTGAAACTCTCTCCTCTCTATGTCAACAAGCTCAACGGATGCTCCAGCTAAATTTGCTGTTGCAGGGGCGATGCGCAATCCTTCGTGAGAAGTATTGTAAACAGTATCATGCATACGCTTTTGTCGTGCGAGTGCTTCGTATACACCATGAGGCAACCGACTTCTATCAATACCGAGGCCACTCGTTGCATTGCCCTGTGGATCCATATCTACCAGTAACACAAATTTGCCAAGCTCTGATAAATAGGCGGCCACATTGACAGCGGTAGTCGTCTTCCCTACTCCACCTTTTTGATTGACCACTGAAATTATTTTTGACATATAGATAAGTATATCAAAAATTGACAAAATCTACAATAAAAGATATACTATGTTGGCAAAAATATGAGCCCGAGTGGCGGAATTGGTAGACGCGCACGACTCAAAATCGTGTTCCTCACGGAGTGAGAGTTCGATTCTCTCCTCGGGCACTCGTATGCATTTATTTTTTGATCTCCTTATAACTATTGGCCTTATTATGACTGCTTACCCCGCAGTTATTTTATTGTATAGTAGGTCCCAGCGTCCACAAAGCTGGGAATACAAAAATAAAATGTATTCTCTCATACTATCCCTCATTTTTTTCACAGGGACAGCTATATTTGTTTGGGGTAGTTTTATAGAGCCAAAAATTATCGTTATAAACTACAAAAATATAGATCTCGAAGAAATAAAAAAACCTATCCGCATAGCCCTTATATCAGACATGCAGATTGGCTCATACAAAGAAACATTGTGGATCCAAAAAATAGTAGACAAAACACTTGCGCTACATCCCGATATAGTGCTCCTGGCTGGAGATCAGGTAGATAATGCGACATACAGGCCAGAAGAATTTAGATACCTAGAGCCTCTAAAACAACTAGCAGAACAAATCCCTACATATGCAATACATGGTAATCATGAATATGGCATTGGCGGTGGCAAAGCTATAGAAAATCCTAAATACAGAGTAGCTGACGTAAGCAAAGAAGCCAGAGAAGCGGTGGAAAAACTAGGTATCCACTATTTACAAAATGATCTTGAAATAATTTCGGTCAATGACGAGCAGTTGTATCTCTTTGGGGCAGATGAATGGTGGGGTGGTGTACATGATTTTTCGAAACTTAATATGCGCGATAATTCAGATATTCCCACAATATTACTCATGCATAATCCTGCCGCAATACCAGAAATTTTAAAACTTAAAGATATAGACATTATGCTATCGGGACATACACATGGTGGACAAATTCGTCTTCCTTTCATAGGTCCTGTAGCACGTGTGGAAGATGTCCCTGCCAAATGGCACAAAGGACTTCACAATATTAACAATATGAAGTTATTTGTAACGAGTGGCATCGGAGAGACAGGAACCCGCGCACGACTCTTCAACCCTCCGGAGATAGCGCTTCTTATCATACAATAAAGCCAGTCAGGCGATTTTTTATCAAAATAATTTTACCTGTAACTCAATCTTCATCACAATTAAAATATCGCCCTTAAAGTCCCACCTGCAAATAAAGTGATCAATGTAACAAGCGTGGCTGCCATACATACACCACTCAAGATAAGCCACCATGACTTTTTGAAAGGGATGTTGAAAATAAATGCAACCAAACTACCTGTCCACGAACCGGTAAAAGGAAGAGGAACACCTATAAATATGATGAGACCAATCGCGCCATACTTTGCATATTTCCCAGAAAAAGCTTTTTCAGCATATTTGAGCCTCTTGGTAAATAATCGCCCAAAAAATTTATGCCGCATAATCCAGTCATGAAGATGTGGCACAAGATACAAAATACACAAGGCAGGAAGAAAATCTCCAGCAACAGCTATAAGCCAAACTTTCCAAATAGCCAAATGATATACCTCTATTCCTATAGGTATAGAAGCGCGAAGTTCAGTCAAAGGTATCATGGATAATAAAAAGACTGCCCATTCTGGAGCCATATTGGAAAACCACATGACCGGATGTATATCAAACATATAATTATTCCTCCCACGTATAATTATCAAACACCCATTCACCTACATCACGCGCTTCAGTAAATCGAGCTTCATTGCTATCCGCACCGAGTACAACGACATCAATATGATGTCCGCCTTTTTCTACTTCAACAACAAAGTTAAATCCGGCCGCAACAATATATCCTGTCTTTCCACCCAAAACAGTATCAAACGAATGATAAATCCACGGATTTGGGTCATCGAGTATCAGCCAATTGGTGCTCCACATATGATGTTCTTTTTGTCGTTGCTCTGAATAGAGAGTGTATTCTTTTTTCAATAATGTTTCCTGAATTTGTGGATGGCGTAATGCTTCTTGTAACAAAATAACTATATCAGAAGCGGTCGATATATTGGTATCTTCAATACCCGTAACATCAGTAAAAACAGTGTCTGAAAGTCCCAACTCCTGCGCTCTTTTATTCATACGGACAACAAACTCATCTTCTGTCCCGTTGATAGACTCCACCAGAGACAACGCGGCCTTATTTGAAGAAGCTATGAGCATAGCATTCCACAATTCTTCATACATATAAATATCTCCTGCATACATATGCGTATCGAGGCTATCCGCACCGATAACTGTCGTCGTAGCATTCCAGTTTATATCGTATTCAAGAAGGACCAGAGCAGTCATAAGTTTGGTAATGCTTGCAATAGAATGTTTCGCATATTCATTTTTGTTTAGTAGCACTGCGCCACTTTGCACATCTTTTACCAAAATGGAATCTGCAGTCAGTATGTCTGTGTCAAATGCTGTGGAATCTGCAGCAAGAACTGGGACTTTATCAAGAATAGGCTCAAACACCACATCTCCTCCTACTATGCCTGTTCCATTATTCTCAACAGAAACATCACCCATCTCCTGCAATTTCTCACCACGAATGTACTTCTCTATATATGTAGTATGATCACCAGCTGTATACCAAAACCAACCAAATCCTACTCCAATAATCAAAAAAACAGCAGATATATTGCGCCACTTATTCGAAAAATTATTATTGGTATGTTTTTCTATCAAATTAATCATGTTGTTCTTGATCTAGAGACTCATGTTGCTGAAATGATTGATAATCTGGCAACTCAATGACATCACGCACGCCCAAAAAACGAAGAGCATCCATAGATAATTCATATACGGGCAATACGCTGTCTTTTGTTTCATGTTCATCTACCAACCCGCGGATCATGAGATTACGCAAAATTACTGCGCAATTAACCCCACGTATTTCTTCCAATTCAGGACGCGTGATAGGACCACGATATGCTACTACAGTGAGGGTTTCAAGTTGTGCCTTAGTAAGTTCACCCTGTACTTCATTTTTTACAAATTTCTCTACCACGTCAGTATTGTCCGGATTAGTAACCATCTGCACACTATCCCCAACCCTACTAATATGTATACCCGATGTATCAGTATATTTCTGCTCAAGTATAAGCAACACTTCCTCAACTTTTGAATTATCCGCACCTAATGCCTTGGCTATTTTTTGTATTGTCAAAGGCTTGGAAGCAACAAATAATATTGATTCAATTAAAGATACCATACACACAAATTATATTTTTTCAATAATAATATCTGAAAAATTATTTATTTGATTGACTGACGCACTATGTTGCTTTACCAATTCCAAAATTGCCAAAAAACTCACAATTACCTCTGTTTTTGTCTTTGCGTCTGCAAGGAATTCATAAAAACTAATATGAGAACCTCTTTTCGAAAGTAAACGACGCAATATATCCACCTTTTCTTTCATTGAAACCGTCCGATCAATGTACGTCTCAGGTAGTGGTTTGGGAGGAGCCAGACGTTGTACCAATTGTATCATAGATTGACGCAACGTGTCTTGTGACAGATTATCTGGCTGTATCGTCTGCTCTGGCCGTATAGGAGGCTCTACACGCCCATATGCCTTTCTCGTGCCATCAAGCCACATAGTATTGATTTGCTTGCTAACTTCAACAAAACGGCGATATAGACGCAGTTGATCCTCCAAACTCATACCTTCATCCTCATCCACTTCAAGCTGAGGCAATAATGTACGTGATTTGAGCAAAAGAAGCTTGGCTGCAACAACCAAAAAATCAGCGAGCTCTTGAGCATCCTTTTCTTCGAGCGTATCGAGATATTGCAAAAATGGTTCGGTAACCGAGGAAATAGACACGTGACCAATTTCCATCTTTTTCTCATCAATAAGAGACAAAAGCAAATCAAGTGGACCATCAAATTCTTTGAATTGTACACGGATATTGTTCATAATTAATAATACATTCTCACACGTAAGAGATCGGAAAGAATCCTCACTCCATCACGCAACAATGAAACTCCACCTTTTGGGGTTATACATTCCTCTTTGATAACTACAGGTAACGTACACACATGATATTTTTTCTTTTCTGCGAGAAGAAAAAGTTCTATGTCAAATACCCATCGGTACGTCTTGATATGTGAAAAAAGAACACGGGCGACATCAATCCGAAAAAATTTGAGACCACACTGTGTGTCATTTATTTTCCGTACACCCCTCGGTAAAAATAAACGAAATATCTTACTCATACATCTCCTATAACCTGAACGCTGCGCCCCAATCTCTCGACTTCCGACAACCATGTCATATGACGCGAGTTTACTCAGCCCTTCGGATATATGTTGAAGTCCATAAGGCAATTCTATATCAGTGAAACCCACATAATCACCATTGATTTGGGCAACGGCATGCGCCACTGCATACCCTTTCCCTCTATTTTTTTCATAACTAAATACTGTATGAGGAAAAGAATATGTTTGCTTTATACTTTCCAAAACTTCTCTTGTCCCATCAATACTGCCATCATTTACAAATATAACACTTTCAATACAATCTGACGCCAAAAAAAAACTTTCAAGCTCTTTGCATGTATCATGTATATATTTCTCACCGTTAAAAATCGGGATAATAAGTATCATTTTATTCATACTATAGGAAGTATAGTATATCACGAATAACTACTCTTTTACAGGGACAAATTGCACATCTTTGCCATCGAAATAAACTAGTGTTAGGTAATATCCCCGATCTCTATACATCTGTATATCCTCTGCATCAAACGCGACAGAGATACTCTCCCCCGAGTTATCAACTACCCAAAAATTGCCAAGATATGCCTGTGAAACTACATCACTTGTGTACGTCCTAAAACCAGTAAAAATACGCCCGTTGTAAAGGTTCAAAGGACTCAATACATATATAGTATCTTCTTTTTTGTATGTTATGTACGCCACGTCTTGGATACCATGTGGAATCGTGTACATGGGTATTCGCTCGCCTGAAATATAACCAAATGGCGTCTCGAAATACAAGGCTTCTTTCACCGCATTTCTCATACATTCAGCGCCGAGTACATTATCGGGCAAGCCCGCAAACACGAAATAGTCCACTATTTCTGTATTTTCATACCCATGAGATGTTATCTGATCAAATATACGATCACGAACATCTGCGCTCTGATTCCAAGCATTCAGCTTCTGAGGTAAAAAAGCAAGCGATGAACACACTAATATAACAATACCTGCGCCGTATATTATATTCCCCGCCCTCCTATCTTGTGTAATCGCTTTCAATAACAGTGTCATGTACATGACAAAAAATATAGATAGTACATATGCATATCGCTCTCCACCGTTATGCGCCGAGTTATAGGTAAGACTCAAAAATGGCACACTCATGCATATATACGACAACAACAAAAACCATAATTGCTTTCTATACATGCGGTGAACCATATGTGTCATTATCAAAATGCCTACACATATAATCGCCAATACAACTTTGTGATCACCAAACCATAAGGCAACCACCTGGCGATATGGGGATGATACAAACATGTTAGTAGTAATTTCTACAAACATCTTTGCTCGCATGATCATGTACGAAAAAAAATCTGTTCCTTCTATTTGCCCTCCACTATAATATCCAAATACATACCCGACTATCCTATATCGTAGATACAAAAAAGATAAACCAACAATACCATAAGGAATAAGACGTATACATATATGATATATACGCTTCAAAAGAATTTCATATTTTGAAAAAAATAATTCCATGAGACACAAGACAAGTGGAAACATGATTGCAGTCTCTTTGGTAAAGAGAGACAACCCCAACGACAGAAGAGATACACCATATGCTATCCTAGAGTGCTTCAAAACAAAAATATAATATGCATATATTCCAAGCACAAAGAAAAAAGTTGCCCATATATGAGGTTGCACTGCAACCCATGACACTGCTTCCACGTGATTATGCAATGTAATAAACAAAAATGCAGAAACAAAACCAATTAATTTTTTACCAACTATTTCATACACAAACCGATATATCATATACGCGGTCAATACATAGACGAGAAGTGTGACTACATGGAATCCAAATGCCCACGTATGAAATACATAATACTGTAATGTAAATAGGATATTAAATATCGGCCCATACGATCCGCCGGTCGCTTCTCCTACATTATTGGTAACAAAATAGTTCCAGACATTGTCTTGTAAAGAAGTAACATACAAAAAATGATAATCATCACTAAAAAAGCCAAGCTTAAGTGTGGGCATCCACAGTATGAATGTAATACAACAAAGAAGCAAAAAGACAAATATGTTTTGTTTTTTATGTGTCGTCATACATTCCTGATTCCAAAATAGTAAGCGCATATTCTACAAATCCAAATCCTATGTCGTGCATATAGGACTCATTATTTTCAAGAATTACAATATCCTTGTCTCCTATATTTCTTTCCCAATTGAGTATATCATCTGTGGTCTCGCTATATACGCCATTATCAAATGTAATACGACGCTTGAAATAATACAATAATTCTCGATATCGATATACTCTATTGTCCATCACCTGCAACAGTGGATGTGAAAAACTATCTCCTACAAATAGCATATTGGGAATAAAAGTATTATTCGGCTCTTGAATATCCAGAGGCGGATGTGGCACAGAGCCTACAACATCTTCATCTGTCCAAATATTGGTAAGACCTATGAGGTCTTCGTCCATACCGTATGCATCAGTGTCAACTATGGGTGGATCGCACACAACATGATTCATTTTTTTACCAAACAAAATTTCTAATTTCCCAATGATCTGCTCATTCACTTTGCACGCAGCATAATAATTCCAATGTGTGCCTCCTTTTGTAAACACTTCATAATCAGTCTGATCTTTGATATTACGCACAATCGTATGCCCATCTATATACTGTACGCCATACGTATCCAAATAATCAACGACAATATCATAACTACGGGAAAGAGATTGCCTATCACCAAATATATATGAAGCAGGGATATACTCTGGATAGAGAGCTGCCTTGCTCGGGCTAATGACGAATAAAAACTCAATGCCACGTTTCTTGAGTTCATCTTGAAACCGCTTGAGCATCTGCACTTCCCACTCCAAATCTGTAATTTTCTTTTCAGGACGGCGGCTATACTCATCTATATATGCATACTCATATAGATAATTATCAAGCCCACGAATAAGACGTGTGTTTGTTTTCGAAGAAATTTCATTGAATACCGTCCAATTGATTTGATTGTCTGTCTTCACAAGGTAACTGCGAAAACCAAAATTATCTTCAAACCACGAAGTCGACGTGGCCTGGAAATTCCCTGCAAACCAATTATCTTTGGTCCACATAGGCTGCTCGGTCGAGCTAAATACGCCAACCAATTGTTGCTCTTTGACAAAATCAAATTTCATCTGTAGCAATGGCAAAGATAATACAGCAAGAAATGCGACAATTATTATAAAAAATAATATTTTCTTCATAACCTAATACCTAATCCTACCTAAAACCTGAAATAAATAAACGGATTAAAACTTGCATTAGCCAAAGACAACACAGACAGCGCAAGCAATAAACCAGCAGTGCATGCTTTTATACATATACGGAAAAAACCTTGCTGACTTGTTTTTAATTTCCCAACTACCCATTCATACAACTTGAACCCTGGTATAAAACTAAAGAAAAGTCCGAGAGCAAATACCAGCCATCCCCTATTCCCTATAACATCTACCCACAACACATCTGTCGTCGACGATGCGAGACTAAACATGGCTTGTAGATAATATCCAGCTTGCGCGAATGTCTCTGAACGAAAAAAAATCCACCCGACAAGAACAATAAAAAAAGTAATGCCTATATTTATAATTTTAGGGAGTTTTTTGGAAATACTACCCCAAAACATTTTGTCTATACATATAAAAATACCATGGTACACACCCCACACAATAAATGTCCACGCTGCTCCATGCCAAAGACCGGATATAAAAAATATGATAAGCATATTGATATACGTACGCCTCGATGACACACGATTGCCTCCAAGCGGTATATAGATATACTCACGCATAAATTGCGAAAGAGAAATGTGCCATCGTCGCCAAAATTCAGTAATAGTTTGTGATATATATGGGGCATTGAAATTTTCAAGAAAGTCAAAGCCCATCATTTTGCCCAATCCTATGGCCATGTCTGAATACCCCGCAAAATCAAAATAAATTTGGAGCGCATACGCAATAATCCCGACCCATGCAAATGATAGAGTCATATCAGGAGAACCGGTAAGATCAAAGATACTATCAGCAACACTGCCCATGACATTGGCAATGAGCACTTTCTTGCCAAGTCCCACACAAAACCGATATATACCTTCAAATATTTTTTCAAGCGAATGTACACGTGTTTTCAATTGTTCAGCAACATCATGATACCGTACGATAGGGCCGGCAATAAGCTGAGGAAAAAGCACAACATACAACAGAAAATCAAATACATTGCGCGCGGGCGTGGTCGTACCTCGATATACATCCACGAGGTAACTTATTTTTTGAAATGTAAAAAATGATATACCTATAGGTAACGCAATGTATGTCCAATGCGCGCCAGTAAACCCAAAAAGACCAAGCAAATCATTGAATTCTCCAACAAAAAAATTCGCATACTTGAAGTATCCGAGAAGGCCAATATTTAATACGAGAGAAATAATAAGAAAAACTTTTTTCCTATGTGTCTTGTGTATAATACGGCTCAATACATAATCTATAATACTCGACACACACAACACAAAGATAAACTGTGGCGCTCCCCACGCATAAAAAAAACAACTTCCCACAAGGGCAGTGATATTCCTCCATCGTACCGGCGTCATATAATAAAGACCCAAAAATATTGGAAGAAATCCAAAAATGAAGAGAAGTGAACTAAAGACCATACATAAAATTTCTAATTCACCTAATTATCTAATTCACCTAATTTAAAGGAAGTTTTTTCTGCCGACGACAATATATCTCTTGAACAGCTTTTTTGCCTTTTACAGTCAAACTCACCTGTGTGATAAACCACTTTTGTGGTGTACGTCTGCCAAATCCAGTGATAAAACCTCTATCAATGAGACGCTCAAGACTTTGGGTAATAATGTGCTCTTGGTATTTTTGTTTGGATTTTAGATTTTGAGTTTCGTAAAATGTCCGAAATATTTTTCGATCTAAGCGTCCTCCCTTCTGTGACATTTCAAGCAAAATATATTGCTGCAGGAAACTGAGTTTCATACATTCATCTAAAATTCACCTAATTACCTAATTCACCTAATTTCTAATAAAATTTCAAATGACAAAATAAAAATTAGGCATTGGAAATTTTATTAGGTGAATTGAAACTTAGGTAAATTAGGTGAATTTTAAACTATTTTTTCTCAACGATCTTCAATCCCAACTCATCAAGCTGTTTCTTGTCTACCTCTGCCGGACTCCCCATCATCGGTTCTTCTGCTTTTTGATTTTTGGGGAATGGAACAACCGCACGGATATTTTTCTCACCTTTGAGAACCATAGTAAGACGTTCAATACCGGGTGCAAATCCACAGTGAGGAGGCGCGCCATATTCAAATGCATCGATCATGTGATGAAACTTGGCATCTACATCCTCTTTTGTATACCCAGCTATTTCAAACGCTTTGTACATAATTTTTGGATCTTTGTTGCGCACAGCACCAGATGACAGCTCAAACCCATTGGCAATGATATCATATTGATATGCGAGAATTTCCAAAGGATCTCTGGTTTCAAGTGCTTCCATACCACCTTGTGGCATAGAGAATGGATTATGTCCGAAGTCCACTTTGCTCGTTTCTGCGTTGAATTCATACATTGGAAAATCTACTACCCACGCCCAAGCGATAACATTCTCATCAATCAAATTTAATTTCTGAGCTGCAAGTTCACGTACTCCACCCAAAACCTTGCACGAAACATCCCATGTGTCCGCAGCAAAAAACAATATTGAATTCTTAGATAGCTTAGCCAGCTGAGAAAGCTCAGATAGCTTTTTTTCGTCAAAAAATTTACTCACTCCGCCCTCAAACTTCCCATCCGCATACTTCATCCATGCCAATCCTTTTGCTCCGGCGCGCTTTGCTTTGTCGGTGAACTCGTCATCAATTTCTTTGCGTGTAAATGTATCCCCCTGAGGTACGACAAGCATGCGCACGTACTCTGCTTGTTTGAATACATTGAAATCAGTTCCATGCGCCCATGTACTCACATCAGCCAACTTCAAATCATAACGCAAATCCGGTCGGTCACTACCATAGTCTTCCATGATTTGTCTAAAAGGAATACGTGGAAATGGTTTTTTCCATACTTTTTTGTTTGCTACTTTCTCGGTCAATTCAACAAAGAGAGGTTCCATGAGATCAAAAAATTCATCCTGAGTAAGAAAGCTTGTTTCACAGTCAAGCTGATAAAATTCACCAGGACTGCGGTCTGCGCGTGCATCTTCATCACGCATACATGGCGCTATCTGGTAGTACTTATCAAACCCCGCGACCATGAGTAATTGCTTGTATTGTTGTGGTGCTTGTGGCAGTGCATAAAATTTGCCTGGATGCAATCGTGAAGGTACCAAAAAATCGCGTGCACCCTCGGGCGAACTCACGGTGAGAATCGGCGTAGCAATATCAATAAATCCTCGCTCCTCCATATAGGTACGAATATACTTCACGACCTGCGCGCGAAATAAGATATTGTCACGCAATTTTTCTCGACGCAATTCTAAATATCGATACTTGAGACGCAATTCTTCGTCTTCTGCTTCTTTGTGTGCGTCAAAAATCTCAAATGGTAATGTCTTTGCTTCACTCAATATCTCTACTTCCTGCGCAATGACCTCGATTTCTCCTGTTGCCAAATCAGAATTGATATTTTCTTTCTTTCTACTTTCTACGTTCCCTTTTACGCTCACCACATACTCATACTTGAGCTTTTCTGCGATATCATAATTGTGTGTGACATCTGGATTGAATATGACCTGGGTCATACCATACCTATCGCGAAGATCAATAAAAATAAGACCACCGAGATTGCGGCGTCTATGCACCCAGCCAGACAAGATGACCTGCTTGCTGACATGTTTTTTGGTTAATTCTCCACACGTATGTGTTCGATAAGACATATATATTTTGCTAAATTAACGTATGCATTGTATCAATTTGTGGTATAAAAATCAAGGCGATTATTCCGGTCACGATGCCACATCGGCGGGTTATTTATAATATATCGTTGTATATTATGAAATGCAATTTTGTCTCGAATAATATTATCATAAAATGACCGTTGCCATTTGAATGGTGAAAACCCAATTTCGTGGATACGTTTCGATGACGTTGTTTTGAATGCACCAATAATATGTGATAATGATAATATTTTGCATGAACCGGGCGCGTGTAGGGACAGGTCTAGACCTGTCCCTACACGGTTCATTTCATTATCAACATTCGTTTGAATACCACGATCGCGACCTGTCCCTACGGATTCCGGTCCAACGATTTCCAATATCCCATGCACATGATTTGGCATTACGACAAACCCATACAACCGTATGTAATTATATTGTTGTTCCAACCATTCCCATTGACGATATATGACCGAACCCAAACGGTTCACACACATAATTCCATTGTACACACCACCAAAAAATGACATCTTATCCTCTGTACATATGGTAATAAAATAATACCGTCTGTTTCTATAATCAAAACCAAATAAACGATTTCTTTTCCTAGTATACCTCCTATACATATAGATTATTATACCATGTTTAGATTGGAAAACAGCATATTTTAGATAAAATTTACCATTTTTTCTTTTGTTGATTTCACAAAACTCAGATGGCCTAGATAACCCGAATAGCTCGAACAGCCAAAAAGAGATATCCACACCCTATCCACGTTTACGGTCTTGACCTTGACTTTTTGACCAAAATGTGGTCTAATTAGAGTGGATAATTAGCTTCAAGCTTTTTGTCTATTCTATACGCCAGTGGCGTGTGGATGCTCTTTCCAATCACGTATCCCGACTGAGTCGGGAAACGCGATGGTTTCGTGAGTCTGTTATTGATAGCTAGAATAAGAGACTCGCTCGCCACGTGATCACAAAGTGATTTTACGTGGCATAAACTCTCGCGGGTGCGCAAATATACAAACTTTGCGCGCGCTAGCAAGTAGACTATACAACTACTCTACTGACTGGCGCGCGCAAGTGCTTCAACCGTTTCGACCGCCCCGATGGCTCGGGGCGCGGCATAGGAGGTACCCATGCGGTACAACCTGCTCCTCGCCGCCATCGTGGCGGCGGCTCTGTTCATCTTCAGTGGCTGTGAGGCCGCCGGCGCGGGGGACGCTCCCCCGCAGATCACGCCCGAGGCCGACGCCGAGACGCCGTCCACGCTGGACACCGCGGTCGAGGCCGACGCCGAGACGCCGTCCACGCTGGACACCGCGGTCGAGCCGATCGACGACCCCAAGGACCTCACCGGGACCTCCTGCGAACACGTGGCGAGCCTCTTCGCCACCTGGAAGCGGGAAGATTCCGCGTCGGACGCCAAGGTGGTCGTCAACATGACACCTCTCGAGGTGGGCACGTGCCAGGTGGAGATCACTGGGCAGCCCTCCCTCCTCCGCGGGGTGTTCATCGGCGAGACCGTGCCGCTCGAGAGAATCGAGGAGGACGGGGTCACCGGGGTCGTCGACCTCGACACCGAAGGACGGATGATCCAGTACGTCGACTTCGGCGACAGCACGTCCGAGCCCATCCACTTCGTCCGCGTCGAGTGACGGGCACCCTATCCTCGGGGGCAATCGAGGGGGATGAAGCTCATAGTCATGCGCGCCCGCGAGCAGAATCCCTGTGTACACAAATACTTATGTGTACAGGAATATAAAAAACTACCATATAGGTAGTTTTTTATATTGTGTTTTAAGCATTTGGAATTACGTAATTTGAATTTGTCCTAGACCCGAACATGGAGGGTTTAGGATTTAGAGTTTAGGATTTTTTATTTTACTAATCAGTCTCTTCTTCTGTACCCGCTGAAGGAATTACCACAATAGCACCCTTATATTCTGTCCAGGGATAAAAAGTATTACCTTTATCATCAAAATTTGGATCACATTTATCTATAGAACCATCTGAATAACACCCACTCACTCCACTACACGTCCCATTACACCATCTCCAGTTGTCGAGTATCTGAACACGAGGCTTGAATATACACACTGCCGGTTTCTGGTCATCCTCTTCTATATGCGCGAGATCACGTTCAGACAAACGTTCATATACTTCCTGTGCATAGTCTAGATCTTCGAACAGGTCGTTATCATTGCCATCTTTGTTGTTTTTTATTTCAGCTAGAGACACGATCTGCCTGCCATCGCCTCGTGGATCAGTAAGATCAGCCAGATCACAGAAATATTCATGACTAAACTCGAAGTACGTATCTTTGCATGCGCGTGATGCGTCGCCAAAATATAGAGTATTATCCTTTATCTGGCCACACTTGGTACTACGCAGTAAAAATGCGCAATCAGCATCTTCCTTGCAAGTAATCTGATAGGGATCACTGCTCGGCGACCAATCAGAACCGCTAGAACATCTACCCATTACTTCATCCGCACTACAATACGGCTTTCTATTTTTGTACATGCCGTACACTTCATTATTGGTAATAGGCTCGCCGTCTCCCCAGTCTACCATGACTCTACGTATCGGCATGCGGTTGTCGTCTGCATAGCCAAAAAATTGCACCGTCGCAAGCATGTTGCCGTCTGCCATGATAGGATCCGGACTCTCATTATAATTTTTATCTTCATCATCAAGCACATCATTATCATCATAATCCGCTGCCTCGCCTGCCACATAGTTTCTATTATTTACTGTGAAAGCATTCTCAAACGTCGCGACACAATCTTTGCCTGCAGTCGTACACGTATATGGATTGAGTGCAAACACCTGTGGAGGCTTGGTGTCTCCAATATTATTACTATCGTCTACTGCGCCTGAATCTGTCTTTGCGACGCTATCAAATACTGCATAATATTTCTTGAACAAGCTACGAAGAAACGTATTCGCATTGCCAGACGTGTGCGAAGATACCTGGCTTGTCAGCGTCGTATTGGTATTGATAGTGTCTCCCATGCCTATGCACCCAAAGCCTGATGCAGAAAATATAGGTTCGCCCGAACCATCAAACACAGACCCGCCTGTGCATGCGTATGGCACACCGAGCTTGGTATCAGGAAGAAGATAATACGTAAGATATATTTTTTGCAAAACTGGTAAAGAATTAAAGCCTATAATCTTTGACTTATTTACTTTGTCTCCTTCGAGCGAACCAAACGGAGTGAGACCAACCACATCTGTCTCTTCTGTGCGTTTGAGCTCACCAAAACCGGATCCTGGGAAATTTTGCGATGCATTTGCCCATACTCTATTGGTCCATGCTTTGTTGTAATCCTCAGTAATAAGACTCGACAATACGGTGTTGTCTACGACTGAGGCAAGCTCAGTACACCTGTCATTGAGCTCTGCTATGACAGCGAATCTAATGCCATTTCGTTCACCATCATCATTATTTTCACCATTGCACCAACGCGATATATATCCCAGGAATTCACCATCTTCATTGAAGTCAAGACCTATGGCTATCCAGTTATTGTTGTCATGATGCGTACACGCAGTAGTGAAAGGATCGTGCGTAGCATCAGGAAATGTGGTAAGTGTATTTTCTTGACGGAAAATGAAAGGGTGTTCTGTTCTATTATCTTCGACTCCTTGATTGTTGTATGCAAGAGCCACATAGCGGCGCTTGACCTCATCGCGAGAGGTTGGGTCGTCGATACTGCCATTATATGTCTCATACGAAAGTAATTCATTGGTAGCGCCAGGTTTTTGTTCAAGCATGTATTGGTAATTGGTCATCCCTCCCGCTTCAGGTATTGATTCAGTAAAATCTATAAAATTATTTTCACCAACCTCTTCCAAATCACCCAAAATAAATCTGTCTTTGGGTTGTGTCTTGGCGCGCAAAGCATTGAAACTAATAGAAAAGTTTGGTGTAAGTATTGATGGGTTTGGTCCCTCTGCGCCATCTGGATATGAGAGCGGTATGAAATATATTTTATCAATATCATATTCATTGAGCTTACGCTCAACATCAGTATCTACATATATATATGGGTTTGCGCTTGGATCGATATCTGGTGAGAGTGAGCTCGTCTCTGCAATTTTAAAGTCAGTCTGAGTATCTATATACGGATTCATGAAATAATTATAGCTTGTACCATCTGCATAGTTCCCATATTCTGAAGTCCAACGACGTGGCGGATGCATGAGCGTGCCTGTATCGCCTGGGCCTCCGTTGTCTATGCCCGGAGCAAATGAATGTACAGCATACACATTATCCTCATTCTTGGCTGGTTCAGGTAGGCTGTCTGTATCGTCATACTCCTCGAAGTACTTAGGGAAACAACCACCTTTTTCATCAATACGAAGTATGCGCGTATTGGTACCCAAATTTTTCCATGCCCATGACTGCATTGTCTTGTACAATACATCGCCGGGGTCGTCAGTCTTCATAAGCCGAGTATAACTTGAATACTTAGTTTCTCCTTGGCCAGCGACACCAAAGGAGAAAAAATTTTCAGCAACACTAAAGCTACTTACAGAATAACAACTGCTTATATGAACATTATAGGAATGTTTCCAACCACCCCCGTCCATACAATCTCCTGAAATTGGATCAACGTTATTACACCACTCATTGGTAAATGGAACATCCACATCCGGAGTACTATAAAGATCATCATTTATATTAAAGATGTTACTATATGTTTTTGATTCTGAAACTGTCTCACCACAAAAACCACTGACACACGAAGGGACTGGGGCACAACCCTGTGTACAGGTAGCAATCTCTTCTGAGCTGGTAACTGTAACATTACTATCAAATATACCTCTAATTTGAACTGCATACTCTGCCAACTCATTTGCTTCGCACTCTTGATTTGCGCATGCGCCAAATTCTGTTTTAAATGCACTCAATTCGGTTGAAACACTATTCACGATACCGCTTGAACAATCTTCATTATCACAATACTCATTTATACACGACTCAATGCAATTGCTATCAGTAGGGCATGACGCTATATTTTCTGCAGTACATTCTCCACCCAACTCATAATTGGTAGCACTAAATAATGATAGATTATGTATACCTGAAACAGCGGTGAGGGGCGGGCCGGTAAATGTCGTATAATCTGTGTCATAATATCCTCTTCCATAGCTTGTACTCTCGAGACAATAGGACAAGCCGCCCGTTGTGGCATCAAGATTTTCATCAGGCCAGTAGCCTGCTTTCACATCTGCGTTGTAGAGATCTCCTGCAGAGGCAGATGTCTGTATCGGCAACCAAGTAAGACAGGGGTATCTGTCTGCATCGCTTGATACATTTTTGGATGGCGTAAGCGGACGGCTCTTGTCATACTCAAGACATAGCCCTTTGAGACCGTAATACGTACCTTGGCGCGCTATCTTGCTGCATTCGCCAGCGCTCAAAGGATCTTCACCTTTGCACTCCTCGCTCACGACGCACGGCTGGCCATCCAATTCTCCTGCTGTAATACATATGCCATCAGCAAACTGCCCCTGTTGTGTTGTAGACCAGTAGTCTATAGTGCCATTTTTGTATTCTATTTTGATATAATCACATGAACAGTCCGGACTATTTTCTCCGCCCTGGCAAATATTTGCGCGCTCAAACTGAGGATAGCGCATAGAATACTCATAGCGAGTTTTGGTTACGGGGTCATCACTTTTGACATCACGCTCAGAATCTACATCTGCAACTGTGGCATTCACAGAAAATGGGCTGTCTGGTTCAGGATATGATTTGCAAATACCATGTTCTAGTTCAGAAAGTATGCGCTTGATGTTTTCTGCCTCGCGCGCGTCTTTGTCTGGTATTTGCGCAGATGCAGCTGGCTGGGTCTCAAACACACCATCTATAGGATACAAGCATCTCTGGCGATAACACCTGCCACCATTATCAAATCCACATACTGCCCCTTCTTCTTTTACCGGCGTGCTATTCACAACTTCAAAACAACCTTTCTCCTCAAGTCTCTGTTCACCTGATTCAAGATTTTCAGGAGAGACAAACATCTTGCGATCCATCTCGTATGCAATATACGCGACACCCAAATCAACGGATCCTTCTTTTCTCAATATATCATTGCTGAATATAATATAAACAAAATTGCTTATATTATATTTGTTGTACAATGAATAACCTGAATAATCTGGATTGCTCCAGCCTACAGTACGAGATGTATACTTCTCGTGGGTGAGCCGTTCGTTGTCGTACTCAGTGCGAACCCAGTGTGTGCAGTTGCCGCTCGCGTCCATCTCATCGCATGCTCTGTATTCCTGACAAAGCTGTTGTGGCTTGCCACGCGTATCAAATACGCGAGTCGCAGTACGACATGCGAGCCATTCACTACATTCACGATCACGCTCCACTTTTATGAGTTCATTGGTATCGAGATCACCTGTTGATAATGTGGGTACGAGCGCATACGCTTGTGCAATACTATCAGCATACGTAGCTGCAGAATTAAAATATTTATTTGGATTTTCAGTACGATCAAAAAGTACGCATCCTTCTTTTTGGCTTACTTTGCTGTCACAGTCGCCCGTCTTGGCAAACAGTCTATCATCAAACACTACATAATATGGTTTGCCATCTGGCTGAACACCACCTGATGTGTCTGCGGGGTCGAGAAGCTCAGTACAACCATTGTATTCACTACTGCAGGTACCTACATATCCTTCATAATTAGGAGTTGCATTGGACCATAGACCATAGGTGCTGCCCGGCAATATATAATCGTTATAACATGGTTGCAGTCCAATATCATTGCACGTCTGTCCACCACAATCTTCATCATTCTTGCACAGATCGCCAGTACTGCACATGCCCACGCCATCCATGAACCAACCATTACGCGTGACACCACCTACAGATACATTTTGCTTGTACACGCACAATCCTGCACCAGCAAGCTTTGGATCTTTGAAAAAGCTAATCACGTCATTATTTTTGTATTCTTTACACCCCACCTGCTCTTGGGTACACAATGTCGCATCATAATGATCTGCACTATTGATATATGCTTTTTGGCTATATGCATATGCACCACTACTCTCATCTGGCAATAGCCGTTCTTCAAGTCCCATCTTCTGACATCCGACATGTTCGCTACTGCATACAAACTCAGTGCGATGCGCGAGATACAGGGTATCTGAGTTTGGAGGTACCATGATAGTAGATGTGACCACATGCAAACGATCGACCAGATCAACTACATTGAGATTGGTCATCTCCGCATCTGGTATATGTATAGGACCAGTAATAAAACAACTGCTTTCCCCTTTTTCATACGCGCATTCATAACTTTTGCTGTCCACAGAAACTGAACATTTATCTTTTGCATTACCCATGGCAGCAGTTGCCAATCCGTCTTTACATAAAAGGTTATAAGCTGTGTGCACATCTGTATCATCACGCTCTATATTTTGAGTATCCACGACCGGTGTACATCCGACTGCCTGAGCGCGACATAGACGTTCAAATCCAGTAAATGCGACAATATTGTCTGGCGGAGTGGCGCGCGTCGTATAGGCACGACACCCAAGTTGTTCGCCAGGAAATGCATCAAGCGGTGTAGAATCGCACACATCAGGCACATCATACCCTTCGTCTGTTTTCCATGAATCTTTGATACGGAATACATAGTCCTCGGGATTCCCGCCAATACGTTTGAGTACGACATGATCTATGAAATATACACCACTTCCTGTTTGTCGAATAAATTCTAATGTAGTAGTCGCGCCAGAAGAACCAGTGAACTGGATTGGACCAAGTGTATATTCTTGCCAATCTGTGGTAATGGGCGCATATACATTCTGTCCGGTGAGAGGATCATATGTGAATATGGCAGGACTACCTCCTACCTGATTAATTTGCAATGAAAGCGTTTGTGGATTACCACGCGCCCAGAAACTAAGTTCATACCATGCATTATTTCTCAAAACTTCTGGTGCAAAATCATACGATGTATTGCCATTGCCCCCTACTTTGAGCGAATATTGACCTACATGTGTTGCCTCTGGTTCAATAGATACTACGCCTGTCCATCCTTCTTTTGCTAGGGCTAGTGTAGTTGACGCATTTTGTCCAGGTTCAAAACTTGTATCATATATGTTGTATACATTGCTACCTGTATTGCCTATATATCTACGACACAGATTGGCACTCGACGGGCAAGATACAGCTTCACTTGGTATGGACCAATACACACAAGCGCCAACTCCTGTGATATCATCTTTTTGGTAAAACCCGCCATTATAACATCTGTTACACTGGCTATTTGCACTATCCCATGAACCACCTTTTGCTTCGCACTGGCTCTGTCTGCCTGCTCCACTCAAATGAGAATCTACAAACAGATCGGAATTAGTTTTGCGCAATGGAGCACACTCATTTGATACTGAAATAGTATCAATCAAAAAACGATAATATATCTCACCACTGCTATCATACAATGCATGACACCCTTCAGGTCCACCTATTGCAGCGCCATCCGCATATGGGTCGTCGAGCATGAGATTGTATGCATCCTGATTACATTTTTCGTATTTAGTCGCGAGCTGCTCTGGCGTATCTACTGAATATGCTGGCGAACCAACAGTAAATACACTGCCAGCGCCGAGTGATGTGCCATCGCTCAATACTAAGGTAATCCCACTCAAATAGTTGGTAAATTCACTTTGATCAACTTGCAATAATACATGTTTTTTCAAAACATAACCTTGGCTCTCCGAGCCTTCCCATGAATAATATGTCTTGTCATTGGTGCCATCCGGCTTTTCGCAATATTTGAGATCACTGTAATACTCAAGCTTTTCTGCAGCGTTTCCTCCGCTGATATTGGTGAATTCATCACAACCTTCATATTGAGAAGCACATACATCACCATGAGATGGAATAAAATATAATGGAAATTTGTTTGGTTCAAATGGCGTCTCTTCTTGCTTGAATGTTTCATATCCAACACATTGTGAACTACAAAAATTATTGCCTACGACTCCATTGATTGTCGTACCGCCATTTACTGGGTTATATTCCTCACATCCCACTTCTTCAGGAATACATACACTCGCGTATTTGTTGCATGCTTGTGGGGTGTTGGCAAGAAGCACGAGATCTGCTTTGGTCTGGGGCCAATCAATGACATCTTGCGTATCTGGGTCAGTATCATAACAACCTAAATATTCTGGCGCTTTTTGGAGATAAAGCGGTTTGGTAGAAGATGCGGGAGTGAATTCACTACAGCCATCTTCTTCAACCGGACATGTATAACTTCCAATCTGACTATTGAAATACAGTACCTGTTCACGACCGCTCTCTTTGAGATCAAGATCAACTTGACTACTGCGCAACCAGAAATCCCCTGTCATCTCTGTACTATAGGCACGACACCCGACTGCTTCGACATTGCATGTGCCAAAATCCAAAGTGCGAGACAAGTATGACGCAATAACGCCGTCATTGCTTGTATATGTCTTGCACGTGTTGTAATAATCTGGACAACTTTCGCCCGGTATATGCCATACATTTTTCTCTTGAGTACAATATCCATAATCAATACACTTGTCATCATCTCCTTCGGCAAGACATGTAGAAAAATCAGCACATTCATCTTGTCTTGTTGGCGTATTTTCTGACAAAAGCTGAGGACCATCCACCGTCATCTCACATTGAGCCTGCGGTGCTTTGAGAATCCAATTTGGGTCAATGAGATGATAATATGGACTATTGGGATCGCCAAACCCATCGAGTACAGCACCCAATGTCCATGGCTTATCAGGGTCTGAGCGCATGGTTGCTATTTCAAAACCGAGTGGCAATATACGCGCCTTTCTGAGTTTTTGTATATTTGAATAACAATATGCATTTTTGTAACAATCAATATTAGAATTATCCACGTCGCGGCTTGGTGGAATGAGCTGCCAATTTTCATGAATGAGTCCCCCATCGATAACACGAGCCTCACCAATAGTGAGCGTCTCATTGGCACGTTCACGCTGTAATGCCTGTACCAATCCCTGATCCATCACACAATTATATGTCTTTGGTGTATCAGGGCACGAACTAAATTCAGTAATAATATCAAACGCGGTAATATCATGTTGTGGCACTCCTGCAATGAGATACGAAAACGCGCGTTCAGCAGCTTGCCTGTTGTAATTGATATTTGCCGCATAAAAATCAACTACAGAGCCACCTCCTTTTGAACTAGGGAAAAGCCCGTTGGTCATGACATTTTGCAAGAGTGTAGAAACAAGCGTATTGGCAAAAACAGATGCTGCCATAGGTAATATCTGCCATGCACCAGCACCATATATGCCGGCGATTTGATTGGCGCTCAAATCCATCTGTTTGCCACCTGTTACAGCATCTGTTTCTTTTTTGATAACTTGGGCTGGTGTCTGTATATCACCAGATATATAATTTTGTACTGACTTGAAACCATCGCCTTCATTGCGTTCAGCTGTGGCTCCCGCTTCTGCTTGTGCCTTGATTCTATCTACTTTGCCCATGAGCCCAAGCGCTGTACCAAAATCACCCTCAGTAACACTCAGAGACGCAGAAAAACGCTCAGAGAGTGCATCCCGGCTTCCATACATTTCGTCTACTTGGCTCCAATTCTCGGTAAAACTCTTCCATGAACAACGTGGTTGCGGGCCTGCTGAACCTGATTCTGCGTCATAAATTCTACTTAAACTGACCTGAAGATTTACCTGCAATCGAATATCTGGCGGTTTACACAAATTGAGACCAAATGGACTGCCAAACTCATCTATGGCACTTGCTGCACTATCCAGTGCAACATCTTTCATATAAGTGCCAAACCCTTTTTTGAAAGCCAAAGCGCCCTGTCCTTTGCCACCTGATGCAATATATTTGGCACTATCATATGCAAATTTACGCATGAAATATGATGCGCCATTCACAAGAGCACCAAGAGCTGCTGCCATAAGAGCATCAAGAATCTGATCCACAATTTCCTTTTTTTCATCTGGTACACTTCCTGCTATAGTGATCTGTGCATATACAGGAATAGGTCGTAACAATGAAAAAACAAAAAGATTACTCAATACAAATAAAGCCGTAAGTACTACAAGAATACTTTTTTTTGTCCTATTGTGTAATCCAAACATATAATGAGATAAAGATGTTTATTGTGGTGTGCTCGTCGTGGCGCCAAATTGATTTTTGGCAAGTTGTTGCGCCATGAGCATGAGTTGTTCATCACTAATCGCAGATAATTCTTCTTTTGAAATTTTGCCTGTTGTGATGAGCATCTGGCGCAACACCGCAGGATCACTAATCATAGAAGAAAAATCAACTCCTGCGCCCAAAGCATTTGCTCCTGTATTTAGTTGACCACTCAGTTGACTATTGACCAAAATATCTGCGGCTGTCTGAGAATCATCAAGTAAAGGAGAGACAATAAACTCTGTACTACTTGTGGCGCTAGCATCAAACGCAGCCGAATCGCATGCTTTGCCTTCAGGACACAGCGGATTCTTACCTTGATCCAATTCTGCTTTGTCCTCTATCCCGTCTGAGTCTGTATCTGGCAAATAGGGACTTGTCTCATAAAAAAACAATTCTTCATAATCATTGAGCCCATCATGATCAGTGTCGATTTGTTGGAGACGGGTCGTCTCATCAAATTCAAAAGCTTTCTTGGCTGCGAGTGCTTCTTTGTCAACTTTCACCACAAATGGCGAGTATATAGTATTTCTCACTTGAAAAAATGTGAGACCAACTGTCAATAATGCAAAAACAAGCAATAAGACAAAACCTGTCTTCTGCCCTGACGAAAGACCTACTTGTGTTTGTTTTTGTTCCATGGTGTTATGGAATCATTAGTACTGTATAGTATATCAAAAAAAGAGAAAACCCACAAAGTATTATGTGAGTTTCTTTACGAGAGTTATCCACTGCTCTACTGAAAGCTCTTGCGCACGCACTTTTTCATTGCCACATACTTCTACCAAAAATTTTTGTACCTTTATTTTTTCAATAAATAAACCTTTTGATAAATTACTCCACAATTGTTTCCTTTTATTTGCAAACCCACTCCTTACTATTTTGAAAAATTCTTCATCGGTAAACGTATGTGCGTGATTGCTTGTCTGAATATCTAGATGTATAACTGCCGAATCAACTTTTGGCGAAGGCCAAAAATTCCCCTTTGGCACCTGGCATACAATATGGGGGGTACCATAATACTGTACTGACACAGCGAGGATGCTCATGTCACCTGGTTTTGCCACGATTCTTTCTGCTACCTCTTTTTGTACCATGACCGTGATACTCTCTGGCTTATGGTCCAATTCGAGTAATGTACGAAGAACATGGGAAGTGATTTGATAAGGTAGATTGGCGACGACTTTAAAATTTCGAATTTCGAATTTTGTCCCCGATTTAATCGGGGATCGAATTTCTTTTAAAACATCACCCCATATAATTTCTAAATTCCTCAATTTTTCAATTTTCTTTTTTTCTTGCCAATATGGTTCCAATTTTCTTTCAATCTCAAATGCCGTAACATCTGCCCCCCGTTCTAATAATGCAAACGTGAGTACACCAAAACCTGGTCCTATCTCCACTACCTTGTCACCTGACTGTATACCTGATGCATCAAGCATTTTTTCAATAGGCGCCTGCGAGATAAGATAATTCTGACCGTACTTCTTGCTCGGCGTGAGATCATATTGTTGGCAGAGTTGTTTGAGATGAGAGGGGGTGAGATACATAAGAATTTCGAATTTTTAACTAGTTTCTAAGCCCGCAGACGTGTAACGATTGGAGGCATTCCACAACAACCAGCCTCCATCTGTATATTTTTCTACTGCATCAATCTGAGCTCGAATCATACTCCCATCATACACAGCCCCCATATTGAACGCCTGTATCCACGGACGAATCTCTGTACGCGTGCTCGATGCGACATATTCCATCCCTTTATTCATACCATTCTCTATTACCAATGCAGGATATGCAGCTGGGTTACCAAGACCCAGATGCCCAACGGGATAATGCGATGGATACATCATAGGACAAATATAGTCTGTCTCGTCTACTGCGTCCTCAAGACGCTGGCCAATATTCATGCCATCATGGCGCTCCATGACGAAACCAAACATATCAAGAGAAATCCACGCCGGCTCGTCCAAAAGCTCTTCACTCAAATAATGATAAAAATCATGCATAATTTCATATTTCTCTTTGCCTTCATTAGTATATGCTACAAGGCTCATGTTACCATCTGATGGGAAACGAACATAATCAAAATTGATTTCATCAAAACCAAAATGTATGGCCTCTTTTGCGATTGAAACATTATAATCCCATACGTCTTGCATAGCAGGATTGACCCAAGCAAGACCTTTGTTGTCTCGCCACAGTCCTCCATTTTTATTTTTCAAAGCCCATGTAGGCCTCTTTTCTGCCAAGATAGGATCCTGAAATACTGTCTGTCGTGCAATTACGTATATATCATGTTCGTGCAATTTGTCGACAAGCGCACGCACATCTCCTATACGATTATCTTCAAGACCAAGCTCATTAACGAGAGGTACACCACTATCGTACAAGACAAGCCCACTATAATCTTTTATATCAATCACAACTGCATTGAGTTCAGTGGATTCTAATAAATCAATAATACTATCAATCTTTTCGGCTCTCCCTGCTGAATATGCCGTGAGATACAGCCCTTTCACTTCGCGCTTTTGGGGTTTTTCTTTTTTCAATACAAGTTGCACAACCAAATCTTTCTTTGGGATAGATGATACAATTTCTCCAAGCGCATAATCATTCAACGCAAAATAACTCTGAGACCATTGCCATGAAATACCAAATATGCAAAAAAAAGATACACCTAAAAATAAAATAAAATAGAGATACGGATGTTTAGTATTCATATATAGTTATGCCGCCCTGTGTCTAGGTAATTTGAAAAATAAAACCAAAAAAGCAAGACCTGCCGCGAAAATAAATGGATAGGTGATATCTCGAGAAATTAATACAGAAACAATAAACAAAAGCGGGATATCCAAAATGCTTTTCAAAAAATTGGACAAAGATAATGTGGTCGCGCGATTAAACGACTGGCTACGACGATTGTAAAACTCTGCATACAGAGGCCATCGAAATAATTCAACAGCGTCCAACAAAATAAATATGCACAGAAGCAATAACGGTTGCGGGAAAAATAAAACTCCACATAACATCAACCCCATGAGTATGATAGTAAGTATATTGAGGAAATTTATTTCCAAATTCAAATCACCTCTGCGTAAAAATTTCTCTATATATTGATTATGAAAAAACCCAAGTGTATGAATCACTGACCAGGCAATACCCAACGCCCACACAGACAGACCTATATCAATAAAATATTTCTGATGAAATCGCCAAATGATAAAAACAGAAATAAACAAAAGAGTCCTACTCACCATAGCTCTCCCAATCACTCTATCACTACGCATAATCTTCCACGCGTCTTTTATAATTCCGGCCTCTTGCTTCTCCACATCCATATAGTGATTTGGTTCAACAAGTTTCACTGCAAAAAATAATGAAATAATAATAGCAACCATATCAATCCCAAGAATAATAAGGAATTGCCATTCAAGCAAATCCTGTGCAATGTATGCACCAACAAGAGGAGCCACTATCTTAAATATACTGCGCGCTGAATAATATTTTCCTAAATTTTTTATACTTTCGCCGCCATTGCCCAATTCCTTGTTGGTGTCATAAATAAGTGCATCATCAGTACCTGAGAAACACGCGAACTGCAACGAAGCAAGCGAAAGAGAAATAGCAAATATACTGATATTATCAGCATATATATACAATATCCAATGAACAAACGACAATACAATACCCAACAACAATGTCTTTTTCCTTCCCCACCGGTCAGCCAAATAACTTGATGGTATTTCGAACAATAGGCTCACCACTGCCCAAAGCACGGTAAGATAAAAAATCTGTGAAAGTGTCAAACCTCGATGCAGATAAAAAAGAGTACCCACAACATTAATTACTTTCACATTCAAAAGAGCCTGGATCCAAAACATCCGTGTGAAATTTTTCTTCAGCTCTTCATGTCTGTGAGTCATCATAATTTGACTACTATTTCTCCTTGTCGCAATACTCTCATACGCCCATCCTTCACACGGACTACGGTAGATGGACTCTCATAAGGTAATTCTCCTGCGTCAATAATAATATCGGGTTGCATCTCTGCCCCACCGTACATTGATACAATAGAGCTAATATCATAAGGACTCTCAAGTGATGCAATATTGGCCGATGTGGATACAATAGGCGCATCCAGACTGCGAGACAACTCTGCTGCGAGAGGATGTTTTGTAATACGGAAAGCCAATGTGCCATCTTCTCCTACCACACCTAAAGGCAATAATCTTCCCTGAGCCTGCACAACCACAGTCACCGGCCCTGGCCAATATCTATCTGCTATCTTTTGCAATGTCTCATCCCATACAACATACTCCATCATAAGTGATATATCCGCAGCTACCACAAGCATAGGCTTATTGCGTTGGCGATGTTTGATTTCAAAAATATGTTCTATCGCAACCTGATTGGTCGCATCACAACCAAGCCCATAGCATGTCTCTGTAGGATACACGAGTGTCTTACCTGCCTTCAATGCTAACACAATATCTGGTATACTTATGTCAGCTTGTTTAACAATCTGCATATACATATAAATAAATATCCACAAGCTAATTCCTAATTCCTACTACCTAAAACCTAACTTTATTGTAGCTAAAATAAGCCAAATTTGCAATGAAATAACCACATATATGTATAGAGCTTGATTTTTTGGCTCAACTAGGCTATAATATGTCCGTTCAAGTTAATTTATAATTCATAATTTGAAATCTAAAATTTCTACCTATGGGACTCCCATCAAAAAAACGAACCCCTCGTTCCCGAGATGATCGCCGATCTCACCACGCACTCAAAAAGATTGTCACAAAAAAATGTGAAAAATGCGGCGAACCAACGTTGCCTCATCGCGCATGTGCAACATGTGGTACATACAAAGGCAAACAAACAGTGAACGTAGAAAAAAGAATTCTACGTAAAACAAAGAAAACAAAAAAAATATCTTAATAGTTCAAAAGCAGAATAAGCAGATCATGCAGATTAAGCTTACACATACAACTTAATCTGCTTAAAACTTATTCTGCTTACTTTGCTTATTAGTTTCCTTATGTCCAAACGCCACCTGGCACGCTCAATTGTCATGCAAACCCTCTACCAATGGGATTTTCGAGGCAACCCAAGCGCAGCTATACCCGCAATCATTGAACAAACTATGCAAGAATTTGGCGCAGGACTTGAAGAGACAAAAGAATTTGTGGAAAAAACAGTAGATGGTGTCATAACACACCAACAAGAAATAGATGACTTCATCACACGGCATGCTCCGCATTGGCCGCTTGGACAGATGACCATTATAGACCGCAACATATTACGTCTTGGTGTATATGAGCTAGAATTCAACACAGAAGAAATCCCACCAAAAGTTGCCATCAATGAAGCTATAGAATTAGCCAAGACATACGGTGGGCCAAGCTCTGGAAAATTTGTAAATGGTATACTTGGAGCTATGTACAAAGAAGAAAATAAATAATAAAATTCTAATTTAACTAATAAATCCTAAGCCCGAAATCCTAAATTCGAAATAATATCAATTCGTCTAAGACGAACAAATGTCCAAAATAATTTGAGACATTAATAATCTAAAAATTGAATTTGTTTCGAGTTTTGAAATTCGAATTTAGAATTTCATCTATATGCCAATCCCCTCTTACGAAGAAAAAGGATTCCCAAACATAGAAAACATCATTGGTATTTCTTTCAAAAACAAAGATAGACTTGTTCAGGCTCTCGTACATAGATCTTATTTAAATGAAAATAGGGACTTTGCACTTGCCCACAATGAACGACTTGAATTTCTTGGAGACGCAGTGCTTGAACTTATCGTGACCGAATATTTGTTTGCAAATTATCTTAATCCTGAAGGAGAGCTCACAAATTGGCGTGCTGCTCTCGTAAATGGAACTATGTGCGCCCGCGTCGCTCGCGAAATAGGTATTGAACCCTTCCTTTTTTTGAGTCACGGCGAATCAAAAGATGCAAACACCAAAGCACGAGACTATATACTTGCAAATGCGCTTGAGGCACTCATTGGGGCTATATATTTGGATCAGGGATGGGATCTCACAAAACAATTTGTAACACGCTGGATTATCACAAAATTGCCTGAGGTATTGGAACTTGGTCTATGGATGGATTCCAAATCGCGCTTCCAAGAAGCTGCTCAAGAAATTATTGGTATTACGCCAACATACAAAGTAGTCAATGAGAATGGTCCGGATCATGCAAAGCAATTTACTATCGCAGTATATCTTGATAAAGAAAAAATAGCAGAAGGCAGTGGAAGCAGTAAACAAGAAGCACAGACAAGTGCGGCAGATGCAGCTCTACAAGTAAAAAAATGGAAAGGACCAAAAGTTCAAATTTTAGAAAGAAAAATAGATGATCCTATAGGATAATATACAATTTTAAATTTCAAAATTATATTATGCGCTGCTAGCTCAATTGGTTAGAGCAGGGGCCTCTTAAGCCCAAGGTTCTGGGTTCGATTCCCAGGCGGCGCACGTATTGCTCCTGTGGTGTAATGGATAACACAGCGGTCTTCGGAACCACTGATGGGGGTTCAATTCCCTCCAGGAGCACTAACACATATCCTGAGATTATAACCACTCGGGCCTATGGTCTAGTGGTATGACGTCGCATTCGCATTGCGGAGACGGCAGTCCGATTCTGCCTAGGTCCACACATATATTCAAAACTCCCTACCCAGGGAGTTTTAGTTATTAATCACTGATCTTAATCAGTAGTTTTAATCTGTGGTAAGTAAAATTTCATCTCCTACTGTAAGTATGTCCGTCTGCGCGACTGTGTCACGAGCGCGAACCTCCACTTTGGATGTCAGCTGTGTCTGGGTTTCATTCTTTGACAGGAGAGTGACATCAAACTGCATGGCAAGTACATCTACTCCGAGTGGCATTTGATCAATAGTCCACACCAATTTTTTCTCAGCAGTATCATACTCGACTTCACCCGCAGGTACCACAATGGCATCTTTGTTTATATCAACATCACCATATATGTCAGCTTTGACAACAATATCATGCAACTCATGAAACGAGTTCGACAGTAGCCAAGTGACAGTATGTACATCTTTATCTGCATCATTTTGTGTTACTTCATCGCGAACTTCCAAATCAAAATCTGATACGATAGTCAATGTAACACGATTACTATCTATTACTTTCCTATCATCACCTGTTCCGTATTGTATTTCGGCAATCACATCAACAGTAAAATTATCAAAATTTGATAGCGTTGTCTGCAAATTATTTTTGATCGGCAAAGAAATATTTTCTTTGATTTCTTCACCAGGATTCACTTGATCAAGATCCCGTATATAGCGCTTATCCCATGTCAATATACCTCTACGCACAGTATCTGATACTTGTTCACCTATGAGATCAGCATCGCTATCAGTATCGAGCTTATTCCAATCAAGAATGCTCACAATACCTCCCGTTGTATGTGCAGGGGCATTTATCATAAGTCTAATAACTGCATCATCAAGTGGGACTTCCCCTGCATTGCGTAATTGCATACTCATATTGAGTATGTCACCAGGTTCAGCAGTAAGCGAACTTACTCCGCCATTGATCGCAAGATTGAATATAGTATCTGTCTTCACCAAAGAAATATCTTTTTGTACGTGAGCCAATACATATCCATCACCTGTCTGGTCTGGAGAATTCCACCCCAATACATCTATACCGAACGTGGTTTGTTTTGCTTCTTCTGAAGAAAAAGATCCAGTAAACGTGATAGTACGGACGCTATCGAGTGAATCAAATGACCACTGGCATGGTCTACCTTCGTCTGATTTAGGTTCACTTGCTTCTTCTTTGTAAGCAAATAATTCTGAGTCACATACCACACGGATATGTTCAAGCTTTTCTCCTTGTTCTGGAGTGAGTGTAATGGTCACCCCTACTTCAGATCCCACAGATACTTCGGTAGGTGCATTAATATCAACACGAACCACAGACTCATTGGCTGTGAGAGCTAAGTGCGCAACTTTTTGGAATGAAGAACTAAAATTAGAAGGAGTATAATTGAGAAAAATGCGAAATGACTGTTCTTCGCCAAGGCTTGCAAACATACGGCCAGTGACGTCAATATATCCACTACCTTGCGGTGCAATTGTACCTAAATCCCACGTATCATTATTATCACTTATCGGAGACACGGAACTTGTAGTATACTGGAACCCTTTTGGATAGCGTACCTCAAGTCTTACATTGTTAAGTGCCACATTTTGGGCATTGCGATATCGTATACGATACGTGTTTTCCTGCCCCGCTTTGACTGTCTCTTGACCAGATATAGACAATACCACATCTTCTTCAGAAAAATGTGATTGCGGTTGTATAACAAAAAAACCGAGCCATGCCACAACACCAAAAAAAACACAAGAGAATAATAACACAAAAAACGCAGTCAAAAATTTGCTCTTTTTTCTCTTTTCAAACGTCTTCATATCAGGCATAGTTCCATCTCCATTTTCATAAATTTCAGTCAACTTCTGGTCTATATGTCTCTCTTCATCCTTTGACAATACAGTCTCCTCTACAGGGTTTACAGAAACACTCGGTGATACTACAGATGAAATATTTTTTTTCTTATGTTTTACTCTTTTCTCAGAAACAACATCCTGTGTATTTGCAGAGGTGTCTTTATCCAATTCTTTTTTAACAAAAACATGTTTTTCACTAGAAGCAGAACTGCGTGTTTTGCGCTGGCCACGCTTGTCTAATTGTTCAGATTCTATATCGTTATTAAAAACATCACTTTGGTGATTTGGCTGCGATTTACTTTTTTTGGGAGACATACAAACAAACTAAAATATTAATTTTGATACGAAAAGTTATTCTTGTTTCATAATAATGCCAAAAACTTCATCAGTCTCCAAAGGACCTTGTGCCGCGGCACCATTGGCAGACAACTCCAGTGCATCCCCCACCTTCCATACAGGTTTCCATCCTTCTGGATAAATAATAGCATGTTCAAAATTACTACGAGATCCTGATTGTCTTTGTAAGACAACACTGTAACGAGAAAAATCTTCCTTTCCTCCAAACGTATCAATAAGTGATGCTATTTCAGATGAATCTTCTTCCTCAATCTGTGCGTCTCTAAATACGTTGAAAGGGATCTTGTATATAAAATATACTTGTGTTTCATGCCCTGGTCTTGTCACAATCCAATTACCAAATGCTGTTTTGCCAAATTCATGCGTAATACGTGTGCCTGTCCCTACATGAATTGACTCTTCCTGCTCTACATTGCTCAAATCTATATCTGTCGTATATGAGCGAGGCGGCACTCTAAACGATGCTTCATCTGGATACACAAATCCACCTGCGTCGAGAAGTTCTGATCCCTCGGGAACGTATAATCTCAAATAGCTACTATTGATTTCTTCATCGGATGATTCTGACGCGTCTCCTGGATAATATCGAGTAACAAGGACAGTATCAACAATTGACCCATCATCTTGCACTACTGCCTGATGAAATACATGTTGTGATACGTTGGCATCACTTTTGCCTCCACCCAAGTTACTGTTGACCACCATGAGATAATCTTGGTCAGATGCTGTATCAAGTATCTCTCCTGTCCATCCATACTCCTTGAATACATTTTCTACACGCTCATCAACAAAATAAAATTGTATATCTTTTTGTATCAGAGCTTCATGTGTTTCACTGACAAGACTCAATAATTGTTGCGGTTCTATCTGACCTATATTTTCTATCAGTTGATTGAGTAATACTGACAATACCGCTTTTGGTGTATTTTCTTCTCCATCGTACGATTCAATTTCATATCGCAACTTACTCAATGCATCATCGGCATTAAGCATCAACTCATACTGATCATTATGTATGGGACCCATGACATCGAGCAATCGCTCCAAAACATGAGCATTCACAGCTATCACGCCGTCTACAGTTGTATTGCGGCTATGTCTATAGAACCATGCCATTTTCTGAGCAGACGCAGGAAAATCAGGGAACCAATTGCCATCCTGAAATTCCCAACGTCCATTCAGTAGTTGCAACGGCAATGGGGGTTTCACAAACACATCAAGCTGGCCCTGTAAATCATAACTACCACCACCAGGCACTGAAATATCCAAAATTTTGCCGTCTTGTACATCCATAACAGCAAAACTGCCAACGAAACCACCTGTTGGCCTCAACTCATAATTATTTTGAAACAAAATAAGATACCGTTTGAAGCCTTCACCTCCCATGATAAGTTGCACACCTTGGACAACATTATCCACGTCTTCCATGTCATGAATAAACCCGGCAAATAAATTTTTAAAATCTTTAAAAGACTCTTGATATTCTGCAGGTATGGCGAGAGAATCTACATTGTCCAAAGAATCCAATGCTGAATTGTACTGAGGCAATGCGCTACGCACATGCTGTCTCAACAAAGTAAGTCTCTCTATCAAATCTATGTCCAGCGTGCGTGTTGCTTCGTCTATACCCTTTACTAAGTATGTATTACCCAATGCAAGATGATGACCTGCAAGCAATAATTCCTGTCTGCTTTTTACTTTGTCTCCTACAATAGGCAATATACTCGCCACATATGCAAGTGCCTTATACTCACGATCTATTATTTCCTGTGCGTTGCCAAACGAATTGAGCGCTATATTGAGATCATACTCTGCTTGAGGCAGATTATTTTGAAAAGCGGCTACTGTTGATGATTGCAAGGACAAAAAAGCGTTGGTGCTCTCTCCCACGATACGAGCAGTGTCTGATTGAATTTTGTGATAATACCCCACAACAGGAAAAGGCAATCCAACTACCAATAGTAACCCAATAATACTGATTGAAAAACGTCTGATGCTAAAATGGCTACGAAAATTAGTAACCGCGTCATGCATATGTTCCTGCCAATCTTCTAATACATGCTGTATCTTTTGATAAGTACCAACTCCAAATCTATGACGAGCGGTAAGTAAATTAAGTGCTTTGCGAGCAGACACTGTATGTGTTGTGTTGACACCTTCTGATTGTGATTTGATATGTGCAATCTCTGCAAGAATATCTATACCTGATGAAGATATATTTTTTGATTCAACAGTAGTAGGTTCTTTTTGTATATCTTGCTTTTTGGTATTTGCACTGCGGACAAGAGAAGCAAAATCTACTAATTGACGACTCGCAGATAAATTTTTGCGTTCACGATATACTTCTACACCCTGCCAATGAATATTGGCTTTCTTTTTTTGCAATTCTACTAAGTGCGGAGAAGCATGTGCTTCATGAACTACCTGTACTGGTATAAACGATGAAATGTTTTTACTTTTTTGTATACGCTTTTTTTTGGTAGTACACGTACGTGTATTATGTCCATTTTTACCACAAACAGAACACTTGCGAGGTGCCTTTCTATACGCCGCTTTCTTAATTGTCTCCTTTTTAGTCATTTGTGTATTTTCACTTCTAACTTTAGATATAGTATATCATAGTGTCGTATATAAAAAAACGGATTTCTATCCGTTTTTCATCAAACTGTGAATAACACTATATACATGACCTGTATATATCTAATGTACTCGAGGCACCACGAATATTAGACAGCTCTTTGATACGTTCTCTGCCATTTTGCAACAACATCGTTTGTATATCTTTATCCTCCAATACGCGCTGTATGGTATAACATATATTTTCTATGCTCTGTGGGTCAAAATATACAGCTGCGTCTCCAAGCACCTCTGGCAAACAACTTGCATGTGATGAGACGACGGGCACACCATAACTCATTGCCTCAAGAGGAGGAAGCCCAAATCCTTCATACAGACTAGGAAACACATACAGAGATGCGTGTTTGTACAATTCAACCAACTCATCGTCTGAAGCAAAACCAGTAAAAATAATCTTTGACTCCCCAGCTTTGATCCCCGATTTTAATCTTTTATAAAAATAGTCTTCTTTCCCAACTAAAACTAATTGATAATTTTCTCCATATTTTTCTTCAAATAATTTCCACGCATCAACCAATCTTTCCAAATTCTTATGCGGATATGCCGCCCCAACATATAATACATATGGTTCAGTAATGCTATACTTTTTCTGTATATCGTGATACGTGATAGGTGATGCGCGATATGCATCATCAACAAATGGCGCTTGATATACCACCGTAATCTTACTCTCAGCTATGTGCAAAGTTTTGACAACGTCCCCCTTCGTAAATTCACTCGTCGCAATAACACGGCTCGCTTTTTCTACCGCATGACGAATCACCATTCTATGTATTTTGTCTTTAAGCCAAAAAACAATTCTACTCCGAGTGGTCGCCTGAGGTCGCGGGAAATGATACATAATGAGATCATGTATCGTAACAACAAAAGGATCGTGGTAACTAAGTGGGACATTCCAATGTGGAAAATGCATCAAATCCACATTCTCTTTTTTAATTATTTTTTTCAACTTAGTCTGCTCTTGCCAAGAATACCAAGGTATATCAGTTAAAACTTTTTTAAAATTCTCGCTCTCCTCCACTTCCTTCCAATTGTCAGCTTTCAAAAATAAAATATATTGATTCTTTGTATCAATTGCTTGCAAATGTTTTACCAATTGTTGTACATACCTTCCCAAACCAAATCCGGGAGAAAGCATGCGACAATCAATACCTATTTTCATACTATTTATTCATAAATTCTCTGAAAGCTCCCTCATCTCCGTAGGGCAAAAAATCTTTATGATGCTTTGGAGGAATGAACCCCACAATGTCCTTATGCCGTATACCACACCAATATTTTTCTGTTTGTGCAGCGATCTCGGTAAGATAGTGTGCTAGGCCGTTACCATAGCCACAATATACACAGTTCATTTTTTCAATCAAATTAAGATAACTCAATTTATGTCTGTCAATACGGATATATTGCCCACGCCGTATATACGGCAACCCATACAGGGGAAAACAGACTCTATGATATATCTCTACCACAATATCAAGCAAAACTAATGGCAATAATAACCCATAGATAAAAGGAAAAGACAAAAAATGACGTATATACCTTTTGTGTCGTGACGCTTCCATATCTATATATTAAATATACTTAGCAATCTACCAAATAGGTCGTGATCATTATACTGCGTCACTCTTTTTTTGCCTGCCTCTGACATTCGTCTACACAATACATTGTCTCCTACCACTACACGCATAGCATACGCAATATGCGCCACATTGTATGGATTCACTGTGTAGGCTGCATCGCCTACGACCTCCATAAGCGAAGAACGATTGGATGTGATGACAGGCACTCCATTATCCATCGCCTCGAGCACTGGCAGGCCGAATCCTTCATATAAACTTGGATATACAAATAACTTCGCGTGCCTATACAACAAAACCTTTTCTTCATAAGATACATACCCCAAATAATGCACTCCTGGTGTATTATCGATTGCTTTTAAAATAGGCTTGTACTTCCAACCTAGAGCACCGGCGACAATAAACTCATAGCCCATGGCCTTCAGCCCAGATTTCTTATATGCTCCAATTGCACTTTCTATATTTTTCCTTGGCTCCAATGTACCCAAAAATAAAATGTATGTATCCTTCAAGCCATATTTATTTTTCACGGTATCAAAGTCTAGTTCGACAACACCTGATGAAACCCATGGACACCATACGTTTATTTTATCATCTCTTATAGTATATATTTCTGTGATATCCATTTTTGTATTTTGTGATGGTGTCAGGATAGTATGCGCTCGTTCGCATTGTCTTTTCGGATTCAGAAACCAGTGCCACAGTCTCTGTTTCCATGTAAAACATTCGGGCAGTATTTCAAATGAAAGATCATGAATCGTTTGGATATGGGTTACCTGTGGAGTAAGTGATGTAAAATTTAAATTTGGTGAAAACCAAATATCAATCTTTATTTTAAGGTTTTTATTTTTTAGATAATCCGCAATAACGAGGCTATCCAATTTTAAAAACCCAAAAAATAATAACATGTTCAACAATTTATTCGGTAATTTTGTCGCTACATAATGTACATTGTCCTGTTTCCATATAGAGATAGCATGAGAAACATCCTTGTACGAATTATAAAATAGATAATATTGATTTTCTTTGTCACGAGAAAAAATAGCATTCAAAAATTCGACTGTATAGGTGCCAACACCTGTACGATGCATATCTGTAAGACACCTAATGTCTATTCCGATAACCATATTCATTATATACGTATATCGAGCCTGCATTGGTTGAGCCCGCGGGTAAATTCTTCATATCTATCCTCCACATATTTCTTCATCTTATCCTTGAATTCCAATACATCAAAATGTTTTGCCCGTTCTCGTATCAATTCGCTATCCCATGTCATATATTCAAATCTCAACAATACATCAACCAATGATTCCCATGTTTGATCATAAAAAAATAGACCTGTTTTCCCGGGCATTACGGTCTCGGTAACACCACCGACACCATACGCAATGACAGGCCTGCCTGATGCCATAGATTCAATAGGGGTAATGCCAAGATCCTCTACCTGAGGATGTATAAAAGCCCGCGCATGGCTCAGTAGCGTTGCCTTCTCTGCTTCATCTATACGCCCAACAAATTCAATATTGTCTTTTGCAATGCGTGCAAGTCGTTCACGTTCTGGACCATCACCAAAAATCTTAAGAGGTAGTTTCAAACGATTGAATGCTTGTACAACTAAATCAAAACGCTTGTAAGGAACCATGCGACCGCCCGTGACGAAATAGTCTCCAACGTCTTGACTTATAAAAAAAGAGTCCACATTTACCGGAGGGTAAATAATATCGCTTGACCGACGATAATATTTCTCTATACGGCCACGCACCGTGTCAGAATTGGCAACAAAATGATCTACCCGATCTGTGCTCATCTTGTCCCAAATTCTCAATTTATAAATGAGACGGGGCAACAAAGCTTTGACCACCCGATTGTAATTCAAATCAGCAATATACTCATGGGTATCAGTCCACAAATAGCGTGTCGGGGTGTGGCAATATGAAATATGAAGGGTATCAGGACGAGTCAAGACACCTTTTGCAAAAGCGCTTGTCGATGAAATCACTACGTCAAAATCATGTAAGTTGTGATGCTCGGTCGCAAAAGGCATCCATGGGAGATACCATTGATATTTGGTTTTACCAAATGGTAATTTGCTAATAAATGATTGGCGTATATCAGCGTGTTCAAATCCTTGCATCTTATTTTTGTCATGAAACAAAACAAAAATAGGCGCTTCAGACCATATTTCTGTAAACGCCTTGAGTACTCGCTCTGCCCCTCCGTCCTGCGAAAGATAATCGTGTACGAGCGCTACTTTCATACTATATATCTACAATGCTTTACGTTTTTTAAAAACAATAAATGGCGTCTTGATAAAAATGACAAAATCCTGCAATAGACTCCATTTCTCTGTATACAATATATCAAGTTGCATCTCTTCTTCAAATGACAAATCGCTTCTCCCAGATATCTGTGCTAACCCTGTCACACCAGGTTTGAGTACAAAAACAGTGGGATATTGAGATTTATATTGCTCAACTTCTCGCGGTTGATGAGGACGCGGCCCAACAATACTCATGTTGCCCTTGAACACATTGAAAAATTGAGGTAACTCATCAATACTCCATCTACGAATAAACCTTCCAAACGATGTAATGCGGGGATCATCCTTAATTTTATATATAGGACCTGTCTTAGTATTTTGTTTCTCAATAAGTTCCTGCTCTTTTCGTTCTGCTTTTTCACCAGATTCACCAAACTGTGGGCCTGTGGAATCTTTCTGATGCATAGAGCGAAATTTAAATGCCATAAATGCATTACCGCGGATACCTACTCGTTCATTTTTATAGATAATAGGTCTCCCTGTTTCAAACAAAATCACAAGAGACACAAAAATCATAAGAGGGCTCATTATGACGAGGACAATAACACTAAAAATGATATCAAAAATACGCTTGGCGACTCTACCCCACCCATCAAGAGAAGTCCGTTTCAATTCTACAATAGGGACACCGGCAAGTGCACTAACTGACATGTTAGTCGTATATGTGTCAAACAAATCAGCAGAATATTTAAAAACAATATGATGTTGATTACAAAACCTTATTGCAGATAATGTCTCTTTTTCATTTGCCTTCGGGTTGGTAAAAATGAGTTCATGAGGTTTCACATCATCTAATTCATGCTCTATCTTCGCAGTATATGATGCAAATGTACCCACCACTTCATAACCAAGTTCTCGACGTGATGAAAGAGTTTCAACAATCGCATGAGCAATATCTTGGGCGCCGATGACTACTACACGCCGTAAACCTATGCCCCATCGATATAGCAAACCTTTGACACCACGCATAAAAAATCTACCAATTACTACATATAAAATTGCAAAACCCCAACTCACTACTACCAAAAAACGAGAATCAAACAATTGTTGGGTAAACATGACATACACTGCTACAGCAGCCAGACCAGTCGTACAAGCAAGTAGAACACGAACAAGATCACGGGCAAATTTTCTATTTGGATCAGTGGAATACAAACCGACGATCATAAATATAATCATCCAGCCAAGTCCAACCCACGCAACATAATACAAAAATTCACCAAGAGTGATATCAAAAACAACTGGCTTCAAACGAAGCGCCCAATCAGTAAAACGCAAAAAATATGCGGACACTCCTGCCACAAGTAACATGATAAAATCAATAGGCACTTGTAAAACCATGAGAATAACTTCCGACCGCTTCATAATATATAAGCTATTTTATATGTATATATTACTGCAAAAAGATGATCTGGTCAACCGACATAAAAACAAAATTACCCTTATATTAGGGTAATTTAGAAAATTCATTCTATGGATATAAGCCGAATTTTGTCGAGGATGATCATTTCTCTGCCACGTAAATTACTCTACGTGATCAAACGAGCTAACTTTTCGCAGCCTCATCGGCGCGCTGCTCTTTCTCCAGGTAGGGCTTGCCACTCCAATTCCTCACGGAACGGAGAGTATAGTAACTTTTGACTCGAGATCAAAAACTTCTATACACTTTTCACCTTTCCCCCAACGTTACGTCAGGGTAGTATTGTCTCTGTGGCGCTTTCCCGCCCCGAAACTTCACAGCTCGAGGGGTGGACGTTATCCACTACCTTTCTTCGCCTCATCAGCGAATTAGAGTTCGGACTTTCCTCTCCGACGTGACGTCGGAGCGATCATCTTCCATAAAATGAACCTACATACTATAACAAAAAAGGACTCTTGTGTCAAGATTCCTTTTATATATACAGAGTGCCCAGGGCGGGATTTGAACCCGCATGAGTTTCCCCGCTACCACCTCAAGGTAGTGCGTATACCAATTTCGCCACCTGGGCATAACTATTCAAAATTTAAAATTTCCTATCCTTCCCCACGACCATCTCAATCCTGCTTTTTGCTAATTTAATGGTTATCTTTACTTCCTTTGAAACCTTGCCATCTGTCTCAACAGGAAATGGAGTCCTACTACTTACGACCATTTCAGCAAAAGGAAAAATGCTTGGCGCTTCAAATAAATCTTTTCTTAAAATTTTACTTTTTACAACAGGACGCAAGAAAGCTTCCAACTTACCATCTTGTGGATGCACAACATATTGCTTTCCTTTACCTGTCCATATAAATGGCTTGAGATTACACACTACCAATTCCATTTTACCTGTTGTACTCGATACTTTAAAGCTCTCATCATACTCAATAGAAATATTGCTTGGCGGAATATGTAGCTGAGAGATAAAGTATCTATTGTTAACCCAACCGACATCGAGACGCAACTTTCTCCTTCGAGCCAATACATCACATGCCTCAACACCGAGTGGTATACCAAGAACTTGTGCTATAGCGTTGTCTTGACCTACGGGCAAAAAACCATAGGTAACCTTGCATGAAGCTGCTCGAGAAAGAACATGCCCAAAAGTAGTATCATCACCAACAATAACTATAGTCTTGGCGCCCTTCCTAATCTCATCTTCTACCAAAAGCTCCGCACTCGTATAATGTTGGAGCCGAATAATTTTACCAGCTATCCCATAATCTGTCAACTTAGTCTCCATCGCTTTGAGAACTGATTCATGGCGCTTCTGTTTCAAAAAATTGTCATAGAGATAGACATACATACCGTGCGTGGTGTTACTACACTCCTTATTGATTTTCTTCACTTTCTACATCAGAAGCAAGTTTGAATTTATTACGAGAAGATAATTTTTTTCTATCAGGATGCAACTCTTGTATTTCAATACCCTTCATACTGACTTTGCCCTGCAACAGAGCTCCCGCAGCAACAACAAGTATTTTACACACCACATCACCATCTACCTGCGCACTTTCAGTAAGCTCTAGACGTTCCTCCACCCGTACATTACCACGCACTGAACCAGAGATAATAGCGTTCCCTGCTTTTACATTCGCAAGTATTTTTGCTCCACGCTCAACAGTCAATAATTTGCCTGTCTGTACATTGCCCGATACAGTACCTTTTACCAATATATTTCCCTCAGATGCGAAATCTCCTTCAACAACCACTGATGGACCAACTACAGTCTCTACTTCGTCAGGCTGGGTAGAATGATTGTATGAAGGTGTGTATGATTCTTCTGTATTTGGTTTAAACATAAGGTATATATTAAGATTATATATGTTAAAATGGTTTGATTATTTTAGCAAATTTGTGAGATAAAGCAAGTGTTCTTAGGAAGTCGCCGGCTTCTTGCCTGGTATCCAAAAACCAAATTCACTCCCCTTGCCAAGTCCTTCACTATGAGCCCAGACATGACCTTCATGTGATTCGATGAATTTACGACACACATAAATACCAAGTCCTGTACCATTGACATTAGTACCTTTTACATTTTCACCACGATAAAATTTCTGGAAAAAATTTGCCTGATCAATAGGGTTAAACCCAAAACCACGGTCTTTTACACGTACCGTGATTCCGCCATCTTCTCTTTCAACCAGAACTTTGATAATTCCCTTATCACTATATTTGATAGCATTATCAATAAAATTGAATACTACATGACGAACTTTTTCTTCATCCATACAAACATCCGCGATATCTGCATTTGGTTCCCACATAATTTTCAACCCTTTACCCTCAGCTCTTTGGTGCAATTCTTTCACCACATCAGAGATAAGATCATTAATCTTATAGTTTTCAAACACAAACTTAGTTCTCCCTTGCTCTATACGCGTAATATCCAAAAATTCATCAACCAATTTAACTAGACGCTCATTACTTTCATCCATGTCGTGGAGTACGTCTTTCATTTTTTTCGTCGCCTTGCCATACGCACCGTCTTCGATAAGTTCAATATATCCCTTGATAATAGAAAGTGGGGTACGAAGTTGATGAGATGCAATAGAGAGAAATTCTGTCTTTTGTTGGTCAAGTTCTTTGAGGCGTAAATTTGCTTTCTCAAGTGAGTGGGCTAACTGACCAAGCTGTTCACGTTGTTTTACTTCATTACGAACACCCCTAATTAAAAGTATACTAAAGAAAAATATCAAGACAAACACCCCTATCCTAAAAAATAAACTAACAATGTCTTTGGTAATAGCTACCTCGATAAAAGAAACAATAAGTAACGCAAAAGTCAACAATTCAGTCCCAATCACTCGTGTATTTAACAGTCCATGTCTAATAATCGCATATGAACTAAGAAAGATAAAAGGTAAAATCCATACCATCCCCAACGGAATAAATCGAGGCAACCCAAATACTGCTGGTAAAACAAAATTAAAAGTTAGGAGTAAAGCAAACGTGAAGATAGTGCCAATTAAGATGAGACGCAACTGTATTTTCTGGTGTGCATCTGCCTTCCAAATCTTTCGAAAAAGAATAACTATAGCCGCAATGATAAAACCAAATACTGTCGCCCCAAACAAAGCCATTCCGGGACCATTGGATATTTCTTCGGCACGACCGTCGGCCATGTACTTGGTCACTTCTCCCAAGGCTAAAGGAGTCAGGACAATGCATGATGTCACAGACGCAAGAGGCACTAACACAAATTTATACAATTTATTAAACTGGTATGCTTCTTGGGGATACACATAAAAAAATTGAAAAATACCAAATGCATGCCATGTCGCAAAAAAGATAGCCAAACGATTCAACCACAATGTCATGAATGGAGAATATACCTGATAGCTTGCATAGTTGACCCATCCCCACATAACTGTAATGAGAGCAAAAAACAAAAAAGCTTGGTTGGTAGTACTTTTGTGGTCATTAAAAAAAACAGCAAAGGCCAAAATGCCTATCGCTGCTGTCGTAATGCCTACTGAAAATAAATCGAGATTGGTAAATAAATCCATACCTTAATATATACTTATGTTATATATTCAACACGGGGTTCCAATCGTGAAGAGTAGCCACTTGGTTCGCCCCCATCACCAATTCTAAATGTAATAGTAAGTTCACCTGATGTGATACCTAATTGTGCTTCTATATCGTGATACGCTTTACGCAATAAATTCACATGTACATCAGATAAAACTTCATTTCTATTATCCCGAATACGCATCATCATATATACAACTCCCGTAATAGGGTGAAACCCAAAATGCATTTGTGCTGCCTTCAACCACACGCGTTGCATTATTCTACCTGCGCGTATATATGATTCTGGTGACTCATCCTCCATTATTATAGCACCAATCGTTCCCGTTCCATAGCCCTTGGCATTTTCTTTGGCGATAAATCGTGCAATTCCCAACTTACATAACAATGTATTTATCCTCCAGTGACTCAGCAGTTTAAACACAGCCAACTGCGGTGGCTTCAATTCCATAGTCTTTGCATATAAACCTGTCTTTTCTCTTTGCTCTTCTTCATCTGTCCACCGTACATCACTAAAAAAATAATTATGTAAATCCCTATTCTCTAACATAACAATTTCGTTGATAGAAAAATCCTTGCCCAATTTTTTTACTGCATTCATATCATCGACCAATATGATACGACCACTTCCAATTTCTTTCGTGGTTTCAAAAATACTGTTTTTCTGTTCAGATGAAAGAAGAACTTGGCGGTAAGGCTTCCGGTTAATTGCCCGTGTAAAAATAAAAGAAAAAAGAGGATCTTTGACTACGAGTGTTTGTTCCAATGTCACTTGCGCGACACAATCTGACTCTGCACCATGAGGAAACAAAACCACTAGTGCCTTATACCCTTTTTCTGTGGCGGCTATGACGATATTTTCAATCAAAGCACCGTGCGCAATATGTGAGCCTCGTTGTTTGTAATTAAAAATTGGGTTGTCTTTTTCAGGTAGATTATATATGAAAATCACATTATCTTTTATTTCGAAACGCCATGGTTGAGAATTATCTCCTGATGGGGCACGCACTCCTGCCTTCAAAATATCCAATATAATCTGTTTCATATATGCTAAATTAAACATCCAAATTAATGGTCTTTAAAAAATTATTTAATTGAATGTCTCTTTGTTCAGTACCATAAGATGTATGGTATCCCGGATCAAAAATTGCATCGAGGTTGACTTCATATTTCCCCGAAGGTGCAGATCCACCCAACAAAATCCGTTTTACAAGATACGAAAGAGCGACACCTGCCAATGTTGCAGCATTGCCCATCTGTGGCCACGAATAAATAGTTTTTCCTACTTCGAGCAAAGAATCTTGCATCCTACCTGTTATCAGACGAGGACCAGCAATTTTGGTTGCAAGACGCGGCAACTCATGCGGAGAAAATTTTTCAAATTCTTCAATAGTAACTGGACCAATTGCCCCATTAAATAATTCCAAATCATTATCTATATCATACCGTTCTACATCCACAATGACATTGTCCCCATTGTCAGTAGCCATCACAACAGGCATGCCACACGCTCGTGCAGCCAAGCGAGATCGTATCTTGATTTCCAGATTATCAACTTCTTCTATCAAAATTTGTGCCCGCGATGGTTCATTTAAAAACGCGACCAGATTATCTTTATGGGCGCCCTCTCGATACGCCATTATTTCTAAATAAGGGTTTATCTGGTATATTTTTCTTAAAATAAAATCACATTTATTCAATCCTATATCAGCAACATCTGCGCGGATTCTGTTCAGATTTGATGCTGAAATAGTGTCGGGATCTGCGATATATATCCTCTTGCCTATGCCCATCATCACCAACGTCAAAACTGCATGGCTACCTACGCTCAACCCCAAAAAAGCCAATGTAGAATTATACAATATATCTTGCTCAGATGAAGTAATGATATTTCTATTCCGGGCTGTTCTTACTTCAAGATGTTCATCTTCTGGTAAATAGTGAACAAAATTTTTATTCCAAGGGAAATAAAACCAAAAACCTTTTTGTTCCATAACCTCTCCACTGAGATACTCGTGCAAAAAATCTTGCCACTCCCCTTCTGTGTATGGACTAAAACGAAAACGAGGGTTCCGAATCAAATATAGCTCTCTGAGCTGTGACTCAAACGTATCAAAAATCTGTTCGACACCATGTGTCTTTTTAAAGTCTTCAATTGACCCCTGTTCTGGATCAAACAAAATTGGTTTTTCCATACTATATTATTTTTTAACCCACGCTTGTTTTACCCCTGGTTTAAAATAGGTTGGATGTTCTGCTTCCCAAAACTTTAATTGTGGATGTGCCCGTTCACCCAAATGGCTCTTCAACTCTCTAAACTCTGAGACCTTGAGAGATAAATAACCAATAATCTGCTCAAGCACTTTATGTTTGATACTGTCATTGACACATGATGAATCAATACCTTTCTGTAACTCTAAGTGTATCTTGAGATACTGATTATGCATCTCATCAAATTCAGTAGACAACACAAATTTACCCGTCAATAAATTGTCAAAATCTTTATCAAGCAATGCCTCTTTGATATATTGAGGGTAGATCGTGATTCCATATAGTGTCGTAGCAAAATCGACTCTTTCATATACATATACAAAAGGCAATTGAAATAGACAATCAAGTACACCTACTTTCTTTGCTTCTTCAGTGAGATCAAGACCATTATCAAAAAATTTTTGTTTGACAAAATCAAAATCAAAAACACCACCTCGATCTCCAATTCCATAACGAATAAGAGGTAATACATTATTACCTGTCAGCACGAGTTCGTCTTGAACAGCATCAAAATGAGTAAATTCTGGATTAAATTGTGCCAACGTGGGGACCTTGGAAATGTCATGAAATAAATCAATAGACAAATGTTCATGTTTGAGAGCTAGACGTTTGATCAAAATACTCAATGGCATCTCCACAGCCATCGTACCCAAATCTGCACTGCCATACACATGGAAAACATCACGATATATATTATCTACACGAGCTTTTCGTGCCAAATAATCTCTAAAACCTTCGGTAAATGTTTCAGCAGCAAAGACAAAACGGACATTCATCTTTTCCAATTCAATTCCTTGTGCAGATGCCTCGTCTAATACATCTTTTACAAAAGGTGGGTAGCCAACAATAATTGTCTGCTTATATAAAGGTGAGACATTTTTTAGTGCATTAAAAATTTCTTTCTTATTTATGCCGGGTGTCAATATAGAAATTGGATATGCACTTCTGTGTCCGCACATCTCGAACGCCTTGTATGTCAAAAGACCACCTATCCATACTCCCATACCAAAAGCCACGAGTATCAGTGTTGGACCTTTGTCCTTTGTATTGCCATACCGAAGAAAGGCTTCATGAAAAATAGAAGATTGCCAATCTAATTCTTCTGATCGAGGAAAATAAAAAGGTTCGCCTGTAGAACCTGATGTAGAAGTAAAAACAAGTGTCTTATCAAAAGACCCATTCCAACACAGATCTTTCAACTCATATTGTCGCAGATAATTCTTTTTATCAATCACAGGGACATGCTGAAAATCAGACCAATCATTGACTTTGTGATGATCGACACCGTTCTTCCCTAAAAAATCTCTGTATGCAACTACTCCGTCCGCAGCTTTATGAAATAAATGCAAGACATGTCTCTCTGCACGGTGACGCCATACGTCTGATTTCCTATGATAAAAAGAATGCAAAGCGCGCATAGCAGAATAATTTTTTGTTATAGACATACGTGGTGTATTACAAGCTCGGACTTTCTATAGCATCTAATGCAATATCAAACGCAGTACTGGTAAGATGAGATAGAGAATTATTTTGAGAAAAAAGATTTGTCACAGCCTTTTCAATACATACATCTATATCATGCAAAATGGCCTTTTCGCCCGTAGTTACATTTGGCTGCATAAAATATGCAAAACATCTTGCCATACCACAATTCACAATAAATTCTGGTATAACACTTACTTGATTATCAGCCACTTCCTCTGTCTCGCTATCAATAAAGGGGTTATTGGCACCCGAAGCAATAATTGCAATGCCACTATCCTTCAGACATTTCAATCTATCTCGGTGAACGGTATGTGATGTAGCAGCAGGAACAAACACATCGGCATGAGGATAAAAATCAAGCGATCCTGTATACGATTTGAGAGAAGGCACGTCTGTGTGTATTCTTCCGGACACGCGCGCTTTGAGTAAATCACCTATATCTATACCAGCATCATCAAACATATACCAATCTTTATCAATGACACCAACAATATAAGCCCCTTTTCTCCACGCGTAATATGCAGCAGCTGAACCTACATTTCCAAAACCTTCTATAATAATTTTTTTGCCCTGCAACGACTCGCCACGTAGATCATAATAAGCACTGATGGCAGAAACAACACCGTAGCCTGTAGCTGAATCTGCTATTCTAAAATCCAAATTATGCAAAAAACTATCTGACATAACGGGTGCAAGAATACCCTGACGAAGATTATCAATAATGGCATCACGTTCTGACACAGATAAATGAGGGTACAACCCGTGCACAATTCCCTCTTGAGGATGCCGAATACCCAATTCCAACAACAAAGGCGTCACGTCTGATTTAAAATCAACATTCTGGTCACCACCTGTACCATAATGCGTTTTCAACTCTTTTTGAATATACAAAAACCAACGCCTAAGTACATCTTGTTTATCTTTCTCGCTCTTAAATGCATACCTAATACCTGATTTTGCCCCACCAATTGCTGGGCCAGAGACGGTAAATTTTATTTCCATTGTCTTTGCCAATTGATCCACTTCAGAGAAACTACATGCCTCGTGCATACGAGTGCCACCACCAGCAGCCCCATTGCGAAGAGAATTCATGACAAGCCAACCAACTGCAGGGGTATAATCATCGTGCCATTCTATAACACATTCCGGTTTTGCAGCAAAAAAATTTTTTAGACGCTCGTGCATATACAATATTATGGATGAAAAACTTCAGTTATCCTACCTGTTATACTTTCCTTTTTTACCAAAAATATAATGTCTATACCAAACAGCAATACCGACACTAATGCCGAAAACATACAATAAGGGCATACTGCTCTCAATACCCATATTTGCAAATATACCAATAAGAGACTAAATAAAAACCCAAATGAGGTAACAACTGACAACAATGAAAAAAGCAAGCGTTCTTTATTAAAATAGAGAATTAATGCTACGGAAAATACAAACAGATAATATGCTACGCCAAGCAGTGCGAGTGGCACAGCGCCTATTTCTGAATATCTACTATACAACACTTGATTACAATCCCCCATTATCTCGACATGACATACCACAGCAGCACCAGTCTCTACATGCTTGAAATGTTCAACCGTCAAATACACCGCATTTATAGCGCCAAGAAATGATAATAAAAATACACTCAAAAAAAACCAACTTGGCAATGACATTTTTCCTTTTCTAACAAAAAAATTTTTAAACATATACCAAAAAATATTTTACATCTCCTCTACAGTCTCAATACCAAGTAAATAAAGTCCCTTAGTCATTACCTGTTCTGTTGTCTGTATCAGAGATAGACGGAAACTCTTCACATCTCCATCCGCCTGCAACACCGGACAATCATGATAAAAATTGTTAAAATCCTGTGCTAACGAAAATAAATACTGAGCGATTTTGGAAGGATCCATATTTTCAGCGGCCTGCAAAGCAACTTCTGAAAACCGTGCCACCTGCAAGAGTAATTTTTTTTCAATATTGGAAATTGGAAATTGGAAATTGGAAATTATTTGGAAATTGTTTCTTGTTTCTTGTTTTCTTAGAATGGATTTAATCCTCGCCACAATATAAAGCAAATATGGTCCACTATCTCCTGTAGTTGAGACTGACTCCTCAAAATCGAAAGCAATGTCATTGGCTACGCCAGTCTTAAGAAAAGAGTATTTAACAGCTGCAATGGATATTTTTTCTGCAACTTCATCTTTATTACTCAGCTCCCTGTCACTCATCATATCCAAAATTTGCTTTTTAACTTCATCAATCAACCATTCCCCAAGAACCACTTTACCAGTTCTGGCACTCATCTTACCTTCTTTGAGACGTACCCAGCCGTATATCACATGTTGTTCTTTATCTTTGCTTTCTGGCAATGTCTGTTCAAGAGCTTTAAACACTACTTGAAAATATCCTGTTTGTTCTTTGCCAACTACATGCAATATCTCATCTGGATGATATTCATCAAATTGAAGCCTGCCGAGTGCCATTTCCTTTGCTTCATAACCAGGAAATCCTTGGCTCGTAATAAATACTCGATCATGCAATCCATATCTGCTTCCGGGGAAAATTATAGCACCTTGGCTTTCTTCAAACACGCCTTTTTCCAAAAATTCATGAACAATTTTTTTTCCTGATTCATATACTTCTGACTCAAAATAAAATCTGTCAAAACGCGATCCAACACGTTTGTATATATGGTCAAAATATTCCAAACTCCAAGCACGTGTAGTTTTGTATACATCTTGAATTGAAACATCTCGCTCATATATTTTTTTATTGAGATCTTTGACCTCTTCTTCCACCTTTTTGTCATTTTCATAGGCCTGACCGCCGTGGGCATACGCTTTACCCAAAAATGCAATACGTTCATGAAGAGATTTATTTTTTACTTGCTCATATTCATCTTTCAACTGTTCAATACCCCACAATGATTTTGCAATATGCATTCCTACATCACCCTGGTAATTTGCTCGTATGACCTCATATCCAACATGCTCTAAAATTCTCACCAATGTTTCGCCTGTTGTAATGTTTCTCAAATGTCCGATGTGAAACGCTTTGTGCGTGTTCGGGTGCGCAAACTCTACTATTACTCTTTTGTTTTTACTTTCTACTTTATACTTTTTACTATCCAAAACTATTTTCGCCAATTCCTGCACATTCAAATAAAAATTCACGTACGGCCCAAATACCTCGACTCTGTCGAGAATTTCGAATTTCGAATTTCGAATTTCGAATTTTTGTTTTATCTCCTTTGCAACTTCGACGGGATTTTTACCCAATTTCTTTGCCATGCCAAAGCACCCAAACGCGAGATCACCCATGTCTACCTGTGGAGGAGTTGATAATTCAATCTCACCTTCGACGCCTACATCATGCAATAATTTTTTAATTTCATTTTTTATAATATTCATCATACTATTTCTTTTCTTCTACATGTATACCATAAGATGTTACGAAACTTACAATAGAATCTGTAACCCCTTGTCCACGGCCTTTTATCTGAAGTGGATCATTTCTCTTTTTATATTTGATAAAAATCGTTTTCTTGTTTGACATATCATGTGGCATAGATCCTTTGGGGATGATAGATATAAGAGAACCACCGGCAGACAAAGAAGAATTTCCTACCCATACACGCTCTATATCGGAAAAAAAAATCCTCAACCGAGGAAATGGCACTATTCCCGTCAATACCATAGTATCTCCATCAAATGACAGGCGTGCTTTGCCAAAAAATCCTGATCCAATCAAATACACAAACAAAAAAATAGTAAATATATATTCCCCGATACGATCAAGAGCTTCATTGAGCCAAAGAATATGTGTTACTTTGGCAAAAACAATACATACAGCCAAGATAGCCAGTACGAGGAAAAATAAGCCACGGGTCAAGACTTGCGTCGTTTTCTTATCCACTGAAATATCAAATTCCATATTATATAATCTTCACAAAAAATCTCTTGCCTTTTTGTACCACATCACCCTTTTTTGTGTTCACATCAATTGATTCTACTTTTTCATCATTCAGTTTGACGCCACCCTGACTTATCGCACGACGAGCCTCTGATGTGCTCACAGCAAAACCGGCCTCGACCAAGACAGAGACAATATTATAAGAATTTGGTTTCAATTCTTTTATATCATCGGGAGTCTCTTTATTCTTGAATGTATTGATAAAATATTCTTCAGCTTTCTGCGCCTCCTCTTCACCATGGTATGTCTTCACTATCTCATGTGCAAGGCGCATTTTGAGGTCACGCGGATTTGCACCAAATGCCAATTCTTGTTTCATTTTTTCTATCTCACCCATGCTCTTGTAGGTACAATCAATAAATACTTGGATAATAGCTTCATCAGGCAAACGCATAGTCTTGCCAAACATATCTATGGGACTTTCATCAAGACCAATACCAGTACCCAGACTCTTACTCATGAGTTTTTCACCGGTTACCGGATTTTCAAGCAAAGTCGTAGTAACAACTATTTTTTCTTTATTTTTGTAATCTTTGAGAAGCGTACGTCCAGCCAGCATATTGAATGTCTGGTCTGTGCCACCGAGCTCTACATCTACATCCATAGCAACTGAATCATATCCCTGCATAAGCGGATAAAAAAACTCATGCACATACAAAGGTTTATTTTCCTTTATTCTTTTTTCAAAATTATCACGCTCAAGCATACGCTGAACTGTAAAATGTGATGCGAGATCGCACACATCTTCAAAATTTAGTTTTGAAAGCCACTCTGAGTTGAATTTAAACTCAATTGGATTTTTGGTATCATCAAAATCCAAAATTTTCCCAATCTGTGCTTTGAATGTTTTCAAATTTTCTTGTACATCTTCATCAGTGAGTCGTCTACGCGCAGCACTCTTGTCACTTGGGTCACCTATCTTTGCAGTGAAATCTCCAACAAGAACGATAATCTTGTGGCCAAGTGTGTGGAGACGTTTCAAAATAATGTAATTAGTCGCATGTCCCAGATGAACATACGTAGCAGTAGGATCAATGCCTACATAAATTTTTAATTGTTTGCCAGACTCAAGTAACTTCTGAAATTCTTCTTTTGAAGGGTATATCGTATCAATAGATCTTGAGAGCACTTCTTCAATTTTTTGTGAGTCAGTAGATACTACCATATACAGATTATTAAAAAACAAAATATAAAATTATCGCGATGATAATAGCATCAATCAACAAAAATATTGGTAAGCATGTGCGCAACATGACATTCGTGGTCTCTTTGGCAAACTCTTGTGATTGTTCAGGATTCTCGCCCATGGCAAACAATCGCTTCAACATACTCACTTTTACAAATTTACTCAAAATTTTTGCCTGTGTGCGTCGAGCTCCACTCTTGGACGGATCATACGGCTGGCCCGTTGAAATACCTATATCTTCAAGAGACATGCCTTGCTCCAACATATCGGGTACGTCATTTTGATTGTCATCTTTCAAAAGCATTTCTTTTTGCTCTGGAGTCAATTGTCGTGGATCAAGTTGCATATTATTCTTCACATGGCTCTACTTGGACAAATACGTTATATAATTCATCAATATATGCCTGATAATAACTCTGTTCAGGCGCTTCCTCTATAGAAAAATTGGTGCCTATCTTCTTTTCAAGATGAATTTTGGCAGCAACTTTGATAAATGACATACCAACATAACATTCGGGGAGATTAGCATTGTCAATAATATCTTGTGCTTGTTCATCATCTACAAAAATAACAAGATCATCCATGCGTTTTGCGTCACCAGGATCTTCAAGGATAGGAAAACTACCCATACCGCCAGTCCAGCCTTGCCCCATATAAAATACAGCATCCTGTGACTCTACTGTTTCCTCAAATTGAACAGGGGTCTCTAAATTGAGTGTTGCGTAGGTGTCTTTCATAGAGACTGACGTAAGATTATTGTCTTTCGCAATAGGTGCACACCCAGCTCCGGCCATAAACAACAATAGAGCAAAGCATATAATGAGAGAACGCATATATTTAAAATTAAACTAGATAAAAACAAATCACATAAATTATTCACATTTTGTGAATAACTATATAGCTATAATATCAATATTTGTCTAAATATTCAAGATTTTGCCATTGACAAAATATATAAAACTGGTATGATACCGGCGTACAACCATTCCCCGCGTGGGGAAAGGAGGTCGCGCCATGGTGGATCAAACCACCAAGACGGCGGCCGCTCCGAACATGGGAGGCAAGACGGCGGTCGAGAGACCGGTGCATAAGGGTAGTCTCGTGCTACCCACCCCAACGCCAGTCCGGCAAGGGACCGCCACCCCCCAGGCATTCGCCACCCACGTGGCGAATGCAACTCGGCAGCGCGCTGCCTGACATCGGGGGAGGTCGAGAGCTCTACCGCCCCCGACCAACCCCATTTTTATATCTTGAAAAAGATATTTTTTTATTGACAAATATACATGAAAAACTGTACAGTATAATACTATTTATTTTATATATGAATATATGGAACAACCTCCACGATATCAACCTCCAGAGCCTTCTAAAATATCAACCCCGCCAGATATACAACGTGAAAAAAGACAAGAAACAGAATTAGCGCGGGCATTGAGACAACGAACCCGTGAAGTACTTGAACATCTAGGTGAAACATTTGGAACACGCAACACTTCAGAAACACCACACCCAATGATAGATGTCGATGGCGAACAAGTAGAAGCACAATACCCCGCTGGCACGTTCGATGCATTTGCTGCAGATATTAATAAACTTCCTTATCACCAAAAAGAACACTCAGAAGCAAATGTGAGACGCGTGCGAAACATGATAGAAGCAATAAACAATTCTTTGGGATCTGAAAGTGAATATTATATAGATGATGAAATGGCAGCTGTACTTGAATATGCTGCTGCGACTCATGACATCGTACAAGAATCATTTATCTGTAGGAAAAAAGATCACGGCGTAGAAGAAAATGTGCGTCTGTATCCTCCTTACCCTACCGAAGACATCGACCCGCCCGCCCCAATAGTGGAGCACAACGAAACAGAAAGTCCCGAAGCTGCTATCAATGCTATGGGGGGTCTGTTTGAAGGAAAAGATCATTACAAAAGGCTCATCACCGCGGCACATGAACGTACCATAAACCAAAAAGGATTTGGGCCAGGAACTGTATACCAACACATAGGGGATGAACCATGGCAAGCAAACTTAATTGCGTTTGCAGACGTAGGAGGCGCTGCCACAGAGCCTGAAGTATTTATGTGGGAAGGTGATGAATTTTTGCTTGAGCAATTCCCTTTTGTATTAATGGCCTTTGCGCAATATAAAAAAGGGGAAGACATATCAGATGAAGCAAAACAAGTGGTTATAAAACAAGTCATCTCATGGACCAAAAGTCAAATTGCATGGGCAGATGGACGCAAACAAGTGTTTGAGCAGGGATTTACTACAAAAGATGACACACAAATTCCGTCAGACAGCTCTCACTTACCACCAGAAGTAGCCCACATATTAAAAAAAGTATTTAATAAAAATGACGAGTCAGCACGACTCTGCGAAAAACGATTCGCAAAACGTGAAAAAATGACATTTGAACAATTGGCACAGGACTTCGGCTTCGCTCGCGCAGCATAAAAATATACTAGTAAAAAATCCCCATCCGGGGATTTTTTTATTACAGTGATTGTAATTGTTGCTCCAACTTTTTTAACTTTTCAGTCCCCTCTTCTAATTTTCGTTTTTCTTTTTCTACCACTGCTTTGGGAGCATTATCTACAAACTCTTTATTTGAAAGTTTCTTTTCTAGTCCTATGACATATCCTTTTAATTGCGTAATTTCTTTTGTGAGGCGTTCTTTTTCTTTTACGACGTCAGCAACGCCTTCCAAATCTATAAAACCTTCTATACTAGAAACTACAAATCCAACTCCTGTCTTGGGCTTTTCGACCTTCTCTTGAATTACCAATTTATCTAACCTTGCTAGCCCCTTTATTATTGATGCATTATTTTTTAATAAATCTATTTTATCTCCTGCACTAACAAGTACATTTATTTTTTTAATTGGTTCAATCTTATTTTCTGAACGCAAAAATCGAATAACAGATACGATATCTCTAACTAAATTAAATTGAACAAATACTTTTTCGTCATTTTTTGTCCTTTCAAAAAATTCTGGCCATTTTTGCACCATCAACAAACTATTATCACCATGTATTCCTTTCCATATTTCTTCAGTGACAAAAGGCATAAATGGATGCCAAGCTTTTAATAATCCATTTAAAATATAATTTAAAATTTCTGATTTGTTTCCTTCAATTTTAGCAATTTCTAAATACCAATCCGCTAATTGATCCCAAGTAAAAGTTCTTAATATATCACCTGCTCCTGAAAATTGAAATTCCTCTATAGAACCAGATGTTAAATATAAAGTGGAATTCAACGTGCCCAAAATCCATTCGTCAGCTAATGTTTTTGGGGTTGGTTTCTGAATATTTATTTGTATCTTGTAACCTGTGTCTTCTTGTATCTTACCAATAATAAATCGGGAGATATTCCACAGCTTATTCGTAAAATTTCTAAACCCAGCTACTTTTTCTTCGCTCAATTTCAAATCATTCCCCGGTGCGTTGCCAATAAGCAAAGACAAGCGTGTTGCATCTGCGCCATACGATTTTATGGTATCAAGAGGATCAATAACATTACCTAAACTCTTGCTCATCTTCCTTCCCTGTTCGTCACGTACCATGCCATGAAGATACACTGTTTTAAATGGAATATCGCCAAGGGTATATGTTGTCATGAGAATCATGCGCGCAACCCAAAAGAAAATAATATCATAACCAGTTTCCATGACTGAAGTTGGATGAAAATTCTTCAAATCTTCTGCATTCAAATCTGGATATCCAAGCGTACTAAACGTCCACAACCCTGAACTAAACCAAGTGTCGAGTGTGTCGGGATCTTGTTGCCATCCTTCCCCCTCAGGAGGATGTATACCGCAGTAATTTTCTTCATTTTTGTACCAAACAGGGATTTGATGTCCATACCAAATCTGGCGACTTATACACCAGTCACGCAAATTATCTATCCAATGAAAATATATTTTTTCAAATCTCTCAGGAATTATTTTTATTTCACCAGAATGAACAACTTCTTGCATTAATTTTTTCAATGTAACAGTTTGTCCTTTTTTAATATTTTTTAACTTACTCTCTCCCATCTGGAACTCTTTATTTACATTGATAAACCACTGCGTCATCGGGATAGATTCTACCACATCTCCAAAACGATCTGATGTTCCGACATTTTGAATGGTTTCTTCTTCGCCCACAAATAAATCATGTTTTTTCAAAGCTTCTACAACTTTTTCTCGTGCTTCAACTGTCGTAAGTCCTTCATACGTCCCAGCCGCTGACGTCATGTTGCCATCCTGCCCAATTACGTGTATGAGATCTATTTCATCGCCTTTTGTTTTTTGAGCCGTATACATATCAAAGTCAACAGAACTGTGCGCGGGTGTAACACCAACTGCACCCGTACCGTATGCCATATCCACATGCTCATTGGCAATAATTTTTATTTTCAAATCTACTCCTGAATCAGCAAAATTATGCACATCAAAAGTTTGCCCGATAAATTTCTGATATCGCGTATCATCTGGATGAACCGCTACAGCAGTATCTCCCAATTTTGTTTCCGGACGTGTGGTGGCAATCGTGATAGGAAAGTCTTGTGAATATTTAAATGTATATATTTTCCCTTGCCTTTCTACATGGACCAGTTCGTCGTCACTGCATGTGGATTGGCCTTTTACTGACCAATTTACAACTCTATACCCACGATAAATCAATCCGTCATCATACATTTTTTTAAATACGGTCCGTACGGCCAAATTTCTTTGTTCATCCAACGTGTATGCCTCTCTACTCCAATCCAAACTTGAACCCATTTTTTTACTTTGGTTTACAATCGTATCATGAGAATTTTGGGCATATTCTTTTACTCTCTCCAAAAATTTTTCCTTGCCTAATTCTTCTTTTGGTTTTTTGAAACCCTCATCTGCAATAAGAAGTTTTTCTACTTTTGATTCTGTGGCGACAGCTGCGTGGTCGGTACCTGGAACCCATAGGGTCCTTTCACCTTTCATACGATGATAGCGTATCATGAGATCCTGAATCGCAAGCATGCTCGCATGACCAATATGTAATGTACCAGTAACATTTGGAGGAGGAAGAACAATAGAAAAATAATCCGCCTTTTTATCAGTTACACCTTTTTCAATACAAACATCTGGGTTAAATAGACCTGAATCTTCCCAGCGTTTGTAAATTGCGTCTTCGTATTGTTGTGGCTCGTAAGCCTTTGGTAATTCTTTTTGCATATACAATATAGGTTACATGAAAATACAAAAATTGGCAAGAAAAACCCTTATTTTAGCCATAAAATGACAATTTTTATCAACATACACAACTATTTGCCTCTATTGGCTCTATATCTATATATTAAAAGACTATAAAATCGCCATGAACAAACTGGAAAAAATGCCTTATTTTACACACAAAATGGGCCTAAAAAGGGGTTGACACAAATTTAACCTTCTGGTATACTCTTTTATTCCATGCTTGTCACCTTACCATATCGGTGACACATTTATTATATGGCACTAAATCAGATAGAACAGATCAACAAGCTATTGGAAGAGAAAAAAAATATTCTCATTGCCTTCAAAAAGCATCTCGATGGAGATGCTATAGGCAGTGCGATCGCGCTCAAACTCTTCCTCGAACAAATGAACAAACGCGTCGATATCGTGTGTGATGATTTTGCATTGCCAATACAATACGCATTCCTAAAACGAAGCAAGGACATAAAAAATAAAATAGGAGATCTACACCAATTCATAATTACACTTGATATTGAAAAGACAGGACTCTCTGAACTAAGTTATGATACCAAAGAAAACAAACTACGCATCTTCATCACACCACAAGAAGGATACCTCACACCTACACACGTGAAAACCAGCCAAACAGAGTTCAAATATGACCTCATCATCACGGTAGATACTCCAGACCTGGCATCTCTTGGCAATGTATATACCAATCATGAGGATTTCTTTTATGCTACCCCAATCATAAATATTGACCACAAAAGTATTAATGAACATTACGGCGCAATCAATGCGATAGATTTGCCCGCAAGTTCAAGCTCTGAAATCGTATATAATCTCCTCCATGAAATAAAAGGAGAATACATAAATAGACATGTAGCAAACGCCCTACTTGCCGGCATCATCTCAGGAACCAATAGCTTCAAGAAAAAAAAGGTACGTCCACAAACTCTAAACGTAGCGGGCAAACTAGTCGACCTCGGAGCCGACAGATCCTTTGTCATCAAAAATCTATATCAAACAAAGACAATTGCCACATTCAAACTGTGGGGTACTGCGCTCTCAAATATAGAACATGACAAAGAACACAACATTGTGTGGACCACACTCACACGTGAAGACTTCATACGCGCGGGTGCAAAAGCAGAAGACCTAAACACGATTGTGGACGAACTCATCACATCAGCGCCTGATGCTCAATTTATCCTGTTACTCCACGAAAATCCAGATAATCCAAACGACATACACGGTACACTGCGTATCCTGCCTGCGCATCACGCAACACAGATCATGAGTAAATATCAGGCACAGGGAGATGAAGATGAAGCAACATTCAAAATTACTGGAAAAAACCTAAAAGATGTAGAGGAAGAAATAGTAGCACACATAAAAAGTGAGATAAGAAAATAAAATAATAAAACAAAAAACTCCCGATTTACAGAACAAAAATCTGCAATAGTTCGGGAGTTTTTTAATTTCGAAATTTATATAAGCGCTCTTCCTGTCATCTCTTTCGGTTTTTCTACTCCCAAAATTTTGAGCATAGTTGGCGCGACATCTGCCAATACGCCAACCGGATGCATAAGACTCAAATCTCCGTCAGGAGGATCTCCCGTAGGACCTGCCTGTCCTTTGTATGTATGAGCGATAATAAGAAAAGGTACAGGATTGGTACTGTGCTCTTTGTCCATTTTCCCTGTTTGCAAATTGGTCACTTCTTCTGCATTGCCATGGTCAGCTGTGACAAGTAGTACACCATCTTTCGCCAATATATATTCTGCGATCTTGCCCAAATGTTTGTCTATCACTTCACACGCCTTTATCGTTGCTTTGAGATCACCCGTATGGCCTACCATATCTGCGTTGGCAAAATTGAGTATAATGACATCATACTTATCTGCGTCAATCACTTTGATTATTTCCTTGGCAATTGATGAGGCCGACATCTCTGGGGCTTGGTCATATGATGATACCTTGGGAGATGGAATAATCATTCTGTCTTCACCCTCAAAAGGATCCTCTACTGTGCCATTAAGGAAAAAAGTAATATGAGCATATTTCTCTGTTTCAGCTATGTGATATTGTTTCAATTTTGCTTTACTCAATACTTCTGCAAGACAATTGTAAACTACCATGGGTGGATATGCTACCGTCACTGGTATTTCTTTTTCATATTCCGTCATGGTAACAAAAAATAAATCTTTGATATACTCACGTTCGAATTTACTAAATCCTGGCAATACAAAAGCCTTGGTCAATTGACGCGCGCGATCTGGACGAAAATTAAAAAATATCACTGCATCTCCAGATTCGACCACGGCAGTTGGCTTACCTTCTTTGCCTATAACAACAGGTACAAATTCTTCGTCATAGACTTCCTTCTTATATGACGCCTCTATCGCATCAATAGGGTCTTTGAAATATTCAGCGGATTGTCCGTGTGCTATTGTATTGTAGGCTTTTTCTACACGATCCCACCTGTTGTCTCTATCCATAGCATAATATCTCCCAGAAACACTCGCTATCTCACCGACTTTTGTCTTTTTCATTTTTGTTTGCAGTTGTTTCACAAAATCAATACCGCTATTGTAAATAGAATCACGTCCATCAAGAATCACATGGATATATACACGTTTTACTTTTTGTTTTTTTGCAAATTCGATCAATGCATACAAATGTTCCTGACTCGCATGCACATTGCCTGGACTTACGAGACCTACGATATGCAATTGTGATTTGTTATTTTTCACTTGTTCTGCAGCCGAGACAAAAGCTTTATTTTCAAAAAAAGAACCATCGCTAATAGTCTTGTTGATACGAGGCAATGTCTGATAATACACGCGTCCAGCGCCAATATTCAAATGCCCAACTTCAGAATTACCCATCTCTCCGAATGACAAACCAACCTCATTGCCAGAAGCATAAAGTGTCATAACAGGATACTCGCGTATAAATCTATCAAAGTTGGGCGTTTCGGCACGCGTGATAGCGTTACCTTCACTATCTGGCGCAACACCCCAACCATCGAGTATCGCGAGAACTACTGGTTTTGGACGATTGGACATAATTTCGAATTTAAAATTCAAACCAATGCTTTTCCTGTCATTTCCTTCGGCTTGTCTATATTCATCAATTTCAAAATAGTCGGCGCTACATCTGTCAATATTCCACTCTTCATCTTTTTCCCTTTCGCATGGTTTGAAACAAAAATACAAGGAACAGGATTGATTGAATGTTCTGTATCCATTTCCCCGGTTTTCAAATTTATCATGTCTTCTGCATTACCATGGTCTGCGACAATGAGTACTTGCCCATTATGTTTCACTGCTTCTTTGACCAAAGCATCTACACACTCATCAGTAATATGCACTGCCTTTTTTGCTGCATCAAAATTACCTGTATGCCCGACCATATCTGGGTTGGCATAATTAATGCAATAAAATTGATACCTATTTTTCTTGATCTCTCTCAAAACATACTGGGTAATCTCTCGTGCAGACATTTCTGGCTTTTTGTCATAATGCCCCACGCCCTTTGACGCAATTTTCACGCGCACCTCGCCATTCACCGGATCTGCGTATCCACCATTGATGAAGTATGTCACATGCGCATACTTTTCTGATTCTGCAATATAGAGTTGCGATACTTCTTTAAGCGCAAGAGGTAATGTATTGTCCACATCTGGTGACGGAAATGCGGTAAAAACACCAGACAAATCAGGACCAAAATCTGTCATAGCGACAAATCGCGTGTTCTTAGGCCATTTACTACGGCGAAATGCACCGGGGTTCATTTTCTGAAAATCTTTTTGTACAAATGCTTTGGTAATTTGTCGTGCCCGATCACTACGCGCATTGATAAAAAATATAGCATCATTATCATTAATTGTTGCTACTGGTTTTTTGCCATCTACAATGACTGTAGTACAAATAAATTCGTCTGTCTCTCCTCTGCTATACGCTTGAGAAATTGCATCTTCTGCGCTCGTAGCACTACATCCATTACCAAGTACCATAGCTTCGTACGCGGCCTGCGTTCTATCCCACAATTTATTGCGATCCATACCATAGAATCGCCCCATAATCGTGGCGATTTTCTCATGTGCAAGCATGTGTCCATGTAGTTCGTGTAAAAACGTCAAAGCTTCGTGTGGACCAGAATCTCGACCATCAGTAAACAAATGCAAAAATACTTTTTCTATTTTTTCTCGTCTAAACAATTCGAGCATGGCATAGAGATGCTCTGGGTATGCATGCGCGCTATTGCCATCAGTCAGGAGCCCCATCACATGGGCGGCTGTATTATACTTTTTGATATGGAATAACGCCTGTTTGAATGCTTCATTTTTGAAAAATGTACCATCATGAATGGCGTCGGAAATCTGCACTAAATCCTGCTTTACAATTCTGCCAGCGCCAATATTCATGTGCCCTGCCTCGCTATTTCCCTGTTGACCTTTGAATAATCCTACATTCTCACCATACGTTTTGAGTGTGGAATTAGGATATTTTTTCATGTAACCAAAAATATTTGGCGCGGTAAACGGAGTTATGGCATTTCCTTGTTTTTTGGGGTCTGCTAAGCCAAAACCGTCGAGAATTATGAGAAGCGTAGGACCAACAGGGGAATGTGATAAAGAAGATTTTTTCATAGTATGGATAGTATACCTTATTATTTGCTCTATATCAATCCACAAAAATACATTCGCAAAAGAAATATATATAAAAACAGACCTTAAAAAAGCCTGTTTTATTGTGTTTTACTTCAAACCCTGACTATAAATTAAAGGTAATTGTCCTTGTGAGAGTCATCATCTGGTAACAACTATTATATACTGACACACTCAATGTATAACTCCCATTCTCTATGTGATATTCATGACTTGCTGTAAAGGTCATATTATTTACGGCCGGTTCATTGGCGCCATCACCCCAACGAACAATAACTGGATCATTTGGCCGTGGACCTTCGCAATTACCTCCAATACCATAATAATTAATTACTCCATTTACGGTATAGAGATTCCCATTTTGCGTAAGAGAAATAGAAAAACTTGGGTCACGTACAACTACCTCTTCTTCTGGCTCAGGTTCAGGTTCTGCCTCTTCCTCTGTTTCTAGTTCTGGATCCGGTGTAGTATCATCATCCCCCTCTTCATTAGACCATGTAGTGTCGATACTATCATCGGGCAAATTATTAGGATCTATTTCATCAATACTATCTTGATCATTACCTTGATCTGCATCATGTTGGCACGCACCCTCATAGTCTATTTCAATATTAAGTTTATCAGCATAACATATATTAAAAAAAGTCACACCATCAACGCTACAAACTGGTTCATATGGCCCATTACAAATTCCATCATTCCCCTCATCTGAATCATCGCCAAGAACTTCATCCTCTACTTCCGAGGTAGAATCTTCTTCATCATCTTCGGTCTCAGTAACAGATTGTTGATTATTATGAGTATTCTCATTGAGTGAAGGATCATCACTTCCCCCGTTATCTAACAACTGTCCTCCTATTACATTATCTTTTTCAATTGCATCAACATCAATATGTTTCACTTCAACCTGTTTCATTTCTTCAATGTCTTCCACAATATTATCCGCTTCAGGAACAACGCCTTGAGCATATTCTAATAACAATTCTTGATCTTGTACAGACAAACTATCCAATGTATGGTAAATAGTTGCCCCAACACTATTTTTGGCATCAGCAACTGTCTCTTTGAGATCATCCTCAATATATGACTCCAAATCACGTAATACGACCATAGCGCTAAGAAGCCTGTATTCACTTCCGCTTCCACTCAAACCATCATATACTGCAGTCTGTATATCTGTTGCACTAAGTCTTTCTGCAACTGCTCCCATAACTCCATGCAATTCTTGTTGAACTGTATCAAAATTATTATTATTGTCTGAAAGTCCAGGTTCAAGATAAGTAAGCAATAGTTGATGACGAAGTGCATTCGTCATGAGTGTTTGGGAGAGTTCCTGAGATGTATCAGAATTTTTTGTTTGAACCTTGCCAATAGCAGCTGCTGCTTTTGATAAATCGCGTCTGTACTTATCCAAATGTTTCACTACTGCGTCAGATTTGCCTTTCTCATTCAATGCATAGGCCTCCAAAATTTTATCTCGCGCATACGTGAGACGGATTGTTGCCTTTTTTTCTGGGTTAAATGTCAATCCTACGCGCGCTTCCTGAAATGCATTTTTGATAAAATAAAATGGATTATCGGGTAGCATACCCTGTTTTTGGGGTTCTTTTGTCTGTCTGTTCTCTTGACTAGTATTGTTTGAATCATAATCGACAGTCACTGCACTAGTATATGTATTTTCTTCATTACTACTGCTTGGAATTTGTGTCCCGGATGAAGGTTGCGATCCTGATACTTCTCTATTTTCATTTACCAATACAGGCGCTTGGCCAACAGGAGCAGCCTCCTCTGTTTCCACAGGATGTGCTTGTCCGGATGATTGTTCGTCTGTGTCACCATCTTCAACAATATCTTCTGATGTGTTAGTTAAAGGTTCTGAAGTGGGCTGTTCAGATACTCCTGTTTCATCTACACTATTCATCTCAGTAGAGGTTGCTTCTTCTTGTTGAGCAGATGAATTTTCTTCACCTACTGGCTCTTGTTCAGAAGTTTGACTCTCTTCTTGTTCTGACTCATTTTCCATTTCATGACTAATTTCCTCAACGATTGCCTGTTCATCTTGCTCTAATATATCTTCACTGACAGCGTCTCCATCTTGCTGTACTGCCGTGTTGTTAGAAGATATAAATTCAGAATCATCTGAGGAAGTAAGTGAACTACTATCTCCTTCCGAGGATGTAGTATATTCATCCTGATTTTCGCTTAGCGATCCGTAACTAACACCCACCAGGTCATCTCTAACCAATTCCTTTTCAGTAAATCCGACGGCCTCTTGTACGCCCAAGCCTTCTCTGACTTGTCTTGCTTCCTCACTCTCTTCTTCATTTGGTGTATAACCCAGCTGACGTAAAATTAATTCAGCATAATCTCTGCCACTCAACGCCGACTTAGGACCGAGATCATCTGTCCACCAATTATTATACTCAATACTCTCTCGTACCCAGTGCTGGTCATCAATTTTAAACAAAATTCCCCTATCGGGATTAAACATACTGCGCACACCCAATGGAAACATGCATGAAGTCGTCGCATGTGGTCCTAATTCTGGTATAGAACATGGCCCAGAATCACTTGCAAACGAATCTCGAAATACTTCCGCATTTTCATCTGCATCTATCCTAAATCCGTACAATGTGACATGTGATGGCTCACCAGAAGAAACATCTGAATTATTTACAACCTCCACTCCCAGGTCGCCATTGTTATAAAATAAAATTGAAGAAAAAGTTAAATCAGGCAAATTGGGATCTACTTCTCCTGGCCAAAATGCTTTGGCCTTACCAACTACGCTTATAATAATAAAACAAAAAAAAGCCAAACCAATGACTTTTATCCACTTAATCATAAGATTAGTATTAAAAAATATAATGTAAAACAATTATAGAATATAGTATACCATTTTTTGTTGTTATCCAGAAACTAATATGTTAATATATATTATACTTATGGATATATCTTTTGAAAAATCTATCATCTTCCTGGCCAAATACGCGCCAAAGTCAGACCAAGATACTCGCAAACCTATGATACCCCACGATATCAGAGTCGGGGTGTATTTGTATGAGCATGGATATTCGCAGGATATTATTGTCGCTGGCGTATTGCATGATATGCTTGAATTTACTGAAGTGACAGAAGACACAATCAAACAAAACTTTGGAAATCATGTTGCAAAGATTGTACGCGCATGTACCAAAAATCGTTCTACTGAAAACTCAAAAGAGCGTGAAAAAGATCTTGTCCAAAGATGTATAAACATCGGGGTAGACGCTCTTGTTGTAAAAGCGGCTGACACGCTAGATAGCTTCAAATACTATACTAAAACACAAAGTGAAAAAGGGTTGGATTATTGTAGACAAAATAGTGGATTTATTTTTGAACTTAAACCAAAAGATTGGGATGATCCGATTTTCGATGAGTTAAAAAAGTTTAATAGAACACAAATCTAATAATTTTATTACCCGCTATGATCTGGAAAGGCATTGTCATTGTTAAATAAAATCATATAACTAATTTAATTTTCTTTATACAAGTATGCCCACACATGCTTACTACTCAAAAAACATTGAAGACCTTGAAATGTACCAAAGACTAATCCAATACTGGTCACTCACATTTGATAAATCGCTGAATGCCATACCCATGGACCACATGAATTTTGATGCCAATATTTATCCTCCTGCAATAACGCTTACCGAAATTGAAAAAATAATAAAATTTGAACCAGGATATGCATCCCCCGATGGCGTAGTTGAACTTGGACCTTTGATTAGAAATCTCGAGTTAACAAGACTAAATCACGTCAATCCAAAAAATAAACAAAAAAACAAAAAAATAGTACAACAGGCTGGACTTGGAGCTGGCCATGGCTGTACTAATGTGATGCACGGAATCCTTAATTCTATTCCAAAACTTCCCAAGAATATCTTTCCGAGACAATGCGATCAACCCGAGATAATTTTGACATTACCCAATTACACAGTCTATCTCGCCCAAATCTCAAATATGGGTGGATTAGCAAGGCCTCGATTTCTTAGAGCTACCCGAGAAAATAACTTTCTTCCAACATTCAAACAAGTTAAACAAATAGTTACCAAAAAAACCGCTGCCATTGTCATAACATATCCAAATAATCCCGCCCAGTCCACATATGAAGGAAAAAATGTAGAAGAATTAAAAAAAATAGTCCGTTATTGCCAACAGGAAAGAATTTTCTTGATAGTAGACAATATTTATCAAGATGAGCTATATCCACAAAGTAGAAAACATGTTGAAATTTTTTCTTTAACCGATAAGCTTGATTATGTGATCAAAGTGTTCGGACCGAGCAAAGACACTACATTTTTTTCTGGCTACCGATGTGGTTATTGGTTCGGTGATCCACGCATACAAAATACCTACCAGTATTACATCTCAGCAAGTGAAAATACTTTAAGTACAGTAAGTATGATCATGTTTGCGTGGGATATGTTGTTTCGGGCAAAAAGATTGGCAAAAAAACCAATTACTTTGCCAGATATAAAGTTGCTAGATACTGGGTTATTTGGTTGGGGCAGGCCTCTTAATGCTCAAAAACTACTTTCAAACCTCAAGAAAATGCAGCTTTTTGAAAAGTATAATAAACGTATTGATGTAGCAGATATTAAGATGGAAGAAACTAATAAGAGAATCATTGAATTTGTGGAAAAATCAAAATACTTTTCTGATTATGTAAATCAAAAAATAGGAAATATCATCCTCATTAAGGTGAATCCACAATATTATACTGGGGACGATAATGAATTTTTTCACGACTTAATCAAAAAAAGCGGTTATGCCGTATTACCAGGCAATGTTTTTGGTATACCCCAAAGAAAAGGTAATGTCTGGTTTAGGATCACTTCAATACATGATTCCTGTGACAATATACTCAAAGGGCTAAAAGCTATTGAAAATTTTCTAAAACATAATTCGTAACAAATCCAAAAATTTATCTCCTCATTATCAAACTACCTAATAGAACAAATTTATGATCTGGCAAGACATTGTTATCACCATCGCAAGCATTATATTTTCGTTGGCTCTTTTCCCCCAAGTTTATTATGGATTTAAAAATAAAAAAGGTGCTATCACCCATTCAACTTCAGTCCCGACATTCCTTGGCTTATATGTTATTGCTTTCGTCTATTTTAGTCTTGAACTGTATTTCTCTGCGGGCATGTCAATAATTACTGGAACATTGTGGCTGATATTTTGTATCCAACGAATTAAATACGGAAAAATGTAAAATCAAAAACGAGCTACAAAGCTCGTTTTTTATTATTCCAAATAATACTTATATACTACACCCTAATTTTGCTTTTATCGTCTTGATCTCCTGCTCAGTGAAGTGATATCCCGGATGTGCAGGATTATTGCTTCCTTCTCCCACACCCATTATTCCAACTCCTCCAAGTTTATTTTTCATACCGTCACACTGATATGGAGTAACTTTGGTGGTCAATCCATATCCATCAGTGGTCTCAGTACCCGTAGGCATATCAGCACAGTATGTCGTGTGCCATTCATCATCTGGCGTCCTACAATTTCCTGTATCGAAATTAACTGGATTAGGATTTGCATTTGATGAATAATAACAATATTGATCCCATAGTCCTCCAACCATATGTCCCATCTCATGGACAACGTTTTCAACAGTCATACCATCAGTACCAGCATGTCCACCGTGTGGTCCGTAATTCGAACTACACCCATCGGTAAACTCACCACACGGATGAAGCATCAAAGCTTTGTATGTGCTAAAATTTTCCACAAAATATGGTTCGAGTACCTCTCCTTCCGGTAAGCAAAGATTATACACAGTATGCACACGGATATTATCTCGACAATTTTCCAAATCAGCACTCTTTACAAAAGCCGCTATCGCCCTATCCGCCGCTTGTTCAAACGTGCTTTTGTCCAATATTTGTGAGTAAAAAACAATATTTGCTCCTGCTTTCACACATACACCATTTTTATACACTTGATCATTCAAACAATATTTCTGTGAAGCTACACTATTTGTCGGTATAAACGAAGCAATATCTTGGCAGGTATTGTTAAGACATATCTGACTACTGCTGCATTGAGTAGTTCCTGAATAACAACCTTGCGCAGTGCTCTGATTGGTATTGGTAGTCACCGGGGGGGTCACTGAGGTTGCTGGAGGTTCTTTCTTCTCCAATGCATCACCTCTGGTATAAAACAAATAATAAATTTCTGGCAGTTCAATTATATTTTTACCCCAGTTTGAACCAAACAACACACTTGCAGTATACCCATCAGGTATATGTCTAATAACCTCATTATCCTCAACCGAATATATGCGAGGATTTAATGGAAACTTAAGTAATTTTGTCCCAGCTTTTATCGACATGGGATTACCAAGCTGGATAGATTCCATTTCTTGATTTGAGATCGATTTGACATTATTGAAGTTGGTAAACCACGTGTGATATACAGCTACATTAGGAAAATTTCTTCGCACACCATCCATAATATAATAAACGCCAGTGTGTTCAGGAGATTTTAACAAAGTTCCGTCAGGATATTGAGCAGCCTGTACTACACCCAAACCCACAAAAATAAAAACACCTACCACAACCCCCAAAATTGTATATCCTACTATTTTTTTTACCATACACATATAATAAATATTATAAAACAAGTATACTCCTGTTCACTTATCATGTAAACTAAGTAATCAAAAAATAATCAAAAACGAGCCACAAAGCCCGTTTTTAAGATATCACAATATCTAAATATACTAATTCCCAATTTCCATTTCAATCTCCATCAACCTATTGTATTTTTCCACTCTCTCTGAACGACTCATAGACCCTGTTTTGATAAAATCTGCGTTTACGGCTACTGCTAAGTCAGCAATAAATGTGTCTGCTGTTTCACCACTGCGGTGTGAAACCGAAACTTTGTACCCATGTTTTTTGGCAAGATAAATAGCATCGATCGTCTCAGACAATGTACCTATCTGATTAAGTTTGATAAGCACGCCATTTGCTACATGCTCCACAATACCTTTTTGAATACGTTCTACGTTGGTAACAAATAAATCATCACCAATAAGTGTCAAACGTTTACCAAGACGCTTGGTAAGTAATTTCCAATTATCCCAATCATCCTCGGCAAGCCCATCTTCTATAGAGATAAAAGGATAACGCTTTGTCCATGACTCAAGTACTCGAATCATTTTGTCTGCGGTACTTGCTTGAGATGTACTACCAAAATAATAATTCCCTTTGCGATAAAATTCACTTGCAGCAACATCAAGAGCAAGAAATACATGCTTGCCTGGAGTAAATCCAGAAATCTGAATAGCTTTAATCAGTAATTGAATAGCGCGTTCATTGTTCAAAAGATCTGGTGCAAATCCACCTTCATCCCCCACACTTGTCGCATACCCCTTTTCATTCAAAATTGCTTTGAGTGAATGAAAAATCTGAGAGCCCATACGCACGCGCTCACTAAATTTTTTATTGAGAGGCACAATCATGAATTCTTGAATTGTCAGATTATTATCTGCATGTCTGCCACCATTGAGGACATTCATAGTAGCAATAGGCATACGCCAGCCTTTTTCTTTGAGACCATACGCCTGACGAATATATTTGTATAGTGGAATGTGCTTTGACACAGCCGATGCACGTGCACATGCTAGAGACACAGCAAGTATTGCGTTCGCCCCAAGATTCTTCTTGTTCTTTGAACCATCAAGCTTAAGCATAAGAGCGTCTATAGCATATTGCTTTGATGCGTCTTTACCGACTAACGCTTGGGCAATAGTTGTATTTACATTTTTTACTGCACGCAACACACCCTTGCCTCCATAACGTTTGGCTCCATCGCGAAGTTCAAGCGCCTCATGGGTGCCCGTAGATGCACCTGATGGCACAGATGCCTTGGCTTTGGTCCCATCAACAAGCACAACTGTCGCCTCCACAGTAGGGTTACCGCGTGAATCAAGAATTTCTCGGGCAGTGATGTACTTTATTGATGTATTATTCATAGTATATATATTATATCATTCTAATAATGATAGTATACAAAAAAAACAGCCTTTGGGAAAGGCTGTTTGTGATATATAGAAAGACTATCTAATCTCAAGAGATACACTTACATTGAGACGTACCTCGCTCGTACCTGCTTCAAGTGTGGGTGTAGATCCAGCGCCCATTACGGATGATTTTAAATCAAATCCGTATTCATCATAACCAGTTATCTCATACTCACTATACGACATCACACTTATGACACGCACACCGAGCATGCGAGAAAGAGCAGAAGCTTTGTCTGCAATCTTCTTGAGAGCTTGCTCTCTTGCTTCGACAAGATATGCGTCTTTGTCATCTACGGTGTATTCGAGTTGACCGACATCGGTGATACCGAGTTCACCCGCAAGAGCAACTACTTTATCAGCAAGCTTTACATCTTTCATTTTAATAGACACACGTTGACTGACCTGGTAGCCAATGAGTTCTTCACCTGCAGCCTCGGTCCAATCATATGAAGGAAATACATCATATGTGGTAGTTTTGATATCTTCGGCTGGAATGCCAAGTGCTTTGACACGTTCCACAAGTGTATTCATCGTTTGTGTATTTTCAGCTTGTGCTTCTGCGACTGTTGCCTTTTCTGTGGTTACTCCCATAGAAATAGTTGCCACATCGGGCTTCACTTCTACTACCCCTTCAGCTTCAACAAGGATAGATCGTTCCATACGGTCAGAGAGACCAATATAGTCGTACTCTTTTATCTTGTTACGTGTCAATGTACCCACAAATACAATGAGATACACAATAAGGATCCCAAAAAAAGTGAGCAATAACTTCTTACCAAATCCACAACAATGACTTCCACATGCATGATGTGCATGCCACATATGGCCATGTGCGAGATTACTCGTCTCGCGGGTTGGCTCACCCATGGGCACAGAATTTTTGATTGGTGCTGTGTCCTCTACACCATTCATTTTTTTGACAGGCATATATTAAAATTATAAATGCAAAATGCAAATGTATAAATTGTATACATATAGTATAACACAAAAAAAACAAAATCACCAACATTGTTGGTGATTAGTTGTTCATAATATGTTTATAACATGATTACGGCACCATCTTCGTAAACTTCATCAGTTTCTACCTCCACTATCCTATCCCAGCGATATTTGAGTGATTCAAAAGTTTCTTCATCTGCAATTTTACGCTTTATTTGCTTTGTCGTATCTTGTGGGTCAGATTCAATGCGATAGATATGTGGTGAATTTGAATACTTTATCAATGTATAATTGAGGCGTACCTGCGCGTCATCTATATCGCCACTTCTGCTAAATTTGGCAAGTAATGACGAGGCGACATCTTCTATCCAATTCCATGCATAATTAAACGAATTAAAGATTATCGGTGATGTAATCAGATGTCTTTGATTACTGAGTATAAGATAAATATTTGGATCAGTGATTGTCTTGACCAGACTACCACTCAAAAGTGGATACAATGGGCCTTTGGGCATGAAACCAAGTACATCATCGGGGATACTTTGTAATAATCCTGCGTCAATCTCTACTACTTGGTTCCACGATGTAAAGTAGGAAAAATACATGTCAGAATTTTTAAATGGTCTCTTGGTACAATCGTCAGTGATATAATAGACGGCCGGGGAACCTGATGACTTGTATGGCTTTGCATGATCGAGCGCACACACGTCACTGGCCTCTTCTTGTACAAGATTATCTGATTGATTCTGTGATTGTCCAGTCAAGATAATTGTATCTGACACCAGCGTAATGCCACCTTGAGCATTGCGTACCTTTGCATATACACGCTTAAGTCCATTACCTTCAGTCAATATCCAAGACTTGATGCCGGTAAATGACTCAAATGAAACTCCAGCAAAATCTTGTGTATTGGAAAATGCAATCTGTACTGCACCAGGACTTGAAGTAAACAAAGTGACTACCTTGTTACTTGTCTCTTCGACATTACTATTGATATAAAATGAAGATACACTCGGGCCAACAGTTGCGGTACCACTGCCACTACTTGAATTTGATGAGGCAGTATATGTGGAAATAGTAAATGTTGCCGAGCCAGAAGATACTGATGACATAATAACCGTCGTGTCAGTACTAGATCCAAGGGCAACATTTTGGGAATCACCAGTTGCGAGTGAGACAGTCACTGGGGTTGATTCAATGAGCAGTGTGGCTGTTGTTCCATTGTTTGATTGCAATGTAACCGTATGCGAATCACCGCCTGTAAGTTGAAACGTGGACGAAGCAGAATTATTGAGTGTCATAGTGACCGAAGAACCAACAGCACTCGTAGATACTGCACTTGAAGCAGATGAATAGTTTGTGTATGTTTCATTGTCAGAAAAATACTGAGCACTCACTTGAAATTGATATGATGTATTTGCGCTCAGACCTGTCACTGTATAGGAAGTACTTGTGGTAGTACCAACTATTGAACTCAGGGTGGTATTATACAGCCTATACAATGTCCCTGAAGGATTATCATTGTCAACCCACGTCACAATCATACTGGTTTGGCCATTGGCAGAAGCTGAAGGAGTGCCGGGAATGTTGGGGTTGGTGGTTGTGGCTGTGCTAGAAGCTGAATACGTCGTATATGTCCCCGGATCACCAAGATACTCTGCGCGAACGGCAAACTGATACTCAGTGTTAGGAGTAAGGCCAGTAATACTCGTAGTCGTAGCAGAAGAAACAGTGGACGTCGTCCCATCAGAATATAAAATATAGTAAACAGTATTAGAGGCATTTAGATTATCCTCCCAAGTAAGAGCGAGGGAAGATGTAGAAACATTAGATGCGGTTGGTGTACCAGGAGATACTGGATTGGTATAAGTACTAGTCACAGCAAAGGTAGAAGTACCAAAAGAATTATATGCCCCTACATGAAACCAATAATAAGTATTTGGCAATAAATCGGTAATCGACCCACCATCAATAGTTGAAGTAGTGTTAGCAACTTGTACGTCATCTGAATTATAATTTTCTCCATCATTTGAAACACCAACTTGAAAACCATCCTCATCACTAGAATTGTCTGTCCAATAAAAATACTCGACTGAAGAAGTAGAAATACCAAAGGCATTAACGTTGGAAGGAGCGGTGGGCGCACTACCCACAGGCAAACTCAAACTACTCGTCGCAAAATATAATTGACCCGCATTATCAATATATGTCATCGCCACTATTTCGGTACTAGTAACATACACCAAACCAAATGAGGTATTATTACCAACCACATCAGCGTTTAGTGTGTTGTTGGTATATACATACGGATCAGTAGTAGTACTTACAGACCAAACTGGGTTATAATTATTACCAAAATGAAAAGCCAAAGGATAATCACTACCAACAAATTCTAATTTTGGATATTTTGGGAAACCAGAAACACCAATCGCTGACGCTGGGTAATATATAGTTGAGGTTGTCCAAACTCCCAGAGCAGAACGTTTGGCCAATCTGACAGTTGAAGTAACATCAATTGGCCCTTCTCCGCTTATATTATTTAATTCTAAATACAAGACACCTGGATCATCGTTAGAATCTAGACTCAATGCACCCAATTCCAAACTCATGCTATCATCACCTACTTCTGTGCCAACAGTGGTAGTTGTCCAACTAACACCATTATCAGTGGATGACGCATAAATAAGTTGATGTGGCACAATCCCACCGTCACCTGCACTATAAAATAATGTATGTAGAGATCCATCTCCGCCAATTTGCGCTCCTAAAATTTCGCTACTAGGGTCACCAGCCCCACTCACATCTCTGGAAAATACTGTTGAAGTCACCCAAGTAGAACCACCATCAGTAGAATAAGAAGACCGTGAACTATGAATACCCAACGTATTATTCTTTGAAACGACTAAAACATTGTTACCTTTATAATCAAAACTGAGATAACCACCAACCGGTGATATTGTACTTACTCCCGTAGACCAAGAAATAGCATTAGTAGAAGTGGTAAAATATGTTATTCCAGTTGTACTGGCAACATAAGCCAAACCAAAATCATTGGCTGTGGTATTATAAACAAAATCAAACAGCATTACTCCATTTTCACCATCAATCTTAATATTTTCCGGACTTATCACAGTCGGTTCACTCCAAGTACCGTCTACACCACTAGTTGAAGTGGTTATATATATATCAAACAGATCATCTGTACTACTAGTAAAAGCTAGATAATACAAATCATCAGTATAGACTAATTTTTGTTTGGAACCAGAAGGAAGAGTAGGGAGATTACCATCATAAGCTGGGGCACCGGCTAAAGTTGTAGTATTAACTGCGGATGATGGCGTGCTAGCACCTACAGCATTAGTAGCAGCAACTTTGTAATAATACTGTGTAGAAGCAGATAAGCCAGTGTCGGAATAACTAGTCAGGGCAGTAGTGGTGACTGTTGTAGTAGCTGAAAAACCACTATCAGTATCGCGATACAAAATATAGCTAGTGGCCCCTCCTACATTATCCCAAGCCAGATCAATTTGAGTAGTAGTACTCGGTGTGGCAGTGAGACCGGTTGGTGCAAACGGTACTACTACAGCACTACTCTGTGCAAACCAAATGTCAGAATCTGTGGCAGATCCGTCATCGCCTATAAAGACAAAACCTACACCCAAAGTACTCGTGTCATATACCAAACCAATGCCAACACTATATGGAGATATTTGGATCATGGCTTTGTTATCTATCTGTGTAATTCCAAACTGATTAATGTCTAAGGTATTGGTATTAATAATCAAATAAGGATAGGAATTGGGGCCAGCACCAGCAAATAATGCCTCATTATCTTGGGCAAAAACTAATTTCGGCGTAACATCAATGCCAATTGTACTGGCAATCAAAAAAGTTGTGGCCGTTGAAGACGACCAAGACATACCATCGTATTTGGCATAATGAAGCGAGACAGTCACATCACAATCCCCAATCCAACTTTCATCTACATCGTCCCAAGTACAACCTTCACCAAAGCTATCAACTTTATAATAAACTACACCTGGGTTGCCATCATTATCTATTGTCAATGTTTCTGTCTTTTCAAAAAAATATAATTGGTAATCAGTTCTACCAATAGTACTCGTAGTCCAATTTATTCCACCATCAATAGACCTGGCATATTCTAAATATACCTCCGTGCTTGTATTAAAATTCAAATCAGTAGGTACACCATAAAGGGCATGCATAATATCATCACCACCAATTGCAAACCCACTAAGTCCAAAGACAGAACTAAGAACCTCAACACTAGTCCAATCAACTCCATTTGTCGAGGTGGCCATCATGATAACTCCGTTATCCTCATCATAATATCCAAGGGTGAGATATGTACTTGATGGAGTAGGAGACAAAAATAAGTGAGCACCCCCTGTATTTACACTGGCAACCGTAGAAGTCGATGACCATGTAATAGCATCTGACGATGTGGTAATCACTATTTCTGTGCTTGCATACCCATTAAGATAATTATAATTAGAAAAGACTGCATAAAAATAACCTCCATTTTCATAATAGCCAAAATCAATATCTCTAGCAGAAGCTTTATCATTGATAGTGTAAGCAGAACTCCAGATTTCACCATCAGAAGATGTCACCATCTTCAAAGATCCCGCGCCATAATTGGCAGTCGGAAAAACTAAATAATAGACATTATCAATTTTTTTAAAATTCAAAGTGTTATATTCACCTGGCAAAGGATCTTCTGCCACCTTTGTTGATGGATCAAATGTTACTGCTCCTGCAACTATATTATCAAAACCATAAAGGCGAGGTAACAAGACTCCTGCCACACCCAAAAACAAAATAATAACTCCAATGTATGTATACTCCCTCGCTATACTATAAAATTTTCCTTTGATATTATTGAAGGACATGGTAATAATATAAACTAATTTAAAAAGTCACTCTAGTATAACATAAAAGTCTCTTTTGGAAGAGACTTTTTTTATTTACTTATGGGGATAAATATTATGCGGACACTGCTGTAACGCCGGGCAACATATTCCCTGATAAAAACTCAAGCATTGCGCCACCGCCAGTGGAAACCAAGTCAACATACTCAGTCATTTTTACCATTTCCATACTTTGCAGTGTCTCTCCCCCGCCGATAACACCATACGCTTTGCCTTTTGAACGAGAGGCAACAAGACGGGCAATAGAAAGAGTACCAACATCATACGGCTTTTGCTCAAAATATCCCATCGCGCCATTCCAAACTAGTGTCTGTGCTTGCTTGATATATTTCGCATACAACTGAATCGTCTTAGGACCACAATCCAAAATCGCCTCGCCCTTTTTGCAAATCTGATGCGATTTTTTTTGTAATTCAACAACGCGATATTTCTTCCCATCTATAGTGCCAACAACCACGTCCACTGGCATAATTACTTTTTTCTTTTTGCCATAGATCAATGATTCTTTCTTGAAATCCATATCAACAAGCGAATCTCCCACGCCATATCCCAAAACTTTTAAATACGTATTTACAATCCCGCCTCCCGCAAGCAGATAATCACATTTTGGAAGAAGATTTTTTATGACAGGAATTTTTGTTTCCATTTTTGCTCCGCCGAGCACAACAATAAACGGATTTTTTGGCTGTTGCAAAACCTTTGAAAGTCCAACAATTTCTTTTTCTAAAAGTAATCCCGCATAGCTTGGTAAATGTTTAGCAACACCGGTCACTGATCCTGAATCACGATGAGCTACTGCAAATCCATCAAGTACAAATATATCTCCCAATATAGCAAGTTTTCTGCTAAAACCATTTACATCTTTATTTTCATCAGCAAAAAATCGAATATTTTCAAGCATGAGTATCTGACCATTTTTCATTTTTCCGATTTCTTTAGAAGCATATTCAAAATATTTTTCCCAGCCAGAGGCTGGTCCGCCTTTGGCGGAAATATCTTTATAATATCTACGTAATATCTTAATATCCAATATCTTAATATCCCTTTTCACGAACTCACCTAAACGTCTAGCTATTGGCTCAACTTTCAAAGAAACATCGATCCCCTCCGGTCGCCCAATATGTGTCACTAAAATCACCTTTGCTTTTTTCTCAACCAAATATTTGATAGTGGGCAAAGATGCAAGAAGACGCGAATCCTCTGCCACCTTTCCTTTTTTTATCGGAACATTAAAATCAACGCGTACAAGGATTCTCTTTCCTGCCAAATTGCGAATTTGTTTTATACTTTTCATATATATCCCAATTTCTAAAGCTGAAATTATGCGTATAACCCCGCTAACTCTACTAATCTATTTGCATATCCTGTTTCATTGTCATACCACGCAACAACTTTGACCAAATTTCCTCCCACAACATTGGTTAATTTCAAATCCACAATAGATGAATAGGTATTGCCAACAAAATCTGCAGAAACAAGTTCTTCCTCCGTAGTTGTAAGTATTCCCTTGAATCTTGAGGTCTTTGACGCTTTGACAAACGCAGTGTTGATTTCATCTTTAGTAACATTTTTTTTGAGGACAATAGTCATATCCGAAAGTGAACACGTAGGGACAGGAACACGAAATGCAACACCATCAAAAATACCTCGCATATTTGTTTTCACTTCACCCACTGCTTTGGCGGCCCCAGTGGATGTCGGTACTATATTTTCAGCAGCAGCGCGCGCACGACGCAGATCTTTGTGTGGACCGTCTTGTAAATTTTGATCTGCGGTGTAACCATGTACGGTACTCATCATTGCTTTTTCTATGCCAAAAGTTTCATCAAGAACTGCCATAACAGGAGCAATACAATTGGTAGTACAAGAGGCATTGTTGATAATTTTTGCTTTTTCTTTTCCAACAAGTCCACAATTGATACCGCGTACATATGTGGGGATATCACTACCCTTTGCTGGGGCGGACAAAATAACTTTTTTTGCACCAGCTTTGAGATGAAGGCCAGCTGACGCGCTATCACGAAAACGACCAGTGCATTCCAAAACAACATCGACTTTCAATTTTTTCCAAGGCAAAAGACTGGGATCTTTTTCTGCTAAGACTGGGTATTTGTTACCTTTGACAATAATATTTTTTTCATCAAAACTAACAGGCAATTCATAATTACCATACGCCGTGTCATGTTTCAAAAGATGCGCGAGTGTTTTTGTGTCAGTTAAATCATTGATTGCGACAACTTTTACATTTTTTTTACCCAGAGCGACCTTGAATGCATGGCGCCCGATACGTCCGAAACCGTTAATAGCGATATGTATCATATATATGTTGTTAAACAAAATATTAGAATATCTAAAATATGTCATAACTCACAACTCATATAGCATAACGCAAGAGGTTATGTTATCTGTGTTATGAGTCATCACAGATATAGTGTATCAAAAAAGGAACTGGTATTCCAGTCCCTTATGTTTTTTGTCTCTCGAGCTCTTCATCTTTACTAACAATACCACCCATACCATCTGTTTTTATACTAGACAGGTTGATTTCTTCACCCTTTTTGGGTTTAAATCCTTCTTTTTCATACGTAGCATAGTATGTACTTGGACCCACAAGCACGGCATATCTACCTTTATGGTCAGTTACCCCCGTGTTTACCAATTTATTGTATTGCGCATCAAAAATACGCACTATCACTTTCCCCAATTTTTGTTTAGAAATGGATTCAATAATAACACCCCATGAACGTGGCAACTTGTTGTGGCCAAATTGATATGCCACTCCAAACAAAAGCAAATGGAAAAAGAAGAGTGACAAAATAACAGGGCTCGGGGAAACGACAAAAGAAACAAAACTGATAATTATACCAACTACACCTACCGCATAATGCCACGCCCTGCTTGAATAATCTTTGAGAATCTGTTTTGTATCAGCAGACTTCTTTTCTGCATCAAGCGGAATATTATAATTAAGTTCGCTATGTTCATCATCAATAGTAAACACGTCACCATGATATAGGTTAATATATTTTGCATCCTCATTTTTGTGCAAAAGATATTCACTAAACTCGCCAAAACCAAGTTTACTAACTTCGAGACGATACTTCCCTGGCTCGACAATGAGATAATACCTCCCTTGGGTGTCAGTGACTTGGGAACGAACAACATTCCCCTTTTCTGCATCAACTACACGAATAGTAGCTAAGTCAAGAGGTTGTTTGGTGAATGCGTCGTACACCACACCCCATTTCTTTTGTTTGCGACGACGCAATGCCATAATAGGCTGACCAAATATATAACGTAAAAATGCGAATATATTGGGCAACTGGAATCCTACTGCAACATTTGCAGCTCCAACAACTACGAGAGTCGGAGCAACAAATATCTCGTTTATTTTTTCGACTTGTGGATTGTCTATGACTTTTTGAACCGCCTGTACTACGTTGCGTGCTAGTGCTTTTACTGATTCTGGCACTACATCAATTACCGCACGTCCTAATGTTTTAATTGACTCAGCAATATTGTGTGTGATACGCGCAATCGTGTGAGTGATACCATCTGTGAAAGAAAACAATTGGCCGTCTCTTGTAGTTTCATCACCTGTTGTGTCTATATGGTCAGTTTGTTCGAGAGAGCACGCAGGCGAACAACCATCACCTGAGGCGATATTACTGTCATCACACACTTCACCTTGTTCAACAATCCCATTACCACAAATTGGATCTGGAATAATCTGGATAAGTCTACAACTTAGACTACAATAAAAATTATCTGTAGCAAATCCGTCACAATCCTCACCTTGTTCAACAATATTATTACCACAAACCGCTGGTGGCTTATCACAGACATCACCCACGCCATTGCCATTGACGTCAGCTTGATCAGGATTATATGTACTAACACAGTTATCTACATCACCACAAATACTGTCTTTGTCTTGGTCGTTGTCTAAATCATAAGGACATATATCTATCAAACCACAAATACCATCTTTATCTATGTCATTAAGTACATCACCTGGACACACATCACATGCGTCACCGACACTATCAGTGTCACTATCTTGTTGATCAAAATTTGATACGAGTGGACAATTATCCTTATCGCCACACGTCCTATCCCCATCGAAATCATTTTGAGGATCATGCATACACTCATCACAAACATCACCCATACCATCGCCATCCACATCCGATTGATTCGGATTATATGTAGCAAAACAGTTGTCCTGACTATCTGGAATACCATCTTGATCAGTATCCTTTTCATCCAAATCACAGACATCACCCATGCCATCACCATCATTATCTTTCTGATCAGGATTATGCGTCGTTGGACAATTATCGTATTTATTGATAATGCCATCATGGTCTGTATCTTCGTCTCCTACACAAATTTTGCTATACGTGAAAGCCGGTATGAAAGGAAAAGGATAATCTAATAAATACATCTTATCTGAAATATATTGCTCTCCAGGAAAATAATTACAAAATTCTTGATTGGACATCGGAACCACATGTACTGAGATGGGATCGCCATATGTCAGCTCCCCTTTGAGGGTAAAAAGCATTCTCATATATAATGTTTCTGGCAATTTCCCCAATTTCAAATTGACTGTATTGTAGAAAAAATTTGTCCGGAAATTTAATCTTTTGTCTTCAAAAACATGCTGTCCAAAAAGACTCCAAGAGGACCACAGAATACCTTCATTCGTATCTGAAAATGGTTTGTCACTTATATACAGACGATAACTATCATAATCATAAGGGCAATCATGATAATCAAAATATACATCCAATGTGCTTACGTTATAGGTAACATGAAGATTCCCCTTACCATCCAAAGGAACATTGTCACCATCTATATCCGTCACTGATACAAAATCAGGTGGATAATTTTGACAGGATGCTTTGGCCAACTCAATATCATCGTATGTATCATATGTACCGTACTGATTGATAAACCGAGCGTAGACAGTCTTTTTGCCATAACCATCAGGTAATGTAAAGGGTAATGATGGAACAATAGGATGAAAACTTTCGCCAGCAAATGTTGGATCTACTGACACGGCATATTGATTTACAAACTGCGTATTAAAATATAACGTAACAAACCTTGACAAGGCATAGGCAGCATTGTTATCAATATTCATAAGCCCACTTGGTGGTGGATCACACGGTGGGTCATCACATGTATCACACGTATCATCTACACAGAGGGGCGGTGGAGGAGGTGGCGGAGGCGGAGGGGTAGATGGGTTCCCTACATTCACTACCACGCTCGATGCGCTCACAAAACTAGTATCCACATCCGCCGCGTTCTTTCCTTTTACATGAAATGTATATGAACCATTACTCAAACTTGAAAAGGTATATGAAGTCGCAGTAATCCAACCTGAGTTTGTCCCTGCATTTGCACTGTCTTCTACATAATAGGCACTCGCTGTCCCTGACCATGAGACAATCACGTTGCTTCCTTCTACTGAAGCACTCACTGAGGTTGGTGCTGACGCAAAGGTATAGGCACTCGCGCCTGTTCCCAAAGATGTCTCTGTATTATCCCCATTCCGCGCTTTTACCAAAAATTGATATTGCGTGTTTGCTACAAGTCCGGAAATATCTATCCCTGATGCACCACCCCACAATGTGTATGAACGCCAAATTTCAGAAGCACCCAAAGTCCCGTCTGCTTGCACATATCCATTGGATGCGCATGTTGCACCATCACCTGTCTGACACAATACATATTCTGTTGCATCTGGATTTGAATTCGTGCCAATAGCTAGATGTATTATGCTCGTACTCGAGGCCGTAAGCGTCGGAGCCAGAGGAATGTTGGCCAATGTGTATACACCTTGGGAAGATCCATACGCTGTCTGTTCTTCTGAAACATTTTTTGCCTTTGCCTCTATAGTATGTTGTGTATTTGGTGACAAACCTGTCGTACTAATCCCAGACAATTCTCCCAACTGCTCATAGGACAGCCATGCTTCTCCCACGCTCCATGTCATACCTGCTTGCAAATATACATTGTCTACTGAATCATGCACGAGATATGTCGTGGTCGATGCATTGCCATTTGGGTCAAGAATTATATGTATGATATTTGATGCCGTACTTGTCGCCGATGTAATGGCAGGTACGAGTGGCGCACTTTCAAGTGTCGTAAACACCAGACTTTCTTCAGCTGTCTCGATACCATCTCCATTTCTATATCGGGCAAATACTTCATATCCAGTCAGTTCACTCAACCCTGAAATACTCCATGTATTGTCCCCTGCCTGCCATCCAGAATTACCTGCCTCTGACAAATCTACTGTTTTAATAACACGAAAATAATAACTTGAAGACGCGCTGTTATGATTATTGAATGTGTCAACATCAAATGCTGCGGAACTCGTAGCAAGCGAAGTAGTCGCGACATTTGTCGGTGTAGGTGCAAGCGTATAAAATGCTAATTCTGAAGTCGACGACGCGCTATTGCCAAATGTATCATACGCCCATATATTGTTTACATATTGCGTATTGGACGCAAGCGAAGAAATAGAGGTAGTAAGTGCGGCATTAAAATTTTCAGCAGAGAGATTTATATCACTACTTGAAGTAAATGCCGTGTCTGATTCGGTCACGCTCGATGAACCTATTTTATAAAATATCTTGTATTCAGAAAAATGCGTGTCACTCGATGCACTACCAAAATTAAGTATAACTGAATTGGTGGACGTGGTGTTCATGGTGAGCGCTCCGGGGGCTGTAGGATCAAGTGTGTCTAAAGTAAATGCTGCGGATGTATACGTAGTTCCGTTCGTAGTACTATCATAGGGTATCATACGTATATATGCAGTCGTCGTATTGGTATTTGGCGCGTCAATTCCTGCGTTCCATACAATAGTCAAATTCACACTATTGTCTGTATCTGTGTCTGTGTCAATATCTGTCAAAGATCCTGCCGATGTCACCACGCCGTCCCCCGCTTCAACTTGAGTCACAGAACTGATGGTCGCGTTTGACCAATCTGTCCCGTTCAAAGAATACTGAAATGTGGAACTCGTAATATCGCCATCTGCATCTGCAATCGTGGTAGTAACCGTGACCGTGTTAAATCCTACATTCTGAGCAGGATAAAAATCTGTAAGAGTAGGAGCAACATTGAGAGGGGCTGAATATACAAAATTCAAAATATCTGACGCCTGATCATCAAAAAAAGCTACGCCAAATCCATCATTATAACTCATATCATGAAATGGATTTTTATACTTTTGGCCACCCGAGGCCTTTATTGTCTCTGGGGTCCCCCAATTGGAACCATCCCATTCCACATGGCGAATAGTATAAACAAAACTAGTAAATGAGTTCGTATAATATACATAAGACAGATGTCCACTTGCCATACGAACTAGACTACCACCTTCTCCATTGTTAACCTCATTATCCACCGACTCCTCTATAGTACCAAGGTCTGTCCAAGTACTCGCACTGTATTTCCATGAATCCCAATATGGTGTTCCATCCACTTTTCTCATGTATGCGACAAGAAGATTGCCAGAACTATCATACCCAACACTCGTACCTGGCGTATTTTGTGCGGCACAATTTTCAAAATCACTTTTTTGTGTCCATGATGACCCATTGTAATGATGTACCAAGGGGCACGTGTTTCCCCCAGAAGCTCTGAAAGCACCAATGGCTGCCTGCCCACTTGGCCCAAAAGCAAGATTGCGATGATATCCGTCTGGCCAATTTCCAAGGTCATATGTCAGGGTACGCTGAGTTGTCCAGCTATCCAAAGACTCTGTGCCAGTTACCGAAGTCTTATAATACAGTTCTGTCAAACTTGTCCCTCCAAAATAGAGAATACCCCATCGATCATTAAAATCATCATACTCTAAATCTTGGAAATAGGTAATTGCTGGATTAGAATCATCCAATGTACCAATAGTCCAATCAGATATGTCTGTACAATTAGAGCCATCAAAATTTGCATTGCACTTGGCATATTTGAGATAGGTGATCGCATCAGCATGCTGGATATTGTATACAACTAAAATAGAACCATCATTTGGGTTCATCTGTATGGACGAATTGTATCCATAGCCACTTCCACCTGCATAATCCTCTAGAGCAACAGTGGTCCATGAAACACTGGCAGGGTTAGGTGCATATTTGAAATATTGTACATGTTCTATTGCATCGTGATAAGTCACCATCACAGCTAAACTATTATCAAAAAGCACTCCGCCACGATGATTCATATACATCATATCTCCAACTCCAGCATCTACTGTCTGGATAGAACCCCACGTGTATGCATCAGTAAAATAAAACGACCCTAATACAAATAATAGAGCAACAAAAAAAACACTTATTAACTTATAAAAGTGATAAGGAATCTTGTCCCAAATCTCTGTTTTCATGTATGTATAGTATACCACAAAAAAATGACTCAGTTGAGTCAAAAAGTGGATAAAAAGACCCGGTTCTGTGCCGGGCCTTTTTTTTATATATATTTTTATTCTAGTGATTCGCCATCTGAATATATTTCTTCAGCATCCACCTCCACTACTCGATCCCACCTAAACTTGTTTTGTTCAAAAACACGCTCATTTTTAATTTTACGTTTAATCTGTTTTGTGGCATCTACAGGATCTGGTTCCAATCTATAAACATGTGGTGAATTAGGATATTTGATCAAGACATAATTTGGATGTGTCTGTGAACTACCAATTGGGTCTGCGTCACTGTACTTGTCTATAAGAGACGAAGCTACATCCTCAATCCAGTTCCATGCATACCCAAGTGCTGTGAAAATAGTATCACTCACAATGAGATGGCGCTGATTGCCCAAGAGTAAATACACATTTGGGCTCGTGACTGTCTTCACAATTGCGCCATATTTGGGATCATGAAGCGGACCCCATGGCATGAAGCCGAGCGTGTCAAGAGGTATATCATCCAATGTATCTTTGGATATCATTTTGACATGTGACCAAGAATTAAAATAAGAGAAAAATTTTGCCTCATCCTTGAATGGACGTTTGGTACAATCGCTCGTAATAAAGTAAACTCCAGAGTTACCTACATATTTGTATGCTTTTTCTGTATCAATTGGACAATTTGCCTTGGCAGAATATTGGTCAAATCCCTGACCTGTAAGTTCAATCATATCCTGCACAACGAGAGTGCTTCCGTCAGCGGCTCTAAATTTCACATACACCATCTTTTCTCCATCGCCATGGGTGACTGACCAGACATAACTTTCGGTGTATGCAATAAATGATGTACCGGTAAAATCTGACGAATTTGAAATCGCCATTTGTGTCGCATTGAGCGCATGCAATGTGAGTGTAACGCTGCGAGATGAAGTAAGCACATCACCATTATTTATCACAATGCCTTTCTCACCGGCAGGAAGCTGAGGAGGATTGGCTGGAGTAGACCCGCTCCCCGAACTACCAGGACTATTGCTTACAGCGGCCGCTTGAGTAGTTGCATTGGCAGTATCAGAATTGAATCCTTCGCCATTTTCATTGACTCCTGCGACTTCATAATAATATGTTGTTTGTGCACTAAGCGCAGTATCGCTATAGCTCGTATCTGACGTAGTACCAATTTGGTCACCTGCGGTAAATGTCGTGTTACCTGTTGTGTTGCGATAAATGATGTATGAATCAGCACTCTCTTCTGCATCCCAAGTAAGATTGATTTGACTGGCCGATGCAGCTGTGGCAGATACACTAGATGGTGCGTCTGGCACACCTGGTAACACTGGTCCGAAATCAGTAAAGTGATTTACACATGCAGTCATAGTGTCGAGAGTTGTGTTGACTGTAGCTGCTTCTGTCTTCCATCGTCCTTCAGTACTATCCCAATATCCAAACTGCAATTCTGATTCATCAAATCCTATAGGCAAACTCGTTTCATCGTATGACAGAGTAATATTAATACATTGATTAAAAGAACTTACTGATTGTCCATTACTATCAGTAGCTTCGAGTGTAATTGTGGAAGTTGCGAGCGGGGTAGCTCCTGAAGAACCCACTATCAAATCTGCATCTGACACAGAGACACTTACCGTACTCTGGCTTGTGCCCAAAGCATTTGCAGGTATATCTAAGGTAACTTTTTCTGTAGCTACCTGTCCGCCACTTACATCACTAATTGCGTGTAAATCCGGCTGTTTAAATACACACCCATTAAAATCACTAAGGCTGATATTTACTGTTCGACTTTCATCAGTCACGGTTGTCTGTCCCACCTGTTTTCTATATCCATCTGGTCCATTGGCATACAATATCCATGTGCCATTATCCACACTCAACTCATAATTACCTCCATTGTCTGTCGGAGCCCCTGCCCATGCATCAAAACCACTAACTATCTTACGTGCGTCTATCCATACACACGATACTGAAACGCCACCTGAAGTCACTTGTCCAGTGATAGTGGAAGCTGCCTCAGTCATAGTAAAATCCTCGGTTGTATTGCCATCTACAGAAACTTCTACATCACCGCTTGCAGATATATAGCCGAGCTCACGAGCCCCAACCATATACGTACGAAGATCGGGCACATTGAGACTATAATCTCCGTTATCATCTGTTTCTGTTTCATAATGTCCTGGGCCATTGATACGTGACGCCCACACAGTGACCCCTAACAATGGATTAGTGCCATCAGTCACTGTACCACTCAATGTGACCAATTCGCCTAGAGAACTTACATCCGCCGTAACAATAACTGTCTCACCTTGAGTCACAGTCACTGTCTCTCCCTCAACAAGAGGACCTATCATAGGAGAGCCAACATGCGCCTCATATGAGCCAGCAGACAAATTAAATTGTGCTATCTTGGTCGTACCGCTTGTTGTCCATGATTCTGTACCATTGCCACGACCAGTAGATGGATCAAAAGCTCCTCCAAACAATGGGGTAATGTTGGATGCGTTTGAAATTTCAAATCGAAGAGTGCCTTGTCCATTGAGTGACCAATTTGCTGTTGCATTACCATTCGTCACATTGACATTTTGTGGAGGCAGGCCGCCTGTCTCATCTGACCAACCGCCAACTTCATAATAACCTGCTGTTGGTAAATACAACATATACGTGCCATTGGAATTTGTCTCTGTGCCATTACCACCACTTGTACCATTGATGCCACGAGCTCCGATCTTTACGCCCCCGATACCAGATCCACCTGCGGTCACAGTACCTGTCACTTGTCTAAAGTTTGCTGTATTGACTGTAGCGGTAACACTTGGATTTACACCAGACGAAACTACAACTGTACCATCATTTGCCGTGCCCGAATTTTCTGTCCATGACGTAAGCGGTCCAAGACCTGGCGCAAATCCTTCGAGGCGATAAGTACCTGCAGCAATGAAGAGCGTTGTGGTACCACCAGAGCCGGTCACGTCTTGAGAAAAACCATTAGACCCTTGAGCAAATATAGGAGCGCCAGATATTGCATTGCCCTCTCCATCTACCACAGAAACTGAAATATATGTGTCTGGAGCTGATAAATAAATTGTCTTTGTCGCACCGCTTGCCCCGACAGCTATAGGATATTCTTCCGGCATTCCTTTACCCGGACGCATGACATTGATGAGCACTGAACCTTGGGGAACCTTAAATACATACTTTCCTGTGTTCCCGCCAGTACCATTTGGCTGACACACAACATCACGCGGTGGCATAAACATACTTGCTGAATTTGACTTCACACCAACACACGCATCTTGCACAGATCCACCGCCAACTTTTGCGAGCGTCACTACCAAATCTTTATTTGCCTCTATATATGCATGGGATCCTATATTGACTGTGCCTGCCTGCGCAACATATACCGATGGTATGGTTGGTGGCCAAAATTTTGATGTGCCCCCATCAAGAGACTGGCTCTCTACACTCAATTTCCAATTTGAACCACTTTTTACAGGAATCTTAAAATAGCCAACATTACTTCCGTTTACACCAGGTGTTACATAATTTGTAGCAGTAAATACTTCACCCCATGATTCATATTCTGTTGTGTAGGCCCGTACCTCTATCTCTTGTCCTACAACCGCATTGGTAAGCGCACCTACTATGAACCCATCTGGCGTGCCAAACGTAAGCGTGGTAGACACAGATTGATCTCCAAACGCAGGCACTTGTTTGAAAGAGGGGGGTAAATAATTTTGGAAAAATGACGCGTCACCAGTACCATCCAAAGGTTCAACGCCTATCATGTAATTGCAATCAAGTAAATTATTAAATGTCACCTGAGCATTGCTATCCAAAAATCTGCTTCCCACAAAAAATCCTTTGTCTGGACACCCTACACCCACACGCACCTGCGCCAGCTCTGCGCCTTCCAATATGCGCGTAGTTGTGGTCGTCGTTTTTTGCACGGTTATAACAATATCATTGGTACCTCCGATATGAACAGTATCGACTGGTGACACTGTCGCATAATCACTCTGTTCAAACCCATAATATGAACCATCCACAAGACCGCCATTTGCTTTTGCAGTATATATATAGAATGGCCTATATACATCTGCGGTGCTGGGATTGGTGAGATCGCCAATAGTCACCGTGATTGCATCGCCTGGATCTGTCGACGTGGCCGCAAGCGTCAAGATGATCTGATTACGTCCAAAACTTGTAGATGTAGCGAAACTTCCAATTGTAGTCCCCTTGCTATTTATTTCTGCAGTCGTACTTACGGTAAGACCATTCATACTATATTCTGCGGGAAAATTCACCACAATTTTGTCCCCTACTGCGAGACTGCTCGATGCGGTAAACCCAAATGTATAATCCACATTCGTCGCGCTTGTCTCATATGAGCTCGACATAATAGATGAATTTGAATCTGAAACAATCGCTGTCCCTGCACGTACCAGAGAATGAGTCGCTGTCTTATTGAATTTTTCACTACTCAATGTACTCCATGGCTGTTCACTATTGCTCGGTGTGCCCGCAAGAATCTGAAACTCTAAATCTTGCATATTTTGTAAATTCCCAGCCGCGTTATCTATGCCACCTACAGTCACACTGATCTGCGTTCCCGCAGCAATAGTGCTACTCACAATACCATATACAATAGGTACGTCATTTATATAATTATTACCAACTCCCGCAACATCACTACCACTCTGACTACCTACCAAAAAAGATGCATCATCAATATATACTACAGAACCATTTGTTGTGCCAGTTACGAGATATATGTACATAATGCCATTAGCTGGCGCTGTCATACTTTCGCTAAACTGCGCCCATGTATTTCGCGAACTCAAAGCCAAACTATAATTACCACCGCCCCACAAATTACCCATAGTGCTTGTATTAGCATCCCATTGGTTCGTGACGAAATTCCATGCTTGTGTCTGTGATTCAACTTGATTATTGAGTACGATGAAATAACCTTGTCCATTGGTATCATATTCATATACACTTGCATCAATGGTTGCCCCTGGAGTCAAGCCAGTGAGCACTTGATATGTTATCGCTTTAGTACCAGTCTGGCCTGTTTGTAATACCAAGGAATACTGTCCACCATGCACCGTAGTTGTAGATATATTGCGGCTTGAATTGTCTTCTGAATCATCTGTCCAACTAGTAGGTACATCCTGGCCTGTCCACGTTTCAAGCCCGCCATTCTGTGCTGCATCGCCCCCGCCATCGAGCACAAGTGAAAAATCATCAATAATAATCTGTTCTCCGCCACTAGTTCCACTACCAGCAACTACGGCAACCATCTGGCCGCTTGACGACGCAGTAACTGCACTAAATGTTACTGCCGCATACGTCGCACTGAGTACGCCACTACATGACATGGTATCTCCATTTAAGCCTGCAAAAGAAACCCAGGAAGACAAAGTAAAGTTATATATCTCTGAAAAATCATCGCTGACATATGATATACACACAGAACCAGAATCTGCACTTTTTGCATACAATGATCCTGTATACGAACCTCCGCCTGTCAGGCCAGAATATGATTGCATTAATCCATAGCCAGTGCCAGCTGGATTGGTAGGAACTGTAAATTCAAAAGCATACGAACCCCCACGTGGATCAACTGACCTGCCAGTAGAGGCGCCAGCAGAAACAGGAGGCGGTCCCATAGTGGTGACTGACCAGCTAGACAGCGTGTATGTTGTTGTTGTTGATTCAAAATTTCCATTTGTCAATAACTCTGTGTTTTGTGAATTGGCAAGGCTTTCATAAAGGGTAATATTGTCTGAAGAAACAACTGACGCGCTACTTACTTCAAACGGTTCTGCCTGCATGACCGTTGGAAATTGAAATTGCACCACATCACCCCGGACCAAATCTGCTGTTGTCGTCGCAGTAAATGTCCATCGCGTGTTATCAGCTCCTATGAGATTGTCATAGGTCGAGGTGACTGGAGTGATAGTAAATGACCCATCTTGACTTGTCCCCGCGTGCACTGAAATATAGCCAAACATGAGCACAGTGTATATGCCCACGAGCAAAGAAGACGAAGCTAATGAAACTATATAGTATAGTTTCATTTCTTTCAGATGTTTTTTTATCATAAAAATATAATTAATTTAAATTATATAGAAAAATAATCTAACAAAATAGATAATAAAAATATGATATATATAGTATATCATATAAATTTAATGGGGACAAAAATTCATTTTCTAAACACGGCAGACATCTTGAGCGAAGAGGCACATGTCAATGCGACTGCAAGCGCGTCTGCTGCATCATCTTGTGTAATTGGTTTTTTGAGACCAAGCAACATCTTCACCATACGTTGTAGTTGTCCTTTTTCTGCACGTCCATACCCAGTTACACTCTGCTTGACTTGCAACGGCGTAAATTCAAAGACGGGAACCCGCGCCTGACGCAGGGTAAGCAAAATAACTCCACGTGCCTGCCCCACTTTGATTGCAGTGGTAACATTTTTCGCAAAAAATAACTCCTCTACTGCAGCGTGTGTTGGCTTATATTTCTTTACTATATTGGTCAATTGGATACTCAATTCCTCTAATCTCTGAACAAATATATCTTTTGTAGATGTCTCTATACATCCATAATCTACAAGCTTCCAATCGCCACCTACCTTTTCAATAATACCAAAACCGGTACGACCAAAGCCGGGATCAATACCCAAAATTCTATGTCCTACCATTTTACCTGGCATAATTTCGAATTTTTAATTTCTAATTTCGAAACAATTTTTAATGAATTAATTTCAAAATTTTAATCATGCCTCATTCGTATATACCTCGCGCACATCATCCAGTTCATCAAACGCATCATACAATTGTTGTACTTTTGCGCTTGTTTCGGCATCTATACTTACATCTTCTTTTGCTATCCATTGCAAGCCAGAATCATCAGGCTCTAAACCAAACGATTGTACTACATCCAAAACATTTTTAAACTTTTCAACAGCACATCTTATTTCAATTCCCATTTCACTCTCTTCTATGTCATCAGCGCCAGCCTCAATAAGTGCTAATTCAAAATCCGACTTCTTGTTTTCTATTTTCAACTTTTCATTAGTGCCAAGGCGTACCACACCAAGGCGACTAAATTGCCACTTCACTGACCCCGGGCCACCCATTGAACCTCCTTTTTTTGAAAAAACATTTTTGACCTCAGAGGCACTTCTGTTTGGATTATCAGTCACCACTTCGACAAGTATCGCGACTCCACCTGGCCCGAACCCTTCGTACAATAACTCTTGCAAAGTAGTACCATCATCTAGCTCACCTGTCCCTCGCTTAATAGCCCGATCAATATTTTCCTTTGGCATATTTGCAGCTTTTGCCTTGTCTATTGCCAAACGTAAAGTAAAATTCATAGTTGAATCGCCACCACCTTGCTGGACAGCAACAGTAATCATGCGTGCAATTTTGGTAAACACGTTACTGCGCGCTTTATCAGCTTTCCCCTTTTTTGCTTGAATATTGTGCCACTTAGAATGACCTGACATACTAGATATATATAATAAATGCCCCTTGAAAAGGCAAAACAATTATAGTATGATTCGGAGACCAAATCAAGCCTTAACTACACAAAAGTATGGAACAAAAAAATACATTTGAACTAAAATCTGGGCTAGCCCAAATGCTCAAAGGCGGTGTCATTATGGACGTTATGAATGCTGAACAAGCCAGGATAGCCGAGGCTGCCGGCGCTGTGGCTGTCATGGCACTCGAGCGTATCCCATCCAAAATTAGAGAGGATGGAGGTGTAGCCCGTATGTCTGACCCACAAATGATCCTCGACATCAAAAAATCTGTCACAATCCCTGTTATGGCAAAAGTGCGTATTGGACATTTTGTCGAGGCGCAGATACTCGAAAATCTCGACATTGACTATATAGATGAATCCGAAGTACTTACGCCAGCAGATGAAGAATTTCATATTGAAAAAAACAAATTTAGACTCCCCTTCGTATGTGGATGTAGAAATTTGGGGGAAGCTGTACGCAGGATCCACGAAGGCGCAGCCATGATCAGAACAAAGGGTGAAGCAGGCACAGGCAATGTGGTAGAAGCAGTGCGACACTTGAGAAAAATACAACGCGAAATTGCAGAATTAACTCCACATAACATTAAAGAAAAGGCTGCTGAATATCGTGTACCCACAGATATTGTACAAGCAGTCTTTGAACAAAAGAAATTACCTGTTGTCATGTTCGTCGCAGGAGGTATTGCAACGCCATCTGATGCTGCTATGATGATGCAAATGGGAGCAGAAGGTATATTTGTCGGATCAGGTATCTTTGGAGCTGAAAATCCTGAGAAAATGGCGAGCGCGATTGTCAAGGCAACTATGAACTTTGACAAACCTGAAATTATTGCCGAAGTTTCCACAGGACTTGGCAACACGATGAAAAGTCTTGAGATTGATAAACTTGAAACAAAATTTGCTGGTCGTTAAAAACAGTGTATCGCCACCATGGAGTTATTATTTATATGGGACAAAACATCGGTATCCTTGCAATCCAAGGCTCCATCATCGAACACGAGAAAATCCTACAAAAACTACACGTGGATTATTCTTTGGTACGTTCAAAAGAACAATTACAAAATCTCACGCACATCATCATCCCTGGCGGTGAATCTACCACTATGACAAAACTTCTCAAAGATTTTGATATGTGGGATGTTCTCAATGAAAAAATATCCGTTCCTAGCGGAAAAAATAAAAAATTAAAAGTTTTTGGAACCTGCGCCGGCGCAATTTTACTTTCCAAATTTGGCATGGATATAAAAGTGGAAAGAAATGGCTATGGCGCCCAACTTGACTCATTTTCTGCCGATTTAGTATCAAAACAATTCCCCAATCTCAAAGGAATATTTATCCGTGCACCGCGGTTTACATCTCATGGTAGTGATGTTAAAGTATTAGTGACACATGACAATGAACCTGTACTCCTTGAACAAGAAAATATGTTGGCTTCAAGCTTTCACCCTGAACTTGCCCATGAAACGAGGATACACGAATGGTTCTTGAAGTAAAATAATATCTAACCCAACAATATATGAAATACGCAATTTTTTTAGTCGTTTTTATGACCCTGTGGTTAGGGGGCTGTACTTTGTTGGGACAACAAAAGCCGACGACAAGTACTGACCAGGGGGTGAAACCTACTGACAGCAAATCAACATCAGAAAATAAGATACCTTCAAATAAACTAAACCTCAGTAATCAACAATTGAAAAAAATTCCTGAATATGTTTTTAAACAAACAAATTTAGAAGAACTCGATGTCGCCAATAACCAACTAACTGGCGCGATACAAGCTGAAATCAGACACTTACAAAATCTCAAAGTATTAAAAGCAAATAACAATAACATGACAGGTGTTCCTGCAGAAATAGGTCAATTGCAAAATTTAGAGATACTTGATCTATCAAACAACGAACTGACGGGGTTACCTTATGAGCTGGGAAATTTAAAAAAAATAAAAATACTCAACATCTCGGGCAATAATTACTCAACACTTGACCTAAACATCATCAAAGAAAAATTGCCTACAAGCGTAGAGATTATTTTGTAAATTACTACTAAACAATCCTGTAAACAACACCTCCCAACAGGTGTTTTTTATCACTTCAATCACTTCTACAAATAAAAATGATAATCAGTGGGAGGACGGGGCAATCATCCTCCAGTTTGAGTATACCCACAATTGCCCGTGGGAGAAAAGAACTATGTAAACTGGGCATCTCAGCCCAGTAGCTGGATCATTTCCCGGACGCGGACGTCGCCGGGAAACAGTCGGCCGAGATAGCTGAAGCGGCCCACGAACAGGCCACGGAGAGCAGGGGTGCTCTCCAAGTTTTTCAGCATGTCTCGCCGGTAGCGGCTGGACGTGTAGAACTCAATCTCGAGCTCATTGCGGAGCGCTCCGATGTCGTAACCGAGGTTGAGAGCCCCGGCTGATGCATTGAAGCGCATCCAGTCAATGTTTCCGTCAGGGTTGCGCGGGAGCAGACCCGACGAGTAGGCGTCGCCCCAGATCTTGGTGCCCGGGAACGGTGTGAAGACAGGGATGTATGCGAGAAGCAGGTTTTCGAGGTTTTTGAAAATCTCGAAACCCGCTCGCACGTCCTCCACGCTTTCGCCGAGGTTGCCGAGTATGTAGTCGCCGACTACCAGCAGGCCGTGTTCGGAAGCGAAGTTGATCGCTTCCTGGGTCCGCTTGCGGTAATGAGTGACGAGTGCGCGCTTCTTCTGATCGTTGTCGAGTCCCGTGTAGGTCCCACGCTCTTCCCGGCTCATCGTCGGGAGGATCATCATCTCCTTGTTGTAAGCAAGGAGGATGTTGGGATTGAAACTCTCAACCCCGATCGTGAAGCTTCCGAACCCGACCGCCCGCATACGATCGAGGAAATATCCCTTGCCGGCCTTGCGGAGCCGGTGGATGTCGTTGATGCTCGCAAAAGTATCAAACGACACTCCAAACTGCTTTGCGAGGTTGTCGGTTTCGAGGAGGCTGACCAACTCCTCTACCCACGACATGTGGGCGAAGAAGTCCTCGTCGGTGAAAGTAATGACCTGTGGGCGGTGGGTCACCACCACACTTTTCAAGTAGGCGAACGCCTGCAGGGCAGGCGTCACCCTCACCCCATGGCCGTACACCGTGGGGGTTGAGCAGAACGCACACTGAAACCGACACGATCGGTTAAAGTGGACGCTCAGATCGAGCGCTCCGGAACGTTTGTCTCGGTAGCGCTTAATCTTGAGTCCGCTCCACGAGGGCTCAGCAATCTCCCTGAGGTTGGTAATCCTCGGGGTTGAGCCGCCGACTTGGATCTCCCCATTGCGGAAGATGCTAACGCCGGGTTCGGCTTCGACCTCCTTCCCCGCGAGCAGGCTCGCGATGAGCCTGGGGAAGATCTCTTCCCCTTCGCCCGCCACGACGTAGTCGAATGGCGAGTTCGGGTT